>Ga0187893_10002259_pt1 | contig 42959 bp, 34 predicted proteins | sample MA1701074metaG_FD_139574 | JGI IMG/M metagenome (GOLD analysis project Ga0187893, IMG submission 139574) | White microbial mat communities from a basaltic lava cave in the Kipuka Kanohina Cave System on the Island of Hawaii, USA - MA170107-4 metaG ... | reverse complement strand
TGACGCGGATGCCATGACCGAATGAACAACCACCGCCAAAGGTCAGGCCCAGGCGGGTGACGTTGAGCAGCGCCCTTTCGAACCCGAACCGGGTCTCCGCGTCGGCATTGCCGAACTTGCCGTCGACGCTCGACCAGTTCTCGGGCTGGAGCGGTACGCTGATCGTCGTGCTGCCCGGCGCCAGCGCATACGCGCGCGGGTTCGACCACCAGCGATCGAAATTGCCGTTGCCGTTGTTGTTGGCTCACAGCAACGGCCGCGCCGACGGCGACTGGTTGCACGAGGTGGTGTCGAGCGGATCGAACACCACGGCGCCCGTGGTGGTCACGTGCAGCGTCACCGTCAGCGTGCCGCGCAACGCCGCCTGCGTGCTGGGGGCGAACAGGTAGTGCATCGATCCGGAGCTGGGAAAATCGAACACCAGCGCCGAGCCTTCGTTGCGCAGAGGAAACGGTTGCGGGTCGCTGATCGTCTCCCATCCGGCACTGCTCAAGGAAAGGTTGAGCGGGGTTGGCGGGCCTGATGGTGTGGTCGGCCCCCTGCCGCAGGCCGCAGCACAAACAGCGACGAGCAACACGCAGCGCATGTTGGTGGTGGCGATGCTAGCACGCACCGGGTGACTACAGCCGCCGCCCGAAATGCTCCTCGACGCTGGCGCGATACGTGCGGCTCATGCCCAGCATGGTGCCGTCTTTCAGGCGGATGCTGAAATCACCATGCGCGTCGGGCGTCAGTTCGGCGATGCGGTTGAGGTGGACGATCGCCGATCGATGCACGCGCACGAACGATCGCGGATCGAGACGGCGCTCGAGGGCGGCGAGGGTGTCGCGCACGAGGTACTCGCGTCCTCGCACATGCAAGGTCACGTAGTTGTCGGCCGCGCTGAGCCAGTCGACGTCGGCCAGGTCGACGACCTTGATCTTTCCTTCACTGCGCACCGGTATCCGGGCGAGATACGCGCGTTCGCTCTTCAGCTCGCTGAGCAGGCCGGCCAAACCGGCCGCGGCCGTTCGATGTTCCGCGATCCTCGCGCGAGCATGCGCCATCGCATCGGCGAACCGATCGGCTTCAACCGGTTTCACGACATAGTCGAGCGCATGAACGGCGAACGCGCGGAGGGCGTACTGATCGTAGGCCGTCACAAAGATCACCGCCGGCAGCCGCGGCATCTCGAGCGCGCTCAACACCTCGAAGCCGTCGAGCTCGGGCATCTGGACGTCGAGCAGCACCAGATCGGGTTCGCGCGATTCAATGGCCTGAACCGCACTGGCGCCATCGCCGCATTCGGCGATGACCTCGACATCGGCGTGCGCATCGAGAAATCGCCGCAGCCGCCTCCGCGCCGGCGGTTCGTCATCGACGATGATCACCCGCAGGGTCATTCGGTCACCTGGAAAGGCGCCGCGATCAGGACGACGGTGCCGCCGCCCTCGCGATTCTCGATGGTCAGCGTGACGCGATCGGGACCAAACATCGCGACCAGCCGGGCGCGGAGGTTGCTCAACCCCACCCCTTCGACGACTTCGGCATCGCCAAGGCCGCGGCCATCATCAACGATGTGAATGTGCAGTCGATCCTGATGATGACCGGTCGTGATGGTGATGTGGCCCGATCCCGCTCGCGCACCGATGCCGTGCTTGATCGAATTCTCGACCAGCGGCTGGAGCAACAGACTCGGCACCATCGCGCGTCGCGTGGCGTCCTCAATCGCCATCTGCACCCTGAGTCGATCGCCGAATCGCGCGCGTTGGATCTCGACGTAGTGATTCAATAGCTGCAGCTCTTGTCCGAGCGTCACGCTGTCAAGGCCGCCGACCTGCAGTGTTTCCCTGAGCAGATGGCTGAGGCCGCCGATCATGCGCTCCGCCGTCTCGGGCTCATGGTGCACCAACTCTGCGATCGTGTTCAGGGTGTTGAAGAGAAAATGCGGCTGCAGCTGCATGCTCAACATCTGCAGCCGCGTCTGCGCGAGCTGTGCCTCGAGCTGCGCCGTCCGCACCTCGCGCTGTTGCGAGCGGCGATAGTAGGACCACGCGTGCGACGCGCCAACCAGCGCCCAGAAAATCAGGTAATGCGCCAGCAGGTTGGTGATTTGAAAATAGTCGTTGCCGCCGATCGGACCGCGCAAGATGCGCGTCAGCGTGACCTTGAAGAACGCCGCTACCAGACCGGATACGGCGAGGATAATGACCCTCCACCTCTGCCGGCGCGTGATCCGCAACCGCTGCGACAGCCAGGCCACGAGCGGCGTGAACGCGGCCCAGACGTACCACTCTGTCGCCGCCATCGTCAGGGTGTAGCGCCAGCGCGGCGGCTGATTGGTCAGCGCATAGGTGAGAGAGCTGCCGACCGCGAATACGACGATCAGCACCGTCCACGCGGCCAACACCGCCAGCCAGAACGCCAGACGCCGACGCATCGCGGCGTTCTACCACACTCGGCCGCTCACGACGACGATGCCACCGTGCGAGCGGAGGCGGAGCCCATTCGCCACCGATCACGCCATCGCAACACCGCAATCGCGATCAGCAGGCTCATGAACACCAGCTCGCCGACGCCGTTGCGCCCTCCACGCAGGATCTGCGTGGCGGCCGCGGCCGCCATCACGACCGCGAGAATCATCGCGCTCAGGCTGGCCGTCTTGGGAATCAGCAGGCCGAGGCCCGCCACCACTTCGATCCCACCGACGACGAGATAGAAGCCGTCCGGATAACCCCACGTGCGAAACATGCGCTCCCACACCGGGCTGGTGAACTTCTGCGATCCGGGCCCGACCATCACCACCGCCAGGAGCACTTGCAACAGCCACGTTCCAGCGGTCCGCATCATCTTCATCGATTCCTCCCGTTCGCGCAGCGTCGCGCGACGGCGCGCCGGCGGCAACATGAAGGGGGCGAGGCGGAGATACGAGGGGTAGAATGGAGCGCCAGATGGTCACGATCGTCGACTATGGCGTCGGCAATCTCGCGTCGATCGCCAACATGGCGCGCAAGGCGGGCAGCGAGTGCGTGATCTCCGGCGACCCGCAGGTGCTGGCACAGGCCGATCGATTGATTCTCCCCGGCGTCGGCGCGTTCGATCGCGCGATGACCAACCTCGTCGAACGCCATCTCATTCCTGTTTTGAACGAGCGTGTGCAGCAGCGGCGGGTGCCGACGCTCGGCCTCTGCCTCGGCATGCAATTGTTCGCGCGCGGCAGCGAGGAAGGCACGCGCGCCGGCCTGGGTTGGCTCGCCGCCGACAACCGCCGCTTTCGATTCGAGCCCATGAACGGCAACGCGCCGAAAGTGCCGCACATGGGCTGGAACTACATCGAGCCGGTGTCACCGGCGTTGCTGCTCGAAGGTCTCCCACCGGAGCCGCGCTTCTATTTTGTCCACTCGTATCACCTTCAGTGCGACGAGGCGGCCGACGTGATGTGCTGGACGACATACGGGTACAGGTTCGCGTCGGGCATTCATCGGGGCAATCTGTGGGGCACGCAGTTTCACCCGGAGAAGAGCCACAAGTTCGGGCTCGCGCTGTTGAAGAATTTCCTCTCGTCTGCTCAAGCGTCGCTGGATGTATAGAGCCCGCGTGATCCCGTGCCTGCTGTTGAGCGGCGAGCGGCTCGTCAAGACCGTGCGATTCACACAGCCGACCTACATCGGCGATCCGATCAACGCGGTCAAGATTTTCAACGACCGTGAGGTGGACGAGCTCGCGATTCTCGATATCAGCGCCACGCGCGAGCGCCGCGATCCACCCTTCGAGCATCTTCGGGCTATTGCCGGTGAGTGCTTCATGCCGCTGAGTTACGGCGGCGGCGTTCGCACTCTCGAGCAGGCGCGGCAACTGTTTGGGATCGGGGTGGAAAAAGTCCTGATCAACAGCGCGGCTGCGGACGATCCCTCGCTGCTGGCCGCCATCGCCGCCGAGTACGGCAGCCAGGCGGTGATCGCCGGCATCGACGTGAAGAAAGACTGGCTGGGCCGCACACGCGTGTTCACATCCGCCGGCACGCGGAATACCGGTCGCACTCCGAGCGAGTACGCACAGGCGATGGCCGGCAGCGGCGCCGGCGAGATCCTGCTCACCTCGATCGACCGCGACGGAACCATGACGGGATACGACCTCGAGCTGATCAGAGAGATTTCAGCAGCAGTTTCCATTCCCGTGATCGCCTGCGGCGGCGCCGGATCGGTCCGCGATTTCGGGCCGGCCATCGCGGCGGGCGCCTCCGCCGTCGCGGCCGGAAGCCTGTTCGTTTTTTCAGGCCCGCGGCGAGCCGTGCTGATCAACTACCCGTCACCCTCAGAGCTGACGCCGTCTGTGAGCTGATGAGTTGGTCCCGTTTTGGGGGATTTGTCGCGTTAGTGGGCAGCGTATGATGTGCGCTCCCCCGGAGGTCATCTCATGAGGCGTCGCCTCCTTGCCATTGCCGTTGTCACGGCCTTTGGCTTCTCCACTGTTGCCGCAGAAGAGCAGGCCAAGCCGCGGCCGGCGACAAAGAAACCCGCGCCGGCAGCGCCGGCGGCCAAGAAGCCGGAGCCCAAGCCGGAACCGCCGCCACCTCCGCCACCGCCACCGGGTGTGAAGCTGACCACGACGTCCACGCAAGGCGCGCAGGTCTCGCAGAACATCACCTACCTGCAGGGCACGCGGCAGCGCGTGGAGTTTCCCGGTGTGGTCACCATCGATCAGTGCGATTTGAAGCGTTCGGTGATGCTCAACGTCGCTGCGAAAAAATATCGCGCGCAGCCGTACGCGGATCCGAAACCGGCCGCACCGCCGGTGCCGTCCGATCCGCAGGCCAAGCCGCGCGGCGGCGTGATCACCTTCGTCACGGTCGTGGACGACACTGACGAACGGCAGACGCTGTTCGGTCTCGAAGCGCGTCGCATCAAGTCCAGCGTGACGAAACAGTGGAGCAACACCGCGTGCGACAAGACGCCGCTCAGCATTGAAATTGACGCGTGGTACGTCGAGCTGCCGGAACAGACGGCCTGCGCGCGCCCGGCCGCGGTTCAGCCGCCTGCACCCAGCGCCGACGGCTGCGCCGACACCATCGAGACGCGAATTGCAGGAACGGCGAAGCTTGGCTTCCCGATCAAGATGACCACGTCGACCACCACCGGAGAAGGCGGTCGCGCGGAAACCACGACGACCACGCAGGAAGTCACGGCGCTCGACATCACGCGACTCGACCGCGAGTTGTTCGACGTGCCGGCGGATTTCGTGGAAGGCGCCAACGCCGCAGAAGTGGTGCCGGCCATCGCCAAAGGCGGATCGGTGAACGACGCGCTGTTCGGATCCGTTCTTGATGGAACGAGCACGGCGGCGCCACGAAAGCCCGGCATCGTGCGCGTGGGCGTGCTTCAGCCGGTCAACAAGGCCGACCGGGCTCTGCCAGGAGAGTCGACGCTGCGCGACGATCTTGTCGCCAGATTCAGCAGGCCCGGCTACGAAGCTGTCCCGCTGGCGGGCGCGTCACCCGTCGACGCCGCGGCCGATGCGGCACGCCTCGGATGCGACATCATCATCCAGACGGAGATCGTCGAGGCGAAGACGTCAAAACCGGGCCGCCTCGGTGGTTTGACGAAGATCACCGGCAGCACGCCCAGGGACTCGAACGAGGTCAAGGTGGACTACAAGGTGTTCGCCGTGTCCCCCAAGCCGACCCAGCGCTTCACCGGTGACGTAAAAGGCACGAGCGGCGGCTTTGGCCTTGGCTCCGCGCTGCGCCTCGCGGCATTCGCCGGTCAGCTGTACATGAACTTCATGATGGGTGGCATGGGAATGGGCATGATGAGTCCCATGTCGGGCGGCATGAGTAGCGGCGGCGGGCGTCTGTTCGATCCGCGTGCGTCCGCGATGTCGATGCTGTCGGGTTTCGCCGCCGGCGACGTCGGGTTTGCATCAGCCGACGCCGGCATGCGAGAGGCCGTCACCGAGGCCATGGGCAACGGCGCTCGGGCGGCGATGGAACAACTCGCGCGGTCAAAAGGTCGCTAGCGTATTCAACGGCGATCCGGTGCCGCCGCTGACCGGCATCGGGTTGATCGTGATCAGGAACTCCCATCGCTTCAACCGCGCCGCCGTTTCGGCCAGGCGCTCGAGATCCTGGTTGTCGAGAATGTTGATCCCCATCGCGGTGATCAGCAGCGTGTGGACCGGAAGATTCACGCCCTCGACCAGCGTGGGCGTGACTTCGGACGCGGCATCGCTGCCGACCATCGCCACACCTCGCGCCTTGATCCAGGGCGCGATCGACGCATGGAAGCCGGCGGCGTTGCGCCCGACCGGCCACGGGCCCACCGCCGCGCGCCTCGCCCAGCGGCCCGTGCGCAACAGGATCACATCGCCGGTCGCCACCTTGACCCGCGCCATCTTCTCCCACGCCTCGACGTCTTCCGGATAAATCGCGGTGCCGGGTTCGAGGTACGGCACACCCTTCAGCCGCGGCATGTCGAGCAGCACGCCGCGCGTGATCACGCCTTGCTTCAGACTCTCGATACCGAGCTTCGTGCACCCTTTCGCGGTGTTGACTACGTCGCGCGCATAGCCGTTGTAGGTCTGGTTCTTATAGAGGATGTGGCACAGCGCGTCGAGATGGCTGTGCGAATAGCCGTGATACGACACGCGATAGGTGTCGGTGGTGAAGCCGGTGTTCATCGTGTGCTCGAACGGCAGCGCGTTGTCGTCGGCCTTGTCGGTCAGCGGGTTGTGCACGAGCGACACCGTGAGTCCAAGCTTCGCGAGCTTCAACGCGTCCCGCCGCCTGGCCTCGGTGATCAGGTTGACGGTGCCCAGCTGATCGTCGGCGCCCCAGCGTCCCCAGTTCTTGACTTGCTGAAAGAGCTGATCGAATTGTTCGGCGTTGGCCGGGAAGCGCGCAGGCGATTGGCTCGCCGCTGTGAAGCTGAATGCAAATACGACGAGGGCAATCGCGAAGGCGTTCCTCATACGGCGCATCTTATAAGACAATGGCCGGATGCCCACCCTGGCGGCCACCGACCTGCGGCCTCGGCGGCTGGTCATCGAGCACGGCTCGATTGCGCTCGAGGGCCGGACGCTCGACGAGGTCCGGCTCGGCGGCTGGGTGTACGGGCCGGAGCTCGGCACCGCGCCCGCGGTGCTGATTGTCGGCGGCATCACGGCGTCTCCGTTTCCATTCGGCGACGGTCAGGCCGAGGGTGATGATTCGCGCGCGGCGTGGTGGCCGGCGCTGTGCGCGCCCGATCTGATCGACCCATCGAAGCACACCGTGATCTGTCCCTCGTGGCCCGGCAACGGATCGACGTGGAACGGCTTCGACGATCCGCATTCGAACGAATCGATCAGCGTGGCCGGCCTCGCCGATCTCGTCGCCGCCTGGCTCGACGGCTGCGGCTGCACCGTCCCGGTCACCTGGGTGGGTGCGAGCCTCGGTGGCATGGTCGGCGTAGCGTTCGCGGCGCGCCATCCCGAACGCTGCGCCAAACTGATCGCCATCTCCGCCGGTCTTCGCCCGGATGGGTGGGGCACGGCGACACGGCATTTGCAGCGCGAGCTGGTCCGCGACGGGCTGCGCAACGGCGATGTGACCACCGGCATGATGCGCGCGCGTCAGCTCGGCATGCTCACCTATCGCGGCCGCGACGAGCTCGACACCCGCTTCGGCAAGCTGCTGCCGCATCTCGATCGTCCGCCCGTGGCCGAGTATCTCGACCATCACGGCCGCCGTTTTGCCGAGCGGTTTCCGGTCAAGACGTTCCTGCTGCTGAGCGAGGCCATCGATCGCGGCGCGATGTTCGACGAACAGCAGATCCGCGACGCGATCTCCCGCGTCACGGCCGAGACGATTGTGGTCGGCGTCCCGGGCGACATGTTGTTCCCGTGGGCGCTGCAAGTGGAATTGCATCGCGCGCTGCAGGCCGCGGGCGCTGATTCGTCGCTGTGGAAGCTCGAGTCGTTGTTTGGTCACGACGCTTTTCTCGCCGATCAGGATCGCCTCGCCGACTTGTTGCGCGGCGCCGGCGCGTTCGGCCGGCCGCTGAAAACGGCGACGCGGCCGCGTTTCGAAGGTGTGGGCATCGAGCCGGTGCGCGAGATCCGGATCGGCCTTGTGGGATGCGGCACCGTTGGCCGCGGCGTGCTCGAGATGATCGATCGGCAAAGCGACGCGGTGGCGGATCGATACGGTGTGCGTTTCCGCGTGTCGCGAATCGCGGTGCGCGATGTGAGCAAGGATCGCGGCCCGCGCGCGTTCGGCATTCCCATCACCGATCGCCCGCTCGAGCTGGTGAGCGATCCGGATGTCGATGTGGTGGTGGAAGTCGCCGGCGGCACCGCAGTGGAACCGGTCCTGTCGGCCGCCCTGGCCGCGGGCAAACCGGTGGTGACCGCCAACAAGTCGCTGCTGGCGTCGAAGCTCGCCGAGCTGGGCGTGCTGGCCCAGCGGACGGAAACGCCGCTCTATTGCGAAGCCGCGGCGGCTGCCGCACTGCCCATCATCCGGCATCTCAGCCACCGCGCCGACGAGGTCGACAGCCTCTGGGGCATCGTCAACGCCACCAGCAATTTCGTGACGACTCGTCTGGAGCAAGGTGATTTGACGCTCGCCGAAGCGATCGCCGAGGCACAGCGGCTGGGATTCGCAGAAGAGGATCCGGGCGCCGACATCGACGGCCACGATGCCGCCGCTAAATTGTCGATCCTGGCCTATCGCGCGTTTGGCGCGTGGCTTCGTCCCGACGGCTTCCTGGTGCGCGGCATTCGCGACATCGATCCGGCCGATTGCGATCTGGCCGAGTCGATGGGCTTCCGCATTCGCCAGATCGCCCGCGCCGTGCGGGTGGCCGGCGGGCTCGACATGGCGGTGGAGCCGCTGCTGCTCCCCTCGTGGCACCTGCTCGCTTCGGTGGAAGAGGAATACAACGCGGTCTACCTCCGCTGCGTGTCGTCAGGCGACCTGAGCTTGTTCGGCAAGGGCGCGGGTTCGCTTCCGACGGCGACCGCCATACTCGGCGATTTGATCGATCTCGCGCAGGACAATTCGGTCCGCTGGCCGGTGCCGCATGCGCTGGCCGTGGCTCGCGACGGCTCGCCGGTGGCGCCGGCGCCGCGACGCCACTATCTGCGCGTGACCGGCACGCCGCATCCCGGCCTCGAGCGCAAATTCGACGGGCTGGTGCGCCGCCACGGACTCACGGTGCAGAACCGGGCTACTCGCAGCCATGCCGATCGCGTTCACATCGCATTCATGATCTCGCCAAGCTCCGACACGCAAATCGCCGAAGTGACGGCGGCGGTCGAGCGGCTCGCGCGGGTGGAGCAGCGGCTGAGTCTTGGAGTCCTCGATTGATCAAGACGGGCATCGATCAATGGCTCAATCCCGCCGCGTGCCCGAGCGAGCGGCCGACGCTCGAGTCGATGTCGCCTGCCACGCGCAAGGTGCACGACAGCATCGACGCCCACATCCGTCGCACCGGTATTCCCTACCTGCATCCCGATGACCCAACGGTCCAGCTCGATCTGCTCGGCTCGGCGCGGGTCGTCGAATGGCAGGAAGGCAAGGCGGCGTTTCTGTTTGCGAGCGAAGGCTGCTGGTCGGAGCTGCCGCATCTCTACGCGCGCTACGGCACCACGGCAACCGCGCAACTGATCGCCAGGCTGAAGAGACTCGAGCACGCCGGATCCGCGATCGTCTGCGACTCGGGCATGCAGGCCACCGCGCTGGCGTTCGATGCGCTGCTCGAACCGGGCACGCATGCGGTGTTGATGCGTCAGGTCTACAACAAGACGCGCAGCTATCTCGAATGGATGGCGGCGCGCATCGGCGCGTCCATCACGGTCGTCGACGACGGCGATCGGGAGGCGATCGAGCGGGCGATTCGCCCGGACACGCGATTCGTGTTCGCCGAGACGTTCACCAATCCGCTGGTGCGCGCGCAGGACTTCGCCATGTTGCGCGAGGTGATCGGCCGCGAACGCGGCCTCGCACCGGCGCTTCGCCTGGTCCTCGATACCACCATTGCGTCGCCGTGGGCGTTCAAGACACCGCCGCTCGACAACGGCGTCGACATCGTGCTGGCCAGCGGCACGAAATCCCTCGGCGGCAACGACCGCGATCTGTGGGGGTATCTCGCCACCAACGACGCCCAGTTTGCCAACGCGGTGATGGATTTGATGGCAATGCGCGGCGGCATTCTCGATTGGCGGCGCGCGAGCGCGGTACTGGAGAGCTTCGACTCAGCCGCCGGATGGCATGCGCAGCGTTCGGCAGCGGCGTCGAGGATTGCCGCGTTTCTTGCGAAGCATCCGCAGGTCAGCGAGGTGTTTCATCCCTCGCTGCCGAACCACCCGGATGCGAAGGCCATCGCCGCGCAGTACGACCGCTACGGATCGCTGTTGTCGTTCCGTATCAAGGACGCCGACGAGGAGCGCACACGTCATTTTGCCGATGTGCTTGCCACGACCGTCGTCGTGCGCTACGCGCTGTCGTTCGATGGGCTGTCGACGAAGGTGAATCACCATCGCACGGTGTCGGAGTACTTCACGGCGCCAGAGCAGTTGACGCGAAATGGTTTCGATCGGCTGATCCGGCTGGCGGTAGGGCTCGAAGACGCCGACGATCTGATCGCCGCCGTGAACTGGACCCTGCATCACGGCGGCAACCTGTCGGCCGAGGAGATCGACTCGTGGCAGCGGCAACGAGCGGCCGCACTGGGAATCGCCTAGATGGGCGCGACGCAGCACCTCGGCATCAAATTCGGCTCGTACGACGCCACCATCGCGTCGCTGATCCCTCACTACCAGGAACTGGTTCACGCCGCCGCGGCGGCGGTGGATGCGGTGGCGCCGGCCTCACCGGCGGTGGTTGACCTCGGCACCGGTTCAGGCGCGCTCGCCGCGCAGATTCTCAAGGTGCGGCCGAAGGCGCGGCTGATCGGAATCGACACCGACGCCGACATGCTGGCAGCGGCCCGGCGCCGGCTGCGCGGGCGCATCGACACCATCGAGGACAACTTCGAGCGCGCGACGCTTCCCCGTTGCGACGTCGTCTCGGCTTCGTTTGCGCTCCACCACATCGCCACCGGCCGGAAAAAGGGCGCGCTCTACAAGCGCTGCTTCGCGGCGTTGCGCGACGGCGGCATGCTGGCCAGCGCCGATTGCTTTCTCGCCTCGAGCGCGAAGCTTCGGCAGCGCAACCGCCAGGCCTGGCTCGATCACCTGGCGCGCACCTACCCGAGGCGACGAGCCGAACAGTTCCTCCGCGACTGGGCGAAAGAAGACGTCTACTTCTCTCTCCAGCGCGAAATCGAATTGTTGAAAGAGGCGGGCTTCTCGATCGAGATCCCGTGGCGCAAGGACAGCTTCGCGGTCCTGGTCGGCCTGAAATAGCAAGACCCAAGACCCAAGACCCAAGACCCAAGATCCAAGACCCCTACGTAAACTGCACGATCACGATATCGACGTGACGCTCCTGTTTCTCAGCAGGCTGCCACTGCACCAGGATCGGGCTCTGATATTGGCCGCGTAGCAGCTGCGGCACCTTCGAATCACGATCGGAACCGGCCAGGAAGCTGACGCGGCGCGACCGCAGGAGGCGCCGCGCCGGCAGCGACATTACCTTCGCCACCAGCCGTTCGAACGATCCTTGATCCATGCGCAGCGCTTCCATCAGTGAGTTCAGCACCCGCACCATGTCGTACTTCGCGTAGTTGAGCGTCTTGCCTGGAATCGCGAGCGGGTCGCTCATCATGCTACGGCCCTTGAGCCTGGCGAAGTGCAACGGGTTGCGCAGCACGTCGAGGAGATCGTTCTGCATCAGCAGCGTCTCGTACTCGTTGACGGTCAGCCCGACGTTGCGTTCCGACGGATCGACCACAAGATCGACGCGCGCGCGTTCCACGGCGGCGCGGGCCACGAGCTCGTCGACCTTCTCGAGCAGGCCGAATTTGGGGTCAGCCAGGTTGATGGAATCGATCGGATGTTTCGAGACCGGGATGGCGATCGACGTACGCGCCACCACCTGATCGTGATCGTAAGCGACGACGGTGGTCTTGCGCTGGCGCTGCACGGCATCGGTCATGCCGTCGAGCTCGATGAAGTAGACCGGCGCGCCGGGCCGCGTGCGATACGTCACCGTGTTGCGCATGCCGGCGCTGATGAAAGTCAGATGCGAATCGCCGTTACGGGGCTCGACCACTTTCTGCTCGGCGGTCAGCTCGCTGCGCAGATCCATCTGGTCGTGGCGATAGCCGCCGTCCTGCGGAAACAACGCATGAAAGGCGCGGAAGAACTGCGACACCAGATCGTGGCGATGGCGCAGCCGGACCGACAGGCTCTGATCGAGATACCCGGCCGTGGTGTGAAACGAGGTGTAGAGGGCGCGGCGGTGCCGGCGCAGAATGTCGCCCGCTTCCTCGGCGATGCGCCGGTTCACGTCGATCGCCTCAAAGCGGCGTTGCGGGGCCAGGGTGAGCGTCAGCTCGGTCGGACGCGTTCCAATCATGCGTAGCTCTGCTTGTCCGCCATCTTGTCCGCCGTAGCCGTGGCGGAGGTCGGCGAACCTTGCGTCAAACGGTCCTCCGCCGTCAACGCCTCGACCGTCAGACCCTCGAGGGCCAGCACCCGCTCGACCACTTCGCCGACCACGCTGTCGGGCGTCGAGGCGCCGGCGGTGATGCCCAGCCGTGTCTCGCCGGAGCGAAGCCATCGGGGCGCCAGGGTTTCGTGTGCGGCGCCGATCGGCTTGTGACGAATGCCGTCAGCTTGAATGCACCCCGGGCTGTCGATGTGATAGGTCTGCAGTCGCGGCGCGCACATCTTCGCGAGCGCCTGCGTGTTGCTGCTGTTATACCCGCCAATCACGATGATCAGGTCGAGCCCGCCGGTATCGAGCATTTCCAGCACCGCGTCCTGCCGCTCCTGCGTGGCCGAGCAGATGGTGTCGAAGGCGCGGAAGCGCGATTCGAGATCGGTCTCGCCATAGCGATCGACCATCGCCCGGCGCAGCGTCTCCTGCACCTGAAGTGTCTCGCTCATCAACATCGTCGTCTGGTTGGCGAGGCCGATCCGCTGCAGGTCGCGGGCGGGATCGAAATCCGCGCTGGCAGCATCGCGGAAATGCGTCATCAGGTCGCTGGCCGGCAGGCGCCCGCGGATGAAGTCGCAGACCAGCTCCGTTTCCTTCACGTCGCGGACACAGAGATACTGTCCGCCGTCGTGCGTCAGCGCCTGCGACGCCGTGGCGCGAGTCTCTTCGTGATAGTGCTTGCCGTGAATGATCACGGTGTAGCGATCGCGCGCGTAGTAATGGACTTTCTTCCACACATTCAACACGCTGCCGCACGTGGTGTCGACGAGCACGCAGTTCTTCTCTTTGAGGTGCTGCAGCTCCGGCACGCTCACGCCGAAGGCCGGCAGAATCACCACGTCGCCGGCCGACACATCCTTGAACCGCTCAACGGGATCACGCGAGTCCGCGAGGATGCGAATGCCCATCGACTGAATGCGGTCGTTGACGTCGGGATTGTGGATGATCTCGCCGGACAGGAACACGCGGCGATCCGGAAACTGACGCCGCGTCTGGTAGGCATAGTCAACGGCGCGATCGACGCCGTAACAGAAGCCGAATTCCTTGGCCAGTTTGAAGTGGAGTTTGCCCGCCGACGCCTCGTAACCGATTGACTTGAGGCGCTCGACGACGGCGCTTTGATACGTACGCGCCAGAACAGGTCCGACCTCGGATTTCAGGCCGAAACCCTTCTGGAAATACATCTCGCTCAACGTAACGCCAGTATAACCGTTTTCGCCTTCAGGGCTGCTAACTCTTTTGGATGGTGGTGCTTACCGCCAGGCTGTTGCCGCGCTCTTGTGCGCGACCGGAGGATGCGCGGAGTTCGTCGCGCGCTGGCTTCCGCGATAGACGGTGTCTCCCTCCGTGAATGGCTCGTCTCGCCGGGGAAGCCTCGCTGCGGCATCCTTCAAGCGTCTGGGCCAACTCGGGCGGAACCACCTGGCCCTCAAAACAAGGCCTGTCTCCCCCTCCGCTCGTCTTCCGGTCAGAGGATCTTCAGCCGGCTCGCTCGACAGTCACGGAGGGAGACACCGTCTCTCGCTCACGCCGCGCGTGTTCCGCGCTGAATCTCGAGCGCGGCAGATTCGCAGAGCGACCATGCCTGCGCAGTTGATGCACAATCGGCCTGAAGCATGACTTTACGAACGCTGCTCGCGGTCGGCTTGATGGCTACCTTCGAATCGATCGCGGCCGACGAGCGTGCGCTCGGAATGCTGAATGCGTGGATTGTTGCCGTCGACGACCACGTCGCCGCGGAGAAAGATGACGCACTCGAGCGTCTAGCCGGCTGGACCCATGACGAGGTCGAGCTCGTGTTGCCTTATGTTGAAGCCTTCGGCGAAGTTCCGGCAGACACCCGCGATCGCGCCGTCCGCCGGCGCAGGATCACCGGCACCGATCTCGCGCTCGTCAGACAGCGAACCAGAGATCTGCAGGCGAGAGGTGATTTCGATCGGTTCCGCAAGCGGGCCGTCATTCTTCACACCGACACAGCCATCCTCGAGTCATCTCGAGTGATGGTGGAACCGCCACGGCCCTTCGCGCGGCGCACGCGCGACGAACTGGCGAAGCGGGTCGATGTTCTTAGCGCCGATGGGCGCGTCGACCATTACGAGCTGGCGAATCCACACTGGGAGTTCGCGATGAGTCTGCTCGACTCATTGCCACGTAACCCGCGCCGCGATCCCATCGTTTCCGACTGGTACCGCGCCATTGGCGCTCATTTCGCGAACGAAGGCCGTTATGCCGACGCACTCCGGCACTTCCAACAAGCGCGGCGCGTCGTCTCGGACGCGCCCGAGGTTTTGTTTGGCGAAGCCTGCCTCCAGGAGACCCTAGCCGCACCGCGCGTTCAAGACTACGTCCGGGTGACGACGCTGCCGAACGGCCTCACTATCCAGGGCGTCTCGTCGCCACAGACGCATCTGCGCCGCGCGGAGACGTTATTGAGAAGAGCGCTGGCCGCCGAGGCGCGGTTCGTCGAGGCCAATCTGCGGCTCGGTCGGGTGCTCACACAGTTGGAGCGCCACGAAGAAGCGCTGAACCACCTCAACGCCGCAATCCGTGACTCACAGGATAGGACGATCACGTATTACGCGCATCTGTTCTCGGGAGACGGATGGTTGGCGCTGTCGCGGCCTGTCGACGCACGTAGCTCGTACCGGGGCGCGCTCGAGATTTATCCGAACGCGCAAGCCGCGCGGCTCGGTCTCGGAGCCGCTCTGCGCACCCTCGGCGATCGCCAAGCCGCGGTAGAGGCGGTCGCTCCAGCCTTGACGCGCCCAGTCGTCGATCGGGAGAGTGATCCCTGGTGGGACTATTACCTTGGCGACGCCGCGAACATCGCTACGTTGCTGGCGGAGTTGCGAGCACCGTTCAAGACACGCCAATGATTCGGGTCGTACTGACTGTGGCGCTTTTCTATGCGCCGGCGATACTGGTCGGCGCGCAGCCCACCTTTTCAGCGCGGGTTGAAGGTATTCGAGTTGATGTCCTCGTGACCGATTCGTCGCGCAAACCGTTGCGCGGCTTGACACCGGCCGACTTCGTCGTCCGCGACAACGGTGTGTTGCAACAGGTCGACATCGTGAGCTTCGGCGACATTTCACTGAACGTTGGCCTGGCGTTCGATCTGAGCGAAAGCGTCACCGGCGCGCGCCTCGAACAATTGAAGTCCGCCAGTGCCGCCCTCACAACCCAGCTGCAGGCCGCCGACCAATCAGCTTTAGTGACCTTCGATCGAGCTGTCTCCCTGCGGTGCCCTCTATCACCTCAGCATGCCTGCATCCAAACGGCGTTGTCGGCCGTCGAACCCGCCGGCGAAACGGCGTTGATCGATGGTGTGTTTGCCGGAATGCTGGTTGGCGAGTCCGATGTCGGCCGATCCCTACTTATGGTGTTCAGTGACGGCCTCGATACGGCCAGCTTCCTGACCAGCAGCAGGGTGCTCGATATGGGCCGCCGTTCGGATGTGGTCGTGTATCCAATCACTTCCAGAGATGCGCGTCCGGCGTTCCTTGAACACTTGGCGGACCTCACCGGAGGCCGGCTGCACGAAGTGGACCGGCGCGACGACTTGTCCAAAACGTTTCGAGCGATTCTTGAGGAATTCAGACATCGCTATCTGATCACGTATACGCCGCGCGGGGTCTCGCGCGATGGCTGGCACAAGCTCGAAGTTCGTGTGAATCGCCCTGGCGCGAGAGTCAAGGCCCGTCCAGGCTATCAAGGCTGAGTCGTCCGCGATTAGCCCCACGTACAGCGCGGGCAGGCGCACGCGAGAAATGGTGTCTACCGGAGTGAATGTCGAGCGAGCCGGGCACAATTGACTGGAAAACGAGCGGAGGCGGAGACCCGGCCCTGTTTGAGGGCCAAGCAGTGCCGCCCGAGTTGGCCTCAGCGCTTGAAGGAAGCCGCAGCAAGTTTTCCCCGGCGAGACGAGCCATTCACGAAGGGAGACACCATCTCTCGCGGTACCCGCGGCGTGAGTTGATACAGAATCAAGCTGCATGTTCATCGGCCACTACGCGCTGGCCTTCGGTGCCAAACGGCTCGCGCCGGCGGTGTCGCCGGGCACGCTGTTCCTGGCCTGCCAGTTCGCCGACCTGCTGTGGCCGACGCTCCTGATCCTCGGCGTCGAGCACGTCGAAATCGATCCCGGCAACACGCTCGTCACGCCGCTGAACTTCGTCAGCTATCCCTATTCGCACAGCCTGGTCATGCTCGTCGTGTGGTCGGCGGTGTTCGCCTTGCTGCACCGCGCCATTCGCGGACCACGGATGGTGGCCACCACCACCGTCGCGGCGCTGGTGTTCAGTCACTTCGTGCTGGATGCACTCACGCATCGCCCAGACATGCCAATCACCATCGGCGGAACGCAGAAGATTGGCCTGGGATTGTGGAACTATGCAGGAACAACGCTCGCGATCGAATCGGCGATGTTTCTCGCGGGGACGGCTGTGTACGCCATCGCAACCCGGGAACGCGATCGCGCCGGACGGTGGGGCCTGTGGGGCTTGATCGCGACCCTCGCCGCGATCTATTTTGCCGCCCTCTATGGGCCGCCGCCGCCCGACGCGAGCGCAGTGGCCATCGCCGGACATCTCTTGTGGTTGTTCGTACTGTGGGCCTACTGGGTCGATCGCCATCGTCTACCTCGCGGGGTCCGCGCCACGTAGTAGGATGCGCACCATGACACGACTTGCTCTTGTCGTCCTGATCGTCGTCTCCGGCGTGCCGGCGGCGGCACAAACTGCGGTCTCCGAAAAAGCCATCGACGCAATCTTCGCGCGGTGGAACAACACCACGCCGGGCTGTGCCGTGGGCGTGGCGGCTGCCGGCAAGCCGGTGCTGACGAAGGCGTACGGCATGGCCGACCTCGAGCACGAAGTGGCGAACACGCCAGACACGGTGTTCGAATCCGGATCGGTCGCAAAGCAATTCACCGCGATGGCGATCCTGCTGCTGGCGAAAGACGGCAAGCTGTCGCTCGACGATCAGGTGCGCAAGTACGTTCCAGAGCTGCCTGACTACGGAATGCCGCTGACCATTCGCCACATGCTGACGCACACCAGCGGACTGCGCGACTGGGGCAGCGTGGCCGGCATCGCTGGCGCGCCGCGCACCTCGCGTGAGTACACGCACGGGCACGTGCTCGACATCGTGTCGCGGCAGAAGAGCCTGAACTTCACGCCGGGCACGCAATACTCCTATAGCAATACCGGCTACAACCTGTCTGCCATCATCGTTTCCAGGCTGAGCGGCATGTCCTTCGCCGAGTTTTCGAAGCGGCGCATCTTCGAGCCGCTCGGCATGACGAGCACGCAGTGGCGCGACGATCACCAGCGCATCGTCAAGCGGCGGGCGATCGCCTACCGGCCGGCCGACAACAATTATCAGATCGAGATGCCGTTCGAGAACGTCCACGGCAACGGCGGGCTGCTGACCACCGTCGGCGATCTGCTGAAGTGGAACGAGAACTTCGTCACTCCGAGAATAGGCGACGCCGCCCTCGTGGCGCAGCAGCAGACCCGGGGGAAGTTCACAGACGGACGCGAACACAACTACGCGTTGGGACTGACGGTCAACGCACTTGGCGGCGTCAAGAACGTCAACCACAGCGGCTCCACTGCGGGCTACGTCGCACATCTCAATCGGTTTCCCGACGCGCACCTCTCCGTCGCGGTACTGTGCAACGTCTCCTCCGGCGCCGCCTCGAATGCCGCGAACCAGGTGTCGCTGCTCTACCTTGGCGATCGGGCGAAGGCGCCGAGTCCGCCGCCCCAGCGCGACGCCGATCCGCCGACGGTTTCGGTAGCGGCCGCCGCGCTCCAGGCGCTCGCCGGCCGCTACTGGAGTGACGAAGCGGAAGTCGCGTTCGTCGCGGCTGTTGACAACAGCCAGCTGGTGCTCAAGCGCAGGCCGGACACCACCATCACACTGCGGCCGATCGGCAAAGACACCTTCGAAGGCTCCGTCGGGCGCGTCACATTCATTCGCAATAACTCCGGCTCGGTCGAAGCCCTGAGCGTGCGGCAAGACCGTGTGTGGGATCTCAGATTCACGCGGCAATAGATCGTGATGTGAAGGTCCGCGCCGCGTTGTCGGTCGTTGCCGCCTACTGTGTGATCGGGTGCGCTCAACCAACGCCACCCGCACCTTCGCCCGCATTCATCGGCTATACGCCTGAAGCCACGAACCGCCAGGCCGATCTCGAGAAGCGATTTCAGGGTCTCATCAACGCGGCTTCGATCTCCGATCTGCATCGGCCGCTCAGCCAACGCCCGCACCCCGCGGGCAGTGAAGCGACGGCGGCGCTCGTCGAGCACTTGCGGTCAACACTCGAGGGCTTCGGGTAGTGTCTCAGTTTGATTTCCGCCCTGCGCCGATCCTCACTTTTTCCTGCGGCGAGTTGCCAGCCAAGTTGCGATGAGTCCTGAGGCAGCGGTGGCCATTAGCCGCTCGTTAAGGGAAAATCCCATCTGGGGAGCAGTATTGATACGGAAAGCTCGACGTATGCCCCCGGGGCTGACCGGGCCCCAACCAGTTAGAGCCCATGAGAGAATCATCGCGCCAACCACCAAGCACACCTTAGGCCAATGCTCACGCCGCCATGATGGCCAGTCCGTGTAGCGGAAGTAATTGCGGATCTCCTCGATGTCGCGCATAGCCTAGACCTTCGGGCCATACCGCGTCTCAAGATCCCGTAGCATTAGAGCTTCTGCCTGTTCCTCCTTAGAAGCGACGTGTTCGACAGGGCTCCCATTCTCGATGAGCTGCGCCGCCCCGATAAATGCAGTCGCTACGAACGGATGCACGTTGGTCGGATGTAAATGATCGACATGGACCTCCTGATTGATCCTGATTTCGACTACCGTCGTCCCGAAGGTCGCAGTCAGACTCTTTGCCATGTGCTATCCTTGCCGCTAAGCATGCCACGAACACCGAAAGGCCACAAGAGACCGGCCGACGTAGTCTCAAATGCTGTTCACGTCATGAAAATTGCTACGGGCCAGCTACGTGAATCGGATCGAGTATCGGAGGCATCCAAGAGTCAGGCGGCCGCAGCATTAGGGCGCTTGGGCGGCGTGGCTCGTGCGAAGGCTCTTTCGACCAAGCGAAAAGTAGCTATCGCGAAACTGGCCGCCAAGGCTCGATGGGATAGCGATTAGGCTGCGTCACTCCAGATGCACTAGACTCCCCGCGAATGGCCTGGAAGGATCGGATCAAGCTCTATCAGGCGATTGAGGCTCACCGTCAGTGCCCCTTGATAGTTTACGTGACGAGCAAGAGGGCTGGCGTGGTGTCATCAATGGCGAACGATGCGCTGCCATCGATTATTGAGCAGCTCGATGCCCTGCCGGCCACAACGAAGCTCGACTTACTGATAGTCAGCTATGGTGGCGACCCGATGGTCGCGTGGCGAATCATGAATCTTATTCGCCAGCGCGATATTGAGAACGTTTCAGTGCTGATACCACAAAGCGCGTACAGCGCGGCGACGCTGTTGGCTCTCGGGGCTAACGAGATCGTGATTCACCCGAATGGACACCTCGGTCCCGTTGACATGCAGATAAGAACCGTCGGCGACGGAGGACACGCAAAGAGTTTCTCAACGGAGGACATCAGCGCATTCTTGGATTTTGTCCGCGAGAATCTCAAGATTACGGATCAAAGGCATGTGCGCAGATTGTTTGAGGTTGTCTGTGCCGAGGTTGGCACCCTCGGAATAGGGTTCACTGCGCGGTCTTCGAGACTCGCGGTCGATCTTGGAGAGCGACTGCTTGAGATGCACATGAAGGACGAAGAGAGCCGTCCCAAGCGGCGCTCAATCGTTGAAAACATGAGTCGAATTCAGTTTCAGTCACACGCCTATCCCGTCAGCCGCTCTGAGGCGATAGCTCTAGATCTTCCCGTTAAGCCGAAGCGCGATGTGCCGCTGGAAAAGCTCATGTGGGAAGCGTGGCTCCACATAGAGAAGGATTTACAGGAGAGAGAGCCGTTCGATCCAATTCATGAACTTGCCAAGAGCGCAGAGGCGACGAAGCTTCTCGGGCCTGTTCCTCAGATGGATCTGCCGGCAACTGCTGGTGCGATTACCGCGAGTTTTTCCACAACTCTTGATGACGTTAAGAAACACACCACGACACATGTCGGGGCGGTTGATTTTGCACACATTGGCGCTATCGTCGAGTCGAGCCGCTGTGCTAGCGCTCACATGATAAAGGGCAAGATTCTTGCTACTCGAATGCCGTACATGAGTATCGACTATAATCTCGTGACCACGTCTAAACTGTGGGAGAAGCTGGAGGCTGAGCCTCCGGCTAAGAAGGGTACGCTATGAACAATCCGCTTTACCAGGGATCGTGGAGCGTTTTCCCGACTGACGTGACTTCGCCCAAGCCAACGCAGGTTCCGGGCTCTACTGGAAGTACACAAAGGTCCACGCAGCCGGCAACGCCAGCACCACAGGCGCCTACACCGCCGCCCCCACCAGGGCCACCGCGACAAAAGTAACCTATCACCCAGATTTGTGGGCCGCCTCTGGGGCGGCCCGAATCTTGTACAGGCATCGCCCCACCCGGTATCATAAATGAACTTTTTGCTTGACGCTACGTATACTTGTTCATATACTGTGTTTATGAATAGGTTGACGACGGCAAAGCGCGCGCAAATCCTCTCGATGCTCTGCGAGGGAAACTCGATGCGTGCCGTCTCGCGCTTGGCCGATGTATCGATCAACACGGTTTCAAAACTACTGGTTGATGCCGGAACACTCTGCGCCGCGTTCCACCAGGATCAGGTTCGCGGACTGAAGGCGAAGCGGATACAGGTAGATGAAATCTGGAGCTTCACGTACGCGAAGCGCAAGAACGTGACGCAAAAGATCGCCGAGACTGTCGAAGGCGCTGGCGATACCTGGACGTGGACGGGAATCGACGCCGATTCGAAGCTGGTGATCTCGTGGCTTGTCGGCGGACGCGATGCCGGTTACGCCATCACGTTCATGAACGACTTGCGCTCACGTCTGGCGAATCGCGTACAGCTCACAAGCGACGGCCATAAGGCGTATCTGGTTGCCGTCGAAGATGCATTCGGTATGGACGTTGACTTCGCGCAGCTCGTGAAGATTTACGGCACGGCGTCAGTTGAAGACCAGCGCCGCTACAGCCCTGCCGAGTGCATCGGATGCATTCCGACTCCGGTTACTGGTGACCCTGACCCAAAGCACATTTCGACCAGCTTTGCCGAACGCCAGAATCTCACCATGCGGATGCACATGCGCCGCTTCACGCGCTTGACCAATGGATTCTCGAAAAAGCTGGCGAACCACATTCACATGATCGCCCTCTACACCGTGTTCTACAATTGGACGAAGCTTCACAAGACGCTGCGAACGACCCCGGCTCAGGCCGCAGGCTTGACGGATCGGGTTTGGGACATGGCTGAGATCGTCAACTTGATGGACGAAGTCAATGCCGACCCAAAATCAAACTGAGACACTACCGGGCTTCGGGCTCGACGTCACGGTGCACGAATATCACGCGCTGCTCTCGCATCCGCGATCGGTGCGGCTGACGCAGACGGCACCAGACCGGCGCGAGATTCGGCTCACCGAGCCGGCACTGGTCGAAGACGCGACGTCGACCCATCCCGAACTGGGCGGGGGCTACATCGCGTATTCGGCGTCCGGAACCGCGACGGGTGACGTCGGGTTCGTCAATTACGGTCTCCCGGCCGACTACGAAGCGCTGCACAAACAGGGCGTGAGCGTGAAAGCGCGCGTGGCATTGGCGCGTTACGGCCGCAGCCACCGTGCGGTGAAGGTGCACCAGGCGCAGGAGGCGGGCGCCCGGGCGTTGATCCTCTACAGCGATCCTGATGACGACGGCGCGCCAAAAGGAACGGTGTGGCCGAACGGCTACTGGCGTGGCGGCGACATGGTGCAGCGCGGCAACGCCAAAATGAGCTGGTTCTGGCACGGCGACCCGCTCACGCCAGGAGTGGCCGCGAAACCGCGCGTCGATCGCCTCGAGCCGATGAACGCGCCAACCTTGCCGCGCATCCCCGTCGTCGCAATCTCCGCAAACGAAGCCGCGCGATTGCGCGCGTCGATGACCGGACCAGGCCCCGGTCCGGCCCGCGTGACGGTCGCGGTCGACATGGATCAGCGCCTGAGGCCGATCTACAACATCGTCGGCTCGCTCACCGGCCGCGACCATCCCGACCGCCGGATCATGCTCGGCACTCACCACGACGCGTGGACATTCGGCGGCGTCGATCCCGGAACCGGCGTCGCCGCGCTGCTTGAAGTGGCAAAGGCCCTCGGCGCGCTGGCCAAAGACGGATGGCGGCCTTCGCGGACGATCGACTTCGCGTTCTGGGACGCGGAAGAGTTCGGCCTGATCGGTTCCACCGAATACGCCGAGGAGTTTCGCTCGACTTTGCGCGAGCAGCTCATCGCCTACATCAACACCGACATGTATATGGACGGCCGCTTCGATCCCGGCGGGGCGCCGTCGCTGCGTGAATTCGTCGCCGAAACGGTCCGGAGCGTCCCCGGCAAGCAGGGCACCGTCTTCGACGGCTGGGATCAGAAATGGAAGTCGCTCGGCAGCGGCGCCGACTTCGTCCCCTTCCAGGACTACCTCGGCGTGCCGGCGCTCTCGATCGAGTTCATCGGCGCCAACGGCTACGGGTTTGGGACCTATCACTCCAACTTTGATTCACGGGCGTATGTCGAAAGGGTCGCCGATCCGGAGTTCAAGCAGGGCGAGGTCATGGCGAGCGTACTTGGCACGCTCGCGCTGCGGATGAGCAACGCGAACGTCCTGCCGTTTCGCTTCGAGGACTATGCCGCACGCCTCCAGCAAGCGTTGGCGGAAACGGGTGGATGGGCGCACGAGGCGAAGATCGCTCTGGAAGATGTTGAAGGTGTGTGGCGGCAGCGAGTGAAGGACATCGCCGGAATCGCCGCGCAGCTGAGTGCCGCCATCGATCGCCGGCTGCAATCGGGCAAGGCAGCAGAGGTCGCGTCGGTGAACGATCGTCTTGCGCGGCTCGAACAAACGCTCGCAGATGACGATGGTTCACCACAAACGCGCTGGTATCGGCATGTGTTCTACGGCTGGAACATCTATTCGCTCTACGACGGCCAGATGTTGCCTGGCCTGGCGGAGGCGTTGCGCGTTCGTGATGCCAGCCGCGTAAGGCACGAACCCGGCCGGATCACCCGCGCGCTCGATCGGATGGCGGCGGAGTTGACCGCCGCGCTCGCGGAACTGCGTTAGGCCATCACGACCCTGCCTGAGGACAGTCGGGCGCGCCGGGCCGCCTGATGACGGCCGCTAAACCAAACGTTCTGACAATCTCCACACGCGATCGCACTTCTCCCGGCAGGAGAGGCAGACTCGCAATAGCGTAGTTGCGTCCTGCAGCCGCAATCCACGGCGCCATCGCGGCGTTGGGCTCGTAGTGATCGATCTCCTCCATCCTCGCCGACGATCGCGGATTGCCGAGCACAGCGAGGTGCAGCCAGTAAGCGGTCTCCGCATCAGCGACCAGATAGTCGATACAACTCTGACCGACATTCGCCCGTACCCACTTGCCGGCCTGATAGAGATCAAGATCGACGACGGGCACGGCGCGAGGCGCGGTCATGGCCGGCGGCACTGCGGTGAGCACGAGAAGCGCGGCCACCAGCCACCCAACCACGCCTTTGGCGTCCGCTTTGGACAGCGCGACAGCGGCAATGACGGCAGCTGGATAGATCGCCAAGTAGACCATCTTGAACGCCATGTAAGGCGTGCTCGCGCCGCGTGACATCGCCAGCACGAACAGCGTCACCGTTTGCACGGCAATCACCATCAGCAAGATCACGCTGACCCGCGCGCGGCGGTCACGCATGCTGATCGCGAGTCCGATCACGGTCAACAATGGCAACAGCCAACCGAGACTCGACAGGCCGGGCTCGAGCACGGCGCCGCTCGTGCGGACGATGGCAAGCCATCCCCATCGGCCAACAATGTGGGTGGATGCCACAACCAGCAGGGGCAGCAGGACGATAGCTAATCGTCCCGTTCTCGACTGACCTACAGGTCCGTCGATCATCATCGCTGCAACAACGACAGCCAGTGGACCGACAAAGATCGGCCAGGTGAGAAATACGCCGACGAGCAGAATCGAAATCGTGATCGAAAGAACGAGCGACCGTTCCTGATCCCACGCGACGAGCGCCCACCACGCTGCTACCGCGAAGAATGTCGCGGCGGTCTGAGCCAGAAAGCCATCGTGCGTGAAGGCGCCGTAGAAGTATTGTGCTGGTAGAAACAGCAGGACCACTGCCACCACCCCGTACGACACCGGCAGCCGCAAGCGCCGGGCGATCAGCACGACATAACCGGCCGTCAGCGCCGTGCACACCGCGAGCAGCGGGAAGAACGTGCGCACGCCATCGAGGCCCAGCCACTTGCCGATCAGCACCGCCAGCAGATGCGCGCCCGGCGTGTAGTGCGCCATCTCGCCCATCGAACCGTCGAGCGCGCGATCGTGCACGAGTTGTCCGTGCTGTTCGAGGTAGTCGACGAGCAGCAGGTGGTGCGTCAGATCCGGGCCGCGGCCTGGCGGCAGCAGCGACGGCCATCCCAATCGCGCAACCGCGGCAAGCACGAACAGCACCACGCCGGCCCATGCGATGGTGTCGCCGCTCGCGTCTTGCTGTGACGCCGGCACAGACCACACCAGCAGCGACGCGGCCGCGACCGATAGCAGGAGCACCGACAGAGGCGCAATGCCGAATCCGCCAAGGTCGATGGCATAGGCCAGCGCCGCGGCGAGCGCGAGCGCGCAGGTGGGGAGCAGCGACAGTTTTTCAGCGCGCGTCACGGAACGACACCGATTCTAGTTCCAGTACGGTGTCTGCTAGACTACAGGCGAGAATCATCGAACCATGCGTGCCGTCTGGGACAAGCCCGCCGCGCTGATGCTCGATCGTCGCGATCGCTTCACGCGCCCTGCGATCGAAGCGGAATTCGAAGAGTATCTCGCCGAGGAGCCGCGCCTGTTTGAGCGGTCGATCGAATTCGACCCCGACAACCAGGGATATCTCACGCCCGTCTTCGACGATCGGTTCAGCGTCATTTGGTACCGCGAGCCCGATCATCTGGTCATTCACGCGGTCGTGCCAACAGCACGGTTCACGCGCGGATCGACCGGCCTGAAGTCGCGCGTCGAAGAGATTGTCCGCCAGGCTTCTGACGACCGGATCAAGCTGCGTTGAGCGACCCTGGCGCAGCGTCTCCCGCGCCAGACGATCCCGCCCCCTCCCCTGTTCCTCCGGCGCCGCCACGCTGTGTGCATCTGCTGATGGTGCACGGTGTCGGACGGCACGACTTGCTCTCGTCGCTGCTCGAGCTCTATCAGGCCGCGCGATCGAACCTGCGGAGCCCAGAAGCGCCGGCCCTGATCGAGGACCGCATCGCCGATTGGCGGCTCGCGCATTTTGACGACGGCGCCAACCCCGCTCACCTCGAGCTGACATCCCGATTCCCGGCCGAGCCGGGAGACGCGGCCGTCGTCTACCTCTACGAAGTCAACTACTCGCACCTGGCCGGCGTGATCCGGGCCAATCATCGCCTCGACCTGACGACGCTCTTTGTTGGACTCGACGTGGCGATCTGTTCGGCGCGGCAACGGCAGGTCAACGCGCCGGCGGCGCTGTTCCCCGGTCAGCCGGCCGCTCTCGCGCGATCGCTGCAACGCGTGTCGGGCGTCATGACGGCCGCGACCGGTCCGCTCCTCGGCGTCCCGTCGCTGCTGCTCAATCGGTATGGCAGCAACTTTCCCGCCGCATTCACGCGGTTCTTCGAAGATGTGGCCACCTACGCGCTCGACAAGACGGGCGAACAGATCATCAGCGAACACCTCGAACGCGTGGTGCACAATATTCGCAAGTCCGATCAGTTTGCGGCCGCGGGCCTCCAGCATGAACTGGTGATCGCCGGGCACTCACTCGGCAGCGTCGTCACACACAGCTATCTCGTCAAGCACTGGCACGACGGCTTGCTGCCGCAAACCGTGGTGACCTTCGGATCACCAATCGGCATCATCACCTGGCTGTGGCTGTTCCTCGACTTTGAAGCGTTCGATTTCAGCTGCTGGCGGGAAGTGAACACGTATTTCTGCTGGCGTCCGCTCGAGAGCGATTCCGGTCCCGAGCGGCCCTTGAAGTGGATCAATGTGTTGAACCGCCTCGATCCGATTGCCAGCGGCTTTCCCGATCAGGCCGCTCACTTTTCGCGACCGCCAGACCAGTTGCTGCGCGAGCTCGACGGCGGCGGCGTGATCCACCGCCTGTGCGGCCCCGCCAAGCTGACGGCAACCGGCCGCGCGCACACCGACTACGTTCACGACCGCAAGGGATTCCTGGAGATTCTGTTGCGCGTGGCCGGGCTGCGGCCGGGGGTGGCCGAAGAGGTCCAATGCAACGAAGCGCCTGAGCATTGGACGTCAACGTTTCGAGTGCTGGGCCGCGTTCGCGCGCTGGCGTGGCTCGCGTCGTTCGCATTCATTGCCGGGTATTGCGCGTTCGTCGCCTGGCATTTCGACGACTGGCGGGTAATCGGCGCCGCCGCGCTCTACATCTGGCCTGCCATCACCGTCGGCACGCTGGCCTTCGTGCAGCGCTTTTTCTTCGGTGCCCGTACTAAGCGCGTCACCCGCGACACCATCCAGTCGCTGCATTGGGACAGCGTCGGCATCCCCTATCGGCTGCGCCTGATGTTGGGAGATCTACGCCGCAAGCTGGCCGGCAATCCGATGGACGACGCCAAGCCGCCTCAGCATCGCCCATGGCGTCATGCGCTGAGGAAATTCTTCGCGTTCGTGCCGACGCTCGCGATCATGCTGCTTCCGTTCGCGATCGGTTACTGGCTGACGGGACACGGGCCCGTTCGATCTGCGTCGCTCTCGCAGTACGTGATTGCTCTGGTGCTCTTCGTCATCCACGTCATCGGGTGCGCGGTGTTCGAGCTGCTATCGGCCTGGCGCTCGGTGTTGACGCACCTGGATGTGGTGTCGCCACCTCGTCCCAGGGCCGACGGCTGACGGCGCACTCAGTCGTGTGAGGGATCCTTCTGCCGCGTCCGCGTGACGCCCATGACGACGCCGATGCCGACAAGCACCGTGGCGCCAACCGCGATCCACTGCGGCGGCACGCCGGCAAGGTTCGCCCCATAAGCGAGGCCGACGATTAGCACGACAAAACCGACGATGAAAATCGTAAGCGAACTCATGGTTAAGGCGCTTGCAACAACCCGGCCAAATGACGGGCGTGCCCGACGAACCTCTACCGGACGACGCCGCGCCGGGCACGGACGCGATACGACTCGTTGGTGACCCGGACGCGGATGGTGTGATATCTGCCATCGCCGCGTTTCAGCGGCGAGTACCCCAGCATGTATTGGTTGTTCAGCTCTTCCGCAATCCGTTCCGTCGCCGGCCCAAGCTCGGACGTGCTACGGATGATTTCGGTATATCCACCGCTCTGGCTGGTGAGTTCCTGCAACGTAAACGGATTGATGCGGGTCGAGTTGCGGGCATCCCGCGAATCGATACCGATCGCATAGAGAAAGATGTCGCTGCGATTGAGCTTCTGCTTGAGCTGCGTCGGCGTGGCGTCGCTGGCGGTGTCGGCGCCATCCGACACCAGGAGAATGGCCGAGCGCGGGTGCTGGCGCGAATCGAACAACGGCACCGAGACGTCGATGGCGTCGTACAAGGCGGTGCCGCCCGACGGTTTGATGTCGTCGATCCGAGAGCGCAGACCCCCGCGCTCGGTGGTCCAGGCGCCATAGAGTCGCGCTTCGTGATTGAAGCCGACCAGCGCCGCTTCGTCGTCGCGCGCCAGCAGCGCGTCGAGAAAATGGGCGAGCGCGGTGCGCGCGTCGACAAAGCGTTGGCCGCGCATGCTGTCGCTGATGTCGAGCGTCAGCGACAGACTGATCGGTACGCGTTCTTTCGTAAACTGCGCGATTGGTTGCGCCACGCCATCTTCCTCGACGATGAAATCCTTCTGTTCGAGGTTGGTGACGAGCCGGCCTTCGGCGTCGCGAACGGTGACCGCGGTGGTGACCAATTCCGACGCCGAGCGAAAACTCTTCGAGCGGGCGTCCACCGTTTGCCGGGCCGAGATCGGCGCCGCCGTCAGCGCGAGCAGTATCAGGCCGGTCATGCGGGCGATCACGCTTTGAATATACCGTTGAACCGGCGTAAATTACGTCCATGCGCATCGCCCTGTTGCTCGCGGCCCTGACCTCCACATCCGTAATCGCGCAGAGTCCCGCCCAGCCAGATTGGGCGAAGATCGACGAAGAGACGCTGCGCCACTTTCAGGCGATCATCAAAATCGACTCCACCGATCCACCGGGACGCGAACAAGGCGTGGCCGAATACCTCAAGCAGGTGCTCGAAAAGGACGGCATCCCGGTCCAGATGTTCGCCAAGGAAGCGCATCGGCCCAACCTGGTGGCGCGACTCAAGGGCACCGGCAAACAGCGGCCGCTGCTGATCATGGGCCACACCGACACCGTCAACGTCGACCCGAAAAAGTGGACCCATCCGCCGTTCAGCGCCAATCGCGAAGGCGGCTACATTTACGGCCGCGGCACCGTCGACGACAAAGACAACGTGGTCAGCTCGCTGATGGTGATGCTGATGCTCAAGCGGCTGAACGTGGCGCTCGATCGCGACGTGATCTTCCTGGCCGAAGCCGGTGAAGAAGGCAGCTCCAGCCTCGGCATCCAGTTCATGGCCAACGAGCATTTCCCGGTCATCGATGCGGAATTCTGTTACGCCGAGGGCGGCAGCGTGACGCGCGTGGGCGGCACGGTGAAGTACGCGTCGGTGCAAACGGTGGAAAAGATTCCGCGCGCGATCTCCGTGACCTCACGCGGCGTGGCCGGACACGGATCGGTGCCGCTCGAAACCAACGCGCTCGCGCATCTCGGCGAGGCGGTCGGCAAGATTGCGATGTGGACGCCGCCGATGCGCTTGAACGAAACCACCGCCGCCTACTTCAAGCGCCTCGCCAGCGTGTCGTCACCCGAGGAAGCGGCACGCTATCGCGCGTTGCTCAGCCCCGATCCGAAGATCTCGGGGCCCGCCGATGCCTACATGCGTAAGAACGAGCCGCGGCACTGGTCAATGCTCCGCACGTCGCTGTCGCCGACGATCATCGGCGGCGGGTATCGCACGAACGTGATCCCGTCGGAAGGCACGGCGACGATAGACACGAGGCTGGCGCCTGATGAAGACGCCGCCAAGTTCCTCGAGATGGTCAAGCAGGTGGTCAACGATCCGCAGGTCGAGGTGAGTTACGGGGCCCGCGACACGCGGCCGCCGACGCCGCCGATGAAGCTCGACTCGGCAGCCTTCATGGCAATCGAAGCGAATGTCACCAAGCACTACAAGGCCACGACGCTGCCGACGATGAGTACGGGCGCCACCGACATGGCGTTCCTGCGGCGCAAGGGCATCCAGTGCTACGGCATCGGACCGGCGACCGACATCGAAGACGGCCCGAAGGGTTTTGGCGCGCACAGCGACCAGGAACGCATTCTCGAGAGCGAGCTGTACCGCTTCGTGCGCTTCAACTGGGACGCCGTGGTCGATCTCGCGCGCGCGCGCTGACGGCCGCAGACGGCGCAGAAGACGCAGACCGTGCAATACCCGGAGTCGCGTCAGAGCGACGTCGTCGACAGCTATGGATCCGTGCGCGTCGCGGATCCGTATCGATGGCTCGAGGACCTCGATTCACCTGAAGTCACCGCGTGGGTGGCCGCGCAGAATGCCGTCACCCACGCGCATCTCGGCACACTGCCCCACCGCGCTTATTTCCGGAACCGGCTGACGCAGCTCTGGGACTACCCGCGCACGGGGCTGCCGGTGGTCGAGAACGGCCGGCTGTTTTACGCAAGAAACACCGGCCTCCAGAAGCAGGCGCCGATCTACGTGCGCAACAGCGTGTTCGAGCCGCCGCGGATGGTCGTTGATCCGAACGCGCTCTCGCCGGACGGATCGACGTCGGTGTCGCAGTTCGTGCCGTCGCCCGATGCCAGGTGGCTCGCCTACGCGGTGGCCGCCGGCGGCGCCGATTGGGAAACGGTTCGCGTCCGCGACGTGCACTCCGGCGCCGACCTGAATGACGAGATCGCCTGGGTGCGCTTCTCCGAAATCTCGTGGACGCACGACTCCAATGGATTTTTCTACTCGCGATACCCCGAGCCGCCCAGGAACAAAGTGCTCGAAGCCGCGCTCTCCGGCCAGGCCGTCTACTATCACCGGCTCGGCACTCCTCAATCGAACGACGTCCTGATCTATCAGCGCCTCGACCACCCCACCTGGATCGTCAACGCCATCGTCAGCGACGACGGCCGCTACGTGTTCCTGACCACCTACCGCGGCTCCGACAACAACAACCAGCTGCATTTCGTCGACCTTCGCAACGCGGCAGCGCCGAAGATCACGAACACCATTCGACCGATCGTCGAAACGCTCGACGCGGAATTCACACCGATTGGCAACTACCATTCGCGCGTCTATGTGCGGAGTGACAAAGGCGCGCCCAACCGCTGCGTGATCGCGATCGATCTGGAGGATCCGCATCGCGCCTCATGGAAGGTCGTCATCCCGGAACAGCCGTACCCAATCGAACATGCACGTGTGGCCGGCGGCCGGATCGTGGTCCATCAACTGGTGGACGTGCAGAGCCGGCTGCAGATCTTCGATCTCGCCGGTGCCGCGCAGGGCGAGCTCGCCTTGCCGGCGGTGGGATCGGTGGCGGAAATCTCCGGACGTTCGGATCTCTTTGAGGTGTGGTGCCAGTTCAGTTCGCCGCTGTCGCCGGCCACTGTCTACCGATACGACCTGGACTCACGCAAACGGCTGGCGTTCGAGCCGCCGCGGGCGCCGATCGACCCGGCGCGGTTCGAAACCCATGCGTTGTTTGCCCCGTCGAAAGACGGCACGCGCGTGCCGTTCTTTCTGACGGCCGCCAGAGGGCTGAAGCGCGATGGCGCCAATCCGGCGATCGTCTATGGATACGGCGGCTTCTCGGTCAGCCTGCTGCCCGGCTACCGCGCCGATGTTCCAGCGTGGCTCGAGCTCGGCGGCATTTTCGTGACGGTCAACCTGCGCGGCGGCGCCGAATACGGCGAGGCGTGGCACAGGGCCGGTTATCTCGAGCGGAAGCAGAATGTCTTCGACGACTTCATTGCGGTGGCCGAGCATCTGGTGCGCGAGAAATTCACCTCGCCCGACCGGCTCGGGATGATGGGCGGATCCAACGGCGGACTGCTCGTCGGCGCGGTGATGGAACAGCGGCCCGACCTGTTCGCGGTGGCGATGCCGGCGGTCGGGGTGATGGACATGCTCCGTTACGATCGTTTCACTGGCGGCAAGTTGTGGGCAACTGAGTACGGCACGTCATCCGATCCCCAGCAGTTCGCGCATCTCATCAAGTACTCGCCGCTGCACAATATCAAGGCTGGAACGTGTTATCCCGCCACACTTGCGACGACCGCTGATCACGACGATCGCGTGGTGCCGAGCCACTCATACAAGTTCATCGCGGCATTGCAGGCGTCGCAGGGCTGCGATCGTCCAGTCCTCATTCGTGTGGAGATGCAGGGTTCTCACGGCTATCGGCCAACGGATCGCCTGATTGCCGAGCGGGCGGATCAGTGGGCGTTCGCGGCGGCCCATCTCGGCCTCAGGTCCGTCGATCGTTCCGCATCGACGTGAACAGATCGATGTGCGCATCCACGATGCGCTGACGTTCTTTCTCGTTCACCTCGAGCGACCAGTCGTCGCGAATGGACGTGCCGCCAAGCACGATGCCGTCGCGGCGCGGCATCATGTGCACGAAGCCGGCATCCGGCGTCACCGGCGCTCGCGCGCCGCCGCTCGTCGAATACGTGATCTCCGACTGCGGCATGAGCACCGTGAGCTGCCCTTTCAACGGCATCAGCTCCGGATCGTTGAACAATGCCTTCGATCCCAGTCCGGTGCAGTTGACGATCACGTTCTCGGTCAGCGCCGACACATCGTTTGGCGTCTCGAACCTGCGAATCACGACCTTGCCGCCCCACAGCAGGAAGTCGTTCATCAACGCGTCGAGGTAGATCGACGGCTCGATACGCATCTCCTGGCGCTCGACGGCAAAGCGGGTTGGAAACGGATGTTCGCCCGGCTGGAGGACGAGGCGCGGATTCGGAATGCTGGCCGGCATCAACGGCGCGGCCTGCTGCCCGCCGCCACCGCCGCCGCGCCCGCCCTGCTGGTCGTTGTCGGTTGGCGCGTAGTTCATGATCCAGCTGATGCCGTATTTCGGCCCGGCCAGCAGTTGCAGGCGCCGGTACGCGATCTCGACGGCTTGTCGAAACTGCGCATCCCACTCGGCCGTGCGGTTCGCGGTCTGCACCAGTCCGGACGTGGGCGTGAACCCGGCGAGCGACATGTTTGACGTGGTGTCGGGCGGCACCGTGGCGGCATAGATCGTCACGTCGAATCCGCGGCGCTGCAGCTCGCGCGCCGAGGTCAGCCCGACGACGCCCGATCCCAGCACCGCCGCGCGCCGCTCGGAGTGCGATAACGCCATGTCGGCCGCCATCGATCCGGTGCCCCACGACAGCGACATGCCGGCGCCGCCGTGGCCGAAGTTGTGAATCAGCGTCTTGGCGCCAAACCGGTCGGCCTTGAGGACAAAACCCGAGGGACGATGCGGCCGCAAGCCGATCGTGGTGCGGATGATGCGATCCCACGACGCGCGCACCGGCGGCAGCCGCAGCGGCGCGCGGCGCGGTGCGAATTGCGCGGTGGCCGCTGTCTTCGACGCACAACCTTCGAGGAGGAAACCCGCCGCAGCGAGGCTGCCCATTCGCAAGAGAACTCTGCGATGCATGGGCGGAATGATACTTGAGGGCTTGGGGGCTTAAGGGAGTTCTTCAAGCCCTCAAGTCCTCAAGCCCTTAAGCCCTCTTCAATCTTCTCGTAGGACGACGATCGGATCGACGCGCGATGCGCGCCACGCCGGCAGCCAACACGCCAACGCCGCGACGAGCGTGATCGTGGCCACGACGCCGACGAGCGTAGCGGGATCGGTCGGCTGCACGCCGAACAGCATCGACGCGATCAGCCGGTTCATCGCAAACGCGCCGGCCAGACCAACGACCACGCCAACGAGCGTCAACAGCAGTCCCTGTTTCATCACTTGCGAGAGCACATTGCCCTGATCGGCGCCCAGCGCCATGCGAATGCCGATCTCGCGGCGCCTCTCCGCGACCGTGTACGACAGCACGCCGTAGGTGCCAATCGCGGCCAGCAGCAACGCCAGGCCCGCAAAACCACCAAGCAGTTGCGCCAGCAGCCGCGAACGCGCGATCGATTGGTTGAAGACGGCCTCCATGTCGCGCAGCCGTACGATCGGAACCGATGCGTCGCCCTCGCGCACGATACTCTCGAGCGACGTCCGCAGGCTGGCCGGCGGCAGCGTGGTGCGCAGCACGAGATTCAACGTCGTCGGCACGAAGTTGAGCGGCGGCTTCAGCATCGCCACCTGATCGACCAACAGGTAGAGCTCGCTACCCGTCTTCTGGTCGACGCCGCCTTGCTTCACATCTTTGGCGACACCGACTACCGTGAAGTCCGGCACCTGATTGAAATTGGTCAAGCCGGGCTTCAGCGTCTGCCCGATCGGATCGCGATCCTTCCAGAAGGTATCGACCAGCGCTTCGTTGACGATCACGACAGGACCGGAGGCGGCGTCGGTCGGCTGGAAGGACCGACCCTTCACGATCGGAATACCCATGGTCTCGAAGTAGCCGCTCATGACGTTCTGGTAGTAGTCGACGTTCTCGAACGGACCTTCGGGCGGTGCGGTGTAGTTGCCGATGTCGGTGTCGTTGGCATTGAGCGGGCGATTCGGCGGCAGCCCCGACATCGCGCTCGCGCCCTGGATGCCGGGCGTCCCGCGCAAGCGTTCGAGCAGCCGCTGGAAGAATTGCGCCCGCGCCGGCCCCTGTGGATAGTTCGCGGCCGGGAGCGAGAGCTGGAACGTGACCAGCCGCGATCGCTCGAAGCCGGCATCGACCATCGAGAGGTTGTAGACCGTTCGGATCAACAGTCCGGCGCCGATCACCAGCATCACGGCAAGCGCAACTTCCGCCATCACCAGGCCGCGGCGAACGTGATGCCGAGCCGCGCCGGTGGCGCCTCTGGCGCCGCCTTCCTTGAGCGCCGCGGCCAGTCCCTCCACACGCGTGTGGAACAACGGCGCAAGTCCGAAGATCAAGCCGGTGAGAACGGCGACGCCCAGGGTGAAGAACAACACCGCGGGATCGACGGTGACCTCGGCGGTGCGCGGCAAACTTGCCGGATAGACGCGGATCAATGCCGCGACGCCGGCCTGCGCCAGCATCAGGCCGAGTGCGCCGCCCAGTATCGACAACATCACGCCTTCGGTCATGAACTGCCGCAGCAAGCGGCCGCGGCCTGCGCCGAGCGCGATGCGGACGGCAAATTCGCGATGGCGCGTCTCCGCTCGCGCGAGCATCAGGTTCGCCAGGTTGGCGCACGCGATCAGCAGCACGAAGCCGACCGCAGCCTGCAGCATCCAAATCGCGCGGCCCGCGCTGCCGATGATCTGTTGCTGCACCGGATGCATCTGCAGGATGTGGCCGGCGCCGGCGTTGGCCGGCCCGCCTTGTCCCGGCGGCGGCGCGAACGCAAAGAAGTGCTGCTTCACGCCGGTGCGCTCGCTCCAGGTTTCAATCAGCGTCTTCAGCTCGCCTTGCGCCATCGCCGGCGACACGCTGGCTTTGAGCCGGCCGACGAGATACAGAAAGTGACTGCCGCGTTGCTGACGGTTGCCGGGGTTCAACCCGAGCGGCATCCAGATCTCCGTCCGGTTGTCCATCACATCGGCGCCCGGCGGCATGACGCCAATCACTTCGCGACGCAGGCCGTTGATCTCGATCATCTGGCCGATGATGTTGGTCTGCCCGCCAAACGCCGACTGCCAGAGCTCGTAGGAGAGCAGGCAGATCGGCGGCAGCGGCACCGGGCCGGTCGGGTTCGGCGGCGGGACGAGATCCGCTTCGCCCTTTGCGAAGAGCCGTCCCGCCATCGGCTGAATCCCGAGCGTCGCCAGCAACGTATCGTCCACGGACGCCGAACGCGCACGCAGCGGGCGATCGCCGGCGGTGAGGTTGACCTCGCCGGTGGTGTAGGCACCGACCGAGGCGAACGATTGATTCAGCTCGCGGAACTCGAAGTATTCCGGTGGCGAAACCCAGAACTGATCGAAGCCCATCGCGGGGAACTGCGTCGTCAGGTACATCAGCTGCTCGGGCTGTGGATACGGCAGCGGGCGGAGGATGACGCCGTTGACGATGGAGAAGATCGCCGTATTGGCTCCGATTCCCAACGCCAGCGTCAGGATGGTGACGGCGGCAAACCCGGGCGCGCGAAGGAGGCCTCGAATCGCCAGGCGCAGATCCTGGCGGAGATTGTCGAAAGTCATGGGGGCTTTGACGGGATGGAACGCCGTAGGGTTTGAAGTGTATAAGTGGTGCTCTTGAGCCGCGTCCTGATCGCCGCGCTGCTGGCGCTAACCGTCACAGACGAACGCACACCCGTCCCAGGTTTTTTCGATCTGCCGGTAACCGGCGGCACGGCTACGTTCGCAGTGCTCGGCTTGCATCCGGAGGAGCGCGGAAGCGCCATGTCCCTGCTGGCGCGGAGCATGTTCAGCCGGGGCGGCAGCGGCGCCGACCGCGCCGCCGCGGCGCGACAATTCATCGCCTCGCTCACGCCGCCAGGGGCGGAGGCGCCGGACAGCGAATCCCAACCGATCACCATCGCCGTCCCGCTCACAGCCGATCATTGGCGTGATCTCGTCGGGCCCAAGGCGCCGCGTGATTTGTTCACGGCCGTGATCTCGGACCGCTCGGTCCTGCTGGTGTGCGCCGGCGCGCTGATCACCGATCCTTCCATCCGATCGCTGCTGGAACGCGACCGCGGGTTGCTGCGATCGATCGCGCGCACCACTCCCGCGGCGTTCTGGGTGGCCGCGCGCAGTCTGCGTCTCGACCAGGATCGCTTTCGCGTTCCGGGCGGAACCGCCGCCGAACCAATCTGGGAAGCGCTGGCCGGCGAGAGACTGGGGCGAACCACTGATTTCCTGCGCGCGTTGCTGGCGAAAGACGGCGGGCGCCTGGCGTGGTTCTACGATTCGCTCGCGGCGATGTCGCCGGATCGCCTCGCGCTGGTGTGGGGCCGCGGTTCGATCGGAACACAGATCGACCAGACGCGGTTGTTGTACGAGGCCTTCCGTTCGGCCGACACCAACTGGCGCCTCGAGGATCACCCGTTCCTGCGCGGCGTCACCGATCCGTGGGTGGTCAGCACGCAGCTGCATCTCGACGCTGAACGTGTCGCGCCGCCGTCGGCACAGTGGTTTCTGGAGGCGCTATTCGATCGCACCGAGTTCACTCGCAAGACCGCGAGCGACCTGAAGCGCGAGCCTGCCGGACCGGCGTCGCTGCCCTGGCTGGTGCGCGAGATCACGAGCGTCGCGGCCAAGGAGCGGCGTGATCGGTTCGAGATGGTTCGCTTCGCGCAGGCGGTGTTCGCCAACATCGCCGCCGAAGATCACGACGAGGCGCTGCTGGCGCTGAGCGGCTACCGGCGCTACCGCGCGCTGTTGCTGTCGATGGATCGGATGGGCGTGATCGCGCCGGGCGTCTACTCCCGCGCCGTCGAGGCCGCGCGGCGCATCGACGAGCGCTCCGGGCGCGATCGCAAGCACGCGGTCATCGCCTTCCAGGCCGCGATCGCGATTCTCGAGAAGGCGCGCACCGCCGGCGGGATCGAACTGGGCGCGGCGGAGCGAATGATCCTCGGATTGGCGAATGCCACCGCCGCCGACGATCGGCCGACGCGGGCCATCGTCAATTGGATGACCACCGACATGGCCGCGGGACTCCCGGCGCTGATTCAGCCCGACCAGTGGACCGCGCGCACCGCCTACGAGTCGCACTTCCTGCAGACGCTCGCCGGAGCGCCGCCCAAGTCCCCGCCGGCGCTGAAGTGGGAGGGACTCGACTATCGCGTCGATTACTTCAGCGCCGAGCACGCGCGCATCAAGCGCATTCGCGAGCAACTGACGTCGCCGGGCCTCGACGCCGCAATTGCCGCCGGCGACGAGGCGAAGATCGCCGACGCGCTGATCGTGCTCATCTACACGGCTGCGCTTGGCGATCCGGAAGGGCCGGCGCTGCTCGGCGGCGACGTCCCGATGCGGCACAACCTCGGCATTGAGGGCGCTGCCGGCGTGCGGCGCGACTTCCTGGCCTGGAGCCTGCCGCGCGAGCAGGTCGGCGACGGCAGCCCCTGGCATATCGAAGGGTCGCTGCTGGGCCTCGACATCGCGCTCGCGCGCCTGAGCCTGCGCCGCCTCGCCGACAACGAAATGCCGATCGCGCCGACCATCAATCTCAACGACTTGTTGACTCTGGCGCGCACCGCACGCACGTTGAACCCTGAGTCGCTGACCGATGCGGACCGCGACGCCCTTGTCGCCGCCATCGCGCGCGGCCGCCAACGCGTGGCCGCGGCCGGCGCCAACCTCTCGGACCTGCGCGCGCTGGCCGACGAGGCCGGCCTGTCGCACGCGATCAGACAAACCTTGCCGTGGACGCTGACGCGCACACCCGAGCTGGCGCCGTCGCTGTTCGGCCTGCGAGATCTGTTGTGGCTGGGTAAGCCCGACGTCCCACAAGCGCGCCTCGACCGCTGGGGTCTCTATCACGAGGGCCTCGCGGGCCGGCTGGCGACGGCCATGCCGCCGCCGACGCCATGGGAGAGCTTCGGCGGCCGTTCGGACGGCGGGTTCATCGCCATGCAGCTGCCCGACCTGACCCTGCGCCTGGCTGAAGAAACGGCGCGCCTCCGATTGCCGGCGCCGCTGGTTCCGGCGCTGCTCACCTACGCCTTGCAGGATTTCTGGCACGACGTCGATTCGCGCTTCCCTGACGACTGGCCGGCCATGGCCCGCCAGGCACTGGCGCTTTCGCCGTCGCGGGTAGAAGATTACGTGGCGGCGCTGGCCGGGGATGGGCCTCTCCGGCCGCGGTAGTTAAGAGTGAATACTTCTTAACTTTGCACTTCTTATGAGAATCATCGGCGTCTTGCTATTGGCGGCTTCGCTCGCAGGTCAGGAGCAACAGCCACAACCGGAACTGGACATCCGCATCGTGCTGCCGGAGGCCGGCACCTACGTCAGCGGCATCACGACGTTGAAGGCGGAGGTCCTGCCGAGGATGCTCGCCACGCGCGTGGCGCAGATCCTGTTCTTCGCCGACGGCAAACAGGTCTGCAACGTGCTCGACCCGATCGCGGCCGAGTGCACGTGGGACGCCGGCGCCGAAGTGCGCCCGCACGTGTTCCGCGTGGTCGCCAACCTGATCGGCGGCGGCCGCATCGTCGCCAGCTCGCGCACCAAGGGCCTCGATCAGGTTGAGAAGGTCAACGTCGAAGTAGTGCAGGTCACCGCGGTCGTCACCGACCGTGGCCGCTTCGTGGGCGGACTCGAGCGGCAGGCGTTCAGGCTGTTCGAGGATGGGGTGCCGCAGACCATCGGGCATTTCTCGGCGGAAGGCTCGCCGCTCGAGATCGTGGTGGCGATCGACGTCAGCGAGAGCATGACGCAGGCGATGCCGCAGTTGAAGAACTCGGTGAAGAAATTCCTGTCGGCGCTCGGCCCGGAGGATTCCGTGACGGTGGCGGCGTTCAACGACAACATGTTCACGCTCACGCGCCGCGAGACCAGCGTCATCCAGCGCACCCGCGCGATCGATCGTCTCACCGCCTGGGGCGGCACCGCGCTGTACGACGTGATCATCCGCGGCGTGCAGCAACTGTCGAAACAACCCGGGCGCCGCGTGCTGGTGGTGTTCAGCGACGGCGACGACCGCACCAGCCATGCCACCATCCATGCCGTGGAGCAGGCGGTGCGCGCCAACGACGCCACGCTGTTCATGGTGGCGCTCGGCCGCGGCGTCAAGGAAGCGCAGCTGAAATCGGGCATCGAGCGGCTGGTTGACCTCAGCGGCGGGCGCGCGCTGTTCGTGGAGCGCAGCGACCAACTCGACGTCCCGTTCGCCGAGATTCTCGAGGAGCTGTCCCACCAGTACATCCTGGGCTACGAGTCGAAGAATGCGAAACGCGACGGCGCGTGGCGGGAGGTCAGACTCGAGATTCCAGGGTCGAACTACTCAGTGCGCGCGCGACAAGGCTATCGAGCGCCGGGATCGTAGTCATGCGCCGCCGTTCGTTAATCGTCATTGGTTATGCGTTAGTGCTGTGCAGCGTTCTGCAGGCACAGCAACCCCAACCACAACCACCGCGGCCGTCGTTCGAGACCAAGGCCGAGCTCGTGCTCGTCGATGTCAACGTCGTCGATCGCGAGTCGAAGCCGGTGGCCACGCTGACGGCGAACGATTTCACGCTCGAAATCAACGGCCAGGCCCGGCCGATTGCCTCGATTCAATTCATCTCGACCGCGCCGACGAACGTCACGCCGGCGACGCCGCGCGAAGCGCAAGCGTCGAGCAACGAAGCCGAAACCACCGGCCGCCTGCTCCTGTTCGTTGTCGACGAGGGAAGCCTGCGGATTGGCGCGTCGAGAAGCGTCTTGCGCACGGCGGAGACGCTCTTTCAGCGTCTCGCGCCGGGCGACCTCGTCGGCCTCGCGCGGCTGCCGACCGGCGTCGGCGGCGTCGAGTTCACCGCCGATCGCAAGCGCATCACCGACGCGCTGATGCGCGTCACCGGCACGGGCAGCACGCGCATCGGCGCCACGCGGGTCTATATCACCGAGGCGTGGGCGCTCGACAACAACGACTTCGGCACGTTCCAGCAGGCGGTCGAGCGCGAGTGCCCGGGTGATACAGGGCCGGCCCTCGAAGCGTGCCAGAACCAGGTGGAAGCCGACGCGCGGCAGCTGTTGATCGAGGCCAGCGCGCGAGCGCGGGCAACGCTGCAATCGTTGGAGGGGCTGCTGCGGGGCCTCGCGCAGCTGAAAACACCGGTCAACATCGTGATGATCTCGGAGGGCATGTTCGTCGCGCGCGATCGGCTGGCGATGTCCGAGCTGGGCCGCCGGGCAGCGGAAGCGCGCGCCACGATTCATATCATCCGGCCAGGCCAGGCGTTCTTCGACATCGAAGAGCGCAGCGCGCCGAACATGAACTCCCGGTTCTTCGACGATGGGTTGATGAGCGAGGGGCTCGAGCAGGTGGCCGCGCAAACGCGAGGATCGATGTCCACGGTCACCGGCGCCGGCGAGGTGGCCTTCGATCGGCTTGGCCGCGAGCTCTCAGGGTATTACCTGATCGGCTTCGAGCCGACCGACGCCGATCGTACCGGCAAGGAGCGCCGCATCAAGGTTGAAGTGAGGACCCGCGGGCTCACGGTGCGGGCCCGGCCGACGTTCGTGATCCGCGACGGCACGGCCGCTACCGCAGCCGTGGCCGCCCTCACGCCAGAACAACAGCTGGCTGACGTGCTGCGATCGCCGCTGCCGGTCCGCGGCTTGCCGATGCGCGTGGCCAGCTACCGCGCGGTTGAAGGTGGCGGCAACAAGACTCGCGTCGTGATTTCGGCGGAAGTCGGCGATCCCGCCACCACGCCGGCCGAGTGGCCGCTCGGCGTGATCATCCTCGACAAGAACGACAAGGTGGTCGTCAATCGCGGCGGCAAGTGGGCGCTGGCGCCGGCCACCGATCGCGGCGAATCACCGCGGCTCGCGCTCACATCGGTGGTGCTCGATCCCGGTGAATACACGCTCCGCGTGGCGGCGGTCGACGACACCGGGCGCGGCGGCAGCGTCCACCACTCGATCAACGCGCGTCTGAATCGCGTCACCAACAACATCAACGCCGGCGACCTGATGCTGGTGCCGCAACCACCCACGGCGGGCGATCTGCCGCGGCCGCGGCCGTCGACGGTGATCGACAACGAAACCGTGTCGGCCATGATCGAGCTTACCGGCGATCAGGCGGCGCTTGGCCGCGCGAAGGTGATGCTCCAGGTCTCCGACGCCGAAAACGGCAACCCGTTGGTGAATGTCGAACCGCAGCAGGTGCAGCGCGGCAACGTCCGCGCCTTTGCGGCGACAATGCGGCTGGGCGTGCTGCCGCCGGGCGAATACGTCGCGCGCGCGATCATCAGCGTTCCCGGTCAGCCCGAGGCGCGTTTGACGCGGCCGTTCATGCTCTCACCCGTCGCGATGGCCGCCGCCGAACCGCCGCCCGATCTGCGCGTACCACTCGACCCCGACGCGCCGCCCGCGCCGGTGGCGCCATCCCGAATTCTGGCGCCCGTGCCGCGCTTCTCCGCGCAGACCGTGCTGACGCCCGCCGTGGTGCAGCCGTTCCTCGACGGCCTGGCCGACATGTATCCGCCGTCGCCGGACGTCGAGAAAGTGGTCGAGCACGCGAGGTCGGGCAACTACGACGCGCCCGATGCGCCAGGCGCCTCGAAAGAAGACGAGCTGAATCTCGCCTTCGTGCGCGGCCTGCGGGCGTTGAGCCGCGGCGAAACCGCGCAGGCGGCCGCCTGGTTCCAGCAGACGCTGAAGGGAGCGGACGATTTTCTCGGCGCCGCGTTCTATCTCGGCGCCACGCACGCTTTGAGCGGCCGCGATCGCGAGGCGATCGGCGCGTGGCAGATGGCGCTGTTGAGCGAGAACCCCGGCGCGGTCTATCCCGCACTGGTCGACGCCCTGCTGCGCGTCGGCGATGGCCGGCAGGCGCTGGAGGTGCTCGAAGACGCGCCGTCGGCGTGGGAGAACGACAACGAGCGCTTACGCCGCGAAGCGATTGCGCTCGCGATGATTGGCGATTTCAGCGGCGCGCTGCCGAAGCTGAAGGATCAACTCGACAACACCCGGAACGACGATCAGCCGCTGTTGTTCGTGGCGCTGCAGGTGCTGTTCAGAATGCACCAGCAGGACAAGAGTTTGAGCCCCGACAACCTGCAGCGGTTCCGCAGCTACGTGGAGCGTCACCAGAAACTCGGCGGCCCCGATCGCGCAATCGTGGAAACGTGGAGGCGAGCTGTACTCGGTCGATGATTTGGTGATTTGGGGTCTCGTGATCTCGTGATTTGAGAACCTGGTGATTCGATGATTTGGCGATTTGTCCCTATCCGCAAATGAATCACCAAGTCCCTAAATCACCAGATTCTCAAATCACCAAGTCACAACATCACAAATCATCAAGTCAGATTTCTCGCAACACCTTCACCGGATCCGTTCGCGCGACCCGCCGCGCCGGCACGACGCACGCCGCGAGCG
>Ga0187893_10002258_pt1 | contig 42966 bp, 38 predicted proteins | sample MA1701074metaG_FD_139574 | JGI IMG/M metagenome (GOLD analysis project Ga0187893, IMG submission 139574) | White microbial mat communities from a basaltic lava cave in the Kipuka Kanohina Cave System on the Island of Hawaii, USA - MA170107-4 metaG ... | reverse complement strand
GTCCCGCGGAGCCAAGCTCCGTTCGCCGCAGCACCACGGAAGCGAGGTCGACCGCCATCTCCTCGCGCACCGCGTACCGGACCTCGGCGCCGGTGACCGGACTCGAATCACAGAGAGGCGACGTGTCGGCAATCGCCAGGACCTCACGGGAAAGCGTCCCGTAGTTGTACGCGAGATGCGGCTTTCCCGCGGAGCGGGAGAGATCCGCGAAGCTCTCGAAGTCCCCGCCTGCCACGGGCGTCACGGCCGACCGCGAGGCGCGGTGTGGCTTTCCCATCCGCGCGAGCACTCGGTCCACCGTTTTCTCCGCAACGTCCCGCGCCGTCGTGTACTTCACGCCCACGACGGAGAGAAGCCCTGCGACGCTCTCGTCGAGGGTGTAGCTCTTCACGAGCGCAAGCTCTCGCCCGTTCGCAATCGCGGGAAGGAGGCCACGGTGGACGAGACGCACGTCGCTCCGCGAGAGATTCGCCGCCGGATACGCGCGGTTGATCCCGTCGAGAAGCTGCTGCACCTCCTCTTCCTTGGTTTCGACGGCATCGGGCTCGCCGTCATAAGGAAGATGTAGGGTTCCCACGAGGGACACATGGCGCCAGGGCGCGATGCAGAGAAGGGGGCCTCCCCGCGTGAGCCCGAGGGCCACGTTTCCGACGAGCGGCCGGGTCACGAGGTTCATCGCCTTCGAGGAATGGAAGAGCGGCTTTCTCGGAGCTCCCTCGACTTTCTCCAGCAGCCGATCGACCGAAGGTCCGGCGGCGTTGACGACCATCCGGCCGCGAATCTCGAGTCCCCGCGTTCCAGAAAGAGCGTCCCGGGCGAGGACCCCCTGAATCCGGTTGCCCTTCCGGACGAAGCGCTCGGCCTCGACGAAGTTCGTGACGACGGCGCCCTCCCGGGCGGCCGAAAGCACGAAGGAGAGCGTGAGGCGATCCGAGTTGTACATCTGGGCATCGTACCAGAGGGCTCCTCCCGTGAGCCCGTCGGGATCGAGCGCGGGCGCAAGCTCGAGGCACCGCGCGCGCGTGAGCGTCCGTCCTCGTGGAAGGTGCTTCTCCTCGCGCGCGTCGTGGTTTCTGTCCCAGCTCAGGAGATCGTTCATGAAGAGAGCGAGCCTCAGAGCGGAGCGGCTCCTGCCGAGAGAGCCCCGATACGTCGGGACGAGAAACGGGAGCGGATGGACCAGGTGAGGCGCAATCGCCATGAGGATCCGGCGCTCTCGCACCGACTCCCGGATGCGTCTGATGTCGCCGTGCTGGAGGTAGCGGACTCCACCGTGGATGGTCTTGAAGTTGTTGAAGCTCGTGCCTGAGCCGAAGTCGTTCCGCTCGACGAGAGCGACCGAAAGACCGCGCAGGGACGCGTCCCATGCGATCGCGGCCCCATAGATGCCGCCTCCGACGATCACCAGATCGAACTCGCGGGCGGCGAGAGCCCCGACGTCTCTTTTCACGAAGGTACTATAATACGCCCCTTGAACGCCCTCCTGGAACGAGTCCAGCACTACTGGAACGAGCGCATCCACGACCTCGAGATGACCCAGAGTGTTCCGGGGACGAAGGAGTTCTTCGCCGATCTCGACGAGTACCGGTTCGACAAGCTCCGCTACCTTCCGCGGCTCGTCGATTTCGAGGGCTATCGGGGGAAGACGCTCCTCGAAGTCGGCTGCGGCATCGGGTGCGACCTCGTCCGCTTCGCGAAGGGCGGCGCCCTCGCGACCGGCGTCGATCTCTCCGAGACCGCGCTCGCGCTCGCCCGGGAGAACGCGCGCCTCGCCGGAGTCTCGATCGATCTGAAGCTCGCGAACGGCGAGGACCTCCCCTTCGCGGATTCGTCCTTCGACGTCGTTTACGCCCACGGCGTCCTTCAGTACACCTCAGACCCCGGGCGCATGGTGGAAGAGTGCCGCCGCGTCCTGAAGCCCGACGGCGAGGCGATCTTCATGGTTTACAACCGGGTTTCTTGGCTGAACGCGCTTTCGAAGGTGCTGCGGGTCGAGCTCGAGCACGAGGACGCGCCCGTCCTGAGGAAATACTCCATCGGAGAGTACCGCGAGCTCCTTTCCGGATTCGCGAGTGTACGCATCGTGCCCGAGAGGTTCCCCGTGAAGACCAGGCTCCACGGCGGATGGAAGGGTTTCGCCTACAACAAGATTTTCGTTGGGGCGTTCGAGGCACTTCCGCGGGCGTGGGTTCGCCCTCTCGGATGGCACCTCATGGCGTTTTGCAGGAAGACATGAGCTCCGACCGCTTCCAGCTCTACGACCTCCGGGTCACCGTGGTCGAGATCCGGGGACGATCGGTGTGCGGTCTTTCCGTTGGCGACTGGTTCGAGGTCCGGGAGAGCAGCCGGCTGGTGCTTCCCCCCGATCGGCACTTCTGCATCTACGCGCTCGCCTCGGTCCTTCCGCTCTTGCCCGCGAAGCAGAGAGAGCTTTCCGAGAACGACTGGCTCTCTTCGGACAGCCTCGTCGCGTGTCCCGACCCCGAGGAGCAGCTGATCATGAAGATCGAAAGGCTCGCTCCCGTCGAGCTCCGCAAGGGCGATCTGACCTGAGGGCGCCGAGAATGCCCCAAGTCGGCATCGCCTTCCAGAGCAACAAGTCGCTCGCCGAGTACCGGGAACTCGCGGCGATCGTCGATCGCTATGATTTCGCCACCGCGAGCGTCTATCAGGATCTCTTCTTCCAGCCGCCGTGGCCCGCCCTCTTGCAGTTCGCCGAGCACACGAAGCGCCCTCTCGTGGGACCAGCGGTCGTGAATCCCTACCTGACGCATCCCGTTCTGGTTGCGGCGAACCTCGCGCTCCTCGATCGGACCAGCGGCGGCCGGGCGTACCTCGGCGTGGGGCGTGGAGCCTTCTTCCAGGCCATCGGCGTCCCTCAGCCGCGGCCGCTCGCCGCCATCCGGGAATGCGTGGAGCTGGTGCAGAGGCTCCTCGTGGGAGAACGCGCGCCTTACCTCGGCGAGGTATTCCAAGCTTCCAAGCAAGCGTACCTGCGATTTCCCATCCCAGGCCGGAGGCTTCCCGTCCTCATCGGAGGATGGGGAGAGCGCATCGCGCGGCTCGCGGGCGAGATCGGAGACGTCTTCAAGGTGGGAGGCTCGGCCAACCCCGCGAGCGCACCCTGGTTCCGCGAGCGCCTCGACGAGGGCGCGCGGAAGGCGGGAAGGGCGAAGGGCGCGGTGAAGCTTGCCTTCGGCGCCGTGACCGTCGTCGACCGCGATCGAAGAAAGGCGGAGGCGTTGGCGCGGCGAGAGGTCTCGATGTACGTTTCCGCGGTGGCGCGCCTCGAGCCCGTATCTCCGCCCCTCGCGGAGGAGATTCGCGAGATCGAAGCCGCGATCGCCTCGGGAGACGAGAGACGAGCGGGAGAAGCGCTCTCCGTCGAAACTCTGCGGCGATTCTCCTGTTTCGGCACTCCGGAAGCTATCGCCTCCCAGGTGGAGGAGCTCTTCGACTCCGGCGTGGATCTCTTCGAGCTCGGAACTCCGCACGGAGAGAACGAGCGGGAAGCCGTACGGTTGCTCGGAGAGGAGATGCTCCCGCTCCTCGAGCGCACATGATGCCGTCGGAGGCCTGGATCCGGATCGGGTTCTTCGCGGGCGTCTTTCTCGCCATGGCGCTCTGGGAATTTCTCGCTCCCCTTCGTCCGGGAGCGATGTCCAAGGCCAGGCGCTGGGTCATCAATCTCGCGCTCGTTCTCATCAACACGCTCGTTCTGCGACTCCTGTTCCCGTCCGCCGCGGTAGGAGTCGCATGGCTCGCCCACCGGCGCGGCTCCGGTCTGTTCAACGACGTCGACGTCCCTCTCTGGATCGCGTTCGCCGGCTCGGTCGCAGCGCTCGACTTCGTCGTGTACCTCCAGCACGTTCTGTTCCACGCCGTGCCCGCGCTCTGGCGCCTTCACATGGTCCATCACGCGGATATCGACTTCGACGTCACCACCGGCAATCGATTTCATCCCCTCGAGATGGTTCTCTCCATGGCGATCAAAGCGGGCGCGATCCTGGTCCTCGGTCCGCCCCTCGCGTCAGTGCTGGTATTCGAGGTGCTCCTCAACGCGACGTCCATGTTCAACCACGGCAACGTTCGCATTCCGCCTTTGGTGGACCGCGTCTTGCGGCTTCTCGTCGTCACCCCCGACATGCACCGCGTCCACCACTCGATTCTTCCCGTCGAGACCAACAGCAACTTCGGGTTCAACCTCCCCTGGTGGGATCGACTCCTCGGCACGTACCGGGCCCAGCCGCGCGACGGCCACCTGGGCATGACCATCGGCGTTCGGCATATACGCGAACCGGAACGGCTGACCCTGCCCCGCCTGCTGGTGCTTCCGTGCGCCTCTGAAGTCGGAAGCTATCCGTTTGGGAGCGCCGCCGGGAAAGGCGTAGAATTCGAGAACAGGTGATGAGCTCCCGGGGACTTCGCGACACCGCTCCCGAAGCGCATCGCGTCCAAATCGACCTGATGAGGCGAGCGGAAGGGTGGCGCAAGCTGCAGCTCGCCGACCAGCTCCACCAGAGCCTGCGGACGCTCGCCCTCGCCGGACTCCGCGCCCGTCATCCCGGTGCGTCCCCGGAAGAGCTGCGGCGACGACTCGCCGACGTGCTCCTGGGAGCGGAGCTCGCCGAAGAGGTCTACGGGCCGGTAGCGATCGAGCGGTGACGAGCCCTTCCGAGCCCACCACAGTTACTCTGCTCGTTACCGAGATCCTCGAGCGTCTGGGAGTTCGGTACGCGATCGGTGGCTCGCTCGCGAGCTCTCTCCACGGGGTGTTTCGCGCCAGCGTCGATGCCGACATCGTGGCCGACCTCCGGCAGGAGCACGTCGAGCCGTTCGCCCGCGCCCTCGGAGACGGCTTCTACCGCGATGAGTCTGCGCTGCGGCGGGCGATCGAGCTGAGGCGGAGCTTCAACGTCATTCACCTGGACACGATGTTCAAGGTCGACGTCTTCCTCCCCAAGGGGCGGCGATTCGACGAAGCCCAGCTCGAGCGGAGAAGGTCCCACGTGATCGCCAGTGACCCGGAGCGATCGGCGTTCGTCGCCTCGGCGGAAGACACCGTCCTCGCGAAGCTCGACTGGTACAAAGCGGGCGGCGGAGTTTCCGAGCAGCAGTGGCGCGACGTCCTCGGGATCCTCGAGGTGCAGCGGGACACTCTGGACCGCGATTACCTCCGATCGATGGCCGCATCGCTCTCGGTGGCGGACCTTCTGGAGCGCGCGCTCAGCGAAGCACCCCGATAACCCGCTCCGCCAACATCGCCGAGCCGAGGGTCGCGGTCGCTCCCATCGCCACGTTCCACGTCCAGGCGACCGAGGTCACCTGATTCACGAGGAGAGGCGCTGCGAACCCGACCGCCATCCCCGCAAGAACGGAGAAAGATGTCGCCCGCCGGTCGTAGACGGCGAGGAGAAACGCTCCCACTGTCGGGCCCGAGGCGTAGGAAAGCGCGGCGAGCCCAGCCTCGAGAGCTGAGGACGCCCTCTGAGCAAAGATTGCCACGACGGTCTGCGCGATCCCCCAGGAGACGGTGAAGATTCGCCCGAGCTGGATCTGTCTCCTCTCGGACGCGCTCGGGTCGACGAACGGCAGATAGAAATCCTTGAGCGTCGTCGAGGCCACGCTGTTCAGAGAGGGAGAGAGGGCAGCGGCGACGACAGCCGCGAGAATAAACCCCATCCACGGCCCCCGGAGAGACTCGGAGATGAATGTCGGAAGCACCTCGTCTCCTCGTGCGAACTCGCGCTCCGGGTAGAAGCGCCAGAGCAGGGTCCCGATTCCGAGGAACAGCACGAACTGGACGAAGACGATGAATCCCGAAAGCGCGAGGCCGACCTGCGCCTGCCGAGCGCTTCGGGCAACGAGAAGGCGCTGCACGAGGTAGTGATCGGTGCCGTGGGTCGCGAGAGTCAGGAACACGCCGCCGAGGACGCCCGAGGCGAGCGTGTAGGTCGTCGAGAGATCGAGCGACGGCACGAAGACCTGAAGCTTGCCCTCGGCCGCCGCCGCCGAGAATGCGGCGACCGCCTCTCCCTCCGGAAGAAGTCGGACCAGGGCGACGAGCACGACGAGCGCGCCCGCGGCGTAGACGAACATCTGCACCACATCGGTCCAGATCGTGGCCTTCGCCCCTCCCTCCTCGGTGTAGAGAATCATCGCGGCGGCGAGAGCGAGGATGCAGTAGATCTCCGGGACCCCGATGGCGATCGCCACCACCAGAGCGGCCGCGTGGAGCCGGATCCCGTCCGCGAGCGTGCGGTAGAAGAGGAAGATGCCGGCGGCGACGCTCGAGACCGATCGGCCGAAGCGCTGGCTCAGGAGCTCGTAGGAGGTGAAGACCTTTCCGCGGAAGTATGCCGGCACCAGAACGGCAGAAACGAGGAGCCGGCCGAGAACGTAGCCGAAGACGAGTTGGAGGAAGCTCCAGTCGGAAACGAAGGAGAAGCCCGGAACGCTGGTGAATGTGAGAACGCTGGTCTCGGTGGCAACGACGCAGGCGGCGATCGCCCACCAGGGAACGCTCCTCTCGGCGAGGAAGTAATCGTCGACCGACTTGCGCCGCCTCCCCAGATAGGCGCCGAAGAAGGTGATGCCGGCAAGATAAAGGACGAGGACGGCGAGGGTCGAGAACGAGAGGTTCAAAACCCGCTCAGCGCACGACGCGCCCCTTGGAGCTGACCCGGAAGGGCGCGGGGAGGATGGCCTCCACCTTCTTCCGGTAGCCCTTCACATCCCAGTCCGCCTTCTCCAGCGCTTCCGCGATGCGCGTCTTCACCCGCGCGGAGTCCTCGTCCGGATTGACGAGGGCCTCGAGGAGCGGCTCCCGCGCTCGCTCGTCTCCGTAGGCCGCGAGGCACTCGACGGCCGCGAAGCGAACGGTGTCGTCGGGACTCTGGAGGCAGGGAATCACCCCGGGCACGACACCGGGATCGCCGAGGTGCGCGAGAGCGCTCAGAACCTGCTCGGCCTTCTCTCCGCGGATGTAGATCGGGTCGCCTTCCTTGAGGATCTCGAGCAGGAAGGAGATCAACCGCTCCCGGGGCACGAGATCCTTCAGAGCGTCGATGGCCCACGTCACCTGGTCGTGGCTCTTGATGTAGCGCTTCAGGGGCTCGACCGCTTTGTCCCCGAAGCCGACGAGGACGTTTTGAACGTGCTTTTTCTCTTCCTGATCGATCCCCAGGTTCTCGGAGGTAGCGGAGAAGCGACGGGCGAGCCCGTAGATCGCCTCCGGCGTGCCTATCGCCTGAAGCTTGTCCGCCGCCTCCATTCTCACTTCGTGCTGCGCGTAGCGCTCGCGGAGCTTCTTGGTGTTGCGCTCGATCTTGAACTTGAGCCGGCCTTCCGAGGTCAAAAAATCCTTGACGTTCATGATCCGAGCTCCCAAGCCGCAGGCGGCCCGCCCAGGGCGCGGTCGAAGAAGTCGAGAATGCGGTTCCAGAAGATTCCCTCCGGCGGGTAGTTGTCGAAGCCGTGCTCGCCCCCAGGAAGAATCCAGAGCTCGCTCGGAAGGCCGGCACGTATGCGGTCCTCGTGCATCTTCTCCGAGTGGGTCACCGGGACTTGCCGGTCGGCGTCGCCATGAACGAAAAGAACCTTCGCCTTCACCTGGGTGATGACGTCGAAGGGCCGAACGCTTCGGATGTCGACTCCCGCGCGGAGGCGGACGGCGACCGACAGCGGGTAGCGCAGAACCGGGTGGCCGCCGCGGGATCGGAGCATCTCGCCCGCCGCCTCCCAGAGATCGCCGTAGGTCGCATCGAGCGCGAGAGCAGGAAGCGATTCATCTCCCGCGGCGGCGTAGACCGCGGAAGCGCCTCCGTTCGAAGTCCCGAAGAGGACGACTTTCTTCGGGTCGATGCCCGCCCGGTTTCGAGCCCAGTGGAGCATGCTCCTCACGTCGAGCCGCTCGTTCACGGTGTAGGTGATGTATTCCCCTTCGCTCGAGCCTCGCCCGGAGAGATCCATGGTGAGGAGGCCGTAGCCGCGCCGGTGCCAGAACTTCGCGCCGTTTTCGAGCGCCTGGAAGCGCGACGAGTTCGCGCCGTGAACGAAAATTCCGATGCGGCCATCGCTGCGCTCGGGTGGAGGAATGAACCAGCCTTCGAGACGGTACCCGCTTTCAGATTCGATCGCGACGTCCTCGTAAGGAAGCTCCAGATCCCCCGGGTGGCGGACGAAGGGCCGCAGAGTCATGCGCAGGTCGAGCGCGGATCCGTCCCGGAGGGCGCTCACCGGAACCACCTGGCCCGCAGTGTAGTGAGAGACGAGGTGGCGCATGAGGTCTTCCGAGGAATGGAACGGCTTCCCGTCGACCGAGGTTACGACGTCGCCGGCACGAAGGCCGACGTCCCTCGCCATGTCCCAGGGGCGCGTAAGAAGCATCCCTTCCGGGTCCTCCGAAGGACGCGTGAACCCGAGGAACGCGTATCCCGGAACGGGCCCGTCCTTCGGAATCTCTTCACCCCAGAAGCCCTCTCCCACCACCCGCCGCTGGCCCGTGAGGTAGGCGGCGGCCATCCGATCGATGGCGCGGGCCCCGAAAAACACGCCCGCGAGCAACGCGAGCGCGAGAAAACCGTAAATGAGTCTCTTCAATCTTCTCCCCTGAGTGCCGCCGGGATATTAACGGCTCGAGGCAGAACCGGCAACGATTGTGGATAATGAAGGCAATGTCCAGGAAAAAGCGATACCTCCTCGCGATCGTCGTGGCGGTGGTCGCCGCCGGCGCCGGGTTGGGCTACTGGCGCTATCGGCGAAGGAAGCTCTCCGAAGTGCAGGTGGAGGCGATCGCCCGGCGGAACCTGGAGGCTCTCGTCTCCGCCTCCGGCAAAGTGCAGCCGAAGAAGCTCGTGAACATCAGCGCCGATACGGTGGGACGGGTGACGAAGCTTTCCGTCGCGGAGGGCGACGTCGTCAAGAAGGGCCAGTTCCTGCTCCAGATCGATCCCGAGCTTCTCGAGAGCGCGGTCGAGCTGAACCAGGCGGGCCTCCAGGCGGGAAGAGAAGCGGTCCAGAGCGCCCGCGTTGCGGTCGAGACCGCGCGTGCCAACCTGGAGCTCGCCGAGCAGAACTTCGCCCGCATCGGGCGCCTCCACAAGGACGAGCTCGTTTCGAGGGAAGCCCTCGACCGGGCGGAAACGGAAGTGAAGGTGCGGCGAAGCGAGCTCGATGCGCGTGAAACGGAAGTGCGGGCGCAGGAGCAGAGGCTCGAGCAGCAGGTGGCCTCGCTCCGGAGCGCGCGCCACAACCTGAGCAAGGTCACTCTCGACTCTCCCATGGACGGCCTCGTGAGCCGGCTCAACATCGAGGAAGGCGAGACGGTTCTGGTGGGCACCATGAACAACCCGGGGACGGTCCTGCTCACCGTCGCCGACATGTCGGTCGTGCAGGCGGAGCTCGAAGTGGACGAGACCGACATCATCGACGTCACCCTCGGCCAGCCGGCTCGCGTCGAAATCGACGCGTTTCCCGACAGGGAATTCACCGGCCGCGTCACCAAGATCGGGTCGAGCTCCCTCGAGGCGCAGATGCAGCAGCGGCAGGCCACGATGTTCGAGGTGGAGGTGACTCTCGACACCGAGGTCCCCGACGCGCGCCCCGGATTCTCCTGCACGGCGGACATCACCACCGCGACTCGCGCCGACGTCATCGCCGTTCCCATCCAGGCCCTCACCGTGCGCGAGGCCTATCCGGATGCCGAAGGGAACCTCCACACGCGCAGCCGCGACGCCGAGTGGCCTCCCTCCCCGACCGCGGAAGGCGAGGAGATCGAGGGAGTGTTCGTTCTCCGGGGCGGCCGCGTGCACTTCACGCCCGTCGAGATCGGGATCGCCGGCGAGCAGTACTTCGAAGTGCTGAACGGTTTGAAGGAAGGCGACGAGGTCGTCACCGGTCCCTTCGATTCCGTCAGGGACATGATGGATGAGGATCGCGTCCGGATCCGGGAGGAGGAAAAGCCCGGGACTTGATCTTCTTTCTCGAGGCCGTTCGCATCGCCCTCGAGGCGATCTGGGCGGCGAAGCTTCGCTCGGCGTTCACCATCCTCGGAAACATCGTCGCCGTGACCTCGATCATCGCCGTGGTGGCGCTCGTGAGGGGCATGGACGCCAAGGTGACGGATGCCATCGTCTCCGAAGCGGGCGCCGACTCGTTCCTCGTCGAGCGGGTCGGGGTCATTCTCGAGGAGGAGGCGGAGGAGAAAGCGCAGCGCACGAACCCGCTGATCACTCTCGAGGACGCGGAGGCCGTGCGCCGCTTGTCTCCGAGTGTCGCCGCTGTCATGGCGCGGGCACAGCGGCGGGGAAAGGTCTCCTATCGCGACCGCGAGCTCGAACGAGTCGATATCCACGGCGTCACCGAGGACTACATCCTCTTTCGCAGCTACGACGCGGAGCGGGGCCGCCTGTTCAGCGCCGCCGAGGCCGCCCGGAGGCGGCCGGTCGCGGTCCTCGGCTGGGACACGGCGGACCGGCTCTTCGGCGCGGAATCCCCGGTCGGCAAGACGATCAAGATCGAGGGGGTCCATTTTCGGGTGGTCGGGGTGAGCGAGAGGAAGGGCACGGTTCTCGGCGCTCCCCAGGACGAGTTCGCCGTCGTGCCCCTCGGCGCCTTCGAGCGCATCTACGGAAAACGGGTGGCGGGCCTCTCGCTGATGGTGAAACCCGAGAGCGCCGATGACCAGGATCAGGCGATGGAGGAGGCCGCCGTGGCCCTTCGGGTCGCCCGAAAGCTAAGGCCGAACGAGGAGAACAACTTCGGAATCTTCAACTCCGGGACGATCATCGGCATCTGGCGGCAGGCGACGGACGGGATCGTCGCCGTCCTGGTGGGAGTCGTCGGGCTTTCGCTCGTGGTGGGCGGGATCGTCATCATGAACATCATGCTGATGGTGGTGACGGAGCGCACGCCGGAGATCGGGCTCCGCAAAGCGCTCGGCGCACGGAGGCTGGACGTCATCTGGCAAATCCTGATCGAGACCGTCACCCTTTCGACCGTCGGCGGCGTCGTCGGTACGGCGCTCGGTTTTCTCCTCGCGCTGCTCGTCGAGCGGCTCACCCCCGTGCCGGCCGCCGTGGAGCTCTGGTCGGTCTTCCTCGGGATCGCGGTGACGGTGGTGGTGGGCCTCGTCTTCGGCCTCTACCCGGCGATGCGGGCCGCGTCGCTCGACCCGATCGAGGCGCTTCGGCGGGAGTAGGGCGACATGTACCGTCTCGAGCTCCTGCGCGAAGTGGTCACCATGGCCTTCGAGACCCTGCGCGGCAACAAGCTCCGATCCGGGCTCACCATCATCGGCGTCGTCATCGGCGTCACCGCCGTGGTGGGCATGACGTCCCTCGTGCGCGGGTTCGACCGCTCGCTCCAGACCCTGCTCGACACCATCGGGCCGAAGACGCTCTACGTCGCGAAGTTCAGCGGGATGAGCTTCATGAGCGGGAAGAGCTTCCTGGAGCTTCTGAAGCGGCCGAACCTGTCCAGAGAAGACGCGCGCGCGATTGAAAAGCTGGACCGCCTCATCGCTTACGTCGACGTGATGTACGGAGGCGGGTTCAACCTCCGAGCGGAGAAGGTGATCTACGAGAGAAGCGCGACGAAAAGGATGGGAGTCATCGGAGCGTCCGAGAACTTCGCCCAGGTGAACCACGTGCCGGTCGTGATGGGAAGGATCTTCACCGAGACCGAGGTCAACCACCGCCGGCCGGTGGTGGTCCTGGGCAACGCTCCCTACCGCGCGCTGTTCTCGAACGTCGACCCGCTGGGAAAGGAGGTCCGCATCGGCGACGGGCGATACACCGTGGTGGGCGTCCTGGGAAAGCGGCCGAGCCCGGGAGGATTCAGCCTCGGCCAGGACGAGTTCGTGCTCATTCCCAATACCGCCTACGCCCGGCAGTACGGCATGACGCCGCGGCGCATCCACGGACAGGAGCACCTCGACGTCACCATCGTCGTCGTTCCCCGGGAGAGCGTGAGCCGGGACGAGGCGGTGCGCGAGGTCGAGAAGGTCATGAGGATCCGGCACGCTCTCAGGCTCGAACAGGAGAACGACTTCGACATCATCACCCAGGAGACCGCGGGAAGGGTAATGCAACAGGTCACGAGCGCGACCCTTCTCGCTCTCGTGGCGATGAGCTCGATCGCGCTTCTCGTGGGCGGGATCGGGGTCATGGCAATCATGACCATCTCCGTCACGGAGCGCACGCGGGAGATCGGGTTGAGGAAGGCTCTCGGAGCGCGGAGGCGCGAGATCCTCCTGCAGTTCCTTCTCGAGGCCGCCGCTCTCACCACCCTCGGAGGCATCGTGGGTGTCGCCCTCGGAAGCCTCACCGGCCTCGTCGTCCACTGGATGTCGGGATTTCCGATCTCCCTCCCCTGGTGGTCGTTCGCCCTCGGGCTCGGGTTCTCCTCAGCGGTCGGCCTCGTCTTCGGAATGCTCCCCGCGATCAAGGCCTCCCGCCTCGACCCGATCGAGGCCCTGCACCACGAATAGCCAGACCGGCCGAATTCAGTGCATTCGCTCGCCCAGGGCGAGCGGAGCCGGCGTCGACTCCCGCACTCTCTTTTCGAGGAGGTCGCGGATCAGCTCCGCGCACTCGATGAGGCCCCGGTCCGTGAGACGGTCCCAGTCGATGTGAACGTACTCGCGTCCGGTGGCGCTCTCTATGCAGCCCCGCAAGACCCGGATAAATTGTTCTCTGTCCATGAGTTCCCCTTTTATGAACGAACGTACGAAAACCGGGGTTCGGGTGGGGTGCGTAAGAGGTATCCGATCCCTCCCCGGCCTGTCAAGCCTGTTTGACGGACCGGAGGCGGAGGCTTTACCCTGGTTTCGCCCCCCGGAAAATCGAGGCTCCATGGACGCGAACGAGAACGAGATTCTCTTTGAACAGGCCGTGGGCGACTATCGCCGCGGCTCCTTCGGGGAAGCGGCGAAGGCACTCTCACGGCTCATCGAGCGCGGAAGCCGCGACCCGGCGCATCTCTCGTACTGCGGCCTGCTGCTCGCCCTCACCGGCAAAGGCGCGCGCGGCGTCGCGCTCTGCGAGGAAGCGGTTGTGCGAAACGGCCGTCGGGCGAGCCTCCTGTATCTGAACCTGTCCCGCGCGCTCGACGTCGCCGGGCGGAAGCGCGATGCGATCGACGCTCTCAACCGGGGCCTACTGGTCCACCCCGGCGAACGCCAGCTTCGACGGGAGCTACAGCGCCTCGTGCCCCGGTCCCGTCCCGTCTTCTCTTCTCTCGGCCGCCGTCACTTCCTGAACCGCTACGCCGGGATCGCTCGCTCCGTGTCCGGCCGGATGTGGGTCAAGGTCAAGGGCCCCGACCGACAAACCTAACGCCCTTCCGAGCTCTCCTTTTGCGTCATTGCGCCATGGCGGCTCTGCGTTTTTTTCTCGGCATTTTGTAATAATCCGCCCCGCTCCCTCGTAGAGGTATGTGAGGAATGGCGGGTCGCGGAGACATCGAAAGCCTCGTCGAGCTCACCCGCTCGGGGAGCAGCGCGGCCTGGGGAAGGGTGTATGAGATTCTCGCGCCGTCGGTCTTCCGGATCTGCCGGAAAGTTCTCGCTTCACCCGAGGACGCCGATGACGCGACCTCGGAGATCTTCCTCAAGGCACGAGTCCGTCTCGGGAGCTACGAGCGCTCCCGGCCCTTCGCTCCCTGGCTCTACCGGGTGGCCGCGAACCACTGCTGGGACCAGCTCCGTAAGCGACGCACCCGCGCCGAGGTCGACGACGGCGAGCTCGAGCTCGAATCCCTCGAGGACGACGCCCCCACCCCCCAGGAAGCCGTCCTCGCCATCGAGAACCGGGAGAACCTCCGGCGCGCTCTCGCGGATCTCGACGACCGCTCCCGCCTCGCGGTCGTGCTCCGTTATTACGCCGACATGAGCTACGAGGAGATCGGCTTCGCCCTCGGCATCTCGCCGAACTTCGTGGGCGTGCTCCTCCTGCGCGCCCGCCGGGCGATGAGGAAGAGTCTCCCGTGAAACATCTCGACGAGCTCACTCTCCTGCGCATGGTCGACGGCGAGCTTCCGCCGGAGCGCAAGGCTTCGACCCGCACGCACATCGTGGACTGCGCTTCCTGCCAGGCGGTCTACGAGTCTCTGAAGACCGAAGGCGAGATGCTGCGGGCGACGCTCCGGGAGGACGAGGAGCCGCTTCCCGAGGCGTTCCGCGCTCAGGGCGGACTCTTCTGGTTTGCCGCGATCCTGGTTCTCGGCGGCCTCGGGGTTTCTCGATTCTGGCAATGGCTCGTCGAGCCCACCCTTCGCGGCGCGGATAGCGTGGGCATCGACGCGCCGAGCCTCTTCACCACGGTCGTCATCCGCGGTCTTCTCTTTCGAGGTTGGACGAGCATGGTATCCACTCTGATGCAACTGGCCGTCTGGGTTTCGCTTCTCGTCGCTCTCGGGACACTCGCGCTCTTCCTCTGGCGCAGAGTCCGCGCGTCGGCGGCCGCTCTCTCCCTTCTCGCTGTCCTCGTTGCCGCGCGACGGGTCGAGGCAGCGGTCATCGAGCTCGAGCAGGGCACCTACATCCTTGCCGCGGGACAGACGATCGCGAACGATCTCGTCGTCACCGGCGAGATCGTACGCATCGAAGGCACCGTCGAGGGTGACCTCATCGCCGCCGCGCGCCGGATCGAGATCTCCGGAACGGTCCTGGGAGACATCCTGGCCGTCGCCGAAGAGATCGAGGTGACGGGCACGATTTCCGGGAATGTCCGGACCGGGAGCAGAACTCTCGATATCGAAGGAAGGGTCGAGCGCAACGTAACCGCGGGCGGAGAGGTCCTCCGGGTCGGTCCCGGCGGCGAGGTCCGCGGAAGCTTCAGCGCGGCCGGACGCGAATTGATCCTCGCCGCACCCGTCGGGCGCGATCTTCTGATGGCGGGGGAGACACACCGTCTCGACTCCCGCGTCGGCGGCTCGGCCCTCCTCGCGGGCGGCGAGCTCGCGATCGGAGAAGGGGCCGTCGTCGAAGGGCCGATCCGCTTCTACGGCGGGAAGGAGCCGCACGTCTCGACCTCCGCGCACCTCAGCTCGCCCGTCGAATTCGAGCGCATCGAGGACGGGGAGGAGACGGGCTCCCGCCTCTCCTTCCTCACGCACTTCCTTTTCTTCTGGGCAGCCGCCTTCGTCCTCGGAGCGGCCTTCGTCCTCATCGGTCCAGGCGCGGCCGAGGCCATCACCGCCGTCCACCTGCCGCAGCACGGGAAGAGTTTTCTCGTGGGGCTCCTCGCGGTGGGGGCAGTCGTCGCGCTCTCCATCGGTCTGATGGTGACGATCGTCGGCCTTCCGCTCGGGTTGGTGACGCTCCTCTCCTGGATCCTCGCGCTCTACCTGGCCCCGATCTACGCCGGGCTCTACATCGGGCGCGAGATCCTCGGAAGGCCGACGGACCGGAGCCAGCTCCTGGTGCGGCTCGCGGTGGGACTTCTCGCCGTCCACATCGGGAAGAGCATTCCGTACCTGGGGCACGTCGTGAGCTTCGCCGTCGCGCTCTGGGGCTTCGGGGCCATCACTCTCTTTCTTCTCGAGAGGCTCCCTCGTACGGCGCCCACCGCTCCACCCCTCCCCGCTCAGGAAGCCGGATGATCGGGACCATCCGCGAGTTCTTCACCGTCCGCATCGTCAGAGAGGAGCGAGAAGAGCCTTCGCTCGCGCTCGCAACGGCGGCGCTCCTCATCGAAGTTTCCCGCGCCGACTTCGACGTCTCGGACGAAGAGCGCGCCGCCATCCAGGAGCAGGTGAGGACGAGCTTCGGGCTCGGGGAAGAGGAGACTCGCGAGCTCGTGGCCCTCGCCGAAGAGGAGGTGTCCCGGGCGGTCTCGCTCTACGAGTTCACGCGGCTCGTCGACAAGACGTTCAGCCCGGAGCAGAAGCGGCACATCATCGGGCTTCTATGGAATGTCGCCCTCAGCGACGAGCGGCTCGAGGCGCGCGAGGAGCATCTGATCCGGAAGATCGCGACCCTCCTTCACGTGCCGCACGAGGCGTTCATCGAGGAGAAGATCGCCGCCCGGGAGCGGCGGAAATGAAGTCGCCGACGTAGTCCCCCACCTCACGCGTCGAGCGGGCGCGGCCCGGCTCCGCCAGGTCGGCGGTCACGAAGCCCTCGGCGAACGCGGCTTCGATGCCGGATTCGATTGCCCGCGCCTCGTCCTCGAGCTCGAACGAATACCGGAGGAGCATCGCCGCCGATGCGATGGCGCCCACGGGATTGGCGATGCCCCGGCCCGCGATGTCCGGCGCCGAGCCGTGCACCGGCTCGTAGAGGCCGATCCCGCTCCCGAGGCTCGCCGAGGGAAGAAGCCCCATCGAGCCCGCGAGCATCGACGCCTCGTCGCTCAGGATGTCGCCGAAGAGGTTCTCGGTGAGGAGGACGTCGAAGTGCGACGGGCGAGAGATGAGCTCCATCGCCGCCCGATCGACCAGCATGTGATCGAGCTCGACTCCGGGATATCTCTTGGCAACCTCCGTCACGACCTCGCGCCAAAGCTTCGAGCACTCGAGCACGTTCGCCTTGTCGACGGAGGTGATGCGTCCCCTCCGGCGGGAAGCGGCCTCGAACGCCACCTTCGCCACCCTCTCGACTTCGGGGACGCTGTAGATCATCGTGTTGACGGCGCGGCGCGAGCCACCGGTGCCCTCGATACCGCGCGGCGCTCCGAAGTAGAGCCCGCCCACGAGCTCACGCACGATGAGGAGGTCGACGCCCGAGAGCGTCTCGGGCTTGAACGGACTGCGCGCGGAGACGTACTGGGAGACGACCGGCCTCAGGTTCGCGAAGCTCTCGATGAGCTTGCGCAGGGAGAGAAGCGCCGCCTCCGGGCGCTCGCTCGGCGGAAGGTGATCGTGGCGCGGATCGCCGACCGCGCCGAGGAGGATGGCTTTCGCGCTCGCGCAGGCCTCGCGCGTCTCCTTCGGGAACCCGGACCCCGCGACTTCGAGCGCGGCCGAGCCGAAGGGGAATTCTTTCGTCTCGAGCTCATGGGAGAACGCGGCGGCGACGGCTTCGAGTGCTTTCAGCGCCTCGGATGTCACCTCGGGACCGATGCCATCTCCGGGAAGGACGATGAGGGAAAGTTTCATGGGCAGTGGATGCTATCAAGAACGACAACAAAGAACTGGGGAGCGCTCTCGCGCCCTACAAAAAACTGGGGAGCGCTTTCGCGCTCCCCAGCGGGTCCCGATGAGAAGCTCGCCAAAGGCGATTTATGTGGAGTTGTTTAGGACGAGGTTCATGTAAGAGCAGGATATATAAGCGGGTTCGGTCGATGGATGGATGAGATCCGGCCGTTCCCACGAACCGGACCATTGATGGACCTCTGACGAGTATTCCTCATCGGAAACACAGAAAAAAAACATTGTAAAACGAAACAATTGTGTTGGGTAGCGCTCATACTATCCGTGCCGGCCACCTCTGTCAAGCGTTGTGTTACGATGGCTGCAAACGCCCGTCTTCAAAGGGAGAACGAAGCCATGGGTCTTCTCGCGCGCATGGCAGCCCCCGAGCACCGCATCCAGGAGATCCTCGCTCTTCTAGGGACGGCTCCGCGTTGAGGGACGGTCCGGTACGGAGCGCGATCAAGACGTTCGCCCTTGGGGTCTATAGCGTCCGACTCGCGCTCCATCGGATTCACAAACGCGCGAGCGGAGAGATCCCCTACGAGCTCGGCGGCGCCTGCGTTCTCTGCGCAAAGTGCTGCGAGGCGCCGGGCATCCAGGTAGGCTTCTTCACGTGGCACTTCCCTCTCCTGCGGCGCTTGGTTCTCCTGTGGCATCGTCAGGTCAACGGGTTCGAGCTCGTTACGAAAAGCCGCGCGGACCGCGCCTTCATCTTTCGCTGCACTCACTTCGATCGCGCGACCCGGCGCTGCGACAGCTACCACTCCCGTCCGGGCATGTGCCGCGACTATCCGCGCGGCCTCCTCGAGCAGGCGAGCCCGGAGCTCTTCGAGGGCTGCGGCTTCAAGCCGGTGGCGAGAGACCGCGAGAAACTGCTCGACGCTCTCGAACGGCAGCCGCTGCTGAGCGAGGAGCAGCGTGCGAAGCTCGCAAAAGCGCTCTATTTGGAACGGTGACCTTCGCGGGTTAGATTGGAGAACAGTGCGCAAGTTCAAGATCCGACGGTACCTCGCGGCCGGACTTCTCGTCTGGGTCCCGCTCCTCGTCACGTTCCTCGCCCTTCGCTTCCTCATCAATCTCATGGACCAGTCCCTCCGTCTGGTGCCGGCGCCGCTCCGCCCGGAGAACCTGTTCGGGTTCCGTATCCCGGGACTGGGGGTGATCCTCACGTTCGTTCTCCTCTTCACGACCGGAGCGCTGGCGGCAAACTTCTTCGGAAAGCGGCTGATCGAGTCGTGGGAACGTCTTTTGTCGCGCATTCCTCTCGTCAGCTGGGTCTACGGCGGCGTCAAACAGGTCGCGGAGACCCTTCTCTCACCGCAAGCGCAGGCGTTTCGCAAAGTGCTCCTCCTCGAGTACCCGCGTCCCGGCATCTGGAGCATCGGATTCCAGACCGCGGCGACGCTCGACGAGGTGCAGGCGCGGACCGACAAGGATGTGATTTGCGTCTTCGTACCCACGACACCCAATCCCACGTCCGGCTTCATCATGCTCGTCCCCAAGGACGACGTCATCGAGCTCGACATGTCCGTCGACGAGGCCCTCCGCATGATCATCTCCCTCGGGGTCGTGGTGCCGGAGTGGCGTCGACGGGAGCTCGTGACCCGCTCCGCCTGATCCCTTCGCTTTACCACCGCCCGCGTTTGGCACTACCATGCGCCGTCCGGGAGGCTCGTGATGCTCGTCCTCGCCTTCGTTCTGGCGGCCGTCTCGGGTGCTGAAGCGCCCGATGCGATCACGTTCACGAAGCACGTGGCGCCGATCTTCGTTAGAAGCTGCATGACCTGTCACCGGCCGGGAGAGATCGCGCCCATGTCGCTCCTGAGTTATGAGGAAGCCCGGCCTTGGGCGGGCTCCATCAAACGCGAGGTCGAGAACCGGGCCATGCCTCCGTGGCACGCGGACGCGCGGTACGGGACGTTCGCCAACGACCGGCGCCTGACGGAGGAAGAAATCGGGACGATCGTCGCCTGGGTGGATTCCGGGGCGCCGCGGGGAAACCCCGAGGACATGCCCGCTCTTCCCGCCTTCCTCGAGGGCTGGCAGCTTTCCCACTTCCTCGGCCCGCCCGACGCGGTCTTCCCGATGGAAGACGAGTTCGTCGTGCCGGCTTCGGGTCCCGACTTGAACCCCGCCATCGACGTTCCCATGCCTCTCGATTCCGACAAATGGCTCATCGCCGCGGAGGTGCGCGGGAACCCCCGGGTCGTCCACCACAACGTCGTTTCCGTGTACGGCCCCGACGGAGAGCGGGACCCGACGGGCAGGCTCGCGAGCGTCACACCCGGAAAGCAGTTCGACCTCTTCGCTAAGGGATCCGGCAAATACGTTCGGAAGGGCTCGCGCCTCCGGTTCGATCTTCACTACCATCCGTACGGAAACGAGGAGCGCGATCGCTCGAGCGTGGGCGTGTGGTTCGCGAGAAAGCCGCTGGAGTGGCAGGCGTACACGGCGGTCGTCGCCGATCCCGCTCTCGCCATCCCTCCGGGCGAGGCGAATTATCGGAGCGTCGGATCGTGGGAGTTTCCGTTCGATGCCGAGCTCACGCTCATGAAGCCCCACATGCACTACCGCGGGAAGGACATGGAGTACAAGGCCGTCTACCCCGATGGGCGCGAAGAGATTCTTCTCTACGTCCCCGCGTACGACATGAACTGGCAGATGACCTACGACCTCGCAAGACCCCTCCCCATGCCCAAGGGCGCCAAGGTCGTCGTGACCGCCCACTTCGACAACTCTCCTGACAACCGCTGGAACCCCGACCCTGAGGTGTGGGTCTACTGGGGCGACGACTCGCGGGACGAGATGATGGAGGGCTGGTTCGACTATCGGAAGAAGCTCGACGCCCCCGTTGATCCGTTGAATCCAGTTTCACCCCATGCTCGCTGAGATCCTCGGCCTCGCCTTCCTCGTGATTGCAACGGCGGCAGAATCCCCGGCCGGCAACTGGAAGATGACGATCAAGGTAGGCAACCGGGGCGAGGGACTCCGGACCGTGGTCCTCGAGGTCCAGGAGAAGGACGGAGGCTACACCGGCCGGATCACGAGCATGCAGAACCGGATGGTCGATGCCGACGAGGTCAAGTTCGACGGAACGACGCTGAACGTCGTCTACGGTTCCTATCGCTACGAGCTAAGAGTCGAGGGGGACACCGCGAACGGCACCGTGTCTTCGCCCGCGGGAACGCAGCAAGTCACGGCGAAGCGCCAGTCGACGCAGCTCTTCGCGGGAGACGATCCCGCGGCCTACCAGAGGAGATGGTCGGGCACGATCGAGAACGGCGATTCCGGCTTCGTCGTTGTCACCCGTCGCCATCGATTTGCAATCACGAACGCCGACGAGTTTCGAGCCGAGCTGGAGGGAATGGTTGGCCAGGACGTGGAAATCACCGGGCTGTGGCGAGTCGACCGGATCGAGATTCAGAAGATCGAGCCGCGGCGCACTCATTAAAGGGTTCGCGCTCTTCGTCCTCGGGCTCGCGCTCTCGTGCGCCCCGAAACCTTCCGCGACGCTTGCCGTCCTCGGAGGCAAGATCGTTCACGAATAGCCAACCACTCGAAAATTCCAACAGGAGGTTACTGTGGCAGATTACGTGCAGTCCTTGATGTCCGAAGTCAAAGCGAAGAATCCCGCCGAGCCGGAGTTCCACCAGGCCGTGCACGAGGTCGCGGAGTCCCTGGTGCTGGTGCTCGACCGGCATCCCGAGTACCGCTCCGCGAAGATTCTCGAGCGCATCATCGAGCCCGAGCGTGTCATCCTGTTCCGCGTCCCCTGGATGGACGATCAGGGCGAGGTGCGCATCAACCGGGGCTTCCGCATTCAGATGAACAGCGCCATCGGACCGTACAAGGGCGGCCTCCGCTTCCATCCCTCGGTGAACCTCGGGATCCTCAAGTTCCTCGCCTTCGAGCAGGTGTTCAAGAACTCCCTCACCACCCTTCCCATGGGCGGCGGAAAAGGTGGATCGGACTTCGATCCTAAAGGGAAGAGCGACAACGAGGTCATGCGCTTCTGCCAGAGCTTCATGACCGAGCTCTATCGCCACATCGGACCCGACACCGATGTGCCCGCGGGCGACATCGGCGTCGGCGGCCGCGAGATTGGGTACCTGTTCGGGCAGTACCGCCGCATCGTCGACGAGTTCACCGGTGTACTCACGGGAAAGGGAATTCCCTGGGGCGGCTCTCTCATCCGGCCGGAGGCCACGGGCTATGGTGCCGTTTATTTCGCGTCGAACATGCTCCAGACCCGGAACCAGAGCCTGGAGGGAAAGACCTGTCTCGTGTCCGGAAGCGGCAACGTCGCGCAGTACACCGTCGAGAAGCTGAACCAGCTCGGCGCGAAGGCGGTGACGCTGTCGGATTCGAACGGATACATCCACGACCCCGAGGGGATCGACGCGGAGAAGCTCCGATTCGTCATGGAGCTCAAGAACGTGCGCCGCGGCCGCATCAAGGACTACGCGGAGAAGTACAAGAGCGCCACCTACACTCCCGCCGACCCGAAGTCGGGGATGAACCCGCTCTGGAACCACAAAGCGGACTGCGCGTTTCCGAGCGCGACCGAGAACGAGATCAACGGGAAGGACGCCTCGAACCTCCTCGCGAACGGCGTCTACGTCGTCTCCGAAGGCGCCAACATGCCGTCGACTCCGGAGGCGGTGGAGCAATTCCTCGACCGGAAGATCCTCTACGGTCCCGGCAAAGCGTCGAACGCCGGCGGCGTCGCCGTCTCGGGCCTCGAGATGTCACAGAACAGCGCGCGCTGGGCCTGGTCGCGGGAAGAGGTCGACTCCAAGCTCCAGGTCATCATGAAGAACATCCACAAGACCGCGGTCGAGGCCGCGGAGCGTTTCGGAACTCCCGGGAACTATGTCAATGGAGCAAATATCGGAGGATTCCTCAAGGTCGCGAACGCGATGCTGGACCAGGGGCTGGTATAGGGAAGCCCACCGCCCCCTGATGACGCGCTTTCTCTTCGAGCGTCAAGACCGAGGCGCCCGAAGAAGCTGGTCTCGCTTCTCCCACCGAAGACGTTGGCGCCCGCCGAAACCCACACCCCGTCGGCCAGGCTGTGCCACACCTCCGAGGCCGACCGCGTGCTCGTATTCTGATTCACTGCTTCGGAGGCCCGCGTCTTGACTTCACTGGAGTGCCACCCGATACTACGCCCGTGTTTCGCCATGACGCTCTTCGAGCGGTCGCCGGCCTAGCGGCGGCGGCGGCGATCGCCGCGCTCTCGGCGCAGCCGCCCGAGCACGTCCACGAGGCGAGAGCCGACGGTTCCGAGCGCACCGTCGTCCATCGGCACCTCGATCATTCGCATCCACGCGCGAGCTTTTCCCTCGAGAAAAGCGACCACCACCACGCTTCCGTCTGGCTTGACACGATTTTCACCCACGTCTCCAAGCGAATCCTGGACCGGCCTCTCATCGAAGGTGCCTTCGAGCTGACGCTACCCGTCTGGAGCTTTCAGGGCCGCATCGTATCCGCGGATTTTCGACGCATCCGAAGCGCGCCTCGAAGCGCAACCATCCCTCGCGCTCCCCCTTCGTCCCTGCCTCTCGCCCTCTAGCTGCGAAGTTCTCGCAGCCCGTCCTAGGTCGCTAGATCCCGGAGAGGTTCCATGCGCGTTCGGTACATTCTTTCGGCGTTCGCTCTTGCCGCCATTCCCTGCTCCTCGGCACAGCAGCCCGCGTTCGAGAACCCCGCCGGCGCGATCGCGCTTCGCGACGCGGTCGCTCTCGCGCTCCTTCACAGTCCGGACCTCGCGGCATTCGCGTGGGAGACGCGCGCGCGCGAGGCTCGGATGGTCCAGGCGGGGAAGATTCCGAATCCGAGCTTGAGTGTTCTCGCGGAGGACCTGTTCGCCTCGGGAATCGAGAGCGTCGAGGCCGACTCGGTGGTCCAGCCACAGACGACCCTCCAGCTCAGCCAGCTCGTGGAGCTCGGGGGGAAACGCTCTGCCCGAAAGGAGTTCGCCGCCCTCGATCGAGATCTCGCCGCTTGGGACTACGAGACTGCCCGGATCGACGTCCTTGCCCAGGTGACCCGCGCCTTCTTCGACGTCCTCGCCGCCCAGGAGGTCGTGGCGCTCACCGAGCGGACGATGGAGGCCGTGGGCGAGGTGCGGCGGAGCGTCGCCGCGCGCGTCGCCGCGGGCGCGGTCTCGCCCATCGAGGAGACCCGAGCGGAGATCTCTCTCGCGGCGGTGCGGGTGGAATCCGAGCAGTCGCGCCACCTGCTGGGCGCCACCCGCGCCAGGCTCGCCGCTGCCTGGGGGAGCACGGAGGCGAGATTTCTCTCCGCCGTCGGCGACCTCGGCGACGTTCCTTCCATTCCCACGCTCGAGGAGTTGAAGGCGCGGCTCGCGGACAATCCGATCCTCGCACGCTGGGCGGCGGAGGTTTCCCACCGGCAGGCGGCGCTCGCGCTCGAACGCTCGAAGCAGGTTCCCGACCTGGAAGTGAGCGCGGGCTACCGCCGCTTCAGCGACCTCGGAAGGAGCGCCCTCGTCATCGGCGGATCGATCTCTCTTCCGATCTTCGATCGGAATCAGGGCGGGATCGAAGCAGCCAGTAACCGACTCTCCAAGGCTCACGAGGAGCGCCGGGCCGCGGAGGCGAGAGTCGCCGCCGCCCTGGCCGAGGCCTACGGGGCGCTCACAAGCGCCCAGGCCGCCGTGAACGCGCTCCAGGCGGCGGTCCTCCCTGGCGCCCGGCGGACGTTCGAAGCCGTGAGCGAAGGCTACCGTCTGGGGAGGTTCGGCTATCTCGACGTTCTCGACGCACAGCGCACGTTCATCGGCGCGAGCGGCCAATACGTGCGCGCGCTCGCGGACTATCACAAAGCCACGGTCGAAGTGGAACGACTCATCGGGGCGCCGCTGCACGCGTCCCTCGCTTCGGCCGGCATCGAGGAAGAAAAGTGAAGGCAATCATGCTCAGGAAGAACGTCCTCACGGTCGCCGTCATTGCCCTCGTCGGGGTCGTCCTCGCCGCCGCGATCCTGTGGACGGGCCGGGGCACCGAAGGCGCCCATTCCGATTCCCTCGAGGCCCCGGCGGACTACCCGAGGGGTCCCCACGGCGGAAGGCTCCTCTCCGATGGGGACCTGAAGCTTGAGATCACAATCTACGAGCTCGGCGTTCCCCCGCGGTTCCGCGTGTACCCGTTTGACGCGGACCTGAAGCCTATCGATCCACGAGAGGTCCCGCTCGCAATCGAGCTCCATCGCCTCGGGGGACGCATCGACCGGATCGCCTTCGCTCCCGACGAGGACTACCTCCTCGGCGACGGGGTGGTGGAGGAGCCACATTCCTTCGACGTCAAGGTTGCCGCGGAGCGCAGCGGGAAGCCGTATCGCTGGGAGTACTCCCAGATCGAGGGCAAGGTGCGGTTGGGCCCCGATGCCCTCGAGAGCGCCGGAATCACGCTCCTCACCGCCGGCCCCCGGGAGATGGTCGAAACCCTCGAGCTTCCGGGAGAGATCCAGCCCGACGCCACCCGCGTCGCCCGCGTGGTGCCGCGAGTTCAGGGTGTCGTCCTCGAGGCCCTCAAGCAGCAAGGGGATCGGGTTCGGCGCGGAGATCTGATGGCCGTCATCAGCAGCCGGGAGCTCGCCGACGCCAAGAGCACGTATCTCGCCGCCTCGCAGCATCGGGAGTTCGCACGGGTCGCTCTCGAGCGCGAGGAGAGCCTGTGGAAGAAGAAGATCACCGCCGAGCAGGACTACCTCGCCGCCCAGCGCGCGTTTCAGGAGAGCGCGCTCCAGAAAGAGCTCGCGGCGCAGAAGCTCTCCTCCCTCGGCCTCGACGCCCCATCGATCGAAGGGATCTCCTCGGCCCCGCGCGACAGCTTGCCCCGTTACGAGATCAAAGCACCCTTGTCGGGCACCGTGACCGAGCGCAGCGTCACCGTGGGAGAGGCGGTCTCCGCCGATGAGGACATCTTCGTCATCGCCGACCTTTCCTCGGTCTGGGTGAACGTGACGGTGTACGCCAAGGACGTGAGCGCGGTCAGAGAAGGCCAGGAGGCGACGGTGCGCTCGGCGGACCTCGGACGCGAGGCCAGGGGCCGCATCACCTACGTGGGACCGCTCGTCGGCGAGACCACGCGGGCGGCGACAGCGAGGCTCGTCCTTCCCAACTCCGACGGAGAGTGGCGGCCCGGGCTCTTCGTCTCCGTCGTCCTCGTCCGGGAGGCGGCGACGGTTGAAATCGCGGTAGCGGCGGAGGCGATCCAGAGCTTCCGGGACTGGCAGGTGGTGTTCGTGCGGTACGGGGACTGGTTCGAAGGCCGCCCGCTCGAGCTCGGCAGGAGCGACGGAGAGTGGGTCGAGGTGCTGAGCGGGCTTTCGGCAGGCGAGCAGTACGCGGCTGCGAACAGCTTCGCGGTGAAAGCCGAGATTGGAAAGCTCGGCGCCACCCACGATCACTGAGCGCGGAGAAACTCATGCTCGAGAGAATTCTCCACGTCTCCATCCGCGAGCGCTGGCTCGTGATGTTCGCCACCCTCGCGATGGCGGCGTTCGGGGTCTACAACTTTCAGCGCTTGCCGATCGACGCCGTGCCCGACATCACCAACGTCCAGGTGCAGATCAATACCGAGGCGCCCGGCTATTCGCCGCTCGAATCCGAGCAGCGGGTCACGTTCCTGGTGGAGACGGCGATGGCCGGGCTTCCGCGCCTGAAGGAGACGCGTTCCATCTCGCGCTACGGGCTCTCGCAGGTCACCGTGGTCTTCGAGGACGGGACGGACATCTACTTCGGCCGGCAGCTCATCAACGAGCGCATCCAGGAGGTAAAGGGCAGGCTCCCGCCCGGGATCGAGCCCACGATGGGGCCGATCGCGACCGGCCTGGGCGAGATCTTTTTGTGGACCGTCGAGGCGGAGCCGGGCGCCGTCAACACCGAGGGGAAGCCGTACTCCGAGATGGATCTCAGGACGGTCCAGGACTGGATCGTCCGTCCCCAGCTCAAGAACGTGCCGGGGGTCGCCGACGTCAACAGCATCGGCGGGTACACCAAGCAGTTCCACGTCACTCCCGACCCCGAGAAGCTCATCGCGTACGGGCTCTCCTTCCGTGACGTGATGTCGGCGATCGCCCTGAACAACGCCAACGTGGGCGCGGGGTACATCGAAAGGCGCGGCGAGCAGTACCTGATCCGTGCGCCGGGCCAGATTGGAGAGCTCCAAGACATCGAGCGGATCATCGTCGGCAATCAAGAGGGGACGCCAATCTACATGAGCAGCGTGGCCGACGTGCTCCTGGGAAACGAGCTGCGGACGGGAGCCGCGACCGAGGACGGGAAAGAGGTCGTCCTGGGGACGGTCTTCATGCTCATGGGCGAGAACAGCCGGGTGGTATCGAGGCGGGTCGCGGCCAGGATGGAGGAGGTCAACCGCACTCTTCCTCCGGGTGTGGTAGCGAAGACCGTCTACGACCGCACCAAGCTGGTCGATGCCACCATCGAGACCGTTCGCCACAACCTCACGCTCGGCGCGCTCCTGGTGATTGGGGTTTTGTTCGTGTTCCTCGGGCACATCCGCGCCGCGGTCATCACCGCCTGTGTGATACCGCTCTCGATGCTTTTCGCCGTCACCGGAATGGTGGAGCGCGGCGTGAGCGGGAACCTTCTGAGCCTCGGGGCTCTCGACTTCGGGATCATCGTCGATGGAGCGGTCATCATCGTCGAGAACTCGATGCGCCGCCTTGCCGAACGGCAGCGCGAGCTCGACCGTCTCCTGACGCGCGCCGAGCGGTTCGAGGTGGTCTTCGACGCCTCGCGCGAGGTCCGCAAAGCGACGATGTTCGGCGAGCTCATCATCATGATCGTGTACCTCCCGATCCTGACGCTCTCCGGGATCGAGGGAAAGATGTTCTTCCCGATGGCGTTCACCGTGCTTGCGGCGCTCGCCGGCGCCGTCGTCCTCTCGGTCACCTTCGTGCCCGCCGCGATTGCGACGTTCGTCACCGGGCGGGTGTCCGAGCGGGAGAACCTTCTCATGCGCTGGGCGAAGCGCGCGTACCTTCCCGCTCTCGGTCTCGCCATGCGGAACCGCGCCGCCACCCTCGCCATTGCCGTAGTTCTCTTGATGCTGAGCGGTGTGATGGCAACGCGACTCGGGAGCGAGTTTCTCCCCAGCCTCGACGAGGGGGACCTGCTGGTGCACGCGCTGCGCATACCGGGGACCAGCCTTTCGACGGCGGTCGAGATGCAGCACGCGCTCGAGCGCAAGTTCAAGACGTATCCCGAGGTCGGCTATGTCTTCTCGAAGCTCGGCACGGGGGACATCGCGAGCGATCCCATGCCGCCGAGCGTCGCCGACACCTACGTCATGATGAAGCCCCGGTCCGAATGGCCCGACCCGCGCCGTTCGAAATCCTCCCTGGTCCAGCAGCTCGCCGACGAGCTCCAGCTCGTCCCCGGCAACAACTACGAGTTCACGCAGCCGATCCAGATGCGGTTCAACGAGCTCATCGCCGGGGTGAGAAGCGACGTCGCGGTCAAAGTCTTCGGGGACGACATGGAGGTCCTCGCGGAAGTGGGCGACCGCATCAAAGCCGTGCTCGCGAGGGTGCCCGGCGCCGCCGACGTGAAGGTCGAGCAGGTGACCGGCCTTCCCCTCCTGACGATCCATCTGAACCGCCCGGCGATGGCCCGGCTCGGGCTCAACGTGTCGGACGTTCAGGACGTGGTCGAAGTCGCGATGGGCGGAAGAGCCGCGGGACAGGTTTTCGAGGGCGACCGCCGCTTCGACATCGTGGTGCGTCTCCCCGAGCGGATTCGTGGGGATCTCGACAGGCTCGAGCGGCTCGCGATTCCCCTTCCCAGCAGGGGCGCGCTTTCGCAAGGCTCCCCCGCTTACGTGCCGCTCGCATCCGTCGCCCACCTCGAAGTCGCGCCGGGGCCCAACCAGGTAAGCCGTGAGAACGGCAAGCGCCGGGTGGTCGTGACCGCGAACGTCCGGGGGGAGGACATCGGATCCTTCGTCGAAGAAGCCCAGAGACGAATCCGCGAGAGCGTCGTCATTCCTCCTGGGTACTGGACGGCCTGGGGCGGCCAGTTCGAGCAGCTCCTCTCGGCCCGGGAGAGACTTCAGTTCGTGGTCCCGATGGCGCTTCTTCTCATTTTCGGCCTGCTCTTCGCCACGTTCGGGACGGTGAAAGACGCGCTTCTCGTCTTCACCGGCGTTCCTCTCGCCCTGACCGGCGGGGCGTTCATGCTGTGGGTGACGGGGATTCCCTTCTCCATCTCGGCGGCGGTGGGATTCATCGCGCTCTCGGGCGTCGCGGTTTTGAACGGGCTCGTCATGGTCACCTTCATCAACCGCCTGTGCGCCGAGGGGGTCCCGTTGGACGAGGCCATCGTCCAGGGTGCCGTCGCGCGCCTCCGGCCCGTGCTGATGACCGCCCTCGTGGCCAGCCTCGGCTTTCTGCCTATGGCCCTCGCCACGGGCACCGGCGCCGAGGTGCAGAAACCTCTCGCCACTGTCGTCGTAGGCGGAATCCTGTCGTCGACGATACTGACCCTCATGGTGCTTCCAGTCCTGTATCGTCTGCTCGCCGGTGTGACAGCCGAGGTGCCGGCCGACTGACGTCCCAACGGCGTACCGACTTCGCCGCGTCGAACGGCCCTAGGGTAATCTGGCCCCTGCTGACTGAGATGAATCGCTCTTTCAAGTCCCTCGGAGTTCCCATCGGGATTGGCCTCGCCGCCGCCGTCGTTCAGCTCGGGGCCGTTCTCCTGGGCGAGGTTCACGGCTACGGATACTTCATCGACGAGCTCTACTATCTCGCGTGCGCCCGGAGGCTCGACTTCGGTTTCGTCGACCATCCCCCGCTCGCGCCCGCCGTCCTGCGGGCGACCGTCGCGCTTCTCGGCGACACCATTCTCGCGATTCGCGTGCCCGTCGCCATCGCGGCCGCCCTGACCGCGATCGCGGCCGGATGGCTCGCGGCCCGGCTGGGCGCCGGACGGTTCGGGCAAGCTCTCGCCTCGATCTGCGCGGTGGGGACGCCGATCTCACTCGTCATGTTCAGTTTCTTTTCCATGAACGCATTCGAGATCGTCTTCTGGACGGCGCTCCTCGTGGTCGCGGTTCTCCTCGTCGAACGAAGCGAGCCGAAGCTCTGGGTCGTCTTCGGCGTCCTCGCCGGATTGGCACTCGAGAACAAACATACCGTCGTGCCGCTCGCGGGCGGCATCGTGCTCGGACTCGCCCTGACGCGGGAGCGCAAGCTCCTCTTCACGCGCTGGCTGCTGGTTGGAGGCGCCATCGCATTCCTTCTGTTCCTTCCGAATCTGCTCTGGCAAATCGACAACGGCTCCCCCTCGCTCGAGTTCTATCGAAACGCCACCCTCCTCAAGAACCAGCCCACTCCTCCCTTCCGCGTCATTTCGAACCAGATTCTCTTCATGAATCCCCTGATGTTTCCCGTGTGGGCGGCGGGCTTGTACTTCTGCTTCCGCCGGAGGCCAGCCTTGAGGTTCGTCGCGATCGCGTATCTCCTCGCCCTCGGCTCGCTCGCCCTCTCCCAGTCGAGCCGCCCCGACCGGATCGCCGGCTTCTACCCCGCCCTCTTCGCACTCGGATCCATCGAAGTCGAGAGGCTCGTCCGTTCGACCACGGCGCGAGCGCTGGCGCTGGCGATGGTCGTTGCCGGAAGCGCCGTCCTCGGTGGCATCTCGCTCCCCGTACTGCCTCCAGAGAGCGTTTCCCGGCTCGCCGCGTTTCTCGGAATCGACACGCAGATCGAGCGGGGAGCGGGAAAGCGGGCCGAGCTTCCCCAATGGCTCGCCGACCGCTTCGGATGGGAGGAGTTGGTCGAGCAGGTGCGGGCGGTCTACGAGGCGCTTCCCGAGGAAGAGCGGAGGCGCGCGGTCATTCTCGCCCCGAGCTACGGTCACGCCGGCGCCATCGAGCTCCTGGGAGGGGGAAACCTGCCGTCCGTCCTGTCCCCTCACAATCACTATTACCTCTGGGGCCGGGACGGGATTCATCGTCTCGAGGGCGGCGTCCTCATCTCGATCGGATACGGCACCGACGCGATCGGCCCGATGTACGAGTCCGTCGAGCAGGTCGCCATCTACGACTGTGACTACTGCATGACCTGGCGGGACGAGATGCCGATCTACGTCGCGCGCGGCTTCAGGCTCCCGCGAGCCGAGCTCGAGCCCGCCTGGGAGGCGGCGAAGAACTACCAGTAGCTCAATGCGTGAGGTAGGCGAACACGTTCACCGCGGCGCTGCGGTCGGTGGTGTTGTATAGGAAGACACGGTAGCGCGGGAAGGCAACCGCGAGGCCCGCGCGCGATCCGCTGAAGTAGAGACGCCCGTCGGGGACGGGCCCGACTTCGGCCTCCAGAGAGAGGTGCACCTCCCCTTCGGCGAGAGCGCGGAGAACGTTCTCCTCCTCGGGCACCAGGACCAGGCCCACGGCTCCAGGGGAGCTCGGGTTTCCCCGGAACTGTCCGTGGAGGCTCAGCACCAACGAAGTGAAGCCCGCGGTGTCGAGGAGGGCCGCCTCCGTCCACAGACTCGGCTCCTCCCGCCGCGCGGGCGCGACCACCACTTCGGCGAGGTCCTGGGTCGTGCTGTGGGGAATCGGCGCTCCGACCTCGACGGTTCCCTCGACGGGATGGGGATCCTTCAGGTTCACGACGAAGGACCGCGTCAGTTCCTGATATCCGACGAGCGCTGCCGAACCGAGCCCGAGAAAAGCCGCGAGCGACAGGGTGGCTTCACGCATCGAGACCTCCTCCTTTGAAATTGGCGAACGCGCCCACGATAATCTACCCGTGAGCGAGGGAAAAACTTTCCCCGCCTGGGCCTGGGTCGGGTGCGGATGCCTCGGAGCCATCCTGGCGATCGCGTTCTTCGTCTTCGCGGCGGGTTTCTGGGCGGTCCAGAAAGCGCGCCAGTTCGGAGAGGAGATCGCCGATCCGGACGAGCGGGCGAAGAAGGCACTGGCCGTCCTCGGGGCGAGCGAGCTTCCAGACGGCTACCACCCGGTGATCGCGTTCTCGGTGCCCATGCTCCTCGACCTTTCGGTCCTCTCCGATCTCCCCCCCGACGAGAGCGGACGGCCGCCCGAAATCGGAGAGCGCGGGTTCGTCTACGTGAGCTATCCGGCCTTCGGGCAGAACCAGCGGGAGCTCCGTGATTTCTTCGAGGGACGGAGCGACGATTTCGACGAGCTCGGCCGGCACCGCCTCGACCTCGACCTCGAGGAGAGGATCGCGAACGGAAGGATCGCGCGCGAGGAGGACGACGTTCTCTGGGTCTCGCACCGCGGAGCCATCGATACGGACGACGTGGGAAAGTCGCAAGAGGGGCTTCTGGCCCTTCTTCTTTTCGACTGCGGCGACTCCCGGAATCGAATCGGCATCTGGCTCGGTCCCGATCCCGACCCGGATGCCACCCCCGCGGAGCTCGAGCTCTCGGGAACGGTCTCCGACCCCGAGGCCATCGAGAGCTTCCTTTCTCCAATCCGTCCCTGCCGTTAGCGAGCCGGCATGCCGCGAATCGAGCTTCCCCTCGACAAGCTTCTGGCCACCAAACGCTTCCACGGCTTCCAGGACCTCATCCAGAACCGCGTCCAGGACGTGCTCCTAGTCGCCCCCCTCTACGACTATTACATCCTTTCTCAGGACGGCCGCCTGAGCGAGCAGTTCCTCGGCGAGTTCCTGGAGCTGAACCTCCGGCATACACCGAACCTCACGCACGCGTTCTCGGGACAGGAGGCCCTCGAGCGCGCGCGGGAGTCGAGCCGCTACGACCTCATCATCACCTCCGTCGAGCTCTCCGACATGAACGTCCTCGAGCTCGTCGCCGCCTTGAGGGCCGAGGGCATCGAAACTCCGGTCGTGCTCCTCGCCTACGATCGCCGCGAGCTCTCGGAGCTCGTCGACAAGCACGACGTCTCGGGGATCGAGCGGATGTTCCTCTGGCAGGGGGACGTTCGCATCCTCGTCGCCATCGTCAAGTACATGGAGGACAAGCTCAACGTGGCCTACGACACCGGAGTCGTCGGAGTCCCGGCGATCGTCCTCGTCGAGAACAGCATCCGTTTCTACTCCTCGTTTCTCCCCGTGATCTATACCGAGCTCGTCAAGCACTCTCACGGCCTTCTTCCCGAAGGACTCAACCTCACCGACAAGATTCTCCGCATCCGCGCCGGTCCGAAGATCCTCCTCGCCTCGGACTACGAGGAGGCCTTTCGCTATTGCGCGCGTTACTCCGAGGAGATCCTCGGGCTTCTTTCCGACATCCAGTTCCCCCGCGCCGGTAAAATCTGCCCCGACGCCGGTTTCGAGCTCGCGCGCGAAATTCGGCGGCTCCGGCCCGACCTTCCCATCATGCTCCAGTCGAGCCGGCCCGAGAACGAGGCGCCGGCCAAAGCCATGGGCGCTTCGTTCCTGCTGAAGGGCTCGCCCGTGCTCCTCCATCAGGTCCGCAAGTTCATGGCGGAAAGCCTTCGCATCGGAGACTTCGTGTTCCGGCTTCCGGATGGGACCGAAGTCGGCTCCGCCTCGGACCTGAAGACGCTCGAGGTGATGCTGGAGAACGTTCCGGCGGAGAGCCTCGCCTACCACGGCAAGCGCAACGATTTCTCCACCTGGCTTCGGGCCCGCACCGAGCTCACTCTCGCGGAAAAACTCCGGCCCCTCAAGGTCTCGGATTTCGCAACTCTCGAGGACCTCCGCAACTCCGTCGCTGCCTCGATCGCCGAGTACCGCAACGAGCGAAACCGCGGGCAGGTGGTGGACTTCGAGCGCGAGAGCTTCGACGCCAAAGCGAGCTTCTACCGGATCGGAGCGGGCTCACTCGGAGGCAAGGCGCGGGGGCTGGCCTTCATGAGCAGCCTCCTCAACCAGTTCCCGGTCGACCGCCACTTTCCCGGGATCGAGATCGCCGTTCCCCGGTCGGTCGTGATCGCGACCGAGGTGTTCGACCAGTTCATGGAGGAGAACGACCTTGCCGATCTCGCGCTCCAGTCCGAGACGGACGAAGGCGTCTTGCGCGCGTTCGAAAATGCCTCGTTTCCGGAGGAGATTCGCCGGGACCTGGCCGCGTTTCTCGCTCGCTGCGACTTTCCTCTCGCCGTTCGCTCCTCGAGCCTCCTCGAGGACTCGCAGTACCAGCCCTTCGCGGGGATCTACCAGACCTACATGCTTCCCAACGCCGATCCGAGCCTCGAGGTCCGACTCGGAGACCTGCTGAGAGCGGTGAAATGGGTCTACGCCTCGACGTACTCCACGAGAGCGAAGCGCTTCCTCGAGGCAACGCAGTACCGCCTGGAGGAGGAAAAGATGGCGGTCATCCTCCAGCGGGTGGTGGGAGCGCGCCGCGGAACGCGGTTCTATCCCGACTTCGCCGGCGTCGCACGCTCGTACAATTACTATCCAGCTCCACCGGCGAAGAGCGAGGATGGAATCGCCGCCGTCGCTCTCGGCCTCGGAAAAACGGTCGTGGACGGAGGGCGCTCCGTGCGGTTCTGTCCCCGCTATCCGCACCACCTGCCTCAGGTTTCGACGATTCAAAGGAGCCTGAAGGGCGCCCAGCAGGAATTCTACGCAATCGATCTCACGGGCTCGGCCGGAGAGGAGCGCCCCTTTCCCATCGAGGCCGCCGACCAGGACGGGACGCTCGCGGCCCTCGCCTCCACCTACTCCCCCGAGAACGACGCGCTCTACGACGGAGTGTCGCGTCCGGGCGTGCGCATCGTGACCTTCGCTCCCGTGCTCAAGCACGGGCTCTTTCCCCTCGCGGAGATCCTCGAGGCGCTTCTCGCGATCGCCCGCTGGGGAACGCGCTCTCCCGTCGAGCTCGAGTTCGCCGTGAATTTGCGAAGGGGTGACGCGGAGCTCGGGTTTCTGCAGCTCCGCCCGCTCGCCCTCGCCCGCGAGATGGATGAGATCGACCTTCGAGGCGCCTCCGATCTCCTCTGCCGGAGCGCGAGCGTCCTCGGGCACGGTCGCATCGACGATCTCCGAGACGCTGTCGTGGTGGACTATCGGAGGCTCGATCGCCGCGAGGGCCAGCGCATCGCCGAGATCGTGAGACAAATCGACTCCGACCTCCGCTCCGAGGGCCGGGGGTACATTCTCATCGGCTCCGGCCGCTGGGGCTCGAGCGAGCCGTTTCTCGGCATCCCCGTCACCTGGGACCAGATCTCGGGCGCCCGGGTGATCGTCGAGGCGGGTTTCCGCGACTTCCACGTGAGCCCCTCCCAGGGGACGCATTTCTTCCAGAACCTGGTCTCGAACAACGTCGGCTACTTCACCGTCAACCCGGAGCTCGGCGAGGGGTTCCTGGACTGGGACTGGCTCGCCTCTCAAAGAGCCCGATTCGAAGAGGGTCCCGTCCGGCACCTGCGCTTCGAATCCCCCTTTTGCGTGCAGATGAACGGCAGAAGGAACGAGGGCGCGATCGGGAAGCCCTCGATTTCGCACGAATCCACGCCCGACGGAACCGGATATAAGATGGGGCGATGAACATCGCCTGTATCGGCGGAGGCGCCGGGGGGCTGTACTTCGCCATCTCCGCCAAGCTCCGGAACCCGGCCCACCAGATCGACGTTTTCGAGAGAAACCGTCCCGACGACACCTTCGGTTGGGGGGTCGTCTTCTCCGATCAGACGCTCTGGCGGCTGAAGGACAACGACCCCGTCTCCGCCGACCGGATCTTCGCCGCCTTCCATCACTGGGACGACATCGACATCCACTTCAAGGGTGAGTGCATTCGCACCACCGGCCACGGATTCGCCGGCCTTTCTCGGAAGAGAATGCTGCTCCTTCTCCAGGAGCGGGCGCGCGAGCTCGGTGTAAGGCTTCATTTCCAGACGGAGATCGACACCGTCCAGGACGTAGGAGAGCGCGACCTGGTCGTCGCCTCGGACGGAATCAACAGCAAGATCCGCAAGGAGCTCGAAAGCCGGTTCCAGCCGGAAATCGACATCCGCGCCAACAAGTTCGTGTGGCTCGGGACCCACAAGATCTTCGACGCCTTCACCTTCATCTTCGAAGAGACGCCGCACGGCTTCGTGCAGGTGCACGCGTACCGGTTCGACGATGACACGAGCACGTTCATCGTCGAGACCACGGCCGAGACTTTTCGCGGGCTCGGCATCGACAGGATGACCAAGGAGCAGTCGAACCGCTTCCTCGAAAAGCTCTTCGCGCGCTACCTCGACGGAAACGAGCTCATGGACAACGCCGCCCACCTGAGGGGGTCGGCATGGCTCCACTTCCCGCGGGTGAGCAACCAGAGCTGGCACGCGGGAAACGTCGTCCTTCTCGGCGACTCCGCCCACACCGCGCACTTCTCGATCGGCTCGGGCACGAAGCTCGCACTCGAGGATGGAATCGAGCTCGCGGAGAGAATCGAGCGCCACCCGAATCTCGAGGAAGCCCTCGACGCCTACGAGCAGAGCCGCCGGCTCGACGTTCTGAGGCTCCAGAGCGCGGCCCGGAACAGCACCGAGTGGTTCGAGAACGTCTCGCGCTACACACACCTCGCGCCTCCTCAGTTCGCGTATTCCCTTCTGACCCGAAGCCAGCGCGTGAGCCACGAGAATCTGAAGAAACGCGACCCGATGTGGATGGCGGAGTACGAGAGCTGGTTCTCGCGCCGCGCCGGAGCGGAGGTGCCCGCGCCCCCCATGTTCACGCCGTTTCGTCTTAGGGGGCTCGAGCTTCCGAACCGCGTCGCGGTCTCGCCGATGTGCATGTACAGCGCCGTCGACGGGACACCTTCCGATTTCCACCTCGTGCACCTCGGCTCGCGCGCGATGGGGGGCGCTGCCCTCGTCTTCACCGAGATGACGGACGTGGCGGAGGACGCGCGCATCAGCCCCGGCTGCGCCGGCATGTACCTCGAGGAGCACCTTCCCGCCTGGAAGCGCATCGTGGATTTCGTGCACCGATGGAGCCGGGCCGCGATCGGAATGCAGCTCGGACACGCCGGCCCCAAGGGCTCGACGAAGCTCGAATGGGAGGGGGCGAACGAGCCCCTCGACGAGGGCAACTGGCCCGTCATCGGCCCCTCTGCCGTTCCCTACTCCGCCACGAATCAAACTCCCCGGCCGATGGAACGCGCTGACATGGACCGGGTGATCCGGGAGTTCGAACGCGCGACGCGGATGGCGAACGAGGCGGGGTTCGATCTCCTCGAGATCCACGCCGCCCACGGGTATCTGCTCTCCGCCTTTCTCACTCCGCTCTCGAACCTGCGCACGGACGAGTACGGAGGAAGCCTCCCGAATCGTCTTCGCTTCCCCCTGGAAGTGGTCGCCGCCTGCCGCGCCCTCTGGCCGAAGGCGAAGCCCCTTTCCGTCCGCATTTCCGCCACGGACTGGGTCGAGGGTGGCGTCGACGGCGACGAGGCGGTCGAGATCGCCCGGGCCCTCAAATCCGAGGGAGTCGACATCATCAATGTCTCCGCCGGACAAACGAGCCCGAAGGCGCGCCCCATCTACGGGCGCATGTTCCAGACGCCTTTGAGCGACCGCATTCGCAACGAGGCCGCGATCCCGACCCTCGCCGTCGGAAACATCTTCGAGCCCGACCACGTGAACGGCATCATCGCGGCCGGCCGGGCGGACCTCTGCTGCCTCGCGCGGCCGCACCTCGCCGACCCGTACTGGACGTTCCACGCCGCCGTCGCGCAGGGCGTGGAGTTTCCCTGGCACGACCAGTACCTCGCCGGCAAGGAACAGCTCGAGCGCAACCGGAAGCGTCCGGCGGACATGGTCATCGACATCTGATGGGGAGCCCTCGATGAAGCTTGCCAGCTTTCGACCGAAGCACTTTCGATGGGAGACCGACGGCAAGGTCGCGACGGTCACGCTCGACCGGCCGGAGAAGAAGAACCCCCTCACCTTCGACTCCTACGCCGAGCTGCGCGACACATTCCGCGACCTTCGAGAGGCCGAGGACATCGATGCGGTCGTGATCGCCGGAGCGGGCGGGAACTTCTGCTCGGGGGGCGACGTCCACGAGATCATCGGGCCCCTGGTCGCGATGGACATCAAGGGCCTCCTGCGGTTCACGCGCAGGACGGGAGACCTCATCCTCGCGATCCGGCGCTGCCAGAAGCCGGTCATCGCCGCCATCGACGGCATCTGCGTCGGAGCGGGAGCGGCGATCGCCATGGCCTCGGACCTGCGGCTCGGGACGGCGCGCGCGCAGGTCGCGTTCCTCTTCACCCGGGTCGGGCTCGCGGGCTGCGACATGGGAGCCTGCGCCTTGCTTCCCCGCATCATCGGACAGGGACGGGCCGCGGAGCTCCTCTTCACCGGAAGGAACATGGGCGGGGAAGAGGCGGAGCGTTGGGGATTCTTCAACCGTCTCTGCGCCCCCGAGGCGCTCGAGAAGGAGGCACGGGAGCTCGCGGCCTCTCTCGCGTCGGGCCCGACGTTCGCGCATATGATGACGAAAACCCAGCTCGACCAGGAGTGGGCGATGAGCCTCGAGGCGGCGATCGAATCCGAGGCCCAGGCCCAGGCCATCTGCATGGAGACCCGCGACTTCGAGAGGGCCTACCGCGCGTTCGTGGCCAAGGAGAAGCCGCGTTTCGAGGGCGACTAGACGTGGGAGACAACTCGTTTCTCGATTGGCCGTTCTTCGAGGAGCGGCATCGCGCCCTGCGAGCGAACATCCAGCGGTGGGTCCAGGAGCATGCCGCCGACATCGATGACGCCGACGATCGCAAGGCCTGCCGGCAACTCGTACGGCGCCTCGGGGAGGCCGGGCTCCTCGACTACGCCTGTCCCAAGCCCGGCGGATCCCTCGACGTGCGCTCGCTCGCTATCATCCGCGAGACTCTCGCGCATCATCACGGCCTCGCGGACTTCGCATTCGCTCTCCAGGGGCTCGGAAGCGCTCCCATCACCCTCGCGGGCTCGGACGAGCTCAAAGAACGCTACCTTCCCGGAACGCGCGAGGGGCGCTCCATCGCCGCTTTCGCCCTGTCCGAGCCCGATGCCGGCTCCGACGTCTCCGCGATCGCGACGACCGCGAAGCGCGACGGCGACCACTTCGTTCTCGATGGAACCAAGACCTGGATCTCGAACGGCGGCATCGCGACCTACTACGTTGTCTTCGCCCGGAGCGAGGCGGCGCCCGGGATCAAGGGGCTCTCCGCGATCGTCGTCGACGCCGACACGCCCGGCTTCCGCGTTGCCGAGGAGATCCAGGTCGTGGCTCCCCATCCGCTCGCCCGGCTCACGTTCGAAGGATGCCGGGTCCCGGCTGCGCGACTCGTCGGGGAGCCGGGACAGGGATTCGAGATCGCGATGGCTACCCTCGACATCTTTCGCGCGAGCGTCGGCGCCGCCGCTCTCGGCTTCGCGCGCCGTGCCCTCGACGAAGCGCTCGCGCGCGTTCTGGCGCGCGAGCAGTTCGGGAAGAAGCTCGCCGACTTCCAGATGACGCAGGCGCGGCTCGCCGAAATGGCGACCGCCGTCGACGCCTCCGCCCTCCTGGTGTACCGGGCTGCCTGGATGAAGGACCGGGGCGCCGAACGCGTCGCCAAAGAGGCGTCGATGGCGAAGATGTACGCGACGGAAGCGGCCCAGGAGATCGTCGATGCCGCCGTCCAGCTCTTTGGGGCGGAGGGCGTCGTCAAAGGAAGCGTCCCGGAAAGGCTGTACCGCGAGGTGCGCGCGCTCCGCATCTACGAGGGCACGACCGAGATTCAGAAGCTCGTGATCGCCCGCGAGCTGCGGAGGAGGGAGTCTCCGCGATGACGGAACCGACAGGCCGTACCGTTCACGTCGATCGGTTCGTGCGCGAGAGCCTCCCTCCCCGCGATACCTGGCCCGATCTCCTCTACGACCTTCCCGAGCTTCGCTATCCACCTCAGACCAATGTCGCCTCCGAGATTCTCGACGCGCACGTCGACGCGGGCCGGGGAGAGGCGCCCTGCCTTCTCGGCGAGTCGTTCTCCTGGACGTACCGGGATCTGTGGCATCACGCGAACCGCATCGCGCGCGTTCTCGTCGAGGACCTGGACGTCGCGCCCGGAAACCGGGTGATGCTGCGCGCGCCGAACACCCCCATGATGGTGGCGGCGTGGATGGCGGTGGTGAAGGCCGGCGCGGTCGTGGTCGCGACCATGCCGCTTCTCCGAAGCCGCGAGCTCGCCGTCATCGCGGAGAGGGCTCGGGTCCCGCTCGCGCTCGTAGACGAGCGTCTCTCGGAGGAGATGGAGAAGCTCTCCGTCGAAAGCCGCGACGTCCAACGCGTGGTCTACTTCGACGAGCTCCTGGAGCGGGCCGCCCTCAAGAGCTTCGAGTTCGAGAACGTGCGGACGGCGATCGACGATCCCGTGCTCATCGCCTTCACCTCGGGGACGACGGGAAAGCCGAAGGGCTGCGTCCATTTCCACCGCGACCTTCTGGCTTCGGCCGACACGTTCTTCAAGGGTACCCTTCCCTGCTCGGCTTCGGACGTCTTCACCGGCTCGCCTCCTCTCGCCTTCACCTTCGGCCTCGGGATGGAGGTGATCTTCCCGATGCGCGTCGGCGCGAGCGTGGCGCTCGTCGAGAAGCCTTCGCCGGAAGCCCTTCTCGAGACGGTCGCCCGGCACCGGGTCACGGTGCTCGCGACCGCGCCCACCGCGTACCGGGCGATGCTGAAGCACGTCTCCCGAAAAGACGCCGAGAGCCTCAAGTTCTGCGTCTCCGCCGGAGAGACCCTCCCCCTTCCAACGGGAGAAGCCTGGAAGGAGGCAACGGGGAGAGCCATCGTCGACGGCATCGGGGCGACGGAGATGTTTCACATCTTCATCAGCGCCGCCGGCGACGCCATCCGCCCGGGAGCGACGGGAAGGGCGGTCCACGGCTACGAGGCCCGCGTCGTCGACGACAACGGCGAGGAGCTTCCACCGGGGGAAGTTGGCCGGCTCGCCGTTCGCGGGCCGACGGGCTGCCGCTACCTCGACGACCCCGACCGCCAGAAGGAGTACGTGCGGGGAGGCTGGAACTACACTGGCGACGCATACCGGATGGATGAGGACGGCTACTTCTACTTCCAGGCGCGGACCGACGACATGATCGTCTCTGCGGGATACAACATCTCGGGCCCCGAGGTGGAGGAGGCCCTTCTCGCACACGAGGCCGTCCTCGACTGCGCGTGTGTCGCCTCCCCCGACCCCGAGCGCGGGAACATCGTGAAGGCGTTCGTGGTGCTGAAACCGGGAGCATCCGACCTCTCGTCGATGCCGGCAGTGCTCCAGGATTTCGTGAAGGCTTCGATCGCGCCGTACAAGTACCCGCGCGAGGTCGAGTTCGTCGAAAGCCTTCCCCGCACGGAGACGGGCAAGGTCCAGAGGTTCAAGCTCCGCCAGCTCGAGAAGGAAAGGAAGCACGTCCCATGAAGTCATTGAACCCGCCAGGCTGGCCGCGCGGCAAAGGGTACTCGCACGGAATCCAAGCCGAGGGAAGGCTCGTCTTCGTATCGGGACAGGTGGGCTGGGACGAGAACATGAAGTTTCAGAGCTCGAGCTTCGCGGCACAGGTCCGCCAGGCTCTCCTCAACATCAAGGCGATTCTCGCCGAGGCGGGCGCGGGTCCGGAGCACGTCGCGCGCATGACGTGGTACGTCGTCGACAAGGCCGATTACCTGGTTTCGCTCGCCGAGGTGGGCGCGGCCTACCGCGAGGTCATGGGAAAGAGCTTCCCGGCGATGACGCTCGTCGAGGTCAAGGGGCTCGTCGAGGAGGGCGCGAAGCTCGAGATCGAAGCGACTGCCGTGGTGCCCACGGCAAGTTCCCGTTGACTCGAACGGGAACGACGAGGCGATGATCGTCCTGGTTCGCGCGCTGACGTACGCCGCGCTCTTCATCGGCCTAGTGCTGATCTTTCTGCCCGCCAGGATCCTGACCGAAGCGGGCGTCCGAGCTCCCGAGAACGTAGGAGCGTTAGAAGTTCTGGGCATCCTCGTCGGCACGATCGGCGCATGCCTGGCGATTTGGTGCGTCCTGGCCTTCGCCGTCGTCGGAAAGGGGACCCCGGCGCCGTTCGATCCACCGCGCCGCCTGGTGGTCCGCGGTCCCTACAAGGTGGTTCGGAATCCGATGTATCTCGGCGCCGGGCTCGCCCTGGGCGGGGCGGCTCTCTACTACCAGTCTGGCGCCCTGGCCATGTTCGGCCTGGTGTTCTTGTTTGTGACCCACGTCTTCGTGCGGCTCTACGAAGAGCCGACGCTCCGCCGCACGTTCGGAGAGGACTACGAGCGATATTCCCGGCGCGTCGGGCGGTGGCTGCCGAAAGTCTGAATCGCAGGCATCAAGGCGAAGAGCACCAGCAGGAGCACATAGACCCCTCCCGCCACCGGGTTCGAACGTACTCTTCGAACGTGAGGCCGCGAAGGGACAGGACGACGGTCAGCTCCGTCGCGACGAGGAGAGCGAGAGCCACCGTCCCCACGGCGAGAAGACGTCTCCTGGTCGGCTCCGCGAGCGTTCGGACAATCCATCGGGCAGAGAGAACGATGGCGAAGAGCATGATTGGCGCTTCCAGGAGTTCCGCCGTCCTCTCTCCGAAGCGTGGCGTCGCCCAGAGGACTCGAATCGGTCCGAGCGCGAAGCCGACGCCGAACACGAGCGCGAAGTAGAGCAACCCGGTCTTGAGAATCCGCGCCACAGGGAATGACCATAAGCCCATTCCCCGGTTGAGGCGATTTCCCTCTCGCAAGGGGGGGGAATTGCAATTTTCTTCTTGATTAAGAATACTGGGCCATGGAGCTGGACGTGCGCTCGGTACTGCTGCTCGCGCTCTCGGAAGGGCCCGCGTTCGGTTTGAAGCTCATCGCTCGCGTTGAAGAGCGGTCTTCCGGACGGATACGGCTGAATCGGGGCGGCACGTACCCTGCGCTCCGGAAGCTCGAAAGCGAAGGGCTGGTTCGGGGCTGGATACGGGCAACCGGAGCCACCGGACGTCCGCGGCGTTATTACGAGCTGACCCCCCGCGGGATCGCGGAAGTGGAGCGAGTCCGCGACGTCCTGGACGGCCTGCTGAGACCGAGTGGGGCCCCGGTGGTGGCGTCCGAGCTTCGGCGGATGGCCCACCGTGTCGAGAGGAGCGGCCAGGTGAGCGCGCTCGCGATGGACTTGAGAGTAGCCGCGCGGAAGGCAGGCCTCCGGTGAAGCGGAAAGCCACCAAAGGAGGGAGGACTCTCCATGAAGTGGCCGTCAGGCTCGCTTCCCTCCTTCCCCAGCCGAGTGCTCTCATCGGGGCGCTCGCCGTTGCCGCTCATGGCTACGTGCGGGCCACCGACGACATCGACTTCGTGTCGGCGGCGAGCCCCAAGGAGATCCAGGCGCGCCTCGCGAAGGCGGGAATCTCGAGCAAGATCCGTAGAGGCGACGCGCTCGAAGGAGACATTCCCTCCGTCGTCCACGGCCGTGCGGATGGGCTTCGTTTCGAAGTCCTGTCTCCACCGGTTCCGATCGACTGGAGTCGAACGGTGGCCCTGCCGCTGAGCGAAGGCTCCCAACTCCGCGTCGTTGACCTCGACGCCCTCGTTCGTCTCAAGCTGCGGGCGGGCGGCCCCCAGGACCTCATCGATGTGGTCCACCTCGTTCGGATCCACCCGGAGATCAAGAGCAGGGCGCTGGAGCTCGCCGAGGCCTACGGTGAGCGGGAGCGATTCGAGAAGTGGCTCGTGGACCCTCGGATCCGTTCCGCCAAGCCGAACGAGAGGTAGCTACCAATCAGGCGCGACCAGTCTCCGTTTTCCGCACCGATCGAAAGCGATGCCCGGCTCGTCGAGCCCCATCCGATCCCAGAGCTTGCACGTGACTTCCTTGTGCTTCTGGTC
>Ga0187893_10002254_pt1 | contig 42975 bp, 31 predicted proteins | sample MA1701074metaG_FD_139574 | JGI IMG/M metagenome (GOLD analysis project Ga0187893, IMG submission 139574) | White microbial mat communities from a basaltic lava cave in the Kipuka Kanohina Cave System on the Island of Hawaii, USA - MA170107-4 metaG ... | reverse complement strand
GCGGCATCAGCAGCATCTGATCAGGCTCGTACGGGCGGAAGGTTTTTGTCGTCATGCCGCCATCATGCACGGCGGCGCTCCGGAGTCAATCCGGAATCTTACTCGGACAGGCTCCTAGCCTGATTCACCGCGAACAACGTGAGATGACCCGGCGCCCCTGGACACCCGAGCTGCGGGCGCAGCGCCCCATGCCTGGTTAGGGGTTTTCCCAGTGCGGGACTCGGGCCTTTGAGGCCCTCGGCCCGCCCAGGGTGCATCTCTACTGGACGAAATCGGCGATGAAGATGCTGGTCTGGTAGGGCGTGGCGCCGTCCCGGTTCGACGAGAAGACCAGCTTGCGGCCGTCGGGAGAAAAGACCGGGAATCCGTCGAAACCCTGGAAGTCGGTGAGCCTGACGGGCGGGCGATCCGGAGGGGCGTCGACGTCTATCAGGAAGAGATCGAAGTTGCCCCGGTTGTCGGCCGGCGCGAGGCTGTTCGAGCAATAGACGATGCGCCTGCCGTCGGGATGCCATGAGGGAGCGAAGCTGGTCCCGGTTCCCGATGTGATCTGGCGCTTGCCCGATCCGTCGGCGTTCATGACATAGACCTGGAGGGCGCGGTAGTCATCGGTGCGCGATCCGCGGTAGATGATCCGGCTGCCGTCCGGCGAGAAGAAGGCGCCGCCGTCATACCCCTTCTCGGAAGTCAGACGCTTCAGGCCGCTGCCGTCGAGGTTCATCGAGTAGATCTCGAGGTCGCCGTCACGATCCGAGGTGAAGACGATCCTGTCGCCGCGGGGCGAGACGGTGGCCTCGGCGTCGTAGCCGGGCGATTCCACGAGCCGCTTCGTGATGGCGCCGTTGAGGTCGGCCACGAAGATGTCGAAGGCCTTGTCGAACGACCAGTCGTACCGGCCGCCGCGGCCGTACCCCTGCGGCGGCTCGGGCGGCTCGTCGGTGCGCATGTGCGTCGAGGCATAGAGAAACGTGTGGTCCCCCGGCAGGAAATATGAGCAGGTGGTCCGCCCCTTGCCCGTGCTGACCATCCGCTGGCCGGAGCCGTCCGCATTCATGATGTAGATCTGATCGAACCGGGCTCCTCCGCGCTTGCTCTGGAAGATGATCCGGGCGCCATCGCTGGAGAAATAGGGCTCTCCTCCGTCGCCATCGGTGGTGAGGCGCACGATCCGATCCAGGCGCGCCCCGGCCTGCGCGGCTGCAGGCGCGGTCTGGGTGGCCCCCTGCCAGAGCGGCGCCGCGATGGTGAGCGCAGTGATGATCGCGGACAGAATCAATGCGAGTCTCCGTGTGGTCTGTGGGACGGCGGACTATAGCATCCTGGAATCCCGGCATCATGCTCCGCACATTGCAGGCCACGGGATGCCCGAAGAGGGGTAAGATGCCCTGAGATGTCCCGGCCCTTGAGATCCGCGCTGCCTGCTCTTCTGCTGGCGCCCGCATGGCTGCTGGGTTCCGCGCTCGTGGTCAGGCTCCTGCCATCGGATCCCGCCGGCTGGCTGTACGTGAACAACAACGGCGCCGCCAACTCGGTGCGCGCCTTCACCGTCGGCCGGGACGGCTCGCTGACCTCGATGCCCGGCTCTCCCTTCGCGACGCTGGGTGCCGGCGGCACGGGGGGATTCACGACCTTCCCGTCAGCCCGTCCCACGCTGGCGCGCAAGGACAGTTTTCTCTTCGCGACCAATATCGGCGACGGCTCGATCAGTGTCTTTTCCATCGGCCTGGACGGGACGCTCCGGCCTCTGACCGGATCGCCCATCCGCGTGACCGAAGCGCAGGGGACTCCGGCGCCCCTTGAAGGACTGGCCGTGTCGCCGCGCGACCCCTTCCTGTTCGCCGCGTCTGCCACGGGAAAGATCCGGCTCCTGCACATCGGCGCCACGGGCACTCTCATTCAGGCGGCGACCCCCGCCACGCTGGTCGCGGGCCGACCGGAGGACCTGGCGGTCAGCCCGATGGCCGCCTCCTGGCGGTGGCATCCGGTGTGTTCCCGGGAGTGATACAGATGTTTCTCATCGACCCGCTCGGGCAGCTCGAGCCGGCCCCCGGCTCGCCGCTGGAGCTGGCCGGGTCGGAGTTCGCGGGCGGGCTGCTATTCGACCACGGCGGCGGGCGGCTCTACGTCGCCTCGGAATCATCGACCATGGGAAGGCTGCACGCCTTCGAGGTCGCCACCGACGGCAGCCTGAACGAGATCCCGGGCTCGCCGTTGAGGATGCCGCAGCTTCCCTTCGTGGACGATCTGGCTCTCTCGCCGGACGGCACCGTGGTTCTCGCGGCCGACCCCTTCGAGCAGGCCGTTGCATCCCTGCAGGTCGCCCCCGACGGTTCCCTCCAGGCGATGGAGCTTTTCCGGCCGGATGAGGAGGCGGATGAGCCCAGCGGGATGGCCTTCTCATCCGGGGGCAACTTCGTTTTCACGGCGAATTTCCGCGACCGCAGCATCTCCATCCTCCGCGTGGCCGCCGGCGGCCAGCTCATGCCGCATCCCGGGTCGCCGGTGCTCGAGTCGGACGATGACGGACTGATCGACGGAGGGATCCTGTTTGTCCGCGCCGACGCCGATGGCGACGGCACCATCTCCTCGCGGGACAACTGTCCAGCGGTTCCCAACGATCTGCAGGAGGACGCAGATGGAGATGACGTGGGAGACCTCTGCGACAACTGCGTCAGCCGTCCCAACCACCTCCAGCAGGACGCCGACGGCGATGGCCAGGGGGATGCCTGCGATGAGGACGCGGACGCCGATGCGGTTCCCGGAGCGCAGGACAACTGCCCGGTGGCAGCCAACGGAGATCAGCGCGATGCGGACGCCGATGGGGTGGGCGACGCGTGCGATGTCTGCCCGGCGCGCGCCGATGCCGATCAGGAGGATCACGACGGCGACGGAACGGGAGACGCCTGCGCCGCCGATCCCGGAGGCGTCCTGTACGTCAACCTCAACAGCCGGTTTTCCGGCGTCGCGGCCTTCGCCGTGCGGCAGGATGGGATGGTGAGCCCTCTTGCCGGCTCTCCCTTCAGCACGGAAGGCAGCGGCAGCCTGGGCTCCACCCTGCGGCTGGCTTATCCGGGGGTTGTCTTCGCCCGGGGGCATCGCTATCTCTACGCTTCCAACGCCGACACCCGCTCGGTGGCCGGATTTGCGGTCCAGCCCGATGGATCGCTCGTGCCGCTGCTGGGCTCGCCCTTCCATGTGGGGTCGACGGCGCCGGCGGCGCTGGCGGTGGACGCGAAACGGAACCTGCTCTTCGTCGCATTCGCCCAGGCGCTTGAGCTGCAAGGATGGCTCGTCGAGACCGACGGCAGGCTCACTCCCGAGCCGGGGGCGGTGCCGCTGGAAGGGTTCCCGATCGATCTGGCGGTTTCGCCCGACGGGAGGTTCCTCGCGGTCATCCTGTCGCGCGTGTTCTTCTACCAGATGGAGGTGTTCCTCATCGACGCGGCCGGCGCGCTGACCCGCTCGAGCGCCCCGAAGCTCGTGCTGCCCATCTCCTCATACCCCTCGAGCCTGTCGTTTCATCCGGCCACCGGCCTGCTCTACCTGATCGACGAGAGCCGCATGCACGCGCTGGCCATCGCGGATGACGGACAAGCCCTGCCGGTGCCCGGCTCTCCCTTCGCCGCATCGGCCTCCTCGGGCGGCACGATCGAGATCGCGCCGGATGGGGGCCTGATCGCGGTGTCGGGCGGCAGCATAGGGACGATGTCGGCGCTGCGTCCTTCTCCTGATCCCGCGCTGCCCGGGGCCTTCGTCGTCCCGGAGGCTCCCTTCGCCAACGCTCCGGGGGGCGCCGAGCCGGCAGGGATGGTCTTCTCCGACGACGGACACCGGCTCTTCGTGGCCAACGTCAGCTCCGACTTGATCTCGATTTTCGATGTGCAGGAGTCCGGAGCGCTGCGCCGCAATCGGAGCTCGCCGGCGCCGCTTCCCGTCACCGGCGCGCAGGCGCGCGGCCGGCTCGCCTTTCTGGGATTGGACTCCGATCAGGACGGCCTGCCGCTGCATGCCGACAACTGCCCCTTCGACGCCAACCCCGGCCAGCTCGACGGCGACGCTGATGCCGTGGGAGATGCCTGCGACACCTGCGCCGCGATTGCCAATCCGGGCAACGCGGACCTGGATCGCGACGGCGCGGGGGATGCCTGCGACGAGGATCGCGACGGTGATGGCGTGCCCGACGCAACCGATGTCTGCCCCGATCTGCCCGATCCGGCCCAGGACGATCGGGACCGCGACGGAACGGGCGACCCTTGCGATCCATGTGATCTGCTGGTCGCGCCTGACAGCGACGGCGATGCTCTGTGCGGCGCGCAGGACAACTGCGGAAGCATCTACAACCCGGAGCAGGCCGATCAGGACGCCGATGGCATCGGCAATCCCTGCGACGCCGACGCCGACAACGACGGATTGAGCGGCCAGTCCGACAACTGCCCCATGGATATCAATCCATCGCAGGAGGATCGCGATGGTGACGGCGCCGGTGACGCCTGCGACACGTGCCCCTGGCTCAGCGACCCGCCGCAGGCGGATGCCGACGCCGACGGCGCAGGGGATCGCTGCGAGGATCTGCCGCTGGGCCTGCTCTATGTGAGCAACAATCAGACCGCCAACTCGGTCAGTGGTCTCCTTGCCCGATACGGCGGCGCGCTGCAGCCGCTGCCCGGCTCCCCGTGGGCAACCGGCGGCGCATCCGGGCCGGGGCCCGCAGCAGCGCCGCGGCTTGCGCTCGACGGAGCGCGCCGGCGCCTCTACGCAGTCAACCAGAGCGACACCGGGGGTATCGCGCTGCTGCGCATCGGGCCGTCCGGCGCGCTGTCACACGAAGCCGGCTCCCCGTACCAGCTCGAAAAGATCGGCGCCCCGACCGCCGTGGCGCTGTCGCCCGACGCGAGCCTGCTGGCGGTGGTGCAGCAGGCCACCTTCGGATACCTGACCACGCACCGCGTCCTGGCGTCCGGCGCCCTCGAGCCCGTTCCGGCCGCCATCTTCGCGAGCTCAGCCCCCGTGGCCGGACTGGCCTGGGCTCCCAACGGCGGATTCATGGCTCTCACGATGCCCACCACCGGCGCCGTCAGCACGATCGTTGTGACGCCCGGAGGCGGCCTGATCCCCGGGGACAACTCGCCGTTCGTCCTCCCGACGAACCGCAGCCTGGGTGTCGCCGGCGTGACGTTCAGCGCGGACAGCAGCCGGCTGTTCGTGGGAGCCGGCCAGGCGCGGCCGCCGACCGGCGTCGCGATTCTCTCGGTGCGGGACGACGGGCGGCTGGCCGAGGTGATCGGCTCACCGTCGCAGGGGACCGCGATCGGCCCGCTCGTCCTCGCAGACGGGCCCGACACCAGGTTCCTCATGGGCGTGGCCGGATTCAGCAATCATCTCGAAAGCTATCGGATGCACAACGGGGTCTTCCCGGCGATCACCGATCGCTCGGGCAACATGCCCGGCACCTACAACCCGTCGGGGGTCGTCGTCAACGCGCGCCGCGACAGGATCTTCGTCGCCAACACAGGCTCGGGCAACATCAGTGTCTTTTCCCTCGCGCGCGACGGCGGCATCGGCCGTCTGGCTGACCAGGCCGTGGCCTCCGCGCCCGGCTCCTCTCCGGGCCACGGCATGGTCCTGTACGAGGGGGATCCTGATAAGGATGGCCTCCCGTTCGGGCCGGACACCTGCCCGCTGACCAGGAATGAAGCGCAGCGCGACCGCGACCAAGACGGCGTAGGCGACGCATGCGACAACTGCCGCGATGCGTCGAATGTCGCGCAGGAGGATCTGGACCGGGATGGCACAGGCGATGCGTGCGACGCCAACAAGGACGGCGATCGCTTCCCGGATGCGCTGGACAACTGCGATCTGGTGGCCACCGTCGGGCTGGGAGACCAGGATCACGACGGGCTCGGGGATGCCTGCGACCCGGATCGCGACGGCGATGGGTTCCCGGATGCCACCGACGACTGCCCGGCCGTTCCCGATCCGGACCAGCGCGACCTGGATCACGACGGGCTCGCGGACGCCTGCGCGCGGCGCCCGGCGGGAGTCCTCTATGCGCCCGCCAACGCTCCGGCCAATGCGGTTGCGGCCTGGGTCGTCCTGCGCGATGGCGACCTGATCCCCGTTGCGGGCGGTCCCTTCGAGACGGGAGGGGCAGGGCTTGACTCCCTGCCGCGCGCGCTGCCCGGCGCCGCGGTGATCGGCTCGACGATGCTGGTCGTCAACGCCGGCAGCGGGCAGCTCACGGCGCATCGGATCATGAGAGACGGCTCTCTCAGGCTGGTCCCGGCCGGCGAATTCACGCCGGCCTCGGGCCATGCGGGAGGCGTGGCCACCGATCCGCCCCGCCGCACCGTTTATGTTGTTCTGCGCGATGAGCCGCGCGTGCTCGTGTTGCGCATGGACGCGGAAGGAAGGCTCACCCAGACCGCGTCGGTGATCCTGGCCAGGCCGGCCGCGGGGATGGCCTGGAACGCGGCGCGCTCGCTGCTGGCCGTGTCGATTTCCAAGCTCAACAGGGTGGATCTCTTCGCAGCGGGGGCCGGGGGAACCTTGACGCGGGTCGCGGGCTCGCCGTTCCTGGGCGAGCCGGATGGAACGATCGAGCCGCTGGTCTTCTCACACGACGGGACGATCCTGTATGCCGGCAACGCGCTGGCGGAGCCGGCCCTTGTCACGGTGTTCGACGTGAAGCCCTCCTTCACGCTGGAGCCTGCCTCCTTCTCGCCGATTCTGGCCAGCCTGTCCGGTGTGTCGGCTCTGTCGATCTCGGCGGATGGCGCAAGGGTCGCCGTCTCTTCCGGTGAAGGAGATCACATCAACCTGCTCGAGGTGGCTCCGGGCGGCGCGCTTTCGGCCATCGACGGCGCGCCCCGGGGCGCCGCGCACGCCCCCGGCGGGTCGGCCTTCCTGCCCGACAGCACGCGGTTGTTCGTGTCGCATGGCTCGAACAGTCTGAGCGCCTTCCGGATCACGGCGTCGGGAGCCCTGCGCATCCTGGGACCCGCCCCCGATGACACGGGAGTCGCCGGCGGCGTCCCCACCGGGTGTCTGCTGCACGTCGCCGATCTGGACGGCGACGGCCTGGACTTCGACGCGGACAATTGTCCCTTCACCTGGAATCCTCACCAGCAGGACGCCGATGGCGACGGCGTGGGCGATGCCTGCATCGCGCTGGCGGCCTCTCTGGCCGCTGCACGGTGATCGCGCTACACTGTCCCGCTTTTTTGGGCAGGTTCCCGACTGGAGGCGATCGTGGGCGGCCACGCCATGGCAATCCCCGTGCTGGATCGTGGCTCGTCCGCCGATCGGATGCGCAATCACCTCCGGCGGCGCGCCATCACGCGCGTCGGGATGATCGAAGGGGACCTCTACATGCTCCCCTACTGGCGCGCGGCGGGGCAGGGCCCTGAAGGCGAGACCACGTTCCATCTTCTCGCCGCCGAGCTGGGTGATGCGCGTCTGCATCGCGCCAATCTCGTCCCCGCCAACCTGAAGCCGTTCGATCCAACCGGGCTGCCTGCCGGCGCGCGCGTCGTGGAGCCGTCCCTTTCGGAGGCGCAGGTTGCGGCGCGCGGGGCGGCGCTGGGCTGGCGCGTGGAGCGGCTCGAGGAGCTGATCCACTATCCATTCTGGCTGTTGCGGATCGTCGATCAGGGACGCATCGAAGGCGGCTGGATCGACGGCATCGAGGGCAAGGTCATCCTGCACAATCTGAAAGTCCCGCGTCCTCTTCCCAGGCTGGCGGCGCTTGCCGGCATCTGGAGCGTCCCGGCGCTCGCACTGGCCATCGTGAGCCTGCTGGTCGAGAGTCCGGCGCTGGTGGCCGGAGCCGCCATCGCGGCGGCCGCAACGGGATCGATCCTGACCGCGGCGCTGGCGGCCCGCCACGCGGACCAGTGGCCGTGAGCCCGGAGAATCCGGTCGCATCGCCGCTGAGCCAGCAGGCGGCCTGGGATGCGCTGGCAGGTGAGCGGCGCTGGCCGGCCCGTCCCGGCGCGGTGGAGCTGCGCTCGGCCCGTCTGTTGCTGGTGCCGTTCTGGCGGCACCATTTGGGTGCAGGGCGAGTTGGTGCAGGGCGGGTTGGTGCAGGGCGGGGGGGCGCAGGAGGCGCGGCCGGCGTTGTCTCAGCGGCCGATCTCCTCCCGATCGGCCTGCCTCCCCTGGGCGCGCAGCGGACGTCGCTCTCGGGATTTGCCGCGCGGTTTGGATACGCCGCGGCCGCGCCGGATGGCTCGGTGAGCGTGGACAGCACGCTGCCGCCGCCGGACGGATCGTGGACCCCCGAGCGCCACCCGATGTGGGCATTCCATTATGTCCAGCACAACAAGGAGCGCTTTCACGTCGTGGATGCGGTCACGGGCCGGGCGATCGGCCCGGCGCGCAGATTCCGGCCGCTGCCCGTCGCCGCGGCGGGAGCGATTGCCTTCGCGGCCCTCTTTCTGACGGCCTGGCCCCTGCTGAGGGCCGCAGCGGTCCTGCCGGCGTGGCTGCTGGCATCTGGCGTGACCCGTTTCATGCTGATGAAAGCCCGCGCTGACTATTGAGCGCTCCGCGCTCAACCCCGACAGCGACAATCCCCCGGATTCATTGACTCTTTCCCGCCGCAGGCGTAAACCGGTATCTGCGACGGGAGGGTCGACATCATGCTGCAGATCACACCAGCTCGAGCTGCCCCTCATAGTGTCTTCCCGAGACTCATGACCGCGGTGCTACTGGCCTGCGCGGGATCGCGTGACGCTCTGGCCGACTTCCCGTGCATATCCAACCCGACTTTTCCCGCGAACTGTGTCGCCCAGCTCGGCCCGATCGGCGCTCCGGTGGCGCCGCTGCCCCATGAAGGATTCCTGAATATCCAGGCGCCGATGGTCGACCCTGTGATCTGGCTGCCGGGCGCCGCGCCTTCGGCGGGGCGGCTCTATGTGCTGAATCCGACCTCGAACATGGTGCGGGTGCTGGAGGCGTCCAATCCGCCGCAGCTGCTGAAGGACATCCAGGTCTGCAGCCGGCCCAGCGCGCTGGCGGCCAGCGACGACGCCTCGATGGTGCTGGTTTCCTGCCACGCCTCGCATGCGGTGGCGCTGATCGATACCGCGACCCTTCAGCTCACCGGCCTGATCCAGGATCGCGACGCCGCCGGCCGGCCCCGGCTCCAGGAGCCGATGGGGATCGTGACGCGCGGGCTGACGGCCTGGGTGGCGTCGTCCCAGAACAACAGGATCGCCGAGCTGGATCTCGCCGCGCGCCGCGTGAGGCGCTACATCGGGATCCCCGGCGCCGATCCGCGCGCGCTCGCGCTGGCTCCGGACGGCCGGCATCTTGTCGTGGCCAACTTCCTGGCCGGCAACCGCACCGAGGCGCAGCTCGGGTTCGTCCCGGGAATCGCCAATCCGGCAACACCGCAGGGAGCCGTCTGCCTGCCGCTGCTGCTGGATCCGGCCGGCCAGGGGGTCTTCCTGGAGAACAGTCCCACCTTCATGGACACGTCCCACCCGCAGTTCAAGACGATCGCGGAGTGCTACCTGTTCAATCATGCCTTCGCGCCGGCTTCTGGCATCGTCGTGGCGCCGGCGCGCACCGACCACGACCTGGTCGTGATCCGGCTTTCCGACGGGGCGGTGGTCTTCACGACCGATGTCCTCGGTGTGGACCTGGGCGCGCTGATCTATGACGTTTCGTTCAATGCCGCCGGCGATCTCGTCCATGCCGCCACGACGCAGGCCCGCAACGATCTCGAGGAGCTCTTCGGCAACCGGCCGATCCTGAACCGCCTGGTCACGCTCGGATTCGATGCCGCCTCAGGAGCGCTCAGCGCGCCTCCCACGGGAGCTCTCGAGCTGGACGAGCTGTTTCTCGACCCCAACGGAAACGGCACCAGCCTTGCCGCCACGCCCTCAGCAGTGGCCGTCACCCCTACCCAGATTCTGGTGGCGGCCGCCGGATCCGACCGGCTGCTCGTGATGGATTCAGCAGGCCAGCTGACTGCCTCGGTGCCGGTCGGGTTTGCCCCCAGGGGCGTGGCGGTTCGCGGCCGCGTGGCCTTCGTCTACGATTCCACCGGCATGACGCTCACCCGCGTCGATCTCACCACGATGCAGCCCACAGGCGCGACGAGCATCGGCCCCAGCCCGCTGCCGCAGTCGGAGCGCATCGGCGCGCGCCTGTTCCACACGGCGCGCTTTTCTTCCAACGGGACCTTCGCCTGCGCATCGTGCCATCCGGATGGCCACAGCGACGGGCTGGTCTGGCAGCTCAACGCGCTCGACAGGCTGCGCGCGACCCAGAGCCTGCACGAGATCTCGGAAACGGCGCCGTATCACTGGGACGGAAGCAAGTGCAATCTGGTGAAGATCCTCCAGGACGGCATCACCGGGCTGTTCGGAAACCCCGTGCCGCCCACCGACTGCGAGATGAAGACCATGATCGACTACATGGACTCGCTGGTGAGGCCGCACAGTCCGTTCCGCGCGCCCGACGACAGCATGAGCGATGAGGGCCGGCTCGGGCTGCTGATCATGCACCGGGGCAACTTCAAGAGCGCCGAGGATCGGCCCCTGTCGTGCAACGGCCGGCCCCAGGATCCCGCTTCGGAGGGAAAGCTGGTCACCGCGGCGGGCGACCCGCACCGTCTTCTGTTCAACTTCAACGGCGGCGGCGGTCCGTTTCCGGCCAGCGTCGATTCGGAGACCTGCGGCACCGCTTCGTGCCACGTCTCGCCGCACTGGGAATCGGGCGGCTTCCGGGCGGGCGATCCGAACATGACGCTGATCGACGGATTCCAGGCGGTGAGCAACCACGGCGCGTGGGATCGGATCGCCATCATGCATGATGGCCGCGCTGCGAGAGCAAAGTTCCAGGCCGCGCTCAACACCTACAGGCTGTTCAACGGCGCGGTGGCGTCGCATCCGTCCGACAACATGACGGGCGAATCCTCGGTGCACGGGTTCAACGATCAGTTCTTCCGGCATCCGGAGTACAACTTCGACGCCGATCCCGCCACCAACGCGTTCACTCTTTCCGACGCCACGGCGCAGTTCTCGATGGAGGAAGAGGAGCTGCAGACCGGCGCGGTGGGCCTCAGCGTGACCATGGAAGGGGCCGCAACGTCCGACCCGTCGGCCAACGCCCTGCTGGATATGCTGCGGGAAGCGGCCAATCAGGGGAAGATCGTCCTCAAGACCCAGGGGTCGCTGGTTCCGGCCCCGGCGCACATGATCTGGGACGTTCCCGCGGCGCAATTCGTCGACCCGGTCGGGGGAGACGCCATGACGATGGCCGAGATCAAGCTGGCGCTGGCTCCCGGCGACGTCATGTTCTTCAGCGGGGCGCTGCTTCCGGGCCAGAGCCAGACGCCATCCCCCAAGCTCAAGGCGATCACCCGCTCCGGATCGCCCATCCTCTGCGATGAGGGGTACGCGGACTACCTGGCCACGGTGCAGACAGGGGAGCCGGGCGCCGCGCTGCTGCTGCACGGCATCGACGTCGCCGCCGGCAGCCGCGTCATGGTCAACGGTGTCGTCACCGGTGCGGCGCTGTCGGGCGGCGGGCCGCTCTACCCATGGACTCTGCCCCTCGCTCCGGCGGGCGATGCGGTCCTCAGCGTGCAGATCCTCAGCCCTGCCGGCCTCCAGTCCAACGCGATACCGCTGCCGGTCGTGCCGCCGGTGGTGCCGGCCGTGGAGCCGGCTCCGGTGGCCATCGGGGGGATTCCGGGCTCTCCGGCCGCCGCCATCGTGCTGACCTGGCCGGACCAGTTCGGCTCCACCGGGCCCGGCACCACCTACGACATCTTCCGAGGTGTGCTCAGCGCCCTGACATCATCCGGGTATGCGTCGGGCTCCTGCTTCCTGGAGGACACCCATATCGCCGGGATCGTGGACCCGGACGATCCCGGACCGGACAAGGGGTTCTACTATCTGGCGCGCGCGGAAAACCAGATCAACGTCTCCACGTGGGGCAGCGCGCGGCGCGACATCGGGATGAGCGGCCTGCCCGGTTCCTGTCAGACGCGGTTCTGAATCAGCGGGGATCAGAACAGTCCCGAGATCTTGCCCGACTCGTTCACATCGATGCCGTTGGCCGCGGGCGAAGCCGGCAGCCCCGGCATCGTCATGATGTCGCCCGCCAGCGGGTAGATGAACCCCGCGCCGGCCGCGGCGCGGATGTCGGTGACGGGGAACTTGAATCCCCGCGGGCGTCCCCTCAGCGAGGGGTCGTGGCTGAGCGATGCCGGCGTCTTGGCCATGCAGATCGGCAGCTTGCCCAGCCCGCACTGGTTGAAGAACTCGATGCGCCGCTGGACGCGGGTGGACAGATCGATCTCCGAGGCGCCGTAGATCTTCGTCGCGATCACGCGGATCTTCTCCTCGATCGGCTGATCCAGCTCGTAGAGGAACTGCATCGTCGAGGGCTTCGACGAAGCCTGCGCCACGGCCTTGGCCAGCGCCTCGGCCCCCTCGCCGCCGCGCACCACCCCTTCGTGCGGCACCGCATCGTCGGCCCCGGCCTCCAGAGCGCGGCTGCGGATCGCGGCGATCTCCTTCTCGGTGTCGGAGGGGAAGCGGTTGATGGCGACCACGACGGGGATGCCGAACAGCCTGATGTTCTCGATGTGCTTGTCCAGATTGTCGCAGCCGCGCGCCACGGCATCGACGTCCTCGCGCTCCACCTTGGCCTTGTCCTTGAGGTTGCGGAAGGCGCCGCCATGCATCTTGAGAGCGCGCACCGTGGCCACCAGGACCGCCGCCTGCGGCCGCAGGCCGGAGACGCGGCACTTGATGTCCACGAACTTCTCCGCGCCGGTGTCCGATCCGAAGCCGCTCTCGGTGACGACGAAGTCGGCCAGCTTCAAGGCGATGCGGTCGGCGATGATCGAGTTGTTGCCGTGGGCCACGTTGGCGAACGGCCCCGCGTGCATCAGGCACGCGGTGCCCTCGAGAGTCTGCACGAGGTTCGGCTTGAGAGCGTCGCGCAGCAGGGCAGCCATGGCTCCCTGGGCGCTCACATCGCGCGCCCAGATCGGCTGGCCCGTGCGGCTGCGCCCCACCAGGATGGAGCCGAGCCGCTGCTTCAGATCGACGTACCCCTCCGCCAGCGCGAGCACGGCCATCACCTCGGACGCGGCCGTGATGTCGAACCCCGACTCGCGCGTGATCCCGTTGGGAGTCCCCCCCAGTCCGATCACGACATCGCGCAGCGTGCGGTCGTTCATGTCCACCGTGCGATTCCAGTAGATCTCCTTCGGATCGAAGGCCAGCGGGTTGTCGTGATGGAGCGAATTGTCAACCAGGGATGCGAGCAGGTTATGGGCGGAGGCGACGGCGTGGATGTCCCCGGTGAAGTGGAGGTTGATGTCCTCCATCGGGACAACCTGTGCGTGGCCGCCGCCGGTGGCGCCTCCCTTGACGCCGAAGATCGGCCCCATGGACGGCTGGCGCAGCGTGTTGATGGTCTTCCTGCCGATCCGGTTGAGCCCGAGCGCCAGCGAGATGTTGGTGACCGTCTTGCCCTCTCCCAGCGGGGTGGGGGTGATGGCGGTGACCACGATGTAGCGGCCGTCGGGCTTTCCCTCGAGCCGCTTGAGGATCGACAGATCCACCTTGGCCTTGTAGCGGCCGTACCGCTCCAGTTCGTCCTGCTGGATCCCCACCCTCTCGGCCACCTGGCCGATCTCGCGCAGCCGCGCCGCCTGCGCGATCTCCAGATCACTCTTCATGATGGTGCCCCCGTTTGAGATGTGAGGCCATGATACCGCAGCGATCCTTCTAGCAGGAGCTGTCCGGGTCCATCTCCCCGGGCGAGTCTTTGTCCAGATCCGCGGGTGTGGCCTTGACCAGGTCATGATCCAGCCGGATCAGCGCTTCGAGCAGGCGGGAGCGCGCCTCGGCGGCGAAGGGGTTGTAGGTCTGCATGTCGCGGAACAGCGCGGGCGAATCCTTGATGAGCGCCTCCATGATGCGCATCAGCCGCTCGAACGAGGGGGTCTGCAGCTCGCGGTCCACGATGCCGGCGCCGTCCAGCCCCCGGATCAGGAAATGGGTCAGCGCCTGGCTGTAGGCCATGTGCCGGTCGTGCTCCCGGGCCGAGGTGATCACCACGCGCAGTCCGAGCCCTTCGATGAAGGCGCGGATCCGATCGATGCGCGTCGTGCGGCCGGGGCACAGCACCACCGTGCTGCCCAGGATGCCGGCACGGCTCGAGACGGGGCCCAGCAGCGGGTGGATCCCCAGCACCTCGACGTCGCTGGGCGCCGCGGCCAGCATCCACTCCACCGGAGCCAGCTTGACCGAGCAGACATCCATCAGTAGCGCGCCGGGGCGCAGATAGGGTCCGACCTGGGCGAGCGCCGTGGGCATCTCGCCGATGGGCACCGCCAGCAGCACGTTGCTGCAGGAGGCGGCCTCCTCCAGCGTGCTCCAGGTGAGTCCCAGCGAGGCGGCTTTTTTGCGCTGATCCTTGAGGTCCCAGGGGAAGACCCGGATCTGGTCCTTGAGGTGCCGTGCCACGAGCTGCCCGAACGTGCCGAATCCAATCACGCCCAGGGTCTGCATGGCGGGCGATTCTAACACGGTGCTAAGATGCCGATTCCTTTCAGTAACTTGAGAACCTCCAACTCTAGAGAACACCCGGTTCACATGCTCATCCACACCTGGGACGTCACCACCATCGAGGCTGAGCGGTTCCGCCTTGACGGTGGCGCCATGTTCGGCGTGGTCCCCAAGACCCTCTGGAGCCGGCAGCACCCGGCCGATGAAAAGAACCGCATCCCGATGGTCACCCGCTGCCTTCTGGCGCGCGGAGAAGGGCGCGTCGTCCTGGTGGACACCGGGATGGGTGAGCAATGGAGCGACAAGGAGCGCGAGATTTACGCGATTGAAAACGGCCACCGGAGCATCGTGGCCGGACTGGCGGCTGCCGGACTGACGCCCTCCAACGTCACCGACGTGGTGCTCACGCATCTGCACTTCGACCATGCAGGCGGCGCCACCACGCCGCGCCCGGGAGGGCCCGCTCCCACCTTTCCCTCGGCGCGCTATCACGTCCAGGAGCAGCAGCTCGCCTGGGCCCAGTCACCCTCCGAGAAGGACCGGCGCTCCTACAAGCCGGAGCACTTCCTGCCGCTGATTCAGTCCGGCCAGCTCAGCCCGGTAAAAGGAGCGGCGGAGATCCTGCCGGGCATCTCGGTCTGGCCCACAGAGGGACACACGCCCGGCCACCAGGTGGTGCGGATCGGTGCGCAGCGCGGCGCCGTGATCTATTGCGGGGACCTCATCCCCACGGCGGCCCACGTCCCCACACCCTGGGTGATGAGCTACGACCTCAGCCCGCTCACCACGATGCGCGAGAAGCGCGAGCTGCTGGCGAAGGCGGCCGCGGCGGAGGACCTCCTGGTGATGGAGCACGACCCGTTCAACCCTGCGGTGAGGGTCGCGCCCGCAGGCGACGGATTCGAATCGGCGGGGCGCGAGGATCTGTGATGCCGCTGGTGCGGGTGGCGGGGGCCCATGAGATCCCGGAGGGGACGGGCCGGCAGGTGGTGGCCAACGGGAAGCTGCTGGCGCTGTTCAATGTGAAAGGGGAATACCACGCCGTGGATGGAATCTGTCCTCACCAGGGAGGCCCGATCGGCGAGGGGATCCTGGAGGGAACGGTGGTGAGCTGTCCCTGGCATTTCTGGCGCTACGATGTCGTCAAGGGGCACGCGCCCGATTTTCCGCAGGCCACGATACGCAAGTACACCGTGCAGCGGCAGGGCGCCGACATCATGGTTGAATTGTGATGACGGCCTCCTCCGGAGCGAAAGATGGCGTCATCCCGCCCGGACTGCCGGCGCCCGGGTTCACGCTGCCGGCCATGGGCGGCGGGGAGATCTCGCTGCCCGATCCCTCCGCCCGCGGCCTGAGCCTTTATGTCTTCTACAAGAACACTTGTCCCACATGCCGGTTGATCGCGCCGCTGCTGCAGCGCCTTGCCGACGCCACGGCCGGCGTGGGAGGGCGGGTTATCGGGATCTCGCAGGATGGGATGGACGGAGCCCGCAGCTTCTCACAGGAGTTCGGCCTGACATTCCCAATCGCCGTTGACGGCCCGGGCTGGCCGGTGTCGTCTCAGTACGATCTAGTCGCGGTGCCCACCCTCTACCTGGTGGACGCCGCCGGGACGATCCGATCGTCGGGCGCCGGCTTCCACAAGGAGCGATTTGAGGGTATGGGGCGTGATCTGGCCGCAAGCTGGGGCGCCCCCGCTCCCGGCCTGTACCGGGATGGCGAGTCGTATCCGGAGATGAAGCCCGGCTGAGGGGCCAGGAACCGGGCCCCGGGCGGGTCCTGACATGCCAGAGATCGTCATGTACACGAAGCGCAGCTGCGGCTACTGCGACGCCGCGAAGGCGCTTTTCGAGCGCAAGGGAGTGACCTGGACCGAGATCGACGTCTCGGACGACAGGAAGAAGCTCGACGAGATGATCAAGCGCAGCGGCGGCAGAACGACCGCGCCGGAGATCTTCATTGACGGCGCGTGCATCGGGGGATTCGACGAGATGAAGGCACTGGACGACGAAGGCAAGCTGGACGCGATGTTGGGAGCGCGGCGGGGACAACCCGGCGGCCAGCCCGAATCTGTGGATGTCGCCATCATCGGCTCCGGCCCCGCCGGCCTGACCGCAGCGCTCTACGCCGCGCGCGCCAATCTCATCCCCGTGGTCATCGATGGCAGCCAGCCGGGCGGCCAGCTCACCATCACCACCGACGTCGAGAACTATCCGGGGTTTCCCGAGGGTATTCTGGGACCGGACATGATGCACCTCTTCCGCAAGCAGGCGGAGCGGTTCGGCACGCGGATCCTCGGGGGCGATGTGCTGAAGGTGGATCTCAAGACGCGCCCGTTCAGGATGGAGCTGGACGGAAGCGCTCTGCTGGCGAAAACACTCATCATCGCATCGGGAGCGTCAGCCCGGCTGCTGGGTCTTCCCTCGGAGAAAAAGCTCATGGGGCACGGCGTGTCGGCCTGCGCCACCTGCGACGGGTTCTTCTTCAAGAACCAGGAGATCGCCGTGGTGGGAGGCGGCGACACAGCGATGGAGGAAGCCACCTTCCTGACCAAATTCGCCTCCAGAGTGACGGTCATCCATCGGCGCGACACGCTGCGCGCCTCCAAGATCATGCAGGACAAAGCGCGCAAGAACCCGAAGATCGCCTTCCTCTGGGACTCCGAAGTGGTGGACGTCATGGGGGAGGGGAAGGTGACCGGGTTGAAGGTGCGCAACGTGAAGACCGGCGCGGTCACCGATTTTGCCTGCACGGGCCTGTTCGTGGCGATCGGACACCAGCCCAACACGAAGCTGTTCGCCGGCCAGCTCAAGCTCGACGCCACCGGGTATGTCAAGGTCGAGCCCTTCTCGACCAAGACATCGGTGCCGGGAGTCTTCGCCGCCGGCGACGTGGCCGATCACCGGTACAGGCAGGCGATCACGGCGGCAGGCACCGGCTGCATGGCCGCGATGGACGCCGAGCGCTTTCTCGAGTCGGGAGAGTGATCCGGCGCTCGCCGCTTGGCCCGACGCTCGTTGCGCTGGGAGTGATCTACGCAGGCCTCGTGTTGAACATCCCGGCCGAGGGGTTCTTCCAGCCGCAGGAAGGGATCCTCTGGCTGCAGACGGAATCACTCGTGCGCAGCTTCTGGACCTCCGCGGCGATCAGGCCGCCGGGAGCCGCGCTGGATCCGGAAGGGCGGTTCCTGCCGCCGGGCCTCGCCGTCATCAAAGGCGAGGTGCGGGCTCAGCGGGCCTCGATCCAGCCGCTGCTCTCGTCGGTGCCGTACGTCGTCCTGGGAACGCCGGGACTCTATCTGCTGCCGGCGCTTGCCGCCCTGGTGGCGCTGGCGGCGGCGTGGCGGCTGGCCTTCCTGGCGATCCCGGCGCATGCGGCCCTGGCCGGGATGGCCGCGATTCTCCTTTCGCCCATCGTCCTGTTCGGCGCCACGACCATGCCCTACACGCTGGCGGGAGCGCTCGTGCTGGCCGCGCTGATCCCTCTGCGCAAGTCGGTGCTCATGTCCGCCCCGGGAGATCCATGGCGGTTATCGGTGAGCGCCGGGATGCTGATCGGGCTGGCCGCCGCCGTCCGGCTCGAGATGGCGTTCATCGGCTTCCTGACGATCTCGATCGGACTGGCCGTCTGGCGATGGCGCCGCGCCGCGCGGCAGGCCGCCGGGCTGATGGCCGGCGCGCTGGCGGTGCTGCTGCCGCGGGCGCTGTATCATCGCCTGGCATCCGGCGTCTGGTTCGATGAGCTGCGCGCGCCGCGGGGGCTTGACTGGGTTGCGCTGGCCGTTCCGGCGATCCCGGTGCTGGTGATCGCGGCGATCTGGTGGAGCGCGCAGCGCTGGCAGGCGCCGCCACGACGGCTTGCCGGGGCGCTCTGGGGGCTGGTGCTGGTGGGCGCGCTCGCACAGGGGCTGGCGCTGCGCCATGTCGCGACGCAGCGGCGCCTGCATGCGCAGATGGTGTCGCGCGTGCGCGCGGCTGCCGGCGAGCAGGGCGTGGTGCTGAGCGATGCCGCCGACGCATCGCGCCTGCTGATGCCGGTTGCGTCGGCGGCGCCGGCGCTGTATGTCCGGCCCAACATGTTGAGCGCGCTTTCCGACCGCATCCGGGATGCCGCGGTAACTCCATTCTGGATCACGCGCAAGCTGCAGAAGAGCGATCGCCTGGAGCGCCCGTCGGCTCTCATGGTCAGAGCCGCGCTGCGGCGCGATGCTGCGGTGGATCTGGGAGACGGATTCGTGCTGCTGCGCTATGACTTCGAGGGCGGCGTGCGCGGGTTCGCGCGGATGCCGATGGGAGACTGAGGATGCAACATGGCGTCGCATGGGCGGTCATCGGACTGGCGTTTCTGGCAGGATGCGGCCACGAGCCGTTCGAGGATATCGAGATCACCGCCGTGTCGATCGCCGAAGCCCCGAAGATGGACTGGATGCGGGCGCGCGCCGAGATGAAGTTCCTCCAGGTGAAGTTTCATTTCAGCAACATGACCGACGAGCCGATCAGGCTGCAGGCGATCGACTTCTCCCTGCGCGACGCCACGGGCAGGCTGCACCCCTATGGCGCCCAGGTGCTCGACATGGGCCAGCCCAAGCATGTCGCCACCGTGACCGTGGAGCCCGAGCAGATCCTGGAAGGCTCCGTCATCTTCCAGATCCCGAAGCCGGCCCACCCCGTCGAGATGATTTACATGCAGACCAAGCAGGGCGGCCTCGCGGTGCGGCTCTGATCAGAGCCCTTCGGCATCGCAGCGGCCGTTCCAGGCTCTGACCCTGTAGTACCAGGGCGGCAGACAGTGCCACAGAAAGCAGCCTCTGTTGATGCAATCGGAAAGGGCAGGGGGAACCCGCCAGAGCGAACCCAGAACGAAGCGGTGTTCGTCAAGTACTTCGACTGAACCTGGCAGGCGCCCCCAGGATTCAGCGCGCCCGGCGCTCCGCGCACCCTCTTCCTCGAGAACCATGTATTGGTTCAGGGGAAGGATCCCGGTAGAATCGCCTTCGAAGGGTTCTCCGGAGCTGACGCTTGCCACATCGACTGATTGCGCCCCACGGTGGATCGCTCGTGTCACTGATGGCGGACGAAGCGCGGGCCACAGAGCTCAGGGGCGCTTCCCATGGCTTCGCCTCGCATGAACTCACGCCCATGCAGATGTGCGACCTGGAGCTTCTCCTCAACGGTGCCTTCTCGCCCCTGCGAGGGTTCATGAACCAGGCGGCCTATGAATCGGTCTGCTCCAGCATGCGGCTCCCGGATGGCGTGCTCTGGCCAATCCCTGTCACGGTGGACGTTCCCGAATCCCTCGCTGCGGGATTTCAGCGCGGAGATCCGGTCGCGCTGCGCGATCCCGAGGGGGTGATGCTGGCCGTTCTCCACGTCGAGGATGTCTGGCGACCGGATCGGATGGAGGAGGCGCGATGGGTCTACGGCACGACCGATACGAAGCACCCCGGGGTGGCCCGCCTGCTGAAGGACACCCACCCCATTTACGCAGGGGGATGCCTGGAGGGTCTTGAGCTCCCCCGGCACTTCGACTACCGAGAGGCGCGCCTGACGCCGACGGAAACGCGCGCCGAGTTTGCGCGTCTGGGCTGGCGCCGGGTCGTGGCGTTCCAGACGCGTAATCCGATGCACCGGGCCCATCAGGAGCTGACCCTGCGGGCTGCGAAGGACCTGGAGGCCAACATCCTCATTCATCCGGTTGTCGGGATGACCAAGCCGGGCGACCTCGACCACTACACCCGTGTCCGCTGTTACCAGGCGCTGCTGCCCTACTACGCTCCGCACTCGGTCAAGTTGGCGCTCCTTCCTCTGGCGATGCGCATGGCTGGTCCGCGCGAAGCGATCTGGCACGCAATCATCCGCAAGAACTTCGGATGCTCCCACTTCATCGTGGGACGCGATCACGCGGGCCCCGGCAGCGATTCTAATGGCCGGCCATTCTACGGGGCAAGCGATTCCCAGGAGCTGATGGCACGGCACGAGGGTGAGCTGGGCATCCGCATGGTGCCCTTCAAGAAGCTGGTGTACGTGGAGGATCTCGACACGTACATGCCTGAGGACGAGGTACCGGCCGGCGCGCGTGCCCTCGAGATTTCAGGCAGCGAGCTGCGAAGGCGGATTGCGGGGGGGCACGAGATTCCGCGCTGGTACTCATTCCCGGATGTGATCCAGGAGCTGCAACGCCGGCATCCGCCGGGGCACCGCAGGGGCGTCACTGTTTTTTTCACGGGGCTGTCAGGTTCCGGCAAGTCGACCGTCGCCAACGTGCTCCGCATCAAGTTCCTTGAGATGGGAGGGCGGCCGGTGACGCTTCTCGATGGAGACATCGTCCGCAGGAACCTCTCCTCCGAGCTGGGTTTTTCCAGAGAGCATCGGGACACGAACATCCGCCGCATCGGATACGTCGCCTCGGAGATCAGCAAGAACGGGGGCATCGCGCTGTGTGCGCCGATTGCTCCGTTTCGCGACGTGCGGCAGGAGGTGCGAAGGATGATCGAGGCGGAGGGAGGCTTCATCCTCGTCTATTTGTCCACACCGGTCACCGTGTGCGAGCAGCGCGATCGCAAGGGGTTGTACGCGAAGGCCCGGGCCGGACTGATCAAGGAGTTCACCGGTGTCTCCGCCCCCTACGAAGTTCCGGAGGATGCTGACATCGTGATCGATACCTCGGAGCTGTCTCCCGAGGAGACCGCCCAGCAGATCCTGCTGCATCTCGAGAGCGCCGGTTACGTTGGGTCTCCCAATGCGTCGCGGTAGCCTTCGCCGCGCCCTGGAGTCATGCGGCGATTCGAGCGCCCCGTTGTCGAATTGGATGCCCGAATTGGATGGCTGAGAAAATGGTTCTCAGGTATACAATCAACCCATCGAAATGCGCATCTTGGGGGACCGGCACGTCATGCACAGGCGCGTTCTCATAACCGGCTGCGGAAGGAGCGGCACGATCTACACGTCGACTCTGCTGGGTGCATGCGGCCTCGAGGTCCCGCACGAGAACAATATGGGGAAGGACGGGATCGCCTCGTGGCTGTTCGGAGCGGAATCCTCCACGGCGCCCTGGGGGCCGGCTCCATCCGAGTATAGTTTCGAGCACATAGTCCACCTGGTACGGAACCCACTCTCGTCGATTCCTTCGATCACGACGTTCAAGCGGAGCGCGTGGGACTACATCACCCGGCAGGTACCCATTGATCCATCCGACCCGCTTCTCCTGAGAGCCGCGAAGTACTGGCTCTACTGGAATGAGCTGGTTGAGAAGCGGGCGCACCTCCGGCTGAGAATCGAGGAGATGCCCGGGGCCATAGCGACCCTTTGCGATCGAATCGGCTCACCGGTCGGGATCTCGCCGATGAGGGAGATCCCCACCGACCTGAACACGCGGCGCTACGGGAGACTGTTCAATCTCTTCGAGACGGAGTGTCTCGGTCTTGGATTCGTTCGCCAGAACACGCTCCTGAAGAAGATGCTCGCAAGACTCCCGCCCATGTACGCTGACATCACCTGGAGTGATCTCCGGGCGCTCGATCCTTCTTTGGCGGAGAGGGTCTGCGAGAAGGCGTTGTCGTACGGGTATCAGTACCCCTCGAGGAGCGCCTGCATTGGCGGGTGACCGCGTATTGCCCGTCATGATCATCGGGATCTCCGGAGCGACGTGGACGGTCATCCGCCCCATGCTCTCCGAAGGCGCCTTGCCATGTATTCAAGGACTGATGCGTGAGGGCGCCTGGGGTGTCCTCGAATCGGTCAAGACGGCAGGTGACAAGCATTACCGCCCCCAAACTGCATGGCCGTCGGTGATGTCCGGAAAGGTTCCCGAAAGACATGGGATTACGGAGTACTTCCACACCTACCGAGACATGAAATCCGCCGGCGCATGGGATCTCTTCAACCAGCAGGGGCTCAGCGCAGGCATCTACTCGACACCCGTGCTCTGGCCGCCCCCCAGGCTCAACGGCTTTGTCATACCTACCCCGCACGGGCGCGACGACCAGGCCTGGCCGCCCGAGCTTTCCTTCATCATGAGCTATTACCGCCATCACCAGGATTCCAAGCTCAGGACGAGCTATCTGGCTACTATTCTCAAGTCTGTGAAGTTCATTCCGGTTGTTTTCGGACCGGGGCAGAATCCGCGGCTCCCATTCCGCCTGCTGCGCAGCGCGGTCAGGCTGGCGATGGCGCGGGATTCGGAAACGAGGGCGCTGATCCTGCGCAGCGCCAAGCTCGATCTCAGCACGGCGATCTTCCTCTCGCTCTACAGAAAGTACGAACCCCGATTCTCCATCTTCACCAATTTCGAGGTGGACTACGTCTCGCACAGATACTGGAGGTATCACGAGCCGGAAAAGTTCCAGGACTCGTCAAGGGTTCCATCGCGCATCCTCAAGCGCGCCGTCAAGGATGCCTACGCGCACATGGACCGATGCATCGGCATCCTGCTGAAGCGCATCCCGGCGGAATCCGTCGTTGCCATTGTCTCAGAGCACGGCATGGCGGCGGAGGAACGATCGAATGAGATCGGCAGATGGCAGTACTTGATCAACGCGAACAAGGTCAAAGCCCTCGCGGACATCGGCGATCACATCGTTGCCGTCCCGATAGCCCGCTGGATCGCGTTCAGGAGGAGAGACGGCTGTCCGCTGGACAGCAGCGTCGGGCAGTCGCTCAAGAGCATCACTGTAGTGGAAAGCGGGCTGCCGCTCTTCACGACGCATTGTCATACCGAGGATGAAGTCGTCATCAAGCTGAACATCCACCGGGGAGACTACGCGGACACTGACGACATAGGAACCCTGCACATCAGTGTTCCCGGCAGGGGAGTCATGCCCATCGGAAGCCTCCTTGAGAGAGTTGGGCCGAGACGCTCTGCCATGCACGCCAGGGAGGGAGTTGTGATCATGAAGGGGATCGGGATCATGTCCGGTTTCGAAGTCAAGGGAGCCGTCATCACCGATATCCTGCCGACACTCCTGGCCGCCGCCGGGCTCAAAGTGCCTTCAGATCTCGATGGGAGGGTCCTCGATGTCTTCGCGTGAGCTCCGTCCGCGAGCCTGGAGTGCTGACGATCCATGAAGCGGTCGCAGCCGGAAGGCTGCTGTTCTTCAGCGCCAGAAGGGATCACCAGGAAACCGATCTCTGGCGCAGCGACGGCGCGGAGCTGGGAACGCGCGTCATCGTGGAAAACGCCCTCAGCCGCGGCTCACTACGCGGCCGGATTCTGGTCCCCGTGGCCGGAATCCTGCTCTTTGCGGCCGCGGGCCGGCCGGAGTCTGGTTTGAAGCGATCTTCGGCAGCCTGGCGTGCGGAGATTCCGCACGCTGGAGGAGTTCAGCGCTGACCGCAACGATCCTCTTCCGGCGCGAAATCGACTGGCCGGCGCGCTCAGGAAGCCGGAGCGGCCTTCGCGGCGGCGATGTAGCGGTCGATCGCCTGCTCGAGCACCGGCAGCGGCACGGAGCCGTTGAGCAGCACGGCGTCGTGGAAGGTGCGGACGTCGAAGCGCTCGCCCAGCGCCGCCTCGGCCTTGCGGCGCAGCTCGCGGATCTTCAGCTCGCCGATCTTGTAGGAGACGGCCTGTCCCGGCCATGAGATGTAACGGTCGGTCTCGGTCGTCACCTCGTGGAGAGACAGGGCGGTGCGCTGGGCCATGTAGTCGATGACTCGCTGGCGATCCCACCCGAAGGCGTGGATCCCGGTGTCCACGACGAGCCGGCAGGCGCGCCACATGGCGTAGGTGAGGCGGCCGAAGTTGGAGTACGGGTCCGTGTAGAAGCCGGCCTCCAGTCCCAGCCACTCCGAGTAGAGCCCCCACCCCTCGCCGTAGGTCGAGATGTAGGAGAAGCGGCGGAAGCGCGGCAGGTTCTCCTGCTCTTCGGCCAGGGCGCCCTGGAAGAGATGCCCCGGGGCCGCCTCGTGCAGCGTGAGCGCCTCGAGGTTGTAGAGCGGGCGCGTATCCAGCGCGTAGGTGTTGACCCAGTACTCGCCGGCGCGGGTGCCGCCGAAGGGGGCGCCGTTGGCGCGGCCGGCGGTGTACTTGGGGGCCAGGTGCTCCGGCACCGGCGCCACGGTGTATGGCATGCGGGGCATGGTCTTGAACAGCGCCGGCAGCCTGCCGTCCATCCGCTTGGCTATGTAGGAGGCCTTCATGAGCAGCTCGTCGGCGGTCTTGGGATAGAAGCGGGGGTCGGTGCGCAGGAACTTCAGAAAGTCGGCGAAGCTTCCCTCAAACGCGGTCTGCCTGATGATCTCCTGCATCTCCTTCTGGATCCCTTCGACCTGTTCGAGGCCGATCTTGTGGACCTGCTCCGCCGTCATGTCGAGCGTCGTGTAGTTGCGCAGCTGCCACTGGTAATACTCCTTCCCCTTGGGCAGCTCGGAGGCGCCCAGAGTCGTCCGCGCGCCGGGGATGTACTCGCGCGTCATGAACTCCAGGAAGCTGGTGTAGGCCGGGATGACGGCATCCTGGATGACGGCCCGGCCCTGCGCGCGCAGCTGCTGCTGCGCCTCGGCCGGCATTCCGGCAGGCATGCTCCGGAAGGGGCCCCAGAAGACGCTCTCTTCGGGATTCCTCACGAGATGGACCATGATGGTCCCCTCGACTCCCTTCAGGGTCACCTGCGGCACGGTCCAGCCGCGCTCGAGTCCCGCGCGCATGTTGGCAATGTTCTGTTGCATGTAGAGAGGGAAGGCACGGAGGCGGGCCAGGTAGTTGCCGTAGTCAGCACGCGTCGCGCGCGGGGCATCCTGAGGGTACTGGGCGAAGCCGGAGTGAAAGCCGGAGTCGGCGTTGATCGGCATCTGGTACTCGCCGAACTCGAAGGAGCGGATCCGCTCGTCGAGCTGGCTTGCGAAGATGTCGTGGCTGACCTGCTCTTCGAAGGGGAGCGCGGCCCGATCGATGGCCCGCAGCTCGGCCAGGAACTTCCTGGTCTCCTCGGCCCGGCGCGCCTCGTCGCGCGCATCGACGGAGGGGAGCCGGTCATCGTAACGGTGGTCTCCGGTCTGCGTGCCCAGGAAGGGGTTTTCGACCAGCCGCCACTCCCACTCGCGCGCAAAGAGATCGTGGAGCCGGCCGACAGTATCCGACGGCACCGCCATGACCATGGCCGGAACGGCAAGCAGGGTGGCAGCCGCGGCGGCACCCGGGATGCCGCGGATCACCCGACCCTCAGGCTGACGGTCACGCCGTCGCGGATCGGCACCAGCGTCGTGGTGAAGTCGGCGGCGCTCTTGAGCTGGCGTGTCAGCTCCAGGATCCCGCGCGTGGTGTCATCATCGGGGGCCGATTCCAGGACGCGTCCGAACCAGAGCATGTTGTCGCAGATGAGCAGGCCGCCCGGGCGGAGGGCCGTGCGCGCCAGCGGCAGGACATCCGGGTACTGCTCCTTGTCCATGTCGTTGAAGACGATGTCCCAGGAGCCGGCGCTGCCCTTGAGCTCCGTCTTGAGGATCTCCCGCGCATCGCCCACCTCGAAGCGGACCCGATCCGCCATGCCGGCCTCGCCGAGGAAGCCGCGCGCGAGGCGCGAGTTCTCTTCGGAGCCCTCGGTGTGAACCACGAGGCCGCCCGGCCCGACTGCTCTTGAGAACCAGAGTGTCGAGTAGCCGAACCCCGATCCCATTTCGAAGATGCGGCGCGCCCCGATGCAGCGCGCCATCACCGAGACGAGCTGGCCCACGATGGGGCCGATGATCGGGAAGTCCCGCTGCGCCCCCATCGCCTCCATCTGGGCGCGGACGGGATCGGCGGCGGGCACCAGTCCCCTGAGATACTCCTCGATGGCGGGCTCGACGATGCGCATCGGCGTGGCCCGGCTCAGGCCAGCTTCTTGAGCTCGGCCAGGATCACGCTGTTGTCCGGCTGCATCTTCAGCTCGTGGACCTGCGAGAAGGCGATCTTGCCCTGCTTGTCCACGAGGAACAGCGCGCGCTCCGAGAACCCCTGCTCGCGCAGGATGCCGTACTTCTTCGAGACGTCGCCGTGCGGGTAGAAATCAGCCAGCACCGGGTAGCTGATGCCGCCCATTTGCTCGGTCCAGGCCTTGTGGGCTGGCACCGAGTCGACCGAGATAGCCATCACCTGCGTGTTGGTGTCCTCGAACTTCTTGATCTCGTCGCGATAGGAGGGAATCTGGCACGAGCAGACCGGCGTGAAGGCCAGAGGGAAGAAGGCGAGAAAGACATTCTTCTTGCCGCGGAAGTCCGACAGCTTCACATCCTGTCCGTTCTGATCCTTGAGGGTGAAGTCGGGAGCCATCTCGCCTGCACGTGGGATTGACATGAAACTGCTCCTTTGAGAGGGGACGCCTGCTCTGATATCGAGAGCGACACTCTAGATCAGCCTGCGGTAGTCCTCAAGCTGATAGGTCCAGACGCGCTCGCCGCAGTAGCGCTGCCCCTCGGGGCAGACCGGCGTGGTCTTGGCGATCAGGCGCAGGGTGCAGGGAGGCAGCAGGAAGGCGCCGATGCGGGGATTCACCTCGCGGATCTGCATTGCTTCGTCCAGGCTGGCCCGCCAGATCTCCTCCTGGGCGTTGTAGCAGAGTCTCATGGCCAGCTTGTGGCGCAGGTTGAGCAGGTCGGTCGATTCGGTGAACCGGATCGCGACGGCATTGGGAAGCAGGTAGTGCGCCGTCTCATCGCTCACTCCAAGCGAGCGCAGGCGCCCGATACCAGCCCAGGCGCGCTCCATCGCCTCGAGGTAGACACCGCGCGCGGCTTCATCCTGCGCCACCAGCGGCGGCATGACGAAGTCCGGCTCGTCGGTGAGATGAGTGGCCAGGATGGGGCGCGACCCGGGGGTCATGCGGTGGCGCTGGTTCTGCGAGTCGGCGGTGTGGGACAGCCTCTTGCGGAACGTGTAATGAGGATGGAAGAGCGCCCGGGTGAGCTTGGAGTGCGTCGTGGTGTTGAGCGTCTCGCCCAGGTAGCTGTTGCGCGACGGGTCCATGGCCAGGGCGATGGCGTCGCCGTCAGCGAGTCTATCGTTTGTCAAACCGAACACTTCGCGCACTGCTTCGGCCAGAATCGCTTCGTTTTCCTCAGGCCAGCCGACCATCACCGAGGTCCGCCCCGCCAGCTTCGCGTCAAAGCCGCGCACGAAGTCGCGGCGGCGGCCCTCGCCGTTGCCGTTCGCCGCGCTCGTGGAGGCGGACAGGAAGCGGAATTCGGTGGTGTCCTCCTCCGGGATCGGCTCTTCCAGGATGGCGCGGTAGGCCGGGTCGTGCTCCAGGAGGCGCTCCACCATTTTCTGCACCACGAGGCGCTGCTCCAGCGGCGTGTCGAACTGTCCGCAGGTGCGCCAGTAGCGCAGCAGCGTCAGGCCTGACACCGTGTGGTACAGGTAGGCAAACGTCGCCACCGGCAGGACGTAGCGCGCCGTCTCCTGGGCCTTCTTCTGGACTTCCTTGCGCCACGGCTCGGGCCGCCGGCCCCGCGCCGGGAAGCGTCCGAAGTACTCCGACGACACCAGCGGAATCAGGGTCTCGCACAGGCGCCTGTAGGCCCCCTCCAGGTGCGCGACCGTGTCGTGGTAGACCGACAGCGCCTCGCCGGAAAGCGGCGGCACGGCGTAGGAGCCCTCCTTCACGGTGACGTAGCGCTGGCTGACCTGCTCCGAGTTGTAGAACGGGTGGCTGTGCAGGAAGGACCAGATGAAGTGGCGCGAAACGTTGGCCAGGGAGAACTGGAACGTGCCGTGCTGCAGCGTCGTGTGATGGCCGGCTTTGTAGAGGTGCTGCGCCAGCCGATCGCGGGCGTCCTCCTTCTTGCGCCGCGCCTCCTCGCCGCCGGCTGACGGCACCACCTTCTCCTCGGTGACGATCCCCGCGCCGGAATAACATGTGCGCGCCGTCGCCACGGCGTTGTCGAACGGCCTGGCGAAGGCGTTGGTGAGGATGACCTCGGGTTCAGGAGAGAGGAACTTCAGCATGGAGCAAAAGTATATCCCACCGGATCTTTCCCCCGCCGGGATCATCGCGGCGATCTTTCAGAGGCCGGCACGTCTCCGCGGGGACGGGGTTGCTCGCCGCTCCGCGCGGCTCGCACCCCTGCGCGCTCCCTCGCATTGCCTCCCCCGGGTCGGCAACCGCGCTCAGTCCGCGAGACCCGCTGGAGCGGTGACGTGCCGGCCTCACATCAATAACGCGGCGCTGCTCCCTGCCTTCCCCCCAAGGGGTGAGCTTATCGCGGGCCTCGGGGCATCGAGCCCCTCGGCCCGCCTTGAAGGGCATCTGCGAGGTTATCCGTGGATCTAATGACAGGAAGGAAGGGCAGGCCGCGGAGCGCCTCCTGATCCGCTGCCCGCGCTGCCCGGGCCGCAGTCGTTCACTCCCGCCACCAGGTAGTAATGCACGAACCCGGCGGGAGGCACCGGGGTCAGGTCGAGAGACTCCGCGGGGATCGTCTGGGCGTGACATGCGAGATCCCAGTCCACCCGCGAGGTGGGCGACAGCTCCCCGACGTAGACCGTGGAGGCGTACGCCTTTATCGGCCGGCCCCAGGTGAGCCGGTATCCGGGCAGCGAGATCTCCATCGTGGGTGTGACCTCGGCCGGCGCCGCGGCGCACGGGGCGCCGGGGCCTTTGTGCATCGTGAAGGAGTCGATGGTGTTGCCCAGAATCCCGACGAAAGCCACGTCCATCCGCGGCCCATTCACGTCGAGCACCAGAGACCCCAGCACGCTGATGGAAAGATGCATGGCCGGATGATTGAGCGCCCCGCCGCTGAGCCTGCTGCCGCTACCCGCCACGACATGCACGGCCCCCTCGTGCGGCCCCGACACCGGCTTGACGTAGACGCCGTCGCCGCTTTCCTGGCCGTCGCCCGGATCGATCTTCATTGCATCGCTGATCGAGTCGGCGATGCCGTAATGGCCGTCGACCTGCACCGACCGCTCGTAGGAGTGGCTGTGACCGGTCAGGACCAGGTCCACGCCGTACTGCTCGAGGATCGGCAACGCCTGGGTGCGCATCTCGATCAGCTCGATCTCGACGTCGGAATCGTGGGAGCCCTTCGAGTAGGCCGGGTGGTGGAAGAAGGCCACGGTCCACTGCCTGGTGTTTGCGGCGAGGTCCTGTTGCAGCCAGGTCAGCATCGGGCCTGCTGACGATCGATCCGAATCGGTGGAGTCGAGAGAGACGAAGTGGAGGTTGGCGTAGTCGAACGAATACCAGGCCTCGGTTTCGGAGGGCACTCCTCCGGCCTCCCCCTGGGTGGGAAAAGTGAAGACGTTGTAGTAGATGCCGGTCTGGGTAGCCGAACTGGCCGACGAGGCATCGTGGTTGCCGAATGCCGACCAGAGCGGGGTCTTGCGGAGGATCGTCAGATAGGTGTTGAAGACGGCCGCCTGGTACTCCGTATCTGTCCCGGAGTTGTAGGCGTTGTCTCCCAGCATCAGCCAGATGTCGGCAGGGCGCGCTCCCGAGTAGGTCAGGTACCCGTCGCGCACGTTGCGGCTGTCGTTTCCCGCCTGGCCGGAGTCGCCCAGGACCCAGATCCGCGTGGGGGAGGCCATGCCGGGTGACGGCGCGGTGGTGAAGTAGGTGTTGATGTCGGCGGTTGTCTCCTGCAACGTCGTGCTGCCCACGGTGTAGAAATAACGCGTCGCGGGAGCCAGGCCGCTGACGGTGACGATGTGCTCACCGGTGATCGCCGGGTCATCCGCCGTCATGGTCAGCGTGGTGGTCGACAGACCGAACCGGACGCGGCTGTTGGTCATCGCCGAGCTGCGCCAGCGCACCACGACGCTGGTGGAGGTGGCGTTCTGCAAGTAGGGCCCGCGCGTGACCGCGGCCTGGGATTCACCCGGCGCTCCGAGCGCTGTGATCAGAAGCAGGTTGAGGGCCGCAGATCTCAGGCCGCGCATGATGGAAGTTACGGCTAACCGCGGGGGGGAGCCACCAGCGGCGGGCGCTTCTGGTGATAATCGGTCGCGTTCTGCCAGGCAGCCGCTGCCGATAGCAGCTCGCTCTCACCGTACAGCCTGCCGGTGAAAGTGATGCTTGTCGGGGTCCCATCGGTGGAGCGGAACCCGTCGGGCATGACCACGGAGGGATGGCCGGTCAGATTCGTCAGGGTCAGGTTGCCGCCACCGTAGGAAGGGGTGACGTACAGATCCACATCCGCCATGACTTTCTGCATATCGCGCATCAGGAGCGTGCGGATCCGGTTGGCGCGGATGTATTCCACCGCGGGGATCAGCTGGCCCTGCCGGAAGACGTTGGGCCAGGCGTCGGCCACCTGCCGCACCAGCGTGTCGTCCCGCCCGTCGCGCGTCAGCTCGTCGAACGAGGCGGCCGCCTCGGCCACCAGGATGAAGGAGATCGACCCGGCGGAGGGATCCTGGGGCAGCTTGATCTCGACGAGCTGCACGCCGAGCTGGCGCAGCGTGTCGAGGGCGCGCTGGTCGTTGGCCTGCCAGTCCCGCAGCCCCTGCTTTTCAGCGTCGGTCTCCCCGAAGCGCGTGCGGTCTTCGTCGAAGAGCGCCGGCACGTAGCCGATGCGTAATGACCGGATGTCGCGCGGCGACGGCCACTCGAAGGGCCGGTCCACCGCGGAGGGATCGTGCGGGTCGGCGCCATGGATCGCCGCAAAGACCAGCGCGCAATCTTCGATGCTGCGCGCGATCGGGCCGATCTTGTCCATGCTCCAGCACAGCGCCATGGCGCCGTGGCGGCTCACCCGGCCGAAGGTGGGCCGCAGCCCGCTGGCGCCGCAGCGCGTGCAGGGCGAGACGATGCTGCCGAGCGTTTCGGTGCCGATGGCGAATCCGACGAGTCCCGCGGCGGCCGCGCTGGCCGATCCGGCCGACGAGCCGCTGGAGCCTTCCTCGAGCTTCCACGGATTGCGCGTCATGCCTCCGTACCAGACATCTCCCCATGCGAGCTCGCCCACGGATGTCTTGGCCACCAGCACGGCTCCCGCCTGCTGGAGCAGGCTGGCGACGGTGGCCGTCTCGGGGCGCACCTGGCTCTTGTAGGGAACCGAGCCCCAGGTGGTGGGATAGCCCGGCACCGCGATCAGATCCTTGGCGGCCCAGGGGATGCCGTGCAGCGGCCCGCGGTACCTGCCCGAGGCGATCTCCCGATCGGCTCCGGCGGCCTGATCGAGAGCCATCTCCTCCGTGTAGCTCACAACACAGAGCAGGGAGGGATCGAAGCGGTGGAGGCGATCGAGATAGATCTTCGTCAGCTCCGTCGCGCTGACCTTCCTGCTGCGAAGCAGGGGCGCCAGAGTCGTCACCGGCGCGAAGGCCAGATCATCTTCCGTGGAGGGTCTCGAGACAGCGGGATTCTCCGGCCAGGAGGGCCCGGCGGGCGGGGAGGAGGGAAGCGTTGCGGTCCCGGGAGCCGGATGAAACCAGAGCGCCGGCGGCACGCTGTTGTCTATCCTGACGGTGCGGATCTTGGCGTAGTCGGCCAGCGCCTCGTTGACCCCCTCGAGCATCATCTTGCGATCGGCCGAGGAGTACTTCACGCCGCTGATCCACTCGGCCTTCTCGATCATGCCCGGAGTGAGCTTGTCCTTTCCCTCGGCAAGCGTCACCACGGCGCGGCCGAAGACGGCGGAACCTGCGCCGACGGAAGCCAGCGCGGCGAGCACCTTGCGGCGGGGCCAGGCGGTCTCGGAGGACATAGGCCGGCCATTTTGCGCCAGAAGGGGGGCCCTGTCTATATCTGTTATGATGCCCGCCATCATGTCAGCGCCCGGGAACACACCCCCACGCCGGATCCGCTTCGGCCACAGTCCCGACCCGGACGATGCCTTCATGTACTGGCCGCTGGCGGGCGGGCTGGTGGAGACCGAAGGGCTGGTCTTCGAGCAGGTGCTGGAGGACATCGAGAGCCTCAACGTCCGGGCCCTGCAGGGGGAGCTGGAGACCACCGCCGCCTCGGTCCACGCCGTGGCCTGGCTCACCGATCGCTACGCGATCCTCCCCTGCGGCGCCAGCATGGGGGATGGCTACGGTCCAATCGTGGTGACGCGCCAGCCGGCGCAGGTTGGCGACCTCGCGGGGATGCGGATCGCGGTTCCGGGAGAGAAAACGTCGGCCTTCCTGGCGCTGCGGCTGGCGATCGGCCCATTCACGCACGAAGTGGTCCCCTTCGATCGGATCCCGCAGGCCGTCGCGGCGGGCAAGGCCGATGCGGGCCTCCTGATCCATGAAGGACAGCTCACCTTCCAGCGCGACGGGCTGCACCGTGTCATCGATCTCGGCGACTGGTGGAAGCGCCGCACCGACGGCCTGCCGCTGCCGCTGGGAGTCAACATCGTGCGGCGTGATCTGGGAGATCGGATGATGCAGTCGATCGGGCGCTGTCTCGCGCGCGCGATCGACTGGTCGCTGTCCCATCGCGCCGAGGCGCTGTCGTATGCGTCAGGGTTTGCGCGGGGCCTGGAGGCACCGCTCACCGATCGGTTCGTCTCGATGTACGTCAACGACCTGACGCGCGACTGCGGCAGGCGCGGCCGGGCCGCCATCGCGCGCTTCCTGGAAGAAGGAAGGCGCGCCGGCGCCATCGACGTGATCAGCTCGGCGTCGACCCCCTCCTTCGTCGAGCTGTAGCCATGTCCCAGCAGGAGGGCGGCGCCTCGCTGCCCGTCAGCTCTCTGCACGACGTCCAGGCCGCCCAGCATGCCGCTTTCGGAGAGGTGGATGGCTGGCTGATGCCGCGCGTCTACGAGAACATCAAGATGGAATACCTCGCCGGCAAGGGGACGGTCGCGGTGATGGACCGATCCCACTGCGGCAGGCTGCGGGTCACCGGGGCCAGACGGCTGGACCTGCTGCAGCGGCTCACCACCAACGACCTGCGCGGCATCGCGAGCGGAGCCGGGACGCAGACGGTGCTGCTCTCCGACAAAGGGCGCATCGTCGATGACCTGCGGCTCTACGCGGGCGAGGACCATCTGCTGCTCCTGACGTCGGCCGGCAACGCGGCGCGCGTCAAGGAGCACATCGAGAAGTACCGCTTCCGCGACGACGTGACGCTGGAGGATGTCACGAGCTCCACGGCGATGCTCTCGCTCTACGGTCCCCAGTCGGCGCACCTGCTGGAGTGGCTCACCGGCGCGAAGAAGCTCGGAGATCTGCCGCTGCATCATGCCGTCGATCTGGCGATCGATGCCGTGCCGCTGCGGGCAGCCCGGACGGCCGACGTGGGCGGGGCGGGGTTCCACCTGATCGTTCAGGCCGCCGATGCGCCGCGCATCTGGAAGGCCTGCTTCGAGCGGGGAGCCAGCCACGGCGTCACCCCCCTTGGCGAAGAAGCATGGGAGATGCTGCGGATCGAATACGGCGTGCCGCGCTTCGGCAGGGAGCTCACCGATGAGCGCAATCCGCTCGAGGCGGGGCTCGACGCTGGCGTCAGCTTCACCAAAGGGTGCTACATCGGCCAGGAAGTGGTGGCCCGCCTCGACTCGCGCCAGAAAGTCTCGCGGCACTTGGTGGGGCTCTGGCTGGAGCCGGGGCCCGCGCCCGCGGATGGCAGTCCCGTCGAGGCGCCCGACAGGCCGGGGTTGGCGCTCGGAACGCTCACCAGCGCTGCGCCTTCGCTGGACTTCAGGAGGATCCTGGGGCTGGGGTACGTCGCTGCGGAGCGCTCCGAGGCCGGCACCCGGCTCGAGGTGATCTCCGACGGGGATCGCATCGGCGCCGTCGTGGCCAGTCTTCCCTTCAGGTCCTCCGAGATCCCCGAGCCGCGGAGCGCGAAGCGCTGAGCACGGTGCCGCACCCGTGACGCGGTCGCGCCTCGACTCGTTTTTCGGGGTCACCCAGGCCGGCTCCACGCTGCGGCTCGAGGCGCTCGCCGGAGCCACCACCTTCCTGGCGATGGCCTACATCGTCTTCGTCAACCCCGCCGTCCTCTCGCAGACCGGGATGGACTTCGGCGCCGTCTTCACCGCGACCTGTCTCGCATCGGCCATCGCCACGCTGATCATGGCGCTGGTGGCCAACTATCCGATCGCCCTGGCGCCCGGCATGGGGCAGAACTTCTTCTTCGTGGCGGCGGTGGCCGGCATGGGGCTGACCTGGCAGCAGGCACTCGCCGCCGTCTTTCTTGCGGGGGTCGCCTTCATCGCGCTGACCCTGAGCCGCGCCCGCACGCTGATCATCGCCTCGATCCCCGAGTCGCTCAAGGCGGCGATCGCCGCGGGGATCGGCCTGCTGATCGCCTTCATCGGCCTGGCCGGGGCCGGCATCGTGCAGCCGAATCCCGGCGGGCTGCTCCGGCTCGGCGCGCTGAGGACGGCGCCGGTCGCCCTATGTGTGGTGGGGCTCGTCCTGACGGTGGCGCTTGCCGCGCGCGGCATCGGCGGGGCGCTGCTGGCCGGAATCGGAGCGGCGACGGCTCTGGCGCTCGGGCTTGGCCTTGCAGAGTTCCATGGCGTGATCAGCGCGCCGCCGTCGCTGGCGCCCACCTTCATGCAGCTGGATCTGCCCGGTGCGCTCACGGTCGGGGCGCTGCCGGCGGTGCTGGTCTTTTTCTACATGGCGCTGTTCGACGCCATCGGGACGCTGGTGGCGGTGGGCCAGCAGGCAGGACTGATGAAAGAGGGCAGGCTGGTGCGCGGCGAGCGGGCGCTGGCGGCCGACGCGTGCGGCACGGTGGTGGGATCGTGTCTGGGGACCTCCACGGTGACGGCCTATGTCGAGAGCGCCGCGGGAGTGCAGGCCGGCGCGCGCACGGGGCTGGCCGGCCTGGTCACGGCGGGGCTGTTCCTGATGACGCTGATCTTCTCGCCGCTGGTGAAGATGGTGGGGGATGGTCCGGCGGCGCGCGCCATCACCGCCCCGGCGCTGATCCTGGTGGGGAGCATGATGGCGCGCTCGCTCACACGTGTGGCGTGGGATGATCTCACGGAGGCGCTGCCGGCCTTTCTGGTGCTGATCGGGATTCCGTTGTCGTTTTCCATCGGGGATGGGATCGCGCTCGGGGTGATCGCGTATCCCGTGGTCAAGGTGCTTGCGGGGCGGTGGCGCGAGGCTCCGTGGCTGATGTACGTGCTGGCGGCGGCGTTCCTGGCGAGGTATCTGCTGATCGCCTGAGGCCGGGAGCTTCGAAGCCGCCGGGCACCTTCCCTTGCAGGCACGGCTCCGCGCGGCCCCGGGCCGTGCTCGCCTTCGCGCTCGCTCGCCGTCCTCGCCCGGCTCGGACAGTCAGGCTCGCTCACGAGAGCCTGCTGCGGGAAGTCCCTGGCGGCCCTGGAGCATCGACGTGGCAGCGCCGCCCGTCCATCAAAGGGGTTTTTCCAGGGGGCGAGCCGAGGGGCATCGAGCCCCTCGACTCGCCTGCAAGCTCATGCGTGGTTGACTACACTTCACAACTAACACTGGAGGGACCGAAGATGAAGCGCAGCGCATCGGCACGTTGGGCGGGTAACCTGAAAGAAGGCAAGGGCACGATTTCGACAGAGAGCGGAGTGCTCTCCTCCACGCAGTACTCGTTCGGCACGCGGTTCGAGAGCGGCAAGGGGACCAATCCGGAGGAGCTGATCGCGGCGGCACACGCGGGCTGCTTCTCGATGGCGCTGTCCGGGCAGCTTGGCGCCGCCGGCATGACAGCCGAGAGCATCGACACCAGCGCCACGGTCAGCTTCGACAAGCTCGAGGCGGGCTGGACCGTCACCGAGGTGATCCTCAGAGTGAAGGCGAAGATTCCCGGCGCTGACAAGGCGGCGTTTCAGACTGCGGCCAACAACGCCAAGACGGGATGCCCGATCTCGCGGCTGCTCAACGCGAAGATCACGATGGAAGCGGAGCTGGTCAGCTGATTCAGAAATAGACCGCCATGCCGAGCTGCCAGCGGCGGCCGAAGCGGCGCTCGCCATACAGGACGGACAGGGAGTTCTGATCGATCTGCTGGAGCACCAGCTCCTTGTTGTCCAGCAGGTTCTCGCCTTCGATGAAGGCCGAGGCCTGCGTGGCGCCCATCGTGAAGCGCTTCTCGATGCGTCCGTTGATGGTGAGCTGTGATTCATTGCGCTGGTCGTTCTTCTCGCCCGTGATGGAGAAGATCCGCTGCGGCGAGATCCGCCCACGATCGTCGTAATCGACGGTGTTGCCCACGAAGCTGAAGGGGAGCCCCGAGGCCCACAGCAGCGAGCCGCCGAGAAGCAGATCGTCTCTGAAGTGCACGACCGATTCCCACTTCACGATGTGGGTCTGGTCGTAGTCCAGGTAGCCGGACACCTTGTCCGAGACCGCCGGGTCATTGCCCTGCTGCGCGCGGAGGCTCTCGGCATCGCCCCGCGCGCGCGACCAGGTATAGGCCAGCTGCATCTGCCAGTTGCGGTGGAGCCGCTTGCGCAGCGTCAGCTCCGCGGCTTCGTAGGTGGAGGCGTTGAAGTTCCCCACCCGGAGCACCTGGTTGAAGTATGGATTGAGACTGTAGAGATCCGGGGCGCCGTTCGGTGCGCTGAAATAGCCCAGCCGGCCCTGACGCTCGGTGACTATCACCCGGCCGAATCTGTCCATTTCCAGGACTCCGCCGTCACCGCAGACATCGTAGGGCTTGACACCGAAGGTCTCGTCAAAGCCCGTGCACGCAATGTGATTGATGTCGACGTCCTGGAGCAGGTTGTGGCTCTTGCGGCTGATGTACGTCACGCCCACGCTCCACTCGGGGGCCAGCTCGCGTTCGAACCCGGCTGTCCACTCCACGGTGAGAGGGGTCTCGAGATCCCGATCGACTTGATTGACCGAGAGCGAGTTGACCGGCTCGGAGAGCTCGCCCGGATCCGCCCGCGTGAACAGTACCCCGGAAGGCGTTTGCTCGCCGCCGACCCTCCATTCGGCGACAGTCTGGATGGGCTCCTGCTCCACGGTGGTGGAGCCCAGGAAGAGCCGGTCGTAGTACTGTCCCCAGGTGCCGAACAGCTTGGTCCGGCCGTCGCTCCAGGGATCCCACGAGATGCTGAACCTCAGGGACGGATTGTTGTTGCTGACCTGGATCGGACTGGGAACGCGCTGTGAGAGTTGCGTAAAGGGCGTAAAGATGGCCGCGCCTTCGGATCCGGATGACTCGATCAAGCCATCCTGGTTCAGATCGAATCTGGCGGCAGGGTGACCCGGCGGATAGGCGATCTGATGCAGCAGGGGGCCATCCATCCGTCCCGGCGTGCGGGCGCTCCCGCAGGGCGGGCCCGACAGCTCGCAGAGCTGGTCGTACGATCTGAGCACTTCCTTCGCTTCGGCCCGGGGGTCGAACTCGGTGTAGGCCTCCACGTCAATCTCTTCGTGATCGAACCGGGCACCCACGCTGATGCTCAGGTTGGGGATCGGCTTCAGAGCGTCCTGGATGTAGAAGCCGAGTGTCATGCCGTCAGCATCGCCGGTTGTGTCCACCGGCTCGGCGAAGGCGGCGAAGATCGATCCGAACCTCCAGTGCTGCGGAGCGTTTCCGATAGCGAACGTGCAGTTCACCGTGATGTCGCACGTTCGCTCGGTGATGATCGGATTGTTGATCGCCGCGGCGTCGTAGCTGTCGACTCCCCCTTCGAACCCGCCTTTGATGGCGTGCTGCACGCGGGACCCTTCCAGGAAGAGAGAGACGTCCGATCGAATCGCCCCGCGCCGCACGCTCTGGTTCCGGCTCAGGCTGTACGGCCCCTCCTCCAGCACAGTCACCTTGTTCGATCTGGGTGCGACCGGCTCTTCCGCAAAGCGTCGAAGTCTCGGCTCGCCAACACAGTTGGGAGTCATGCAGGGCAGCCCATACCGAAGGTTGCCGTTGCGCTCCACCACGAAATCCGAGGTGACGGGCGAAAAATCATCGGAGACTGGATCGATATCCAGCTCGCTGCGGTAATGCGAGACCACGGTCTGAAGCAGCGTCGTCGGGGAGATCGTCGAAACCCAGACGATCTGGGGCACGGTTGTCGAAGTCAACAGCGCGTAGTCGGTCTCCGGATCCACCAGCAGGCCGATGTTGTTGCCGAGGAAATCCATCGGGTCGTGGCTGATCTGGAACGACACGCGGTTGATCGGGTTGGCCTGCACGGTCACTTTGCCGAATCCGCGGTATCCTTCCTGCTGCCTGACCGCCCCCGACCCATCGAGGAAGACCACGGGGGTCTCCTCGTCCAGGCGCTCCAGGCTGACGAAGAACCAGGCATGATCCCGAACCAGCGGGCCGCCCAGCGTGGCATACAGGTCGGTGTCGGTGAAGGTGAGTGAGTCGCTGCCATCCAGAAAGTCCGAGCGATAGAACGCCTTGAAGGAGCCGTCGAACTCGTTGCCGCCCGACTTGGTGATCACGTTGACGAACCCGCCGTCGGTGCGGCCGTACTCCGCGGGCGCCCCGGCCGTGATGATCTCGACATCCTGGACGGTCTCGAGGTTGATCCCCTGGGCCACCTGTCCCGTCAGCGGGTCGGTGACGTTGGCGCCATCCATGCGCAGCTGCAGTCCGGTGTCGCGGGCACCGCGGACATTGACGTTGCCATCGCCGTCCGCGTCGGTGATGCCGGGAGCCAGCAGGAGGATGTCGGTGAATTCCCGGCCCACCAGCGGCAGGGATTCGATCACCTCGGCGCTGAAGCTCGTGCCGGTGGAGGTTTCGGCAAGCTCCACGCGCCCTGCTTCGGCCTCGACATGTACGGTCTCTCCCAGCTCGGAGGCCAGCCGCATCTCGACGTCGATGCGGGTCTCGCTGCCCGCGGCCGGCGACAGCGGCCCCAGGACGATGGTGGCCCAGGTCGGGGCCTCGACCTGGATTGAGTAGCTCACTCCCGGGACAAGATCATCGAACCGGTAGAGCCCCTGGGCATTCGTGGTGGTCCGGGCGAGCCCGTCGGGATGGCTGGCTTCGAGCAGCGTGACGCGCGCCCCCGCCAGCGCCGCCTTCGAGTCCGATGTGACACGGCCTGAAAGCGAGACGCGTGGAGCCTCCTGCGCCCGGAGGCCGGCGGCCTGGGCGGCCAGGAGCAGCCCGGCAGCCAGAATCGCGGCTCGCATCCCGCCCCGCCCGCGCATCAGAAGTAGACCCTGATCCCGATGCTCAGCGTGGTCTGGCTCATGTTGATCTCGCCCCCCTGGACCAGGAAGATCCCGCGGGGCACGAACAGTGCCGAGTAGCAGAGATCGCCGGCATGTCCGTCTCCATCGAAATCGCCGGTCGACGTGAGAGTGCACTGGACGTGTCCCTGCGACGGGTCATTGTTCTCGAAGGGGTTGGGCGGCTCATCGCCCTGGCTGAAGAGCGCCACCGAGCCATCGGCGCGGAACAGCTTTTCGGAGAAGATCTGTGCGTTGACCTGATCCTGCCCTTTGAGATCTATCTCCAGGGTCTGACTGGTGAAGGTGTACCGCGCTTCGGCGACGACGCTGAGCCGGTCGCTGGCCTCCCATTCCAGGCCGGCCTGGATATGGGTCTCCCAGGCGTCGTCGATCTCGACGCTGACGGGATAGACCCAGGGGACTCGGGCCTCGGCGCTGACCTGGGGCGGTACCGTGGGCGTGATGATCCTGTTGTTCTCGTCGCGCATGGCGAGGATCCGCAGGCGGCCCAGCCGGGCATTGAGATCCGTCACGTCGTCCCGGTGATCCAGCTTCGAGAAGATCCGGCCGGCCCCCGCTCCGAGGTAGGGATTGAAGGTCTTGTCGGTCCTGAAGCGCAGGATGCCGGAGAGGCTGACGGGAATCTGTGTGAGCTCGCCCGCGCTGACCGGGATGACCTGCTGCCGGCTGTGCATCACGGTGAGGGCGGTCGGGTTGAGCGGGTCGGGCGCCACCGGAAAGGAGTCCTCCATATATGTATCGATGGGGCCGACTTCCGTCTGGAAGTAGCTGGTGTCGAGCTGCACGGAGAACCGACGGCTCAGGCCGAAGCCGACCTCCAGGGCCAGGCTCGCGCCGTCGTGGACGTCGGTCTCGCGGCTTTCGAAGTGCCGCGGGCGCGGATCCGAGGGGATATCGGCGTTGTTCGCGATCGTGTCGCGGATGGCCTGATAACCGATGCTTCCCGTCAAATACCACTTTTCTTGAGCGCTCTTGGCGTCGAGCCGCGTGGATGCGCAGAGCATCCAGGCGCCCGTCAGACACAGGGCGCCGCGCATGAGCGTCATTCGCCTCATCGGCCGCCCTCCCCCAGGTGGGAACCGCCACAAGTGTACGGGGAGCCCCCCCGCTGGACCACCGGATTGAGCACGATCCCTACGGGTGCTTCGCGGTGACCACCGTGTGGATGCCCCCGCGGACGTTGAAATCGCCGGTCACCGTCATGCGGCGGGGGGTGAGGAGGGCGACCAGGTCGTCCAGGATTCGATTGGTCACCGCTTCGTGGAAGTGGCCTTCGTCGCGGAAAGACCAGAGATAGAGCTTGAGCGACTTGAGCTCGACACACAGAGCGTCCGGGACATAGATGATCCGGATCGTGGCGAAATCGGGCTGGCCGGTCCTCGGGCAGACACAGGTGAACTCGGGGCACTCGAAGCTGATCTCGTAGTCGCGCCCCGGCTGGGGGTTGGCGAAGGTCTCGAGCTGGCGTGTCGGACGGGAGGGCACGGTGATGGTCTACAAGTGGGCGCGCAGAAACGAGGCGATGAGCGACCAGGCGTCGGACGCGGCGCTCTTGTCGTGGCTCTCGGAGCCTTCGTCCATGAAGCCGTGAGCCGCGTTTTCATAGATCCTGATCTCGGCTGTCCTGTTGCCCGCCTGCAGCGCGGCGCTGAAGCGCTCCACGTCGGCCACCGGGATAAGCTTGTCGGCGCCGGCGAAGACTCCCAGAAGCGGCGCGCCGATGCGCCGCAGCTCGTCGGCATCCTCGATCGGCTTGCCGTAAATGGTCACAACCGCCGAGAAGGCCGAGGTCTCCATCGAGGCCCGCAGGGCCAGATAGCCGCCGCTGTCGATCCCCACGATCCCGACCCGATGGTCGCCGGTGTAGCTTTGCTGCTTCATGTGCTCGCCCACCGCCGATGCGATCGACACGGCGGCGGCCTTGTCCATCAGGATGGATATCTCGCGGGCCTTGTCGGCGGTCTTGGCGATCCGCCCGCCGTTGAGATCGGGGACGACCACCACGAAGCCCTCTTCGGCGAGCCGGCGCGCGATCGCCTTCACCTCATCGCGCATCCCCCAGCCGTCATGAAGCAGGACGATGCCGGGCCAGCCGGTCTCTCCCTCCGGCTGCGCCTGGAAGTAGTCCACGGAGCGCTCGCCCAGGACCATGTTGGAGAGGCCTTCGGCCTTCCGCGTCAGGGATGGCACGGACTCCTCGGCGGCCAGCGCGGCCTTGGCCAGAGGGATCAGCCCCGGGGCCATGCTGGCGACCAGCGCGCCGCCTGCCAGTCCGGCGGCGCAGGCGAACATCGCCACGCAGGGCCAGCTCACGGCGCGTCGCGGATGCATCACCAGCCCCATCCATGCCGCTGCTCCGTCCACGGGTCACCGTACATGTGATACCCCGCCCTCTCCCAGAAGCCGGCCCGGTCCTTCGCCATGAACTCCAGGCCGTTGATCCACTTGGCGCTCTTCCACAGATAGAGCTTCGGCACCAGCAGGCGGCAGGGGCCGCCGTGCTCGGGCTCAAGCGCCGCGCCATCATACCTGCAGGCCAGCATCACGTCATCCTGCATCAGATCGGGCAGGGGGAGGTTGGTGGTGTAGCCGCCGTAGGAATGGGCCATGACGAAGGCCGCCTCCGGCCTGAGGCGCACCCCGGTCATCAAGTCTTTCACGCGCACACCCTCAAAGTCGTTTCCCAGCCTGCTCCAGCGCGTCACGCAGTGCATGTCGCAGGTCTGGCGGGTGGCGGGCAGCGCCATCAAGTCGGCCCATGTGAGCTCGCGCGGCTCCTCCACCAGCCCCGACAGGGTCAGCCGCCAGGCGGCGGTGGTGATCTGCGGCGTCTCGCCGTAGGTCAGCACGGGCCACTTGTCAGTCAGGGTCTGTCCCGGGGGTGTGCGGGATTCCAGCTCCTTTTCCACCAGCGGCTCGCGCCGTGCCCGATCGAACAGTCCCACGTCTCTCCTCCGAGTTCGTGAGAATACCAGCCCCACCCCGGCGCGGCAACGACACCGCGATAGAATACCGGACATGTCCAACGCGAGCGCCCGTGCCGGGATCGCGGAACGGATCGCGGTCTGGCTGCGCCGCCGCGGCGCGCCGGCCTCCTCGGCATCGCTGGTGGAGCTGTTCCTGAAGGCCCCCGCCGGTTCCGAAGCGATGGCCACGAGGCTGCTGGCAACCGCGCTGGAGGAAGCCGGGCTGGTCTACCGGGATGGAGAGGGGTGGCTCCCCCCGGATCATGCGCGCCAACCGCCGCGGATGGTCGCGGCAGTAGTGGAGCCGGGATCCGGCCGCACCGTCATTTCCGGTGATCGCGATCTCGCCGGGGCGATCCTGGTGCTGCGCGAGCCGAAGCTGGAAGGTGCGGCGGCAAGGGAGTGGCTGCGGGCCCGCAGACTTGCGCAGCCGGACGGGATCACATCGCTGCGCGCCG
>Ga0187893_10002252_pt1 | contig 42998 bp, 33 predicted proteins | sample MA1701074metaG_FD_139574 | JGI IMG/M metagenome (GOLD analysis project Ga0187893, IMG submission 139574) | White microbial mat communities from a basaltic lava cave in the Kipuka Kanohina Cave System on the Island of Hawaii, USA - MA170107-4 metaG ... | reverse complement strand
TCGACCTCTGACAAGTAGACTCACAACCACTTGGATCGGTCGGTCGGGCCGCTTCCCTCTCACCCCGGGCGGCGCGCACCAGGCGGGGCGACCGGCCTCGGGAAACCCGCGAAAGGCCAGTTCAGAAGGAACAACTCATCTTGATCGCCGACTCGTCGCTGGACTTCAGTGGCGACGCCGGCACGAAGTTAATACAGAAGGCACGGAAGTCCGGTCATGCTGTGGTCTTCGGCGGGTCCGCTGGAGGCATACCTGACCCAGCAAGCGCGCCACTACGAGTGCCTCGCACACATCAGGTGCAAGAGGCGTTGGAACAGGCCGGATACAGCGAAGAGCGAGCCCGTACTTTGGCGCAGAGAAGCGGTGGCGACCTTGGCTCATTGCTCAGGTGCCTGCAGAACCTCTCATTGCTGCCTGAATGGGCTTCGGGCACCGTCGCCTCGGAACTTGCAATCGCGGTACTTCTCGGGGCTTGGACCGAGAACTCAGCGGCCGACCGTGCCATCGCGGAGGGTCTATCGGGACACTCCTACGGGGAGTGGGTCGGGAGGATGCGTGAGGTCGCGCTTCGCCCGGGCACTCCCCTAACTCAACGAGACGGAAACTGGAAGTTCGCAGCGCGCTATGAAGGCTGGTACGCGCTTGGGCCGAAACTCTTCGACGAGCACTTGGAGCGGTTACAGCGGGCAACGACTTCCGTGTTGACGGACAGGGACCCCCAATTCGAGCTTCCCATGGAGGAACGATACGCTTCGATCATTCACGGCAAGGTTCTCGCCCATTCACACCTCCTGCGAAGTGGCCTCGCGGAGTCACTAGCACTGCTCGGAAGCCATCCGCAAGCACTTACATCGTGCACGCTTGGTAAGGCCGAGCTGACAGCAGTTCTCGCCGTTCGCCAAATACTCGCCGATTCCGATTGGGAGCGCTGGGCTAGCCTCAACGACCTGCTGCCTCTCCTTGCGGAAGCTGCCCCCGGAGAGTTCCTCGCCGCCGTAGAGAAGGCGCTCATCAGTGAGCCGTGTCCCTTCGATCGTCTGTATGCTGAAGAGGGATCTGTCATCATGGGCCGCACTTACATGACTGGCCTGCTCTGGGCTTTGGAAACACTGGCCTGGGACTCGGATCACTTAAGCCGTGTAGTGATCTGCCTGGGAGAACTTGCCGCACGGGACCCTGGTGGACGTTGGTCTAATCGTCCAGCCAACTCCTTGACCACCATTTTCTTGCCATGGTTGCCTCAGACATCCGCACCGATCGCGAAGCGCTCCGCAGCTGTGTCGACTCTGCTCGCCGAACTTCCCGAAGTTGGGTGGAAGCTACTGGTGAGCCTTCTTCCTCAATCGCACTCAACGTCATCAGGCACGCGGAAACCGGCGTGGCGCCAGAGTATTCCCGAGGGTTGGCTGAAGGGCGTAACGGATCGCGAGTACTGGGAGCACACCGCGCTCTACTCGGAAGTGGCAATAACTGCGGCACAGGCTGACCGCAAGAAGCTCACAGAATTGATCGGTCACATTGAGAATCTGCCCCCATCGGCTCAGGAGCAACTGCTGGTCCATTTGGGGTCCGACGCCATTATCAAGTTGCCGGAAGCGGAGAGGCTAAGTCTATGGACCGAGTTGGTGGATCTGGTCACAAAGCACAGGAAGTTCTCCACTGCCGGATGGGCGATGAAGCCCGGGCAAGTCGACAAGATCGCCTCCGTCGCCGACCGCCTTGCGCCGGACGCCCCGCGGTTTCGTCATCAGCGCCTCTTCAGCGAGGGTGCTTTCGCCTTATACGAAGAGAAGGACGACTGCGAAGTTCAACGCGATACACTTGAGCTTTGTCGTCAAAAGGCCGTCGAGGAGGTTGCCGCTGATGGGGGGGCGCGAGCAATTCTCGCGTTCGCTGATACTGTCCAGTCGCCTTGGCGCGTAGGGATCGCCTATGGCGTTGTTGCCGGTCCGGAGGTCGACGAGGTCGTGCTGCCGGACTTGCTTGAGTCCGACCACAAACAGCTTGCTCAGTTCGCGGGTGGCTTCGTCTGGAGCAGGTTTCGCATCGGCGGTTGGCCATGGGTCGACGCAATTGAGACGACGCGATGGACGCCTACGCAGATCGGACAGTTCCTCTCCTTTCTGCCCTTCACCCCAGAGACGTGGGAGCGCTCCGCACGCCGTCTTGGACCGGAGGAGATTACGTACTGGAGCAAGGCGAGTGCGGATCCTTATGAGGCTGGGGCCGGCCTCGATCGTGCGATTGATGAGCTCGTTCGGCACGGCCGGCCGAACGCAGCGCTGCGATGCCTTAGCAAGATGCTGCGTGACAAGCAGCCGTTCGATGGCACACGTGCTGTACGGGCATTGACTGCCGCGCTGCAGTCAAACGAGAGCGCCCACTCAATGGTTACGTACGAAGCAATCGAGATCATCACGGCTCTGCAGGCTGACACGGCCACAAGTCCTGAGGACCTGTGTCGAATCGAATGGGCCTACCTGCCGCTTCTCGATCGACACAGTGGCGCCTCTCCGAAACTACTCGAGCGACGTTTGGCAACGGAGCCAAGATTCTTCTGCGAACTGATTCGGCTGGTCTTTTGTTCAAAGAACGAAGAACTGCCAAGCGAGGAGCCGACGGACAAGAGCAGGCGAATTGCCACCAATGCCTATCGCCTATTGAGGTGGTGGCGAACCCCGCCCGGTTGCCGGGCGGACGGCACCTACGACGGTGACGCTCTTGGCCACTGGTTGGATGCTGTTAAGAAGGAGTGCAGGGAGACGGGACATCTCGAGATGGCGATGACGATGCTGGGACACTCTCTCATTCACGTACCCTCGGATCCAGGAGGGTTGTGGATTGATCGCTCCGCAGCTGCCGCCCTCAATGCGAAAGACGCGGAGGACATGCGCAGTGGTTTCCGCACCGAGATATACAACTCTCGCGGTGTGCACTGGGTAGATCCCACCGGAGCACCTGAGAGAGCACTCGCGACTAAGTATCGCGAGCAAGCCGAAGCCGTTGAGCGTGCTGGATACCACCGATTCGCCACGACGCTCCGCGAGTTGGCAGCGTCATACGAGCGCGAAGCGGATAGCGTGGCGTCCAGAGAACGCTCCGATGAGTGAAGTGCGAGCAATGGTGTCGTTCACCCCCCCTGTGTCAGCGTAGTTGTCGCCCGTATTGAGGAGGATTGGCCCCCCCCTTCCGCCCCTGCAGGGGCGGAAGGGGGGGCGGCGCGCGAGCGCCGCCCCCCACCACGACGACCCAAGGGGCGACGAGACCTGGCATGGCGTACACGGCATCGGTTCGATCGAGCAAGGTCCGAAAGATGACGGGGCCGCGGGCGAGGAGCGCGACGGCCCTCTCGCGGGAGACGGGGGGCGCGCAGCCCACCCTCTCGCGCTGTCTGTGCGACGGTGTAGTTCCGGCAACGGTGCATGACCTGAAGTCCCGGTCCGGATAGCGTCAGGCAGCCGGGGCGACGGTCTCCGCCCCGCCGAGGAGGATCCGATGCCGCGCGCCCGCTCGTCCGTCCCCGCCGATCTGCTGCTCGCCGCCCGCGAGGTCCGCGCTTGGCGACGCGACCGTCCTCGTCGCCCGCTCTCCGCGCATCTCTGGCGCCGGGCCGCGGAGCTGGCGCGGCGCCACGGCGTGCACGCCACGGCGAGGGAGCTGCGTCTCGACTACTACGCGGTGAGGCGCCGCGCGGCTCCGCCGGGGACGTCGCCGGGCGCTTTCGTGGAGCTGGCGCCCGCGCCGGCGCCGGGCGAGGCGCCTTGCATCGTGGAGCTCGGGGACGGGCGCGGCGGGACGATGCGCGTGCGGATGGCGGGTGGCGAGGCGGGCGCGCTCGTCGAGGCGCTCGCGCGCTGCTTCTGGGGCCGCGACCGGTGTTCCAGCTCACGCCGCACATGCGGATCCTGGCGGCGGTGGAACCGGCGGACTTCCGCCGCGGGATCGACGGTCTCGCGCGGCTCTGCCGCGAAGCGCTCGGCGCCGACCCCTTCCTCGGCACCGTCTTCGTCTTCCGCAACCGGAGCGCCACGGCGGTGAAGCTGCTGATGTCTGACGGCCAAGGCTTCTGGCTCTGCCACAAGCGCCTCTCGCGGGGGCGCTTCCGCTTCTGGCCGCGCGGCGACGGCGGGCGGACGCTGCGCCTGCACCAGGTGCAACTGCTGCTGTCGGGCGGCGACCCGGACGCGGAGGGCGGCGTGCCCGAGCCGTTGCGGAAGATCCCGGTCGCCGGATAGCGGGATCCTGCGCGCGGCGCGCGCTCCCGGCCGATCCCTGATAGAGGCGCGCGGCTCCCGGCGCCGCACCGGGATCCCCGCGCCGCAGGATCATGGCACGGTCCTCCCAGGTCCCGACCGTCGACAAGAGCATGGAAGAGCTCGATCGCGTGGTGGAGCGCGTGAAGGCGCTGGGCGCGCAACCGGAGGACGCACGGGTGCTCGAGGACCTGGTCGCGTCGTACGGCTACATCAGCGACCTCGTGCTCGACAAGCAGACGACGATCGCGCGCATGCGGCGCCAGCTCTTCGGCGAGACGAGCGAGGCGAAGGACAAGCTCTTCCCGGACGCGAAGCCCGGCCGCGGGGCCGGCGGCGCGTCGGGCGGGGAGAAGCCCGTCGGCAAGGGTCACGGCCGCCACGGCGCCGGCGCCTTTCCCGGCGCGAGCGTGGAGAAGGTCCCGCACGCCACGCTGCGTCCCGGCGGCCGCTGCCCGCACTGCACGGGGCGGCTGCACGCGCGCGAGCCGCGAAGGCTCCTCCGCATCCGCGCGGCGGCGCCGTTCTCCGCGGTCGTGTACGGTCAGGAGGAACTGCGCTGCGGCCTGTGCGGCGAGGTCTTCGCCGCGGAGCTGCCCGTCCACGTGGGGAGCGAGAAGCACGACGCGACGGTGGCGAGCCTGGTCGCTGTGCTGCGCTACGGCAGCGGGTTTCCGCTCAACCGGATCGCCGGTCTCTAGGCGGGCTTCGGGATCCCGCTGCCGGCCTCGACGCAGTGGGACCTGCTGGAACGGGCCGCGGACCGGATCGCCCCGGCGCACGAGGAGCTCCTGCGCCTGGCGGCGCAGGGCGAGGTCGTGCACAACGACGACACGCCGATGACGATCCTCGGCCTGCCGGCGGAGCGGGCGGAGGCGGAGGCCCGCGGCGCGGAGGGCTCCGCACGCAAGGGCGTCTTCACGACGGGCGTGATCTCGCAGGCCGGGGGACGTCGGATCGCGCTGTACGCGACGGGTCCGCGCCACGCCGGCGAGAACCTGCGCGCGCTGCTGCTCGGACGGGACCGGGAACGGGCGCCGCCGGTGCAGATGTGCGACGGCCTCGAGCGCAACCTGCCCAAGGAGCTCGAGACGATCGTGGGGAACTGTGTGGTGCACATGCGCCGGCAGTTCGTGGAGGTCGCGGGGAGCTTCCCCGACGAGGTGCGCTACGTGCTCGAGGAGCTCGCCCGCGCGTACCGCACGGAGGCGCGGGCCAGGGCGCTTCCGCCCGAGGAGCGGCTGGCGCTGCACCGGCAGGAGAGCGGCCCGGTGATGGAGCGGCTGCGCGCGTGGATGGACGCGCAGCTGGCGCAGCGCGAGGTCGAGCCGAACTCGGGCCTCGGCAAGGCGATCGCCTACGCGCGCAAGCGCTGGGGTCGCCTGACGCTATTCCTCCTCGCGGCGGGGGCGCCCCTCGACAACAACGTGTGCGAGAGGATGCTGAAGCGCGCGATCCTGCACCGGAAGAACAGCCTCTTCTACAAGACGTCCAACGGCGCGCGCGTGGGCGACCTCTACATGGGCCTCGTCGCGACCGCAAAGCTCGCTGGGGCCGACCCCTTCGACTACCTCACGGAGTAGCAACGACACTCCAAGGAGGTCGCCGCCGATCCCCCGGCATGGATGCCGTGGAACTACAGGGGAACGATCGCGCGTGGGGCAGGCCCCGCGCCCCCGGGCGACCGGGGCAACGCTCCCGCGAACGCGGCGGGCCCCGCCCCCTGACCGGCTGCCGCCGCAGCGCGCGAAATCTCACTCTCCGCAGCGTTGCCGGAAGGACACCGCCGTACGAGTTTGCCCATCGAGCCGCGTAAGCTCTGGCCGGCAGGAGGCCTGCCGCGCTGCGGCGTCTCCGGGCGAATCCCGCGGGAGTTCCAGGCCCAGCCTGGAAAGGCGCTCTGCATGTGGGACGATGCCGTCGGGGGGGACTCGGTCCGGCTAGGGAAGTATCATTACGGTCGGTTCTCGGATGATCTCGTGGAGGCCTGCCGTCAGCTTTTCGAGCAATGGGGACCGGACCCGGTCCCGGTGTGGGTGACCTGCGTGCCCTCGCGGCGCCACCCCGACCTCGTGCCGGATTTTTCACGGCGGCTCGCCAAGGCGCTCGGGCTGCCGTTCAAGCCGGTCTTGGAGAGGACGGAGGATCGGCCGGAGCAGAAGACCATGGCCAACAGCACCCAGCAGGCGCTGAACGTCGATGGATCGCTCAAGGTTCACGACAGCCTGCGCGTGCCGGGTGGGCCCGTGCTGCTCGTGGACGACATGGTGGACTCGCGGTGGACCCTTACGGTTGCCGCTTGGCTGCTGCGTTCGCACGGGAGCGGCGAAGTCTGGCCGCTCGCGCTCGCCCAGGCGGGAGGCGGTCATGAGTGACGCGCCCTGTCCGAACACCAAGGCCGTCCTGCTGCTGACGGCGCCGCTGATGACTGGCCGCGGCAAGGAGTCCGGCGATCTCCTCACGCCGGGCGAGTACAAGAATCTCGCCAAGCATCTGATCGGGCTGGGGGCCAAGCCTGCCGATCTTCTGATCCCGGACGCTGACCATCTTCTCGACGATTGCCATCGAGTCATCGACAAGACGAGGCTCGAGCGGCTGCTGGGGCGGGGCTTCCTCTTGAGCCAAGCCATCGAGCGATGGCATGCGCGGGCGATCTGGGTGGTGAGCCGGGCCGATGACACGTATCCGCAGAGGTTGAAAGCGCGTCTGCGCGAGGACTCTCCGGCCGTCCTCTACGGTTGCGGAACCAGGGAGATTCTGGATAGCGGCGGTCTGGCTGTCGTGGGCTCGCGCAACGTCGACGACTCCCTGATCGAGTACACGGAGCGAGTCGGCCGGCTCGCGGCGTTGGCCCGCCGCACCCTGGTGTCCGGTGGCGCCCGCGGCATCGACCAGGCCGCGATGCGCGGTGCCCTAGAAGGCGGCGGAACGGTGACGGGCGTCCTCGCGGACAGCCTCGAGAGGACTGTCATGCAGCGCGAGCACCGGAACATGCTGCTTGAGGATCGCCTAGTCCTGCTCTCGCCCTACGACCCGAGCGCGGGGTTCAACGTCGGGCACGCGATGCAACGCAACAAGCTGATCTACGCGCTGGCCGACGCAGCGCTAGTCGTCAAAGCCGAGTCTGGGAAGGGAGGAACCTGGGCTGGCGCCGTCGAGCAACTCGAGAAGCTCAGGCTTGTCCCTATCTACGTTCGATCCAACGGAGCACTCGGGGAGGGCCTCCAATTGCTTCGCAGGAAGGGCGCCCAGGAATGGCCGAGCCCCCAAACCCCCGAGCAGCTTTCCATGCTGCTGGACCAGTCCGCATCAGCTGCGCCGCAGGGAATGCGAAGTTCACTGCAGGCCAGCCTCTTTTCGCAGCTCGAGGAGAAGTCGGAACCCTATGGCACGGACGCAACCCCGCGAGAGGTGCACCCGGGAGACTGCCGCGATGCAGTCCAAGCAGCGCCTGCCGAGGAGCTTTTTGCCAAGGTCAGGGAATTGCTTCGGCGCATCGAAGCTCCGAAGACGGATTCCGAAGTGGCGAAGGACCTGGGTGTTTCGAAGAGCCAGGCCAGGGCCTGGCTACAGCGCTTGGTTGCTGAGGGCGCCGTTGACAGACTCTCCCGACCCGTTCGCTACCGCTCCGTCGTTGATCATGGCCAAGGCCGTCACGCTTGACCGGGGCATCCAGCAACAGCCAACAGCGGACGGCGCTCCCCGCCGCCACGGATGCTGGTCGTTGGCTCTCTGCGCAGCGTCTCTCACTTCCGAAGGCAGCTCGCGAAGGGCTGCCCAGAAGCGCGGCGTGGCGCTAGACCTCACCGCGTGTCGGGGTCGAGCCGGCGACCCGATCTTGTTCCTCCGGCGGCAGGATCGTCAGTTTCGCGATCACGGCCTCAAGCGCTCGCGTCTTGGCCCTAGAATGGCGCACCGCGTTCGGGCGCCCCGATAGGACCGAGCCACCGACCTCCGGCGCGCACGCGGTCGCCCCTGCGACGCCAGCGAGTGATTCGCGCCGTCCCCACCGTCTTCGTTGCCACCATGGCGAGGCGGCCCGGTGGATACCAAGACCGCCACCGAGCGCCCGCCGCGAATTGCTCGCCCGCCCCACGCCGAGGCGCTATGCTCGCACGCATGGACTGGGGCATGCGCCAGCGCCTTGGAGGCATCCTGCGGCCGGAGACCGGCCGCGCGGTGATGCTCGCCGTCGACCACGGTTACTTCCTCGGCCCGACGACGGGGCTCGAGGACGCGCGGGCCACGATCGCGCCGCTGCTCGCGCACGCGGACTCGCTGATGTGCACGCGCGGCGTGCTGCGCACGAGCGTCGACGCGGAGCGCTGCCCGCCGGTCGTGCTGCGCGTCTCCGGGGGCTCCAGCGTGCTGAAGGAGCTGTCGAACGAGGCGATCACCGTCTCGATCGAGGATGCGCTCCGCCTCAACGTGGCGGCCGTCGCGCTCTCGATCTTCGTCGGCGCCGAGTTCGAGAAGCAGACGCTCACGGGCCTCGCGACGCTCGTCGACGAGGCGACGCGCTACGGCATCCCGGTGCTCGCGGTCACCGCGGTCGGCAAGGAGATGGTGCGCGACGCGCGCTACCTCTCGCTCTGCTGCCGCATCGCGGCGGAGATGGGCGCGCAGATCGTCAAGACCTACTACTGCGCGGAGTTCGAGAGCGTCGTTTCGAGCTGCCCCGTGCCGATCGTCGTCGCGGGGGGGAAGAAGACGCCCGAGAAGGAGGCGCTCGCCCTTGCCCATAACGCCATTTCGGGGGGGGCGCGGGGGGTGGACATGGGCCGCAACATCTTCCAGTCCGACCACCCGGTCGCGATGATCCGCGCCGTGCGCGCGGTCGTGCACGAGGGCCGCACCGCCGGCGAGGGGTTCGAACTCTTCCGCGAGTACGCTAGAGGGGCGTGAGCCACCCTCCCCGGCGCCCCTCCCGAACCGTCCAGGTGGGCCGCGTGCCCATCGGCGGCGAGCACCCGATCGTCATCCAGTCGATGACGGACACCGACACCGCGGACGTCGCGGCGACGGTCGCGCAGTGCAGGCTGCTCGCGGACGCGGGCAGCGAACTCGTCCGCGTGACCGTCAACAACGACGAGGCGGCGAGAGCGGTGCCGGAGGTGAGGCGGCGGCTTGACGCCTCGGGCTGCACGGTGCCGCTCGTCGGCGACTTCCACTTCATCGGCCACCGGCTGCTGCGCGACCATCCCGACTGCGCGACGGCCCTCGACAAGTTCCGCATCAACCCCGGCAACGTCGGTCGCGGGAACCGGCGCGACGAGAACTTCGCCGCGTTCATCCGGATCGCCTGCGAACGCGGCAAGCCGGTGCGCATCGGCGTCAACGCGGGCAGCCTCGACCCGGAGGTGTTGGCGGCGAAGATGGACCTGAACGGCCGCCGCAGCGAGCCCCGCTCGGCCGAAGATGTCGAGAACGAGGCGCTGGTCGAGAGCGCGGTGAAAAGCGTCGAGGAGGCTATCGCGCTCGGCCTGCCGCCCGACCGTGTCATCGTGAGTTGCAAGGTGTCGCGGCTGCCGCAGATGGTCTCGGTCTATCGGACGCTGGCGGCTCGCCTCGACGTGCCGCTGCACCTGGGCCTCACCGAAGCGGGCCTCGGCATGAAGGGGATCGTCGCGACGACGGCGGCGCTCTCGGTGCTGCTCGCCGAGGGCATCGGCGACACGATCCGCGCGAGCCTGACGCCCGAGGTCGGCGGCGACCGCGCGAAGGAGGTGCGCCTCTGCCAGGAGATCCTGCAGGCGATGGAGCTGAGGCGCTTCCGCCCGAGCGTCACCGCCTGCCCCGGCTGCGGACGCACGACCTCGACGCTCTTCCGGGAACTGGCCGAACAGATCCAGGGCCACCTCGAGCGCAAGCTGCCCGAGTGGCGCGCGCGCCACCCCGGCAGCCAGACGCTGACGGTCGCGGTGATGGGATGCGTCGTCAACGGCCCTGGCGAGAGCCGCGCCGCCGACATCGGCATCTCGCTGCCCGGCAGCGGCGAGTCGCCGAAGGCGCCGGTCTACATCGACGGCGAGCGCGCCCTCTTCCTCGAGGGCGAGGGCATCGCGGAAGAGTTCCTCGCGCTCGTCGAACGCTACGTCGAGGCCCGCTGGGGAAGCGGTGCTGCGCGGTAGTCGGCGCGCGCAAGGCGTCGCGTGGGAGCAAGCGGCTATGCGAAGCGGTCGAGTTCGGCAAAAAAGCGCCGCCACGGAAGCACCTCGATGCCGTCGATCTCCGATGCGTGTTGCGCCGTGCAGACGATGACCCGGGGGGTTCCGGGATGCGCGTCGCCGAAGGTCCGCAAGCCGGAGAGGTCCGACCCGCCGAGATCGCCGCGTGCCTTGATCTCGATCGCGGCGCGCAGGACGCCGTGGCGTTCGAAGAGGAGATCCACCTCGGCGCCGATGTGCGTGCGCCAGAAGTAGGCCTTCGTCTCCGGATGGAGGTAGTCGAGCATGCGCACGCACTCGGTCACGACCCACTGCTCGAAGAGGCGGCCGCGCAGCAGCCCGTCCGGCTCGGCGAGAAGGCGGTTCGTCAGCGCGTTCGTGACGCCGGTGTCGAAGAAGTAGAACTTCGGATGCGCGACGAGTCTCGCCCGCGGGCTGTGGCGCCACGGCTCGAGCCGAAAGCCCAGGAGCGTGTCCTCGAGGATCGAGTAGTACTCCCGGACGGTGCGCGCGACGACCCCGGCGTCGCGGGCGATCGCGCTCGCGTTCACCAACTCGCCCGACTGCGCCGCCGCGACGTCGAGGAAGCGGCCGAAGCCGCCGATGTTCCGGACGAGCGCCTCCGCGAAGACCTCTTCGCGGAGATAGGTCTGCGCATAGGCGCGGAGGAAGTCGACCGCGCCGTCGCCGGGAAGCGTCAGCGCCTGCGGGAGCGTACCGAGGCGCAGCGCTACGTCGAGGTCGAACGCCTCCCCCGTCTCGCGGAGAGTCAGCGGATGGAGACGCAGGACCGACGCCCGGCCCGCGAGCAGGTTGGCCCCGCCTCGACGCAGCTTCCGCGCGCTCGAACCGGTGAGGATGAATCGCGCCCGCGTCTCCTCGATGAGCGCGTGTACCTCATCGAGCAGTGCGGGCACCTTCTGCACCTCGTCGACAAAGACCGTCCCGGCGCCTTCGCGGATCGCAGCGGCGGCTTCGCGGCGGAACCGTCCGGGGTCCTTCGAGTAGGCGAGCGAGCTCTCGTGGCTCAGCAGGTCGACGCTCCACGAGTTCGGCGGTAGCGCGAGCCGGACAAGCGTGCTCTTGCCCGTCTGCCGCGGCCCCAGCAGCAGCACGGAACGCTCAAGGGGAAGCTCAAGCAGCCTGCGGTACGTCACAGCCGAATTGTATTACAGTTCGGCATACTACGACGCACTAATTCGGCAGAAAGCCCCGTCTCCATAAACAACTATCCAATAAATACTTACGCTTCGCGGCCGTGCTGCCGATTGGCGCCACCGGTCCCGGAGATCGGTCTTCGTGGTCTCGTCGGGCGGGAGTCGCCCCCCGCGCCCCCCCTACTCGCCCTCGGGCAGGCCGTCGAAGAACTCGACGACTCCGGTTTCAAGCGAGTACTCGGCGCCGACGATGCGGAGGCCGCCCGTCTGGATCAACTGCTCGAGGATCTCGGAGCCGTGGCGCAGGTGGTTCGCCGACGCGCGGATGTTGGCGCGGATCGACTGGCGCACGAGGGCCTCCTGGCTCAGTCCGAGGCCGGTCGCGAGCAGCGGCTCCACCGACGGCCGCACGCGGTCGACGATCGAGCGGAGGTTCTTCGATTGCGCCGCGCTCGGGCGGCCGAGCTGCTCCAGCGTCGCGAGAATCGCGCCGCACTGCGTGTGGCCGAGCACGACGACGAGCCGCGTGCCGAAGCGGTCGGCGGCGAACTCGACGCTGCCCACCTGCGACGGCGCGACGATGTTGCCCGCGACGCGGATCACGAAGAGGTCGCCGAGCCCCTGGTCGAAGACGATCTCCGCGGGCACGCGGGAGTCGGAACATCCGAGGATGATCGCGAAGGGCTCCTGCGCGGCCGCGACTTGGCGGCGGCGAGCCGGATCGGCGATCGCCTCGCTCGTGAGTTCCTCCGACGCGAAACGGATGTTCCCGGCCTTCAGGCGGGCGAGGGCTTCCCTGGCGCCGATCATTGGCCCCAGATGGTACCCGCGATCGGCGGATGCGTGTGGCCCGCGCGCGGCAATCCCGCGCCCCCTTGGAGGCCTCGAGCTTCTCGCGCCATCCCGCCCGCCCCGCCCCCGGAATGGACGCGAAGGGCACCGCCGCCGCGGGGTAGAATGCCCGCATGGCCGCGCCCCGGGACAAGCCGGTCCTCGTCGGCAGCTACACGATCCTGCTGTTCGTGCTGACCGCGCTCTTCGGCTACGGCGTGTTCATGATCCAAGACTTCATGGACTCCTTTGGCAGCGACTTCGCACGCGTCGCGGTCTACGTGCGCAACTACCAGATCGCGATGACGGCAATCTGCCTTGTGACCGCGAGCCTGCGCTCGCTCGGTGCGAGTGTCGCGCGCATCGCCACGGCGATCACGAGCGTGCTGCTCGCGCTCGTCATCCCCGCCGGGACGATCTGCTTTTTCTACTGGCTCCTGAAGGTGCGCCCCGAGGAGTTGCCGACGCCCGAGAGCGCCGACTAGGGCGGGTCGGATGCGCTCCGTGCCAGGGCGTTTGCGTTCAGAGACCGGCAAACAAGCTCGCGCGGTCTCGCGCTGGCACCGGCATTTCTTCACAATGCCTGAGCCCGCCCTACCTTGACGCAGCGACATACACATGTATGCTCACCTATGTGCGCACAACCATCGTCATCGATGATCACCTAGGCCGGGAGGCGAAGAGGCTCGCTGCCAAACGCGGGATCACGCTCAGCGCTCTCGTAGGCCAGGCTCTCCGCGCGGCCTTGGCGGCGCCCGCGCCCCCCGCCCAGCCGTTCGAAATGGTGACCTTCGGGGATGGATCGCCGAAGACCCACCACGAGCCGACGGACTTCGCCGCGACGCAGGAGCAGGACGACCTTCACTCGCTCGAGGAGTAGGACGTGCGGATGCCGGACGTCAACATCCTCGTCTACGCGCATCGCGTGGATGAGCGCACCCACGCCGGCTATCGGGACTGGCTCGAGGCGCTCGTCGGCGGCGCGGAGCCCTTCGGCCTCAGTGTGCTCGTCATGGTCGGTTTCGTGCGGATCGTCACGAACCCGCGCATCTTCCCCCTCCCCACACCCCCCTCCGTTGCGCTCGCCGCCATGGACCAGCTCGTCAGCCACCCGAACTGCCGCCTCTTCGCTCCTCGCGAGGACCACTGGGGCCGCGTTCGCGACCTCTGCCGCGAGACCGGCGCTGCGGGCAAGTTGGTGGCCGACGCCCAGCACGCCGCACTCGCGATCAGCGCCGGCTGCACCTTCGTGACGAGGGACGCGGACTTCGGGCGGTTCGCCGCCCACGGCCTCCGCTGGCACCACATGATGCTCGATCCCCCCCCGCCCCCCCCTCTCCGTACATAGGAATGCCCCCCCCGCGCCTCGCGGAGGGGGCATTCCCTCAGGAGTTGCGCGCCTTCGCGGCCTGCAGTTCCGCCTGCTCCTTCTTCCACCACTCGGCCCAAGCCTTCGGGTTGTCGCCCAGGTCCTTGCCCGAGAGCTTGGAAAGCGAGCCGGCCAGCGTGCGGCGCTCGTAGATGTCGATCGTGCCGCTCGTCGCGAGCGCGCGAAAGTTCAACGTGAGGCCGTCCTGGATCACGCCGATGACCGGGTCGGCGATGAACGCGGTCTGCGCGACCTCGACGTCGAAGTCCTGCACGAAACTGATCTGGTTGGTCTGCGAGATGTAGACGCTCTGGCCGCTGCCGCCGGTCACCTGATAGCGCGCGACCAGCGGCCCGATGGCCGACGGGTCGCCGAGATCGCCGAGCGCCTTCACCGCGGCAAGGCGCACCGGCGCGAATGCCGAGTTCATCGCCTGCACGAAGGGGCCGATCTTGCCCTCCGCCTCCGTTGCGCGGATCGCGTCCACGGCGGCGGCGCGGATCGCCTCGTCGGAATCGAAGACCGCGCGCTTGTAGAGCGGCGGCAGCGCGTCGGCGGCGTCGAGTTCGCCGAGCGCCTTGACCGCGCGCATCCGGACGTCTCCGTGCGCGATGCGCGCGGCGATCGCGAGCGGCCTGAGCCGGTGGGCCGCGTCGATCCCCTCGATCGTCGTCATCGCGCGGCTGCGGAGGCCGGGGTCGCTGTTCCACGCCATCTTCAGCGCCTCGTCGCCCGCCTTGCGCGCCTCGCGCGCCTTCGACGCGGCGATCTCGTCCTTCGCGAAGAGCCGGTACTCCTCCGCCGTCACCCAGCGCCCCTCGTGCTCGACGAACCCCTTCGCGGCCATCGCCTCCTTGCCCTTCAGCCAGCGGTCGCAGACGCGCTCGTAGCCGAGCGCGCGCCGCGCCGCGCGGTGGTTCTCGTCGATCACAAGCACCGTGCGCTGCTCGCGCAGCGCCAGCGCGGGCAGCCCGTTCGCCTCGCACCAGAGCGCGAGCCGGTAGTGGCCTTCGGCGTCATCCGCGCCGAGCGCGGCGAGCTTCACCTCGTACTCCGCCTCGCGGGCATCCCCCGCCGCGGCGAGTCCGAGCACGAGCAAGAGCAGGGCGGCAGTGCGTGTCATCGACATCCTCCGCCTATGCTAAACGCCCCGACCGGCCTCGCGGTTACGGCGTCGCGCAAATTGCACGTCCCGCCCCCGCACCCCCCCGGGCGTCGATCCCGCGCATCAAAAGGCCGCGGAACGGGCTGTGCTTCCCACCCGGCGATGCGTGCGCTGCCCCTGCTGCTGCTTGCCCTCCTCGCGCGCGCCGACAGCCTCGACCGCCACGCCTGGACCGACGCCGTCGAGGCGAAGAGCCGCTCCTACGTCGTCGAGACCAACACCTTCCCCGAACTCGCGCGCTCCCTCGCCGACACGTTGCAGGAGGCCTATGCGTTTTACGAGGACCGGTTCGGCGCGCTGGAGGGTCCGGCGCGGCGCCCGATGCGCATCGCGCTCTTCCGGACGGAAGGGGAGTATCTGGGGGCCGGCGGGGGGGTCGAAGGCGCCGTCGGCCACTTCGACAGCGCGCTCGACCGCTGCGCCTTCGTCTGGCGCGGCGAGACCGGCGAGCAGGGGTGGCCGATCGCGGTCCACGAGGCGTGCCACCACTACTTCCGCCGCCGCTTCCCCGATGTGGCCGCGCCGAGCTGGTACTCGGAGGGGATTGCCTGCTTCTTCGAGGGGGTGCGCGACCCCGGGACCGAGCGCGGCATCTCGCGGGTGCGCGTGCGCGCGGCGAAGGCGGCCTACGAGGCCGGCGACGCCAAGCTCTCCCTCGTGCTCGTGACCCGGGCGCAGGTGCGGGAGGGCCGCCTGCAGCTCCAGAACTTCCCGCCGTCGCGCTACTACGCGCTCGCGTGGAGCCTCTGCCACTTCCTCGCCACCGATCCGTCGACGAAGGAGGCCTTCCGCCGCTTCGAGTTGCGCCTCTTCGCGTCGCGGCCGAGCCCGGCGGCGCGCGAGGCGCACGCGCGGGCGCTGCTCGAAGAGGAGTGCGGCGAGTTGCAGGCGCTCGAGGCGCGCTGGCACGCGCACCTCGAGGGGCTGCCGATGCCCGCCGGCGCCCCCGCGGCGCCGGTCTACGCGTGGGAGCTGACCTCCGAGAGCGCGTTCGTCCGCTACGCGGCGCTGCGGCGCATCGAGGAGGGGGCGCTCCCGGAGGTGCTCCGCTCCGCGGCGGCCGCGACGCTCCGCGACGGCGACCTGCTCGTCCGCACGGCGGCGGCGCGCATCTTCGCGTCGCAGATGGCGCCCGACGTCGTGGGGGCGATGACGGAGGCCCTCGACGTCGGCGACGAGGCGTTGCGCGGCGTGGCGTTCGCGGCGCTCGCCCATCCGGCGGCGACGGCGGCGGTCCCGCGGCTCCTGCGCGAGACCAAGGACCGCGACGAGGCGCTCGAAGCGCTCGCGACGATCCGCGACCCGCGCTCCTTCCCGACGCTGCGCGACGCCGTGACCGACCCGGAGCTTTCGGGGAGGGCTCGCTCGCGTTGCGCCGCCGCGCTGCGCGCCGACCCCGCGGCGGCGCTCGCGCTCTCCGCCGCGGCCCACGACTCCGATCTCGCGGTGCGCACCGCCGCCCGCGCCTCGCTGGTGGCCCTCGGCCACGACCCCGCGGGGGCCGGCGGCGCGCTGCTGGCGCGCCAGCGCTCCGCCGCGGCCGCCGCCGACGACACGATCGAGTCGATCGACCTGCTGCGCTCCGCCGAGGCGCCCTCCGACCCGATCGTGCGCGGCGTCGAATTGCGCGGGGAGGAGAGGCTGGTCCTGATCTCCATCCTCGACGACGCCTCCGCGGCGCCGGAAGCGAAGGCGCGCGCCTGCCTCCTGCTCGGCACGGTCCGCGCCGAGGAGGCGATCCCGCGGCTGCGCCGCCTCTGCCGCCCCCTCGAGAGGGACCTTGTCCGCCTCGCCGCGGTCCGCGCGCTGGTGCGCATCACCGGCGAGACGAGGGGCTTCGCCGAGGGCCAGGCGCCGAGCCGCCGCGAGGCGGCGCTGCGCGCCTGGGCCGACGGCGGGTAGACTCCGGGCTTGCCCGAGCTGATCGACGCGCCGGAAACCCTCTCCCGGGCCCTCACCCATCTCTCCACCGCGAGAACCCTCGCCGTCGACACGGAGAGCGACTCCTTCCACGCCTATCGCCCCAAGGTCTGCCTGATCCAGGTCTCCGCGGAGGGGCGCGACCTCCTGTTCGATCCGCTCTCCGGGATCGATCTCGGGGGGCTCGGGGGGCTTCTCGCCGACCCCGCCCGCGAGATCGTGTTGCACGCCGCCGAGAACGACGTCATCCTGCTGCATCACCAGTTCGGCTGGCGGATCGCGCGGCTCTTCGACACGCAGGTGGCCTGCTTCGTGCTCGGCGAGAAGCCCTACTCGCTCGCGGGCATCCTCGAGGCGCGCTTCGGCGTCAGGCTCGACAAGAGCCAGCAGCGCAGCGACTGGGCGCGGCGACCCCTCGAACCGCGACAGCTCGCCTATGCGGCGGAGGACACGCGCCACCTCGTCGCGCTGGCGGCGGAGCTGAAGGCGCGCGTCTCGGCGGCGGGGCGCACCGAGGAGATCGAGAGCGAGTGCGCGCGCATCGCGGCGCGCGAGTGGACGCCGGAGCCCTTCGACCCCGAGGGGTTCTGGAGCATCCACGGCGCGCGCGACCTCGACGGCACCGGCGCGCGCATCCTGCGCGACCTCTACCTCTTCCGCCACGGCGAGGCCGACCGTCGCAACTGGGCGCCCTTCCGCATCGTCGGCGACGCGACGCTGGTCTCGATCGCCCGCGACCGCATCGTGCGGGGGCAGCGCGGCGTGCCGGAGTCCTTCTGGCGCCGCTACGGCGAGCGCGTCGCCGGCGTCGTGCGCGCCGCCGTCGAGAGGGGGGCGCTGCCGCGGCCCGAGCGCCGGCGGGAGCGCGGCACGCCGTTGGCCCCGGAGGTGAAGCGCCGCTTCGAGGCGCTGCGACGCTGGCGCTCCGCGGCGGCCGCCCGGCGTGGCGTGGAGAGCTTCGTCGTCGCGCGCAACGAGATGCTCGCGCAGGTGGCGGCGCTCGGCGCGCACTCGCCCGACGATCTCGCGGCGATCGTCGAGCCGTGGCGGCTGCGCGAGTACGGCGCGGCGATGATCGCCGCGATGCTGGACGGGAGGGGCGATCGGGGCGACAATGGACCCTCCGAGAAGTAGGAGGATCCATGGCCCACACCGTTCCCGCGCTCCCCTATCCCTTCAACGCGCTCGAGCCGCACATCGACGCGCGCACGATGGAGATCCACCACGGCAAGCACCACAAGGCCTACGTGGACAATCTCAACACCGCGCTCGAGAAGCACCCCGACCTCGCGAAGATGCCGGTCGAGAAGCTGATCGCGAACCTCGAGAAGGTGCCCGCCGAGATCCGCACCGCGGTGCGCAACAACGGCGGCGGCCACGCGAACCACACGCTCTTCTGGACGGTCATGGGCCCGAAGAAGGGCGGCGCGCCGAAGGGGGCGCTCGGCGACGCGATCGTGTCGACGTTCGGCGGCTTCGACGCGTTCAAGGACCGCCTCGCCACCGCCGCGAAGACGCGCTTCGGCTCCGGCTGGGCGTGGCTCGTCGTCTCCGCCGGCGCGCTGGACGTGATGAGCACGGCGAACCAGGACTCGCCGCTCAGCGAGGGCAGGACGCCGATCCTCGGCCTGGATGTCTGGGAGCACGCCTACTACCTGCACTACCAGAACCGGCGCCCCGACTACATCAACGCGTTCTGGAACGTCGTCGACTGGGACGCCGTCGCGAAGCGCTTCGACGCGGCGAGGTCGTAGCGCGCCATGCACGCCCGCGTGCTTGGGATCGCCCAGGACGCGGGCGTGCCGCACATCGGCTGCCGCTGCGCGCGGTGCGAGTTCTTCCGCGGGCGGCCGCTCCACCCCAGTTGCCTCGGCCTCGTCGGCCGGAGCGGGTGGATGATCGACGCGACGCCCGCCATCGGCAAGCAGTTGCGCCTGCTGCGCGCGCCGCTCTCCGGCATCGCGCTGACGCATGTGCACATGGGCCATATCGCCGGCCTGTTGCAACTGGGACCGGAGGCTTTGGGGGTGCGGGGGCTGAGGCTGATCGCCACCCCGCGCGTCGGCGAGTTCCTCCGGTCGAACGCGCCGTGGCGCCTGCTCGTCGAGCGCGGCCATGTTGTGCTCGATCTTCACCAACCGGGCGCGCGCGTCCAACTCGAGCCGGGGCTCGAGATCGAGTCGCTGAAGGTGCCCCACCGCGACGAGTACGCCGACACCGTCGCCTACTTCGTGCGCGGGCCCGAAAGGACTCTCCTCTACCTGCCCGACATCGACCGCTGGACGATCGACCTCTCGGCGCTGCTCGCCCGGTGCGACCTCGCGCTGCTCGACGGCACCTTCTGGGCGCGCGACGAGATCGCCCACCAAGGAGAGGTCCCCCACCCCGCGGTCGAGGAGACGCTCGACCTGCTGTCACCCGAGGAGGCGGCGAAGGTCCGGTTCATCCACCTGAACCACACGAACCGCCTGCTCGACCCCGATGGGCCGCGTGCGTTGATCGCCGTGCAGGGCGAGCGCATCCCGCTGAACAAAGGGGTCTGACCCCTCTCCACCGGTTATCCACATGGGGGCGGTCGGTCTGGCACTGAGGCACGCTCCTTGAGCGAAGTACCTCCAAGAGAAGGGGTTATGACGGCCACGCGCGGAGCAGCAATCCGCGCTCCGTGGCGCATGGCCGCCGGGCGGCAACGCGGAGATCACGTCGAGCGTGCACAGAGCGAGCGAGTTCTTGCTTCTCGTCTACCGAGTCTGGGTGTGGAGGAGCCTTGGGGAGGGATAGGAGTGGCGGCAGCGGCGGTGAGAAACGGAGGATCACCGAAGAACATCAGAAGAGGACGGACCTGGAGTGACGAGCAGCGGTTGCGAGCGAGAGGTGGGCTGGTCTCGGCCCCCGGACCTCGGCGGCCCCTTGCGCCCCCTCTACTTCAGCCCGGCCCTGACAGCGTCGAGGGCGTTGCGGGCGAGTGCGCGGTGGCGCTCCTGCCCTTGGGCGTCGGCAGCAATCCCGGCGAGCAACGGCGCATGTTCCCCGGCCGCGGGGCCGAGCAGAGCGGCCAGCTCGAGGGCGAGCGTCCGCGTACGGGGGTGGGCGAGCAGGTCCGACAGGAGGGCCACCGCCTCTGGCGGGGCGGTTCCGGTGTCCACCATGCAGCAGAGCGCGTCCCACCGGACGTGCGCCTCGACATTCGCGAGCAGGCGGAGCAGCGGCTGCGCGTCGCCGGACACGTGGTTGAGGGCGCAGGCGGCTGCGGCGACGTCGTCCGTCTTGCCACTGACATCGGCGAGGCGGCGCAGCTCGGGCAGCGCCGGTGCCGCGGCGTCGCCGAGGCTGAGGAAAGCCCGCGCCGCTGCGCGGGCACTGTCCCCTCTCTACCGGATCGCCGCCAAGAGGAGGTCGAGCGCGCCCGGCGTCGCCTGCCCGATGCGGCCAAGGGCCCGGGCGACGCCGCCGAGGTCGCGCCCTCTCTCTGCCTCGGCACGCCCGTGCGCGACAATCGCCTCTACTGCCGGCCGCGCCTGCGGACCGAACTCTCCTAGGGCGCCGACGGCCCAGCTCCCGCATGCCTCCGTTCCGACGAGGGCGGTCAGCGCCTCCACGACTCCGTTGGCGTCGCGGCCCGACACGCCGAGGGCACTCGCAGCATGGGCGTTGCCAGCCGCGGCGAGCTCCAGCAGGCGGGGCGTCGCGGTGGGAATTGGCAACTCGATCCCATCGAGGAGCGTGGCCGCGCGGTCATGCACTTCCGGATCTGGGCTCAGCAGCGCCTCCAAGATGCCGGGCGCTGCGGCGGGTCCCAGCGCCCGCATCGCGTGTACGAGGAGGGGCTCGCCGTGGCTGCACCACGTGCGGACGTGCTCCGAGGCGGCGACGATCCGGCCGACGAGGGGAGCGGAGTCGGCGCCCAGGGCCTCGACGACCGTCGCGATGCACCACTCGCCTTGCTCGCGATCCCAGTCCAAGTGGTCCGCACCGCGCCTCTGCGCCGCCTCGACCACTTCCACGAAGGAAAGGACCACCTGTCGCGCGCGGTCGGCGTCGCCCCCCAGCCTCACCCACGCGGCGGCCGCGACGGCCCGCACGTCGGCGTCGTCGCTCCCGAGCTGGCCGCCCACGGCGGGCAGCGCCGAGGCGGCACCGCCGCCGATGCGGGCGAGGCTGACGAGGGCGTGGCGCGGCTCGGTGTCGAGGCCTTTCACGAGGGCGCGTACCGTCGCCGGGCTCCCATCACCCGCCGCGGCGAGAGCGCGCGCGGCAGCGAACGCCGCTCGCGGATCGTCGAGGAGCGCGACCAGCTCCGGCAGCGCGTCGGCGGCGCAAGAACCGAGCCGCACGACCTGCCGTAGCACGCGCTCCACGCCGGCGCGCTCCCGCAGCGCGTCCCGCAGCGCGGGGACCATCTCCGTTCCCATCTGCGAGAGCGCGCGGTCGAAGTGTTCCCCCTCGGGCGCCCGGATCAGCACCTCGGCCCCCGGCCTGCCCAAGTCGCGCAGTGCCCAAGCGACGCCATCGACCGTCACCCAGGCGCGCAGCGCCTCGGCCAGGGCCACGCGGTCGTCGTGGGTGAGCAGGTGAGAGTCAGCGATGTGGACCATGGCCCAGACGGCGAACTCCGCCGCGTCGGCGCGCCCCGCCCCGAGCAGCGCGAGGACGAGGGGGAGCGCGGCGGGCCCGTGATCGGCGAGGTGGTTGGCGGCGTGCAGCAGGCTGGAACCGGGGTCACGCAGCGCGGCGAGGACGGTGCCGACGTCGGCGTCGAGGTGCGCCAGGCCGAGGGCTGCGACGAGGTCGGCCAGAGGCGGCGCCGCTGGCGCGGTGGTGGGGTCAGGGGGCGAGGGGGGCAGGGGAGGGCCCGCTTGCAGGGGTGCCGGCAGTGCCCTGGGAGTCGCCGCGCGGCCACGCGGTGCGTCGTCCCCACACGCGGCCAGGACCACGACCGGGAAGGCCGTGACGACGAGGGCCGGACGGCGTCGCATGCGCTCTCCAACGCCGTCGCCCCCCCCCACGGTTCGATTCGCGCCCATGAGTCGATCGCCGGCCACTTACGCACCGCTCCGGTCGCGCCCCCTATCGAGGACGCCGAGCCGCCGTCCCGGGTGCTTCGCACCAAACCGAATCGTGAAAGCGTCGCGAGGACCGCTTCGCTTCCCTGCCTGCGCCGCACACGGGATGTCACGCGGGCGAGAGGCGCCGCGGCGATCGCGGGGCGGGCGCTCCCCTCGGCTGCCACCCGATGGGCAGGACGTCGCCACGGCGCCATGGGCTGCAGAGCGCGCGCCACCGCACCGGGAGCCGAGGCTAGAATCCACACGATGCGGTTCCCGGTGACCGTCCCTGCGGCGTTCGGCTGCAGTGCTACGCCAGTGACGGGCTGGCGCGCAGTCGCAGACGAGGCCACCCCGCGCATGGACGGCAGCGGCCGCAACCTTGTAGGGACGGGGAAGGGGCGCTGAGTGTACCGGGCCGCGCTGCTACTCGCCTTCGCGGTCACCGCCTCGGCACAGGACACCGACGGCGACGGCCTCTCCGACTTCCAAGAGATCCACAAGTACCTGACCGACCCCTCGAAGTCTGATAGCGACGGCGACGGCGTCCCCGACGGAGACTGGCGCGAGCGGCGCGAGTTCCAGTATGTGGTCCGCACCGTCGTGCAGGTGATGCGGCCGGTCACGATCGAGTACCTCTGCGACGACTATCAGGACGCGCGCATCCTCGACGAGGCGGCCTCCTACGTCGAACTCGAGGTCTTCCACTACCCCTTCTCCACGCCGGAGACGGCGATAGAGTCCGACCCGGACTGGCGTCGCGCGGCCGCCTCGATGGAGCAGTGGACGCGGCCGGGGCTCACCGCCGACTGGACGCCCGCGATGCGCGACGCGCTCGTCGCCGAACTCGAGTGCGGCGCTCTCGACGACAAGACTCTCGTCGAGCGCGCGTCGAAGCGGCTGCTTGCTCGCGCGGCCTTCCACGACGGGTTCACGACTTTCGTGACCGCGTTCGACGCGAAGGGCGAGCCCTTCCTGCCGGACGGGTCCAAGCCGGAAGAGGCGTGGCGGCGCGAACTCTCCGCGCGCGGCATGTTCGAGAACCGCTGCCGGGGGAGTTGCTCGTCGACGGCGATCTACCTGAACGGCTGCCTGCGCGCGCTCGGGGTGCCGACGCGCATCATCCTCGTGATTCCCGTCGTCGACGCGAACGACGACGCCGAGATGCGCCTTGTCCGCCTCGGCCTCGGCCACCACGGCGTGCGGCGCACCCTCCTCGGGGCGCTGCAGCGCCTGCGCGGCTCCTGGACCTCCCATACGTTCAACGAGGTCTTCGTCGGCGGGCGCTGGCGCCGGCTCAACTACGACCGGCTCGGGCAGCCCTCCTTCGACCGCAGGCTTTTCGGCCTGTCGACGCATGTCGCGACCTTCAACGACTGGGCCGATGCCCGCATGGCCGAGACGATCGGCAAACGGCAGGCCCTCGCGCGCAAGGACGACCTCTTCGGCGGCCCCAACCCCTACTCGACCCTCTCGCTGCGCGACGAGTTCGGCCCGCACTGCACGCTCGGGAACCCGGCCGCGGAACCCCTCACGGCGCACATCGCCGCGCTGCTGCGGCACGACGATCCGCTGCTGCCGCAGGAGGTGCGCGAGTGGTTCCGGCGCCGGGGCGTGCAGGGCCTCGTCGCGCGCGTCGAGGGTCCGGGCGACCCGGACGCGCTCACCGAGTTCCTCGCCGCCGCCGATCCCGTGCTGCGCCTCGACGGGGGCGGCGCCACCGCGACCCTCTCGCTCGATGCCGGCTGCTGGTGGTGGAAGGGCGACCACGCCCTCGTGCGCCTCTCGGGGGATCCCCCCGCCGGTGCGGTGCCAGCCGTCACCCCGCGCAACGAGTCGCCCGAGGCGCAATGGACCGTCGCGCAGAAGTAACCCTCCCCGATCGCTCGGGGGGGACTGCGCGCCGCCGAGCGGCGCTCCGCCCCCCCGAACCCCCCCGACCCCCTCCGTTCAGCTAGACTCACGCGATGCTCCCCCCCACCGTGCTCGGCGCCCTCGAAGGCGAACTCAAGTCCATCCGCGACGCGGGGCTCGCGAAAGACGAACGCATCATCACGACGCCGCAGGGCGCGCGCATCCGCGTGAAGGGCGGAAGCGAGGTCCTGAACTTCTGCGCGAACAACTACCTCGGGCTGTCGAGCCACCCGCGCATCATCGCGGCGGCGAAGCGCGCGCTCGACGAGCACGGCTACGGGATGAGCAGCGTGCGCTTCATCTGCGGCACGCAGCAGATCCACAAGGACCTCGAGCGCGCCGCCGCCGACTTTCTCGGCATGGAGGATTCGATCCTCTACGTCGCCTGCTGGGACGCGAACGGCGGCCTCTTCGAGACCCTGCTCGGCGAGGAGGACGCGGTCGTCAGCGACGCGCTGAACCACGCGTCGATCATCGACGGCATCCGCCTCTGCAAGGCCGCGCGCTACCGCTACGCGAACGCCGACATGGGCGACCTCGAAGCGAAACTGAAGGAGGCGCGCGAGAAGGGGTGCCGACGGCTGATGATCGCGACCGACGGCGTCTTCAGCATGGACGGCACCGTCGCGCCGCTCGGGAGGATCTGCGACCTCGCCGACCGCTACGAGGCGATGGTGATGGTCGACGACAGCCACGCGACCGGGTTCCTCGGCGCGACGGGGCGCGGGTCGATCGAGGAGTGCGGGGTGATGGGCCGCGTCGACATCGTCACCACCACGCTCGGAAAGGCGTTGGGGGGGGCTGCGGGGGGGGTGACGGCGAGCAAGCGCGGGATCATTGAACTGCTGAGAAACCGCAGCCGCCCCTACCTCTTCTCGAACACGCTCCCGCCGCCGGTCGCCGCCGCGGCGTGCGAGGCCTTCCGGCTGCTGTCGGAGACGGGCGACCTCGTGTCGAAGCTGAAGGCGAACACGAAGCGCTTCCGCGACGGCATGCGGGCGGCGGGGTTCGAAGTGCGCGGCGTGACGCCGATCGTGCCGGTGATGCTCTACGACGAGCGCCTCGCCCACGAGATGGCGCGCCGCCTCCTCGCCGAGGGGATCTACGTGATCGGGTTCTCCTTCCCGGTCGTGCCGAAGGGGCAGGCGCGGATCCGCGTGCAACTCTCCGCCGCGCACGACGGCGAACAGGTCGACCGCGCGATCGCGGCCTTCACGAAGGTGGGGCGCGAACTGGGGGTGCTGAAGGGCTAACGTCCCGCGAGGACGCCGCCACCGAGAAAGACCTGGATCCGGTGGGTATCGGCGAAGCGGAGCGAGACGGCGGCGTCGGGGATGCCGTCGCTGTTGAAGTCGCCGACGACCATGCTGCCGGCGGAGGTCGCGTCGGGAAGCGCCGTGACGACTGGCGAGGCGAACGTGCCGAGCGGGCGACCGTCGGCGCCCACCACGCTCAGAATTGCGGCGAGGGCGGGAGGGTCGCCGCTCAGCACCATCAGGTCGGGGACGCCGTCGCCGTTGATGTCGGCCACGCGGACCATCGTCGGCGCGAACTCGCTATAGGCCTCTCTCAGACTCGGATCCAATTCGACGGGCAGCCCGAAGGGGCCGTCGGGTGCGGCGATCCGGATCTGCTTCGTCGATAGTCCGACGGCGCGGAGCGAGGAGGGCGCCCCCCCGCCCGACGCGATCGCCAGAAGGATCCGATCCCCGTCCCGGTCTTGCGTGAGTGCCACCGCGCGCGAGAGCAGGGCGTCCGTCAGCAGCGCACGGCGATCGCCTGTGAGGAGATCCACCTCCACGACGGCATCGCCGTCGAGAAGCAGCGCACGGCTTTCGACCACCACGGCGGCCCGGGGGGCGACGAGAGCGGGCGATCCCGCGCCCCGCGCCTCGGTACCCTCGACGCCCGAGAGAACGGTGCGATCGCCGCTGGTCAAGTCGACTCGGAAGAGCACACCCAGCGCGCGATCGGTCACGAGCGCCTTGCCACCCGCCGGGTCGAGTGCGACGCCCGAGGGGTCGGCGAAGTCGAATCCGACGCCGATCGGCGAGGCCCCGGATGAAGAGAGTGTCGAGAGCGTGCCGGAGACCAGGTTGACCGCAAGGAGGCCGGCGAAGGCCTGGTCGCTCGCGTCGACAAAGTTCCCGACGATCAGCAACCTCTCCCCATCGAGGGCCAGCGCGGCGGGCGCGAGGAGGTTACTTGCCATCTCGGCACGCTGTCCGGTGGCCAGATCCGACCTCAGGACACGCCCGCCCTCGATGACGTAGGCGAACCCGCCCTCCCCGTCCACGGCGACCGGTCCCGGCGCCGCGAACCCTTCCGCGACCACCGAGATCGTGCCGTCATCGGCGACGCGCAGCAGCCTTCCGCTCTGGCGGTCGGCCACCAGCGTGGCTTTCGCGAGGCGGGCGAGACCGGCAGCCTCCTGAATGCGTTCCCCCGGCCGCCAGAAGAGCACGCGCAGGTCGCCGCGATCGGTCACGAGACAGAGGTCGTCCCTCCCGTCGAGGTCGAAGTCCGCCGCCGCAAGCGTGTGGAACTTCCCGATCGGGAGCGTCTGCACGAGATTCAACGCGCTGCGGGGGAGTTGGTCCACGTTCCTGCCCGCGAAAGGATCCGTCCCCGCGCCCGCTCCCGCGGCGTGGAGGACCTGTCCGGAGACCATGTCGAGGAGAGCGAGGTCGGGCTTGCGGTCTCCGTCGAAGTCGCCGGCGACAGTGGCGTCGGGTTGCGCGGTGGCCGTCAGCGTGGGCGTCGCGTCGGTCTCCAGCGTCTGGCCGGCCTTCCCGCGGAAGAGGGAGATACCCCCGGCGGTCGCCACGACGACGTCGAGGTTTCCGTCCCGGTCGAAGTCCGCAAGGACCGGCGGCTGCTGCGTTCCCTCGGCATAGGGTGCGAAAACGCCGGTGTCAAGGACGAAGGCGCCCGTGAACGTGCCGGTGGGCTGCGTGTGGGTGACCTTGAGCGAGGCTCCGTTGGTGGAAAGGAAATCCATCGGAGGTTCGCCGGTCACCTCCGCCGCCACCATCCGCTTGCGTCCCGGCATCGGCGTCGACGTCCCGGCGAGCCCGGTGAAGATGAAGCTCCCGTCGCCGACGCCGTCGGCACCGCTCCCCTTCGTCTTCTCGATGAAGATGTAGAAGGGAGGCTCCAGATCCTGGATGCCGGCGAGGTCGAGGATGCCGTCGCCGTCGAAATCGCCGGCCGCCTCCAGCAGCAGTTCGCTTGTGCGCTGGAGGGAGGCGGCCGGGATGAACGTGCCGTCGCCCCGGCCCCGGGCACCGCGACCCAGCAGCACGCGCACTTGGCCATCCGCCGGCGTCGTCACGACGAGGTCGGCGATGCCATCCCCGTTGAAGTCGGCCGACGCGATCGAGGTCGGGACCGGCCCGTAACCGGGAGGGTCGGCGGCCACCTTCACTCCAAATCCGCGGCCGAGCGGGAACGTCGCGTTCCCGCGCCCATCGCTTCCGCCCCCGTAGCGCACCTTTACGGGCTCCTCGTCCACCGGATCCGTTTCGCTCGCCGGGCGCACCGCGAACGCGAGGTCGAGGATGCCATCGGTGTTGAACTCACCGCTCGTGACGACGCTCTCTCCGGTGTCCGCGAGGCGGACAGGAGCCTGGGGCGGGAAGAACCTCAGGCCGAACTTGTCGCGGCCGGCGCCCGTGAGGAGGTCGAAGGTCCCCTTCGCATGCGTGACGACGAGGTCGAGCCTCCGGTCCCCGTTCAGTTCGGCCCCGAGCAGATCGACGATCACGCCTGTCGTCGCCGTCGTCGTCGTGCCGGAGAACATCCCCGCGCCGGTGCCGTGGTCGGCGTGCAACGTGCTCTCGACGCCGAAGACGAGATCCGGGAGGGAGTCGTCGCTGTCGAAGTTCCCCGAGATCACCGCGTTCGCGGGCTTCGACAGGCTCGCCAGGAAGGTGATCCTCTTTCCGAAGCCGGCGCCCTCGAAAGGGGTTCCGCCGGAGCCGGCGAGGTGGAGGCGCGCCGAGTTTTCGGAGTCTCCGGATCGGACCAGACCCGCCACCAGCACATCGGGCCGCCCGTCGCCGCTCATGTCGGCCACGACGAGGGCGCGCGGCTCCATGTCGGCGTGCACGCGGAAGTCCTGCACCCGTTCGAGGGAGACTCCCCCCCCGCCCCCCACGACGGAACGGACGACGGCAACGTGCGCGGCGACGCCGATGCTCCCTGCCGCGACGATGTCCGACCGTCCGTCCCCGGTCACGTCGGCGACGCCGATATCGACGATCGCAAGCCCGTCGAGGACCGACACCGTCACCGGCGCGGCGAAGGTCCCGTCGCCGAAGCGGGGGGCGGACGTCTGGCGCCCGCCGAGCAGCACACTCACCTCCGAGGTGCCCCGGTGGAACACCGCGAGATCGCGCACGCTGTCTCCATCGAAGTCCCCGACGCGCACGCGGTCGGGCATCGCGCCCGCTTCGAACGCCGCCGCCTTCTCGAACAGGCCATCGGCGCCGATCCGCGTGCTTGCCGCGCGCTCGCCCTGCTCGCTCAGCCGGCTCGAATTGCCGGCGAAGTCGACCGCGGTCACCTGCACGTAGTGCGCCCGCCCCGCGAAGAGCCCGCGCATCGTGAGGGTCAGCGAGGACGCGGGCAGGCGGATGGGGCTGTCGAACAGGCCGCCCTGCGGATCGAGGGGTTTGCCCTTGTAGCGGGACTCGAGACTCCCCCCGGGCGGCAGGTCGGGCAGATCCGCACCGCCTACGTGATAGTGGACCTCGTAGAACTGGACGCCCGAGCCCTCGTCCGCCGCCTCCTGCCAGTCGATCCGAAGCTGCCGCGGCGCGGGCGCCGCGATGCTCAGGATGGTCGGGGGGCCCGGGGGCACGGTGTCCACGACGAAGTCGTGGTGATCGTAGGCCGCCTTGAGCTTCGTGATGTCGAAGGCGCGCACGAGGATCGCGTACTCGCCATCGTCGAGGCCCGAGAGCGTCAGCAACTCGTTGACGAGCGTGATCGAGAACCCGGTCGCCTGCGGCGCCGGCGTCGGCGGCTCGCGGAAGTAGCCCGCGCACGGATCCGCCCCGCTCTGCGGATCCGGCAGAGGGTTGCGGCACTGGGCCAGCACCGCGTCGAGATCGGTCGCGGTCGTGGCGGCGTCGCCGCCGAACAGCACTTTCGCCACGCCATCGGACCCCCGGATCACGAGCAGCATCTGCAACCGGATGACGGTCGGCTTGTTGACACGGAGGACGAGTGTCAACGAGGTGGCCCCCACGAACTCTGGGGGAGTCTCGGGGGCACCCGGCTCCGGATTGCGCCGGATCTCCACGGTGGGGTCGCTCAGGTCGCCGCTCCCGGCCGGGCGCGCGAGCCCCGCTGCGGCCCCCGCACCCAACGCGAAGGGACCGCACCCCGCCAGCAGGAGCAGGCCAGCAACCCTCAGCCTGGACATGGCTTCGGGATCCTACCGCAGTCACGCGCAGCACTTCCAGCGCAAATCCCCCTTGCCCCCCCGAGTGCGCGGGTAGGATCTCCGCCATGCGGACCCTCTGCCCGCTGGTGCTGCTGCTCGCGCTCCGCGCCGCGGCCCAGGAACCGGTGCTCGTCACGGCCGGGGACGCCCTCGATGCGGACGTTTGCCAGTCGGTGGCCCGGGAGGTGATGGCGGGGCTCGAGGCGTACACGCGGATGAAGTTCCGGCGGCCGGTACCGGTCGGCGTGCTGCCGAAGCGGGAGTGGGAGGCGATGATCGCGCAGGCTGGCTTTGCCGGCGATGTCGCGCGACAGGGGCTCGCCTTCTACGACCCGGACGAGAACTCGGTGACGGTGTCTCCCTGGGTCATGGGCGGCTACGTGCTGCCGGAGCCGCTGAAGAAGGCGAAGGAGGAGTGGGTCGCGGAACTCGAATCCACGATCATCCACGAATTGATGCACGCGCTGCACCACCAGAACTTCCACGTCGTGCTCGGCGGGGCGCGGCAGGCGTCGATGCGGGTCAAGGGGCTGTCGGAGGAGGAGATCGACGCCGCGACGGTCGAGTTCATCACGGCCGAGGGGACGGCCGAGCTGGTCTCGGTGCGCGTCGCCTCCGACGCGGCCCGGGCCCACCTCGTCTACCGCCCGAACGCGCAGCTCTCGTCGCCGGAGGGGTACCTCGGGAAGTACCGGCCCAATGGCAAGGATCCCTTCATCACGACGCTCTTCGCGTCGGGCTACCAGGATGGGCTCGACGTGATGCACCACCTCTCGCTGAAGGCCGGCGCGCGCGGCGTACGGGCCATCCTCTACCGCCCCCCTCCCGCCGTGCTGTTCTTCGAACCCGCCCGCCTCGCGTCGCTCCGCCTCGACGATCCGCCCGACCCCGACTCGATCTTCGGCTATCTCTCGCCGGACCGCCCGACGGGGCTCGAGGTCTATCTCGCCGTGAACCCGGGGAACCGCCGCTTCTTCTCCGAGGCGCGACATACGCCGGGGGGCCCGCGCGCGGAGGGCTGCCTGCTCGGCTATGTCACGACGGTCGGCGACGTAGGCGACGCGAACGGCCGCGGCAGCTACGCGTTCTGGGTCGGCGATCCCGACCGGAAGGGAACCTGGTCGGCGGATCAGGTCGCGTCGCTGAAGGAGACCAACCCCGCAGGCGTCTTCGAGAAGCGTCTCCCGATGTCGCGGCTCGTCTCGAAGCAGGAGCAGGTCGACCTGCTGTCGGTGAGGTCGGGAGCGGGCGGCCTCTACATGCGGGGCGAGTGCCAAGGCCTCGTCGTGCTCGCCCACGAGAGCAAGCCGACTCCCCACCTCGAGCGGCGCGTCCTCGATGCGGTCGCCGCGCTCTTCATCAAGCGCCCGACACGAGCCCTCTATGAGAAGGCCGCCGCGGAGGCGCGGGCGCGGCTTCGCGGGAACTAGGACCTGCCGGAACGCCGCGGACCGCGAGATCGAACGCCGCGAGCAGCGGGCGCAGGCGCGGCCCCGCGCGGCGCACCCGGGGAGTGCGGAGGACGCTCCGGCGCAGCGGTCGCGCGAGTCCGGCACAGAGGAGCCCGCCGAGGGCGACGAAGGGCAGCAGGAGCCCCGGCGCACCGAGGAGGGCGAGCCCCGCGATCGCGAGCGCAAGTCCATAGGGCCCGGCCAGCGCGAAGCCGATCCCGATGCGCGCGCTGCGCCGGTCGCGACCGAAACGCGCGCAGAAGAGCCGCAGGGAGAGCAGCGGCGGAGCGCAGAGGAGCAACCCCGCCACGGCAGGCGCCAGCATCGCGAAGTAGGTCGCAAGCTCGCGGATGCCCGGAGGTCTCCGGACATCCCCCACGGGGCATCCGACCGCCGCACAACCGCGGCGGAGCGTGCGCGCCGCCCGGAGGAAGCGTCGCCGCTCGTCTCCGTCGAGGCGCGCGATCCTTCGGGCGAGCCGGACCGCGGTGAAGGGCCTTCGCCAGAGGCTCGGGTCGTCGAGCGCCATCGCCAACGCCTCACGCATCGCATCGCCGGAGGGATGGTGCCGGCGCAGCCGCACCATCAGTGCGCGCCGCGCACGCGGGTGATCCGCAGGCGGCGGCAGCGCGCGTCCGACGACGACAAGGCGGCGCGGCCGCGCGCTGTCGCCTCCCATGGGATAGATCGTGACGGGCAAGACGGGCGCCTGCGCCGCAGCGGCGATTCTCGCGACACCGCCGCCGAAGTGGTGCCCTTCGCCCTCGGGAAAGATCACGATGGCACGCCCGGCGCGCGCCGCCGCGGCGGCGTCGGCGATCGCGGCGGCGTTGGCTCCGTCGCCACCGAGTTGGCCTCGGCGCACCGCGTACGCGCCGCGCATCCGGAGCAGCCAGCCAAGGAGCGGCAGCCCAAGAAGGGCCTCGTCGAGCACGATGCCGAGGGGTCGGCGGAGCGCCACCTCGAGCGCCGAGATGTCGGTGGGCCCCGGATGGGTCGATGCGACGATCAGCGGACCGTGACGGCGAACGCGTCGCCTGCCACGAACACGGATCCGCAGCCCCAGGCTCGCAACCACCGAGAGGCGCCTCGCAAGTGGCGCGAACGGCCCGAAACTCAGAAGCGCATGCAACGCGGGTCGGGGCTCCACGGAAGGAACTTAGCAAGAACGCGCCTGCAATGGATCGGTGGCGGAGAGTCGTCCCGCATCCTCCCGGTGGAGCGCCTGCGGGTCGAAGGGCTTCACGCACGACCCGGTGCCGAGCGCGGAGGCGGCCTGGGGATTCCGCGCCGGCCCCCCCCTCGGTGCCACCCTCGCCCGGATGGCCTCCGCGCCCGGAAACTTCGAAACGCCCTTCGCACCGTCGACGTTGTCCGACGACGGGTCGGACCGACTCCTAGCGCATCGTCACGCGGAGACGGTGCGCGCCGCCCGCGTCGATCGTCACCGCGCCTGCGCCGAGGCGATCCTCCTTCTGAGCGCGGATCTCCACGGCGCCCTGGATCAGGCGGGTCAGGCGCAGCGCGCCCTTCCCGTCGGTGCGCTTGTGCGTGTTCCAGACAAAGCCGCCCTCCGTCGCGAGCGTGATCTCGGCACCTTCGACCGGATTGCCCTCCGCATCGACGACGAGGAGGTCGAGCAGCGCCTCCTTGCCGCCTCTCAGGTCGAGCGCCTGCGGCAGCGTCGAGGGGCCCAGTTCGATCTCGCGGACGACGATGAGTTCGCCCTTCGCACGGGAGATGAAGCGATAGAGCCCCGGCCCGAGGTCGGCGATCTCCTTCTCGCCGGCCGCCAGTTCGAGCGCCGCAAGGCCGCTCGGACGGCCGCGCACCGTCTCGACCGCCACCGCCGCGCCGGGGGAGGCGACCAGACGGACGGTGCCCCCCCGCTCGGGGGCGAGAGTCACCTTCGTCTCCGCGCCGTCGCCGCGCACCTCCGCGAGCGCCCGCGCCGGCAGGAACCCCTCCGCTTCGACGAGCAGGTCGTAGTCGCCCGCCGGCAGGTCCTCGAACTGCGCCCCCGGGCCCCCTGGATTCGAACGCCGGAGGGCGGGCGCACCACGCCGCGCGATCTCGATGCGGATCGTCGCGCCGCCGACGCCAGCGACATGGATCGCGAGCCGGTTGCGCCCGAGACGCGACGGGATCACCGCGTCGATGGGCTCCCCGGGCCAGACCCGGAGGCGGTGCGGCGCATGCTCCTTCGCGTTCACATGCAAGTCCTGCGGCGCGCAAGGCAACTTTCCGAGGTCGAAGCGCCCCTCCGCGTCGGTCACGGCGCGGGCGCCGAAGGCGAGGCCGATGGTCGCGCCGGCGAGCGGCACGCCGGTGTCGCTGCGCAAGAGGCCGCGCACAGCCAACTCCTTCGCGAGGGCGAGGCGCAGCGGCGGCGCCTGCTCCCCCTCGCGCAACGCGGAGAGCGGCGCCGGAAGCGAGCGGCGCGGACCGGCGACGGCGACCGCCGAGTCCGCCTCCACCGGGACGCCCGGCGCGACGAAGAGGCCGTCGCGATCGCTGTAGGCGAAGGCGACCTCGTCGCCGCCGCGCCGGAAGGAGACGCGCACGCCGACCGCCGGCGCACCCTCCCACAGCACCGTCCCCGCCACCCGGGCGCCGCGCCGGAGGCGCAAGGTCACGTCGTCCGCGGCGCGGCCCGCCTCGACCCTCACCTGCGCCGCCAGGAACCCCTCGCGCGAAGCGCGCAGCGTCGCAAACCCGCGTCGCGGCGTGGTGAAGCGGAAGCGGCCGGAGTCGTCGGTGAAGTCCGAGTCGCGGCCGAAGGCGATGCGGCAGCCGGCGACCGGCGCCTCCTGCTCGTCGACGACACGGCCCGCCACCGGCGCGATCCGTGCGAGGCGCACGACCTCGCCCTCGACGGCGGCGACCTCGTACCCCTCCGCGCGCACGGTCAGCAGGTCGGGCACCGGATCGGCGATGAACGAGCACTGCGCCACCTCGACATCCCACTCCTCCTCGGAGAGCGTCACCGCAAAGGCCCCCTTCGCGTCGGAGATCGCAAGCGTCTGCATCCGCGCAAAGACCACGGCGCCGGCGATCGGCTTGCCGCTTTCCCCGTCGATCACGACGGAGGAGAGCCGCTTCGGCGGCGGGAAGCACCCCTTGCCGTCGCGCACGGCCGCCCGGAGCCCGTCCCGCTCGGCGACGACCTCCGGCTCGGTCGCGAAAGCCACAAGCGCAAACCGCCCCGCCTCGTCCGTCGTCGTCTCCTCGACGACACCCTCGGGCCCAAGCCCGCGCACGATCGCCCCCGGCACCGGCTTGCCCTCGTGGTCGACGACGACGCCCTCCCGCCCCCGCGCCCCCTCGACATCGATCGCGAACTCGCGCGTTCCGGCGGAAACCTCGATCCGCCGCCAGGCCACCCCCCCGCCGCGCACCGCAAGCAGCCAAGGCCCGAAGGGGTGCTCCCGGGTCGCCTCCTCCACGGCGAGGCTGCACCTCCCCTCGCCGTCGGTCCTGCCGATCCCGAGCATCCGCCACGGCGCGAGCGCATCCCACGCCGCGACCTCGACCCCGGCGCGGGCCGGCTCGAGGCGGATCGCGATTTCGCTCTCGGCGCGGGCGGCCAGCGCGAAGAGCAGAAGCGGAAGTGCGGCGCGCATCGCCTCCAGCATAGACTGGAGGGCTCATGCGGGCCTTTCTTCCGACCAGCGCCGACGAGATGCGCGCGCGCGGCTGGGCGCAGCCGGATGTCGTCTTCGTGAGCGGCGACGCCTACATCGACCATCCGAGCTTCGCGATGGCGATCCTCGGAAGGGTGCTCGAAGCGCACGGCTACAAGGTCGTCATCCTGAGCCAGCCCGACTGGCAGAGCGTCGACGCGTGGCGCGCGCTCGGGCCGCCGCGCCTCTTCTACGCCGTCAGCGCCGGCAACATGGACTCGATGATCAACCACTACACCGCGGGCAGGAAGCGGCGCAACGACGACGCCTACTCGCCCGGCGGCCGGATCGGCCAGCGCCCCGACCGCGCGACGCAGGTCTACGCGCACCGCTGCCGCGAGGCCTTCCCCGGCGTGCCGGTGGTCATCGGCGGCGTCGAGGCGTCGTTGCGGAGGCTCGCGCACTACGACTACTGGTCCGACACGGTGCGGCCGTCGATGCTCGTGTCGAGCAAGGCGGATCTGCTCGTCTATGGCAATGGCGAGACTCCCATCGTCGAGATCGCGCGTCGATTGGGCGAGGGTCAGGGGGTGCGGGGGCTGCGCGGCACCTGCGAGCTTCTCGGGCGGACCGAGACGCCGCCCGACGGCATCGAACTGCCGCCGTTCGAGGCGGTGCAATCGGACAAGCGCGCGTTCGCCGAGATGACGCGCAAGCACCACCATGAGACGAACCCCTTGAACGCGCGCACGCTGCTGCAACGGCACGGCGACCGCGTGCTCGTCCACCACCCGCCGTCGCTGCCGCTCACGGAGCGGCAGATGGACGCGGCCTACGATCTGCCCTACCTGCGCCGGCCTCACCCGCGCTACCGGGAGAAGATCCCGGCGCACGAGATGATCAAGGACAGCGTCACGATCATGCGCGGCTGCTTCGGCGGCTGCACCTTCTGCTCGATCACGATGCACGAGGGGCGGATCATCCAGAGCCGCAGCGAGAAGAGCGTCTTGCGCGAGATCGGCGAGATGGCGGCGGACCCGGAGTTCAAGGGGACCGTCAGCGACGTCGGCGGCCCGACCGCGAACATGTACAAGATGCGCTGCACGAAGCCCGAGGTCGAGAAGATCTGCCGGCGGCTCTCCTGCATCCACCCGAAGGTCTGCCCGCTGCTCGGCACGAGCCACAAGCCGACGATCGCGCTGCTCCGCCGCGCGCGCGCGGTGAAGGGCGTGAAGCGCGTGCATGTCGCGAGCGGCATCCGCATGGACCTCGCGAACCTCGATCCGGAGTACGTGAAGGAACTCGCGACCCACCACGTCGGCGGCCACCTGAAGATCGCCCCCGAGCACTCGAGCGACAAGGTGCTGTCGCTGATGAAGAAGCCGTCACAGGCCTCGTGCGACACCTTCGCGGCCGGCTTCGCGGAGGCGAGCCGGGCCGCCGGGAAGGAACAGTACCTCGTGCCCTACTTCATCGCGAGCCACCCCGGCTCGACGGCGGCGGAGATGATCGACCTCGCGCTCTTCCTGAAGCAGCGCGGCTACCGCCCGCGGCAGGTGCAGGACTTCATCCCGGCGCCGATGGACGTCGCGACGACGATGTACTGGACCGGCCTCGATCCGATGACGATGCAGCCGGTCGAGAGCGCGAAGAGGGTGAAGGACCGCAAGGTCCAGCGCGCGCTGATGCAGTTCTTCAAGCCGGAGAACTGGTTCACGGTCCACAAGGCGCTCGTCGACGCGGGCCGCCGCGACCTGATCGGGGAGGGCGCCGAGTGCCTCATCCCCTCGCAGCCGCCGAAGGAGGCGCTCGACGCGCGCCGCCGCGCCGCCGACGAGACCTATGTCCACGCCGAGGATGCCGGCACGGCGCGCACCGTCGGCTACCGCCCGGGAAGAAAGGGGGCGCGGGGGAAGCGGCGGCGGGCGCCGTGAGGGGGGTTGCGCCACATGCCGTACGCGGCCGCGGAGGAGCGGACATGAAACGCATTCCCCCGGGAAGGCAGAACCTGACGGTCCAACTGGATCGTGAGACCGTACGCCGCGCGAGAATCCTTGCGGCCAAGCGGGGCATCTCGATCAGCCGCCTGGTCGCCGACACGATTGAAAGGCTCGTCGGGATGGAGGATGCCTACGAAGCGGCGATGCGCGCGGCGCTCGTGCACCTCGAGAGAGGGTGCCACCTCGGGGGCAAGATCCGGGCGACTCGCGAGGAGTTGCATGAGCGTCGACCCGTTTGTCGACTCGAACGTGCTAATCAACGCCCACGACGCCGACGCGGGGCCAAAGCGCGAGGGCGCAGCCCGGGTCAGCGATAGACGTCGGACCGGTGCGCGACCCTGACGACGGTCACGACGCGCGTGGCGTCGTCGATCGTGTAGACGACGCGGTAGACGCCGTGGCGTATCCGGTAGGCGTCCTGCCCTGACAGTTCCTGCGAACCGGACGGCCGCGGCTCCGAGCCCAGCGCGGCGATGCGCGCGACGACCGGCCTCCGGATGGGCTGGGGCAGCCGCTCGATCTCCTTCTCCGCCGAACGGCGGATCAGGAGTCTATAGCCGTCCACGGCGCCGCAGGTCCTTGACGAAGGACTCGAACGGCCGTGATCTCTCCGACGCGCGATCCTCGATCGCGGCGAGGTCGCCCGCGTCCTCGGTCAGCGCGCTGCGCACGGCATCGTTCACGATGTCCGAGATCGTCCGGTCGGTCTCGGCGGACTTGAGTCGCAGCGCCCGATGCAGCGCGGGGTCGAGGTAGATCGTGGCGCGCTTCGTTGAGGACATGCGCGTACTCTCGCATAAAACGTCTGGACGTCAAGACGTCGCAACGCTCAGTCGGGACGGGGGAAGCCAGCCGTTTGCCAGAACCGGGTGGCAGTAGCGTGGACAGCCGTCCATGAGGACACGCCACCGACCTACACATCCTCGGAAGCACCCCCGCACACATCTCCTGACCCCACCGCGACCAGCGGGTACCTCCGCGCATCCCTGCTCGGGCCCCTGATGCCGGATACCTCGGACCTGCGCTTCAGTTTCCCGTGGAAAGTCCGCAACCGCGAGCGTCGACAACGCGATAGTGTCATCGTGGTTGGAAGCCATGCACTATGATGCCGCCTCACATGTGTCGAACGCCGATCCCGCGACCGATTTTGATCTGAACGAGCGTTGGGGTTGAGGACAGGACTGTCGCGCTCCGTGCTCGTGGCTGCGGCAATAGTCGCCGCGGCTCTCCTCCTTGCGGTGCTATGGAATAGCTCCTCGGCGAGCCGCTCGCACGGACGGAGCCGTGCCAACGAGCCCGCCCCCCCTCACGCGATTACCAGCGAGGGCAGCCGCTCGGAACCTCCGACGGACGCTCCCTGGGTTCAGGGAGTCGTCTTCGGAGTGGACAACGTGCCCGTGGGCGCGGGGGCGATCGTCGAGATCTCGAATGGACTCGAGGACGGGGGGATCGTCGCGCGCACCGCTACAGACCGGCTCGGCAGGTACCGCTTCCACGCCGGCGACCGTGGAGGCCATCCGGCCGCGTGTTTTCGGATGGACGCACGCAGCGAGGATGGCGCATCGATCTCAAGAGCAGTCACGGTTCTGGAGCCGGATCCCTTGGCAGTTCAATGGACAGCGCTCTTTCTTGTGGCCTCCGTCGAGGTGCGATGGCACGTCGTCGACACGGAAGGCCACATCGTGCGCGACGCCATCTGCTGGGCGGGCTACTGGCTCGACGCCACCGGGTCGCCCTGGCTCAACAACACGGCGGATGGCCATGTATTCGAGGTGCGAGCCGACGGGGACGGAATGGCGCGCTGCCTTGTCCCGCCCGGGAACTTTTGCGTGTGGGGCCGGCGCGAGGGGGGACTCTTCGGGTCGAGCGTGAATGCCACGGTGGAGAGTGGCGCATCGCGGGATCTCGGACTGGTCGTGGTCTCGGGCGGATCGGTCGAGTTCGAGCTGACCATAGAGGACCACGAAGGGACTCCGCTTCCCACCGCTGCGATCCGCCTGCCGGTCGAGCATGCGGTCCAGCGGAGGGTCGGACATCCGCGGGATTCGGACAACGTTCACTTCTTCGCCGGCCCTGACGGCGTCATCCGCTTTGCCACGAATACCGCACAAGTGCCGGCCTGGGCCGTTGTCGTCGCGCCGGGGTTCCTGCCGCTCTACGCGGAACTCGCGCTGGAGCGCCCAGCGAAACACAAGGTCGCGCTCAGGCTCGCCCCCACCCCCCTCATTCGTGTTCAGGCGGAAACCCGCTCGGGAGCGCGACCTCCTGCCGGGCTGCCGCTGCGCTTCAACCCGCCGAGGTCCCTGACGGAGAGCGGCGCATTGGTGTCGGCCAGCAAGGTGATCCGGCGCGTGGGGGTGGGAATGGAGGATCCGCCCGCGCGGGAGCTCGGCGAGGAAGAGTCGTCGGAGGTTCGGCTCGCGCAGGCGTGGACGCGACGGAAACCCGCCGCAGCTCCGGACGGTTCCCACGAGGTGCCAGTTCCTCAACCGGGCACGTACCAGTTGGACATCGAGCTACCTCCCGGCCAGCATTTCAGGGAACGGGTGCGAGTCAAGGACAGTGGCGTCGGCCTCCTCACCCTCCTGATCGACGACGGCCGTATCGTGACCGTCTCGGTCGAGGACCTGCCTGTTTCGCAGCGGCGGGGGCTGTCCGTTTGGCCCTCGACGGCCGACCTTCCTCCGGTCGACTGGCCGGCGAACCGCGGCGAGCGCATCGATGCCACGCTGATGGGCTCCGACTTGGATGGCGGTGAGGAGAGCGTCGTCTGGCTCCCCTGGCGCTATTCACATCTCGCGTTCGGATGGGGCATAGCGTCGGAAGTGTGGTTCGCGCGGAAGGCACCGGCACGATGCCCGACCTGCGGCGGGGAGGGAATGGAGTGCTCCCATCCGCTCCCTGGAACCCCGACCGAGTTGCCGCCCGGCGCGAGGCGGTTTCCCGCGATGGAATCCCAGGTTCACGCACCGCTCGGGCGCGTCGCCATCCCCGGAGTAGCGCATCCGACGGTTCGCGTGCCGCCCTTCGCCGCTGTGGATCCCTCCACCATACGCGTGGAGGTCGCCGTAAGCCTCTCGGGCGAGCCCCTTCGGCAATCGGGCCTTGCGCTTTGGGCGCGGCCCTCGGCACCGCGCGGCATCTCAAGTGTCGCAAAGACCGACGAATCGGGCGTCGCCTGCTTTGCGCTGCCGCCGGGCGAGTACGAGTTCTCGATCAGCCCCGACTGCGCGCCCCCGGCCAGCGTGCGGGCGGTTGTAGACGCCACCCATCCGCAGCACATCGAGATCGAACTGCGGGGGAGATAGTTGGACTCAACGGTCGGAAAGCGACCCACCGCAGCGGCCGGAGGGTGCCGAGCCCCGGCCGAGGACGACGAACCGCGCATCGTGCCCGAGAACCGCGTCGTCAATCCGCTCGGCGACCCGCGCCTCGGCCGTGCGGCTCCATGCGGAAGGCGCCGCGGGTCGTTGGAGGGGAGAGGGATCGAGCCCCTTCAGGGGTGTGAATGGTCATGTCAAGTGACCCCCCGGTGGTCATGAAACGTGACCCCCCCGAAGGAGGTCGCGACGGACCGGGGCTCAGGCGGGTTTCTTCTTCGGGTGCTCACCTCCTTTCGCGTTCTTCGCCTTGAGATCCCTCATCCGGAGGGAGTCGCCGACGATCGGGACGAGGTGCGCGTGGTGGATGAGCCGGTCGAGGATGGCGCTCGCGATCGTGGGGTCGGGGACGACCTCGGTCCAAGACTCGAAGCTCTTGTTGCTGGTGACGACGATGCTGCCGCGCTCGTAGCGGCTCGCGATGATCCGGTAGAAGGTGTCGGCGAGCAGCCTGTCGAGCGGGGTGAAGCCGAGCTCGTCGAGTTATGTTGAGCTCCACATAACTCGACGAGCTCGGGTTCGTCCCGCTGGACCGCGCGGAGGCGGAGCTGCTCTTCAACCTCATCGCCGAACGGCACGGCCGCCGCTCGCGGATCGTGACCACCAACCCGTCGCGATCTCGATGCTGCGCCGGCGCGCGGTCAGTATCGTCCGCGTCGCGGCACCTGTGCCGCAGACCGACCCCAAAGCAGGTTGCAAGGAACCGAGTAGCGGCAATACCGTGCTGCACGTCGTACTCCATCCACGCGCCGGGACTGGACGGCAGGAGCGGGGAAGCCCTCCATCCAGGGATGCCGTCCATGACGGGAGGCACCGGACCCTACGGGGAGCCCAGCCACCACTCCGCGCGTCCCACTCCCAAGGCGATCTCCTGAACAGACGCCTGCAGGAGAGCGCAACCGTCGCTTCCGGCGCCAACGCATCGCGAATCCGCCCACTCCCCGGGGCCGAGTACAACTTCGGCGGATGAAGAGTCGTGAAATCTCAACGAAACGAGAAGTCGGGATCGCGTGTCCAGAGATCCGTTACTCACATGCAGGGGAGCGGCACCCTCCGCAGTCGAACGCGTGTAGATTGTCAAGGCGCTCCCCGTTCGAACGGGACTGGAGTGGATTCGCTGGCCATTCCTGTGTGCCGGGTTCAGCGCTGCGCCATTCGCAGAAGGTCCTGCCGAGTCGCTGCTTGAGCCGCATCCGCACAGGAGGAGGGGGAGCACCAGATTAGCGACAGCGGATCTCATGCACTCCGCCCGGCAACATGTCGAAGTTTCCGGCTTCGACCGCCGCACCGGCGCCGCTGAGGATCGTGTACGTCCACCGGCCTGAAGGGAAGTCCTCGAACCGGACCTGTGGACCCGTGAAGTCGTGGGATGACGCCCAACGAGGGCCCTTGACTAGAATTACTCCCGCCTCCTCGCTCTCGCGCTGAATGACGAGTGTTCCACCCAAGGGCAGTACGATCGAAGCATTCCAGTCGCCTTCGGCGCGAACGATCGCCTCTCCCCGCCAAGCATCCAGTTCCGCCATCCACGCCTGCCGCCTCACCCTGACAAACCACGAGCCCTCGGGGATCGTACCTTCATAGCGGCCGGGACGGACCAGTCGCAACTCCACGGATCTGCGAACTCCGCCCTCGGACTCGGCGTAGTCGAGCAGGAGCGGCCCCTGCACAGGAGAGCCGTCATCATGGCGCACGTCGAGCCGGGCGAGGCCGCCCGACACGGGTTCCATCTCCACGACCCCGAGTTCAACCTGCGGGGCTCCATCACTCACGACAATTGATCGGGTGGCGGGCTTGTAGCCGGAGGCCTGAATGGTAACGTCATGCTGGAGGTTACTTCCCATGGCGGGGGGACGCCACGCGAGGCGGATCTCGCCTCCGATGGACGTGCCGCATCGGAGAGAGTTGCCATCTTTGCTGGCTACATCGATCACGCACTTGAGAATGGGATCTCCCGTCACGCGATCACGCAGGAGGCCGTGAACGCCTTGAGCGCGCGCGACCTTGAGGACCACGGAGCGAGTGCCTGCGTCCACCCGAAGCGGCGGGCTCGCGATCCACTCATAGCTCAAGGGAAGGACCGCGACCGCGCCCGCAAACAGCCCAGAAATAGCGAACTCGCCGAACTCGTTCGAGATCGCCGTCGCCTCCTGGTAGGCGGAATTGCGACGAGGGACGCGCAAGGATGAGGTATCGAGGAGCGCCGGGCTCAAGATCGCCTCGGCGATCTCGTGCATCCCCTCCTTCGTCGTGGCGATCACTGTGACGCCGCTAACCGGCATTCCGTCTTCCCGAACCACCCGACCCTCGATTGACAATCCAGGATCGAGGTGCAGGCGAACGTCGACGATCTCCTCCGCGAGGACTTCGACATCGGTCACCTTCCGTGAGACGAAGCCGCGAGCGAGGACGGCCACGTCCACGTACAAGCGGCCGCTTCGCGCGGGAAGCTGAATCTCGAAGACTCCGCTCTCGTCGGTGCGCTCCACTGCGAGCGGGTGGTTCTCGTAGGCAAGCCCCCACGCTTCGCGGCTTTGGGGTGCGGTCATGACGAACACCTCAGCACCGCTCACGCTACCGCCGGCCCAAACGACCACGCCACGAATCCGCGGTTCGTGCAGTTCGTGAGTCTCGTGTGGCGAGCGTCCAATGGGGTCGCGCCTCGCTACGGCTCGTACGGATTGGCCGCCTGTGGCAATCACCGCCTGCGAGCCGGCGCGAGGTGCGCGATCGGGAGTCGGCGTTCGCGTGCGCAGCGCCAAGAACAAGACGACGATTGCTGCACCCGCGAACGCGTAGCCGATGGCTTTCACTCTAGCTGATCGTCCAGGTTACCTCGCCAGAGGTTGACCCCTCTTCGTGCGCGATGATGCTCGTCACGTAGCACACGAAGGTGGTCATCTGCCCCTTCGTGAGCGTGACCACCGCAGAGGTCCCGTTCTGGTAGCGAACGGTGACCTGCTGGCTGCTGTCCGGGTGGCTGCTCGTGTTCGACACCTCGATAGTCTTGCAAACGGTGCCATCGCTGCTGTAGAAGGGGTGGGGCACGCAGTTCGCAAGCGGCGAACTCCCCGCCAGAAGTTCTTGCGAGATGAGTGCGACGCCAAGCGTGAGCGCAAAGAGCATCAAAGATCTCATCGTGGTTTCCTCCAAGACTGTTGTGCCAAGTTGGGGGGGGGGGGGGCGGAGCGGCGCGTCTAACGGTTTTTCGGGGTACGGGCGGCTCGGGGCCGAAGAATGGGGCCGGGCATGCGCCCCCGCCCTCACTTGT
>Ga0187893_10002251_pt1 | contig 43001 bp, 26 predicted proteins | sample MA1701074metaG_FD_139574 | JGI IMG/M metagenome (GOLD analysis project Ga0187893, IMG submission 139574) | White microbial mat communities from a basaltic lava cave in the Kipuka Kanohina Cave System on the Island of Hawaii, USA - MA170107-4 metaG ... | reverse complement strand
GTCGCCGCAAGATTGGCCAAGAGTATTTTCGACGGATGCGCCTCCCCAAGCGCCTCCACCAAATCGCCGAAAACCTCCTAGAACTGGGGCTCGTCGCCGCGTGAAACCGCGAAACTCCAGGTGCCGCACAGTGCGGATGGAAGTCGATGACACAGCGCGAGTTGCGCTCGCGCGGGCGTTACCTGGCAAGAGTCGCGGGCGCCCTTGTCCCCGGGAGGGGGGAGATTGCGGAACTGCCGCATGGGTGAACTCGAACAACTTCTCTTCCCCTCGTTCCCGGAGCGCATCCGGCGCGGCGGACGCCAGTACGTCGACGCGGGGCGGGTCCGCATCCTCCAGTCTTCGGGCGCCGCGGTGTCGGCTTCCATCGTGGGCACGGGGTTCTACGACGTGCGGCTCACGCGCGACTCGCAGGGCGTCCTGGGCACATGCTCCTGTCCATCCTTCGGGGACGAGTCCACTCCCTGCACGCACCTCTGGGCGCTGGCGCTCGAGTGCGACCGTCGCGGCCTGCTCGGCGGACGGTCGACAGGCGCGAACGCACCCGAACCCGCGTGGCTTCGACGCGTGCGCCGGATCGAGCGGGCTGCCGGCGCGCGCCCGAGCAATCCCTGGATCGAGGTGGCACAGGCCGCGCAGCGCATCGTCTACGCCTTGAACGTGGCGGCGACGCTTTCGAACGGCGGACCGGCGGTCGAAGCGTTCCGGCAGACGCTGAGCTCGTCGGGCACCTGGAAGGGACAGGCCCGCGTGCGTTCCACGGGGGTGGAGTTCCCGCCCGCGGACCGCCAGCTGCTCGCTGAGATCGACGCGCCGCGCGCCTACTTCTCCAGGTACGAGAACGAGGGTTCGGCGGGGCTCCTTCCGGCGCTCTGCGCCACCGGTCGCTTCTTCCTCCTCCGGGACGGAGCGCTCGGGGAGGTTCCTCTGGATCTGGACCCGGGGGAGCCGTGGGTCTTCGGCCTTGCATTCGACCTCGAGAACGAGTCCTGCGTCGTCTCCGGCTACTTGGAGCGGGGCGAGGAGCGGCGGCCCCTCCATGAACCCGTCCTCCTCCTCGCCAGCGGGTGGGTCGTCTTCGAGAAGATCGTGGCGCGCCTCGACGTGCGTGACTCCATGGAATGGATCGCAGACCTGCGCCGCGACGGCCCTCTGAAGGTGCCCGGGGGCAAGGAGGGCCCCCTGCTCCAGGCGGCGCTCGCCCAGCCCCAAGCGCCGCTGCTCTCGGGCAACGCGCTTCCGAGGCGCGCGGCGGAATCGCCTCGCGTCCACTTGCGCGTGAAGAGTCAGGAGGGGAGTGAGCTGGGTTGTCACATTTTCTTCGACTACAACGGCACGCTGGTCTCCGCCGACGACCCCGCGGGGACCCTGGCCGCGGAAGGCGGTGCGATCCTGCGCGATCGCGCGGCGGAACGGGCCGCGATGCGCCGGTTCCAGGAGTGCGGCGGGCTCATCCGCCCGTTCGACCGGCCGCCCGCCCGCGTCGGGCCGCGACGCCTCCCGCCGCTCGTTCGCGCGCTCCTGGCCGAAGGCTGGACCGTGGAGGCGGACGGGAAGCGACAGCGCGCTGGGGGGGCGTTCCATCTGCAGGTCCGCTCGGGCATCGATTGGTTCGAACTGGAAGGCGCCATGCGGTTCGACGGGCAGGAGGCCGCCCTGCCCGAACTTCTCGCTGCGGCGCGGGCCGGCGCGAAGTGGGTGCCGCTCGGGGACGGCTCGGTGGGGCTGCTGCCGGAGGACTGGCTCGCGCGCTGGGGATTTCTCGATGCCTTGTCGGGGGGCGGGGCCCCGCGCGTGGCACGCGGCCAGGGCTGGATCCTCGACGCCCTGCTCGCGGGACGTCCCGAGGTATCCGCCGACGCCGCATTCGCCGAGCTACGGAGCAGGATCAATCGGTTCGAAGGCATCTTGCCGAGGGCGGAGCACTCCGCGTTCCGCGGGGAACTTCGCCCCTACCAGCGCCAGGCGCTGGGGTGGTTCGCCTTCCTGCGTGAGATGGGCCTCGGCGGTTGCCTTGCCGACGACATGGGGCTCGGCAAGACCGTCCAAGTGCTCGCGCTCCTCCTGGAGCGACGGGAGGGAGGGAAGCCCTCCCTCGTCGTCGCGCCCAAGTCACTCGTGTTCAACTGGATCTCGGAAGCGCGGCGCTTCGCCCCGCAACTTCGGACCCTCGACTACACGGGCCCCGGACGCAAGGACCGGCTCGACGCGCTCCAGGAGTGCGACCTCGTGGTGACGACCTACGGCACCTTGCGGCGCGACATCACCGAGTTCCCCGAGTCGGGGTTCGACTACGCCATCCTCGACGAGGCGCAGATGATCAAGAACCCGCGCTCGGTCAGCGCGAAGGCGGCGCGTCTCCTCCGCTCCGACCACCGCCTCGCGCTGACGGGGACGCCGATCGAGAACCACTTGGGCGATCTCTGGTCGATTCTCGAGTTCCTCAATCCCGGGTTCTGCGGGCGCGTCGAGGCGTTCCGCGCCCTCGCGGCGGCGGGAGACGGCGAGGCGCGCGATCGGCTCGCGCGCGCGCTCCGCCCGTTCTTCCTGCGTCGCACGAAGGCCCAAGTGCTCCCGGAGCTGCCGGAGAAATGCGAGCAGGTGATCTACTGCGACCTCGAGGGGAAGCAGCGACGCGCCTACGACGAGGTTCGCGACCACGCCCGGTCCTCGCTTCTGGCCAAGGCCAACGGTGGCGGACTCGCGCGCATCAAGATGCATGTGCTGGAGGCGCTGCTCCGCCTCCGCCAGGTCGCGTGCCACCCCGGCCTCGTCGATCGTGCGCGGGCGGGAGAGCCCTGCGCCAAACTGGAGGCCCTGCTCCCGCGCATCGAGGAGATCATCGCCGAGGGGCATCGCGCGCTGATCTTTTCGCAGTTCACCTCGTTCCTCGCGATCCTGAGGGAACGGCTCGACGAACGCAAGATCGCATACGAGTATCTCGACGGTCAGACGCGGCGCCGCGAGGAGAAAGTGCGGCGCTTCCAGACCGCACCGGAGGGCGCGTGCCCCCTCTTCCTGGTGAGCCTGAAGGCCGGCGGGTTCGGCCTCAACCTGACGGCCGCCGACTACGTGTTCCTGCTCGACCCCTGGTGGAACCCCGCGGTCGAGACGCAGGCGGTCGATCGCGCGCACCGCTTGGGTCAGACGCGGAACGTGATGGCCTACCGCGTCATCGGACGCGATACCGTGGAGGAGCGCGTGCTGGAGCTGCAGGCGCGAAAGCGCGAGATGGTTCAGGCCGTCCTGGGTGGGGATCAATCGCTCCTCGAGGGCATGACGAAAGAGGACCTGGAGCTGCTCCTTTCGTAGCGGCGCTCCCCCCGCGCGGCACCCGGGAGCGCCGCCCGCGCCGGGCGGGGCAGGGGCTTCGCCCCGGTGGGGTACGGCGGTTGGGTTGCGGTGCCTGGCAGTCCTGCCGCCGGGCGCGGCCCCTGATGCGCCGGCGCTGGCGGAGGCGTTCGGCGAAACGGCTTGACCCGCCACATGTTACGAGGGCGGACGCTGCTGGGGGTGAGGCGCCTCCAGGCACCTCGTATCGCGAATACCGGGCACCCCGGGCTACGTCTCATGCGTCGCGGGTGCTGTGCGGAGAATGCCTCGATGGGCAAGACTCCGCGCGTGCCGTCACGGCTGTCGGCGCGGCTTCTTCTTGCTCGCGCTCTCCCTCGCCGCCTCCTCTGCCACGCGTTCGAACTCCTCCTCACGAAGGGCCATGGCTCGTCCTGCTTCGATCCGCAATTCGCGAGGCAGGTCATTTGGAGTGTGGCGCGTCTGCAGCACGAAACGCACAAGGAAAAGGGGAGGGATCACGAGGGTGAGCAACGCGAAGTCCGGCCACTCGAAGAACTGATCCGAAGCGTCGCCGGCCGCCACGACCACCGCGTTGTAGAACGCGAACACCGCGAGCAGGCCCGACACGGACCAACTCACGATCTTCAATCACGCGAGATATCTCCGCCGTGCCTCTTTCACCATTTCTGCGGAAACGAAGCCGCACTCAGGGCAGGGCACGACCTCGCAGTCCTTCTCCAGCCGTTGATCGAGCTTGCTTCGCGCCCTCACCTTTGCCCGCCATGCTGCTCCGCGCTCATCGAGAAGGTAGGGGTTCAAGCCGCTCCCCTGCGCGGAACGCTCCATCTGGTAGACATAGCGCGCCCCGCACTGCTCGCGCTGGACTCGCTTCACGATCGCGCCGTGGACCGTTGCGCCATGGGAGCTGCCGAAAACAGGGACGAACACGAGTGAGCGAGTGTACTGCGCGTGCCTCTGCGTGGAAACGCTCACGGTCCATGGAAGTACTCTGCGAATGCAGGGTGGCCGGGGGCGGACTCTGTAGTCTGCGGAGCATCCTGGCGCTTCCGGCCCGTGGCGCGACCTCCCCTGGGTGTCGCCCGGTCCGTGCAGACCTCCGGCCCAACGGGACCCGCCTTCGGACGGACCTCCCCCTCCAGTCCGACCACCGGCCTTCCTGCGAGGGCAACTCCGGATCGTGAGGCAGAGCCCCGCCCTGAACGGGACGGTCAGGGAGGAGAGGAAGCCCACACTCGACACGCTGGAGGGGCGCGTACTGCGCCGGGAGAGGAACAAGCGCAAGGTGGCGCGGGCCACTTCGGCGATAGATCGCCCTCTCGTGGAGCAGATGACGGAAACGAATCTCGCGCTGCCGCGAACGTGGCGGCCCTACCCGGCGTGCGCCACGAATGGGGCACCCTGCCGCCGGAAGTCGATGGTAGTTCGCGGGTTGCGCTCGCCCGGGGTTTGCAATGCGAATCCGGGCGTGTCTGGGAGCGGATTGCGGGGGCGGGCGGCCGATCTATTGCTTGGGCGGTATGCAGAAGATCGGTACGTTGCGGGCGCGCGAGATCCTCGACTCGCGCGGGAACCCCACCGTCGAGGTGGACCTGACGCTCTCGGGTGGCGCGTTCGGCTCCGCTGCGGTCCCCTCCGGCGCCTCCACAGGGAGCCATGAGGCGCTCGAGCTACGGGACGGGGGGACGCGCTACGGCGGCAAGGGGGTCGCGAAGGCGGTCGGGCATGTGAACCGGGAGATCGCCTCGGCGTTGGCGGGCAAGGCGTTTCCCGACCAGGCCGCCTTCGACCGCGCGCTCCTCGATCTGGACGGCACCCCCAACAAGGCGCGGCTGGGCGCGAACGCACTCCTCGGCGCCTCCCTCGCCTTCGCCAAGGCTTCGGCCGCCGCGGCCGGTAAGCCGCTCTACGCCCACTTGGGCGGCGCGGAGGCGCGCATCCTTCCGGTGCCGATGCTCAACATCCTCAATGGCGGCGCCCACACCGGATGGCAGAGCACCGACTTCCAGGAGTTCATGATCATGCCCAGCGGTGCCGCCTCCTTCCGGGAGGGGCTGCGCTGGGGCGCGGAGATCTACCACGCGCTCAAGAAGGTCCTCAAACAGCGCGGCTACAACACCCAGGTGGGTGACGAGGGGGGCTTCGCCCCCGCCCTGAAATCGGACGAGGAGGCGCTCGAGGCGATCCTCGAGGCGGTCGCGGCGGCGGGGTACGCGCTGGGCGACCAGATCACCTTCGCCCTCGACCCCGCGGCCACGGAGCTCTTCACGAAGGGCAAGTACACCCTGAGGATCCGGGGTACCACCCTCGACAGCGCCGGCATGGTGGACCTCTGGGCCGACTGGGTCGCCCGCTACCCGATCCGCTCCATCGAGGACGGGCTGGCCGAGGACGATTGGGAGGGCTGGGTCGCGCTCACCCGCAGGCTCGGCTCTGAAACGCAGCTCGTGGGCGACGACCTGCTCGTCACGAGCACCGCGCGCCTGAAGCGTGCCATCCAGAAGAAGGCGGGCAATTCCATCCTGATCAAGCTCAACCAGATCGGGACGCTCACCGAGACGATGGAGGCGATCGAGTCCGCCAAGGCCGCCGGCTTCACCTTCGTCATCTCCCACCGCTCGGGGGAGACGGAAGACACCACCATCTCCGATCTCGCTGTCGCCACGGGCGGCGGGCAGATCAAGGCCGGCGCCCCCTGCCGTTCGGACCGCGTCGCCAAATACAACCGCCTCTTGCGCATCGAGGAGGAGCTCGGCTCCCGCGCGGTCTACGGGTCTTGAGAATCTCCGGCCTCCTCCCTTATCTCCTTGCGGGAGCCACCCTGCTCCTCTTGAGCGCCAACGCCCTCCCCACCACCCAACGCCGCGTGCTCCTCGAGCGCGAGCGCGCGTCCCTCCGGGAGCGGCTGCGCGAGGAGGAGCGGCTCCGCGTCCGCATGGAGGCGGAGCTCGACGCGCTGGCGAACGATCCCTTCGTGCTCCAGCGGTCGGCCTGCGAGGCGTGGCGGCGACTTCCCGCGGGCCTCATCCCCTGGGGCGCCGTCCCGGACCCGCGCGATCCCGCCGAATGAACCGTATGCTGGTGGGGTGACGCGCTTCTTGCTGCTCCTCCTCCTCTTGGGCACGGCGCCACGCGCCGCGCCGGGGGAGGGCCGCCCGCGCCACAACACCTCCTACGTCCCCGCCGACGACGAAACGACGCGCGCCCTTCTGCTGGCCGCCGAGAAGGCCGCCGCCGCAGGCGACGCCGGCCTCGCGGCGGGCCACCTCCAGTCGCTCCTCCGACGCGGGGGCGACAAGCTCCTCTCCATGCGCGAGCCGGAGCTGTTCGTTTCGGCGCGGCGTTGGGCCGCGCTGCACCTCCTCGCGGAGCGCGCTCCGTTCCAGCGTCCGGTGCTCGACGCCTGGAGGCGGATGTACGGCGACGAGGCCTCCGTCACCCTGCGCGCCGCGCTGGCCGCCGGCGACGAGGAGGCGGTCCTCTCCCTCCTCGACAGCCACCCCGCTGCGACGGCGGCCCCGGACGCGCTCTTCGCGCTCTGCGATCGCGCGCTCCTCCGGGGCGACCGGGACGCGGCCCTCGGGTATCTCGACCGGGTGCCGGAACATGTCCCGCGCTCCGAGTGGCGCCTGCTCGAGGCGGAGCCCTACCTGCGGCGGCGCGCGTTCCTCGACGCGCTGCCCGAGCCCCGCTCCGAGGCGTGGCCGACGCCGGGGGGCGGACCGGCGCGCTCCCGCGCCGGCGACGCCCTCCCCGCGCCGAACCGCATGAAGCTGGTCTGGGTCGCGCCGCTCCTCGACCAGGTGCCGGAGTTTTTCCGCCGCACCCAGGGCGTGGAGCCGCTGGCCCAGAGCGCGGATCTCCCCTTCGAGCCGGTGCTGGACGAGACGAGCGTCTACATCCATCTGGGGCGCTGCGTCTTGGTGATCGGCCGCCGCAGCGGGGAGTTGCTCGAGTGCACCGAGACGCGGCGGCATCCGGGAAACGGCTTTCTCGAAAGCATGCTCCAGCAGACGCCCGGGGCCAGGGCGCCCACCGTGGAGGGCGGGATGCTCCTCTACGAGCAGCTGGTTTCCAACGACGACTCCATCGCGGCCACCAACCGGCTGGTGGCTTACGACGTGGCCGCGCGCCGCGTGGTCTGGTCCGTGCCGCCCCGCGGCCAACCCTCCCCCGATCCGGTGCTCGCCCGCGGGGTCTTCTTTCGCGGAGCGCCGGCGGCGTCGGGGGGCAAGGTCTACGTCTACGCCGGGGCGCGGGAGACGAGCGACTCCGGCCCGACGCGCAAGGAGGAGGCCTACGTCTTCTGCTTCCGCCAATCGGACGGCGCGCTCTTGTGGCGGCGGTTCCTCGGCTACGGCGACACCGACGCGCCGGCCCACTTCCCCCCACTCGGGGGCGTCGCGCCGGCGGTCTCCCGCGGCGTCGTCGTCGCGTTGACTGGGCTCGGCGTGGCCGCCGCCCTGGATGCGCGCACCGGCGAGGTGCTCTGGCTCCTGCGCTACAACCGGTTCCGCCCCGACGAGCGCGAGCGCCTCACCGACTGGTCCGAGGAGACGGTGCCGGTGAGATCCGCCTGGCTCCGCGAGCCGCCGCGCATCGTGCGCGACACCGTCTATCTCGCCCCGTTCGATTCCGAGGAGCTGACGGCCTGCTGGCTGCGGGGGCGCACCGCGCCGGCCGACGGGAGCTTCGACGCCGTGCAGTGGGAGAAGCACCGCAACCGCCAGCACCACAACTGTCAGCTCGAGTCCATCGCGGGGATCGTCCAGGGCCGCATCTACTGCACCGGCAGGCCGGACGAGCGGCAGTTCCCCGGCTACGAGAACGTCGTCTCGGTGCGGCTCGGCGACGGCCTGGGTCTGGCGTATGGCCGCCTCCCGCGGGTCGCGCGGGATCGCCTGACCGGCACGAGCCGCCCGCCGGAGATCTTCGGCCGCCCCACCATCGCGGGGGGCGCGCTCCTGGTCCCCACGGCGCAGCGCATCTACCGGTTCGACCTGGCGCGTATCGCGGAGGAGCAGCAGGAGGGCGAGCTGGTGCGCGAAATCCAGCCTCTCGACCCGGTGGAGGCCTCGCTGGCGGGGGAGCCCCTCCTCGACCCCATGACCGGGGAGGCGATGCCCGTCTTCGGCACTCTCGTCGCGAGCGGCGGGTTCCTCTATGCGGCGACGGTGGACCGGCTCTTCGCCTTCGGCCCCGCGGAGTGAGTTTTTCCCCGGCCCCGGCTTGGCGGAGGGGCCTCGCTATACTGAACGCTTTCCCGGAGGTGGTTCCCCAGTGAACGTCGAATCGCAGGAAACCCTGGCGGCACGAAAGATCACGGAGGCGCATCGGATCATCCGCGCCGAACTGGCCAAGCAGATCGTCGGCATGGATCGCGTCATCGACGAACTGCTCATCTGCATCTTCAGCCGGGGCCACTGCCTCCTCGTGGGCGTCCCGGGCCTGGCCAAGACGCTCCTCATCTCCACCCTCGCGCGCACCCTCTCCCTCACCTTCGCGCGCATCCAGTTCACCCCCGACCTCATGCCGGCCGACATCACCGGCACCGAGGTGATCCAGGAGGACAAGGGGACGGGCCAGCGCGCCTTCAAGTTCCTGCGCGGCCCCATCTTCGCCAACGTCATCCTGGCGGACGAGATCAACCGCACCCCCCCCAAGACCCAGGCGGCGCTCCTCGAGGCGATGCAGGAGCACCAGGTGACCGCAGGAGGCCAGAAGCACCCGCTGCAGGAGCCCTTCTTCGTGCTCGCCACCGAGAACCCGATCGAGCAGGAGGGCACCTACCCGCTCCCGGAGGCGCAGTTGGACCGCTTCATGTTCAACGTGAGGGTGGAGTACCCCTCCCGCGACGAGGAGCTGGAGATCATGCGGCTCACCACGTCGACGGCGTCGCCGCAGGTTTCGAAGGTCCTCGGGGGAGACGAGATCCTGGCGCTGCAGGAGACGGTGCGCGGCGTGCCGGTGGCGGAGGCGGTGCTCTCCTATGCCGTCCGGCTGGTCCGCGCCACGCGTCTCGACGGCCCCGACGCGCCCCCCTTCATCAAGGAGTCGCTCGCCTGGGGGGCCGGGCCGCGCGCCACGCAGTACCTGATCCTGGGCGGCAAGGCGCGCGCGCTGCTCCAGGGCCGCCTCTACGTCTCCACCGACGACATCCGCGCCGTCGCGCACCCGGTCCTGCGCCACCGTCTCATCACCAACTTCTCCGCGGAGGCGGAGGGCATCACGCCCGACGGGATCATCACCCGCTTGCTCGAAACGATCCGCCCCAACGAGAGCGATGGCCGAGACCTACCGGAAGTACTTGGATCCTGACGTCCTCAAGGCGATCACCGGCCTCGAGCTGAAGGCGCGGCTGATCGTCGAGGGGTTCGTCTCGGGTCTGCACCGCTCGCCGTTCCGCGGGTTCTCCGTGGAGTTCGCGGAGCATCGAGAGTACGTGCCCGGGGACGACATCCGCCACGTGGACTGGAAGGTCTACGGCAAGAGCGACCGGTTCTACATCAAGCAGTACGAGGAGGAGACCAACCTCCGGTGCTGGCTCTTCGTCGACATCTCCGAGTCGATGGACTACGGCTCCGGCGGGATGACCAAGCTCGACTACGCCCGGCATGTCGCGGCGGCGCTCGCCTACCTCATCACCCAGCAGCAGGACGCCGTGGGGCTCTGCCTCTTCGACAGCGAGGTGCGCGTCTTCCTGCCTCCCGCGTCGAGCGCGGGCCATCTGCGCCTGCTCGTGCGGGAGCTGGACCAGGCGTCGCCGAAAGGGAAGACGGCGGTGGGCGACGTGATGCGCCGCGCCGCCGAGCAGTTGGGCGGGCGCGGCATCGTCCTCGTGCTGAGCGACCTCTTCGACAAGCCGGATTCGATCCTCAACGCCGTGCGCCGCCTGCGCCACCGCAACCACGAGGTCGTCCTCTTCCACCTCCTCGACCACGCCGAGCGCACCTTCCCCTTCGAGAGGATGACGCTCTTCGAGGGGCTCGAGAGCGCGCCGGCGCTCCTCGCCGACCCGGCCGCCCTGCGCACGCAGTACCTCGCCGAACTGGATGCGTTCCGCTCCACCCTGCGGCACGGCTGCCTCGGCGACCGCGTCGACTTCGTCGAGCTCGACACCAAGACGCCGCTCGACAAGGCGCTCTCCACCTACCTCGCGTCGCGGGGGGCACGCCGCTGATGCTCGCTTTGGCGCATCCCGGCCTGCTCTGGACCGGCCTCGGCCTGGTCGCGGTGCCGCTGCTCATCCACCTGCTTTTCCGGCGCCGCCACAGAGTCGTCCGCTGGGCCGCCATGGATTTCCTCCTAGCCGCGCTGCGCAAGCAGAGGCGGCGGATGCGGATCGAGGACCTGATCCTGCTCCTCGTGCGCTGCGCGGTGGTGGCGCTCTTGGGCCTCGCGCTGGCGCGGCCCGCGGTGCATGCGGCGGCGCTGGCGGCGCTGGCGGGCGGCGACCGCTCCGTCGTCCTGCTCGTCGACACCTCCGGCTCGATGGACGCGCGCCACACCGGGCGCCGCGCCCTGGAGCGGGCGCGCGAGCGGGCCACGGCGTTCCTCGACCATCTCCCCGAGACGAGCGCGGTCTCCCTCCTGGTGACCCGGGACGAGGCGACCGGCGGGCGTCCCCGGGCGCTCCTCGACGGCGGATCGCCCGCCGACGCGAAAAAGCGCCTCGGCGCCCTGCGCGCGGGCTCCGGGCCCAACGCGCTGGGCGCAGCGTTCCGGCTCGCGGGGGAGAAGCTGGCGGTGATGAAGGGGCGCCGGCAGATCCTCTTCGTGACCGATATGCAGCGGCGCGATTGGGAGGAGGGGGGCGGGGGCAAGCGCGAGGACGTGCTGCGCGCGCTCCGCTCGCTTCGGGGCGAAGGCGAGGCCGCGCCGCCCCCGGTGACCCTGGTCGACGTGGGCGCCGACGAGAGCGACAACGTCGTCATCGAGGAGTTCTCCCGGGAGGAGGGGCGCGAGCTCTTCGCGGGCACCTCCTGCAATCTCATCACGCGGGTGGTGAACTACGGCCCCTCCGAGGCGGACGGGACCCTCGTCCTCTGGATGGCGCGCGCCGACGAAGGATCGTGGGAGCGCAAGCTCGCCGAGCCGATCCGCCTCAAGCGGGGGTTCGAGATCGGCGCGCCCACCACCCTGGTGCAGGAGCTCTTCCTGCCCCTGCCACCGGGAAGCGTCGGACCCGCACGGTTCCGCGTCACCTTCGAGAGCGCGGGGAACGCGGATCGCCTGGAAGCCGACAGCGAGCGGCGCCTCGCCCTGCGCGTCCGCCCGCCGGTGCGGTTCTTGCCGGTCCGCACCGCGTCGGGCGCCCTCGATATCCTGCGCGACGCGGGGGCGGACGGGGCGATCGATCTGCGGCCGCCGGTCCAGCCGGAGGAGCTGAGCACGCTCGATCTTTCCGCGTTCGATGCGGTCCTGTGGGCGGATGCCGAGACCCACGGCCTGGACGAGCAGGGAGCCAAGAACATGGAGGGGTTCGTGAGGCGCGGCGGAGGACTCCTGGCGTTCCTCGGTTCCTACGCCTCCCCCACCGCGATGAACCGCTTCCTCTTCGCGGAGGACGGACAGGGGCTGCTCCCCTTCCGCCTGCGGGAAGGGAACGCGGTGCGCCTCGCCAACGAGAGCCCCGCCTTCTTCGACGTGAGCGCGCCCCTCGCCCACCCGCTCTTCCGCGAGATGACCGCCACCGACCGCGCCCGCGCGATGTTCTATTCCCCCGAGATCCTCGAGTACCGCGTGGTGGAGGAGGCGCCCGAGGACTCCGTCGTGGCGCGCTTCACCACGCCGGGACGCGATCCTGCGGTGGTGGTGCACCGCCTCGACCGCGGCCGCATCGTGGCGATCCTCACCACCCCGGACGAGCGCGGATTTCGGCTCAACGGCAGCCTCCTCCCTGCGATCCTCTTTTTCGAGTCGGCGCACTACCTCGTGTCGACCGACCTCAAGGACCGCAACGTGACGGTGGGCGGCACCGTGCGGGTGGATCTCCCGCCGGGCGCCCGCCAGGTGACGGTGGAGCCGCCCGCCGAGGCGGGAGGACGCACCGAGGAGCCGGTGGAGGACGCGCGCAAGCCGTTCCTCCTCGGGGACACGTCGGTCCCCGGCTTCTATCGCGTCACCGTCCGCTCCGCGAGCCCCGGCGCCGGCCTCCCCCCCGCGCCGGACGAGGTGCACATCGCCGCGGTGAACGTCGACGCGGAAGAGGGCGATCTGCGCCGCGTGTCGCCGGAGGAGTTGCGCCGTTCCTTCCAGGGGGTGGATCTCCGCTTCGCCCGCGAGGAGGGCGAAGAGGTCACCGAGGGGTCGATCGACGCCGACGCGGAGATCAGCCGCGCCCTGCTCGGGGCGGTGGTCGGCCTGCTCGCCCTCGAGACGCTCCTCGCCTGGCGGTTCGGCCGCCGCCGGAGGCCCGGATCATGACGCTTCTCGCCGCCGTCGAGACCACAGGGCTAAAGTGGCGCGCGCTGCCGCCCCTCTGGGTGGTCGTGCTCGTCCTCGTGCCGGCGGTCTTCCTGACCGTGCGGTTCGTCTACAAGCGGGAAGCCGGCAAGCTCTCGGTGCGCCCGCGGCAGCTCCTGGGCGTGCTGCGCGCCCTGGTGATCCTCCTCATCCTCGGCGCGCTCTTCGGCCCGTTCGCCGAGACCGTGGAGGGCGAGTATTTCAAGCGGCACCTCGTGATCTGCCTCGACACGTCGCAGTCCATGTCGTTCAGCGACGCCTATCTCAAGAGCGACTACCGCGAGACGGTGCGCGAGGCGGCCGGCCTCGCTCCGGGGGAAAGTCCCGCCGGCAAGCCCCGCCTCGAACTCGCGAAGTCGGTGCTGCTTCACGACCGGAAGTTCCTCGCCGAGCTCGCCTCCAAGTTCCGGCTCCACCTCTTCACCTTCGACTCCACCCTGGCGGGGTTGGTGCAGCCGCAGGAGGGGGAGAGCCCCGCGGACCAGGCGGCGCGCATCGCGACGGAGGTCGCACCGCTGCGGGCGGAGGGATCGGTGACGCGCATCGGCTCGGCCATCCGCGATCTGGTGCGCGCCTTCGATTCGCGCAACGAGCCGGTGGCGGGGATCCTGCTGTTCACCGACGGGCGCCACACGGGGGGCGCGCCGGAACCGGTGGAGGAGGCGCGCCGCGCGGCCCAGGGGACACGGGAGGGGATCGCGATCTTCCCCGTGGCCATCGGCGACCCTGGCGCCGCCATGAACGTGGGCGTCTCGCGGGTGGACGCGCCGGAGGTGGTGCTGGCGGGGGACGAGGTCTCGTTCACGATCAGCGTACACGCCCGCGGCTTTCCGCCGGGCCGCTCCGTCTACCCCGAGGCGCTCGTGCTGGCGCCGGACGGGAGCGTGCAGGAGAGCCTGCCCATCGACGCCGCCCCCTTCGATCTCCCCGGGGAGGAGGAGACCGCGGAGGTCACGCTCCGCTACCGCTTCACCCAGCCGGGCACCTACGACCTGAAGGTGGGCGTGCCGTCGCAGCCCGGCGAGGCGGTGCTCGACGACAACCACCAGCGCCACCCCCTGCGCGTCGCGCAGCTCAAGATGCGCGTCCTGCTGGTGGCGGGCCAGCCGACCCCGGAGTACCGCTTCCTCTCCCAAGCGCTCCTGCGCGCGGAGGAGACCATCGCGGCCAACATCATCCTCCTGAGCGCCGAGTCCGCCTGGCCGCAGGAGGCATCCCGCGGGCTCGAACCGATCCGCACCTTCCCGCAGGACAAGGCGGCCCTGGGGCCCTACGACGTGATCATCCTCCAGGATGTGAATCCGCGCAGCCCGGGCGTCGCCCCCGGCGGCGATCACGATCCCGAGCATGTCCTGACCCTCCTGGAGGGATGGGTGGCCGGGGGCGGGGGCCTCATCCTGCAGGCGGGCCGCGACTACATGCCGGAGGCCTACCGCGGCACGCGCATGATGACGCTCCTGCCGATCGTGCCCGGTCTCATGTCGCGGTTCCCCCTCGAGCTCGGCGACCGCAAGCGGTTCCGGCTCACCCCGGTGGGCCGCACGCATCCGATCATGGCGATCTTGAAAGATCCCGTGCGCAATCCCGACTTCTGGGACGGAGACGAGTACCGGAGCTACTTCTACTGGTACGCCCCCGCCGAGCGCGCGAAATCGAGCGCCACGGTCCTCGCGGTGCGCCGGCCGGAGGGCGCGGGGTACGTCGGTCCCGAGGATCCTCTCCATCCTCTCGTCGCCCTGCAGGACTACGGCTTCGGGAAGGTGCTCTGGTTCGGCACGGACGAACTCTGGCGGATGCGGTTCCAGGTGGAGAACCTCTACTACTGGCGATTCTGGTCCGGGGCGATCCGCCACATGGCGACCTACCGCCTGCTCGGTGGCAACAAGCGGGTCAAGATCTTTCTGGACCGCAACGACGGACGCTATCGCGTGGGCGACACCATCGAGATCGTCGCCAAGTTCCTGGACGAGAACTTCGAGCCGGTCATCCCTGTCGACGAGGACCCGGCCAGCCAGCGGCGGACCCTCCATCTGCGCACGCCGGAAGGCGACGTGGAGGAGATCGTCCTGACCGCGGTGCCCCAGGACCCGCCCCAGGGCAACTACCGAGCCCGCATCCAGGCCGCGCGCCCGGGGACCTTCCGTCTCTACGCGGAGCCGGAGCGCGACGAGGAGCGGGCGGAGCGCACCATCGTGGTGGAGGAGACGACCACGGAGAAGCGCGATCCCCTCATGGACTGGAAGACGCTGGCGGAGATCGCCAAGGAGAGCGGCGGGGAGGTCCTCACCCCCGCCGAGTTCCACACCCTCCTCAAGGACCCCCGCAAAATCACCCCGGGCGGGATCCTGCGCTCCGGGGAGCGGAAGACGCGCGACCTCTGGGACCGGCCCTGGCTCCTCCTTCTCGTGGTGGGTCTGCTGGCGGCGGAGTGGATCCTGCGCAAAGTGCACCTGCTCTTGTGAAGTACGATTGGGGCGTGCGACGGCTCGTTCTCCTGCTGATCCTGGCCGCCGCGGCGGCGCCGCGGACGACGGCGCAGGAGGCAGGCAGCTCCTTCTGGATCTCTACGCCCCAGGCCGCGGGGGCCGCCCTCGACACCGCGACCGCCGCATTCTCGGTGGGCGACTGGACTCGGGCGGCCCACGCGCTGCAGACTGTGTTCGACCGCTACCCGTTCCACTTCTCGGTCGCCGGGGCGGGCCGCTACGCCGGGGCGCGACGCCGTGCCGTGCAGCTGCTCGCCGCCATGCCGCCGGAGGGGCGGCAGGTCTACGATCGTCTCTACGGCGCCGCAGCCGAGGAGGCGATGCGCGGCGCCTTCGGCTCGGGGGCGCGCGGGGAGCTCCTCGACGTGGTGCGACGGTTCGAGGCGACCGAGGCGGGGCTGCGCGCGCTCTTGGCCGTCGCCGACGGCGCCCTCCTGCGCGGGCGATCCGCCGAGGCGCGCCTCGCGCTCACCCACCTGGCCCTGGTCCATCCCCTCGCTGCCTCCACGCCGGCCATCCGCGCCCGCCTCGCCCTCGCCGCTGCGCGCGACCACGCCGAGGGCGGCCCCGCGCCGCTTCCCGCCGAACAGGAGCCCGGGGCGCGCGTCGCAGCCCCTGCCCGCGACAGCTGGCCGATCCTGGGGGGGAACGCCGCCCGCAACCGCATCGCCGCGGAACCGGTGGCGGGACCGGCCGCCTACCTGCTCCCCACCGGCCTTCGCGAGCGCAACCACGACCATCCGCCGCTCCCCGGCAACCAGTGGTCCTCCCTGCGCGGACGCGGCAACAACGCCGGCGAAGGATTCGACCGCGCCTGGGATCTCTATGCCCCCATCCATCCCGTGGTGGCGCGCGGACACCTGGTCTACCACGACGGCCGCGACCTCTTCGCCTGCAACCTCTACACTCGCGCGCTCCGCTGGACGCGCGCGTCGGACGCGCGCATCGAGCCGGAGGGGCGCACGAACGTGAGCGGACTCTTCACGCCGGTCGTGGCCGACGGGGTCGTCTACGCCGCCCTGGAGAGCTACGTGCCCTACGAGCGGCAGGAGCTCCAGGGCACCCCGATCACCTACTTCCTTCCCACCCGGCGCCTCTCGGCGATGCGGCTCGAGACGGGCGAACTCCTCTGGCAGCACGACGACGAGACCCTCGGCCGGGTCCAGGGCGGCGACATGCTCAAGAGGCTCTCGATCACGGGGGCGCCCCTGGTGCGCGGCGACCGCATCTATGCCGGCGCCTGCTACCGCGAAGGGACGATCCACAATTTCCTCGTGGCCGTGGACCGTCACACCGGCGACCTCGCCTTCGCCACGCGCATCTCGAACGGCCAGCAGGAGCTGAACCTCTTCGGCCGCCAGCTGCACGAGTGCGTGCCGACCCCGGTCGCGGAAGCCGACGGCGTCCTTTACTACGGCGCCAATCTCGGGGTGGTGGCCGCGGTGGATGCGCTCTTGGGGACGCCGCTCTGGGCTACCGCCTACCCGATCGAGCCGCTCCCCTCGACGTTTCTCTGGTTCGAGGCGCCGCGCCGCTGGCCCCGCTTCGACAACGGGCCGCCCATCGTCGCCGGGGATCTCCTGCTCGTCGCCCCCAGCGACGGTGTCTTCCTCCTCGCCCTCGACCGCGCCACCGGTGCGGTGGTCTGGCGACTCCACCACGACACCCAGCCCTTGGGACTCTCGATCCGCACGCTGCAGGGAGCCGACGACGAGCGTGCCTACGTTTCGGGGGACGCCGTCGCCGCCGTCTGGCTCAAGGACGATCCGGCCCGCGGGCGCCGGGCGGGCAGCGCCGCCTGGAAGGTCTCCCTGCTCGGGGACTACGAGGTGGTGGCCGGCCGCGGCGTGCTCGCTGAGAACGGCCTTTGGCTCCCGACGCACAGCCGCATCCTGCGGTTCGACCGCGTCACCGGCGAACGGCTCGACGAGGTGCGATTCCCCGAGGACGCGCCGAGCCAACCCAGCAATCTCGTCTGGGCGGAGGGGGCGCTCCTCGCCGCGGGTCGGGACGGGATCTTGGTCCACTACGACCGGGAGGCGATTCTGCAGCGCGCCGCCTTGGGCGAGCGCTCTTCCGACCCCGCCATGGCCCTCGAGGCGGCGGAGATCCTGATTGCGGCGGGCCGCGACGACCGCGCGGTGGCCGCGTTCGAACGGGCGCGCGATCTCGCGGACCGGCAGGGGCGGACCGCGGTGCGCGCCCTGGCGCAGGCGGGGCTGTTCCGTACGCTTCTCGAACGGGCAGAGACGCAGAGGATCGCAGCCCCCGACGCCGCCCTGAGCGACTACGAAGGCGCCATCGCCGCCGCTCCCGACCCGACGTCGCGGCTCCGCGCTCGCGTCGCCTTCGACGCGATGCTCGCGGCGCAGGCGGGGCGGGCGCCGATGGCGCGCCGGCTCGCCCTCCTCCTCGACATCGAGCGCGAGCACGGTGGCGACGCGCGGGAGGGAGAGGACGCCACCTGGCGCTCCTGGGCCCTCGAGAACATGGCGGATCTCCACGGGACGCTGGGGCAGCCGGCGCGGGCGATCGAGACGCTGCAGCGGCTCCTGGCCGAGGCGCCCTCCCCCGAGGAGGCTCGGCGCGCGGAGCGCCACATCGAGGCGGTGCTGGAGCGTTGGGGGCGCGACGCCTATCTCCCTTTCGAGACCAAGGCGTCCCGCCTCTTCACCGACGCGTTCCTGCGCGGCGATCTCGCGGCGGCCGATCGCGGCCTCGCCCTCTATCCCAACGCCGAAGCCTCGGCCGAAGCCTCCCTCGAGCTGGCGCGCCGGCGACTCCGTCGGGAGGAGGCGGGGGAGGCGGTCGCGGTCCTGCAGCGCTTCCTCGCGCGCCGCAGGACCGGCGCCCCCGCCGCCCAGGCGTTGCTGCTCCTCGTCGAGGCGCTCGACTCCCGCGGCTCTCACGGCGCGGCGTTCGGCGCCCTCCTGCGCCTTCGTACGCGCCACGCCGCCGATGCGGTGCCCGACGGCTCGGGGGGCACGACCCGCGGCGGCGAGGTCGCCGACCGCTGGCTGGCGAAGGAACCCTACGCCCGGATGGCACGGGGCGCGGACGCCCTGGAGCTGCGGCCCCCGCTCCAGCCGAGCTTCGAGCGCTCCTTCAGCGGCGAAGGGATCCTCGATCTCCCGGAGCTCTTGGGGAACCCCCCGATCGGGCTCGAGCATCTCGTCTACCTGCGCTCGGGCTCGAGGGTGATCGCGGTCGATGCCGCGGACGGCCGCAGCCTCTATCACCTCGACATCGACGAGATGAGCGCCCGCGGTCCACTCGTCTTTTGCGGCGACCAGCTCCTCGTCCTCCTGCCCCGCGAGGTGCGGGTCTACGACGCGGCGACCGGGCGCCTCGGCGGGACCCGGTCCCTCGTCGCGTTGGGCGAGGGGCTCCGCCTCCTCGAGCACGAGGGTCAGGTGTTCCTGGTGTTCCGTCCGAAGAGCGGGGGAGGCGCGCTCGGCATCGCCTCGCTCCACGCCACCGACGCGACCTCGATCTGGACGCGGATCTTCAGCCCCTCGGACGCGGGACGCATCGCGGATACCGTCGTCGCCGGCGCCGCAGACCGCTTGGTCCTCGTCGGCGAGAATCCGGTCCGTCTCCTCTTCCTCTCCGCCTCCACCGGCGCCGACGAGGGGCAGGTGCTCCTCCGCGAGGACCGCGCCTCCTCCCTCGCGCTCCCTCCTCTTCGCGTCCCGGACGGGCGCCTGCTCCTGGCGCTGCCGACCCACCTGGAGACCGTGCGCGCGCGCGCCTGGCAGCACTCCTACGACCTCGTCCTCGTGGACAGCACGCTTGATGCGGCCCGCGCCGTGGTCTGGAGCTACGCGCGCCCCCCGGACGGTCGTTCCCGCGGCTTGCGCACCCTGGCGGTCCGCGGGGAGCACGTCGTCGCCGTGGACGAGGACTATGGCGCGACCGTACTCGCGCTCAAGAACGGCCTGGTCGTCGAGTCGGTCGCGCGACTCGCCATGGGACGCGCCACCGAGGCTCGCGCCCCCCTGGCGAACACCCAGCCGGAACACCCCTCCCTGCTGCTCCTCCTCACCCGATCCACGCGCGACGCGCCCGCCTATCTCGCCGCGTTCGACCTCCCGGCGCTGCAGCCCCTCTACCTCATCGAGGCGTCCGACGCTCCCGGGGAGTACGTCTCCCCCATCGACGCCAAAGGCGTCGTGGCGCTCTCCATCAGCCAGGACGGCCGTGGAGCGCCGCCGCGGGTCATGCTCATCGATCCGCTTTCGAGCCGGGCGCTGCAGCGCATCGCGCTTCCCGATCCCACGCCTCGCTGGTTCGCGGCCCGGGTCGTGCACGGGGTCTTGGTCCTGCTCTCGGAGACGAACACCCTCTACGGCTTCGCCGCCCGCTGAGGGGGGCTTGAGCCCGGGCGCCGTCGGGCCGATGACGAGGGAGGGCCCCCACCCCGGGGGACCGCGGCGTATACTGGGCAGGGAACAGGCAATGCAGCTTCGACTGGCAGCGATGGCCCTCTTCGTGGTCGCCCACGCGCCCGGGGGCCTCGCCCAGGAGTCGGTCCCCCCCGAGAACGAGGAGGCTGCGCTCTACACGCCGATCACGCAACGGGCCGCCGAGGGCGCGCTGCGCTGGCTCGCCTCCCAGCAGAACGAGGACGGCTCCTGGAACGCCTGGATCGGCTTCAAGATCAACGACACCTACCGCCCGCAGCCGTTCAACCAGGGCCCGGACGGCCTCCCCCACATCGGCGTCACCTCCCTCGCCACCATGGCCTTCCTGAGCGGCGGCCATCTGCCCGACCAGGGCCCCTATGGCAGCATCGTCGGGAAGGCGCTCGACTTCGTGCTGCGCAATGTGCGCGAGGACGGCTACATCACTTCGCACGATTCGCGCATGTACAGCCACGCCTTCAGCGTGCTCCTGCTCGCGGAGGCCTACGGCATGACCGGCCGCTCCGACATCCGCGAGAAGCTCGACCGCGCCGTGGAGTTCACCTACAAGTCGCAAAACGAGAAGGGCGGCTGGCGTTACGTGCCCAACGCGCGCGACTCCGACATGTCCATCACGGTCTGCCAGGTGGTCGCCCTGCGCGAGGCGCGCAATATCGGCATCCGTGTTCCCAAAGAGACCATCGACAAGGCGCTCGAATACGTGATGCAGTCGGCGGTGACCTACGGGGAGGACCGCGGCGCGTTCCTCTACCAGGAGCAGGATGTCCCCTTCAACCGCAACAGCTTCGCGCTCACCGCGGCGGGGCTCACGACGCTGTTCCAGGCCGGCCTCTACACCAACCAGGATGTCGACCAGTTCGCCCGCGCCCGCAAGCTCCGGCGCGCGCCCGACATCAACGACTGCCTCAGCTATCTCCGCAGCACCTATGACCAGGTGCGCCGCGAGTACCGGACGCACTACTTCTACTACTACGGGAACTACTACGCCATGCAGGCGCTCTACACCCGGGGTGGACGGGAGTGGCGGGAGTGGTACGCCATGGTCCGGGACGACCTCCTCCAGGGTGCCAAGCGCACCTCCCTCGACTCCGGGGAAGGGGTCTACTGGGAGGCCCGGTACGTCGGGAAGACCTTCACCACCGCCCTGGCGGCGATCATGCTCCAGGTGCCGACCCACTACCTGCCGATCTTCCAGCGGTAGCCGGGGTGAACCCCCCCGCCGCCCGGCGGTTACAAGGGATGGTGAGGCCCCCCACGCCGTGCAGGACGACCAGGAACTCATGGCCCGCCTCAAGGGCGGGGATCGCTCGGCGTTCGAGGCCCTCTACGCGCGCTTCGCGAGGCCCCTCATGAGCTATTTCTACACCCTCTGCTTCGACCGCGTGGCCGCGGAAGACCTCCTTCAGGAGACCTTCCTGCGGGTCTGGCGCGCCCGGCAGGGGTGGCGCCCGCTGGCCAAGGTCTCGACCTGGATCTTCCAGATCGCAAAGAACCTCTGGATCAACGAACGCGAGAAGCGGCTCCTGCGCCCGTTCCACACCGTGCGCGGCGGCGACGAGGCGGCGGCGGTCTGGGAGCGGGTGGAGGCGCCGCGTGCGGAGGCTTCGCCGGACCGCTCCGCGGCCGCCCGCGAGACGCTGCTGGCGTTGCGCGCCGCTGTGGAGGAACTCTCCGACAAGCTGCGCGAGGTGTTCGTGATGGCGCGGTACCAGGGCCTTCCCTACGCCGAGATCGCCGCCATCCTCGAGATCCCGGAAGGCACCGTGAAGAGCCGGATGGCGCTGGCGGAGCAGGGGCTGCGCGAGCGGCTTCGCGCGCACTGGGAGGCGACGCGGTGAGGCCGCCCGACGGCGATCTCGTCGCCCTCGCGCTGGGAGCGCTGGAGCCCGACGCCTGCCGGGCGACCCGGGCGCGTCTCGAGGCCGACCCCGACGCCCGGGCGGAGTTGGACGAGATCTCCTCCCACCTGCGCCTGCACGATGCCCTCGTGATCCCCGCCCCCGACCCCGCGGTCTGGAGCCGGATCGAGGCCTCCACCGCTCCGGTCCCCTGGCTGCGGCGCTACGGGATGGCCGCCGCCGCAGCGGCTCTCATCCTCGCGGCCTACCTGTTCGCGCCCGCCGGCAGGGGCGGAGAGCCGCGTGTCGTCCATGGCCACGCGGTTCCCGCGGAGGGAGGCGTCTGGCGTTGCGCCCAGGTCTCCCGCCTCACCATCCCCGGCGGGATCACGCTCACCCTCGACGCGGGGACGGAGATCGTCCTCACCGGCAACCGACGGCTCGCGCTCCGCGCGGGCCGTTTCTTTTTCGACGGCGCGAGCGGCCATCCCGACATGGTCGTCGAAGCGCCGGACCTTCTGCTCCGCACGGTCGGCACTGCGTTCCTCATGGCGATCGAGGGGGGCGGGGTCCGCGTCGCGGTGACCGAAGGGAGCGTGGTCTGCCGAAACCGCGGCCGCGAGTTCGAACTGAAGGCCGGGCATGCCCTCCTCGCCGGGACGCAGGTCGCCGATTCCCCCTTCGATGAGGCGCGGGAGCGCGCCTGGTTTTCGACCCCGTCGCTTGGGGCGGAACTTGTGGACAGGGAGACACTGCGGGTGCTCGTGAGAAACGACATGCCCGACCCGATCCGCCTCGAGCCTCCCACCGGCGGCGAGCCGCTCCTCTTCGCCAGCTACGGGGGCCAGAACCATCCGCTTCGGCCCACCCCCGGGGAGGAATTGCACCCCGGCGGCGGCACGCTGGTCCTGGCGCCCGGCGAGACGCGCACCCAGACGTTCCATCTGCCGGTGCCGGTGCCCGAGGGTCAGTCGACCGTCGTCGTGCTGCTCTCCGGATACAACGTGCGCGCCACGGCGCGCACCGTGGGGGCGGCCCGTTGACCACGCTGCACGAACTCGCCGCCCCCTTGGTCCGCGCCCTCGCGGCGATGCGACGCAAGGCGCGCGCGGCGCTGCTGCTCCTGGGGGTTTCGCGCGCCGCCGTCTTCCTGGTGGTCTGCCTGACGCTCCTCTTCGCCGCGGACTTCCTCCTCCATCTGCCGGGCCTGGTGCGTAGGTTCCTCTTCCTCGCGCTCCTCGGCGGGCTCGCCCTTGTCGTGGTGCGCCGGCTCCTGCGCCCCTTGGCGATCCCGCTCACCGACGAGCGGCTGGCGGGCCATGTGGAACGCGCCTTCCCCCTCCTCGGCGACCGACTGGTCTCCACCCTCTCGTTCCGCAGGGCCGGCGAGGACCCCGAGAACGAGGACTCCCCCGCCCTCATGCGCGCGGTGGTGGAGGAGACGCTGGAGGTGGCGCGCTCCCTTCCCTTCCCGCGCGTCGTGCGGACGAGGTCCGCGACCCTCTGGGCCGGGGCGGCGCTCCTGCTCTTCGCGGCGGGGGCGGGTGCCGGGGCGGCGCGCACCGACCTGCTCGGCATCTTCTTCCAGCGCAACGTGCTGGGGCGCGACGTCGCCTGGCCGCGCCGCACCACGTTGCAGGTCCTCGACATGGAACCGGACGTGCCGCGACGCGTGACCCGCGGCCGCGAGACGCTCCTCGCCATCCGCGCGGAGGGCTGGGTCCCCGACCGCGTCGAACTCACCTACTGGGAAGAGGAGGCGACGCGGCCCCGCCCGGAGCGGGTCGATCTCGAGCCCTCCCCCGAGGATCCCCGGCTCTTCACCCTCTCGCTGCCGGTCTACAGCTCCTACCGGTTCACGGTGACCGGGGGCGACGACGACCGCGCGCTCGTTTACCGGATCCAGGCGCTCCGCCCTCCCGCGGTGCTGGGCATCTCGGTGGAGTGCGTCTACCCCGCCTACCTCGAGCGCGCCGACGAGACCCTCCAGGGCGGGGACCAGCGTCTCCCCCAGGGCACCCGCGCGCGCATCGTGGTGCGCACCGACGCCGAAGTGCGCACCGCCGCGCTCGGTCTGGGGGCGGATGCCCCGGTGGAGATGTCGAGGGAGGACACGCTTGGCTTCGTGCATTCGTTGGTCATCGACAAGGATCTGCGCTACACGATCCGCCTCACCGGAACCAACGGCCAGGAAAACGACGCGGGCTCCGACAGCTACGTGCTCCGCGCGGTGCGGGACCAGGCGCCGGTGGTCCGGATCCACACCCCCGCGGAACGCGCGGAACGGCTGGCGGGAGGCGTCGCGCTCATCGCCTTCACCGCCCGCGACGACCACCGCATCGACGCGGCCAGGCTCCTCTACTCCGTGAACCAGGGGACGGAGCGCGAAGTGCTCCTGGGCGACGCCGACGGCCTGGCCGCGCGGCTGCTCGACGCGCCCCGCACGCGCCGCGAGATCGTCTCGGGGCTCGGGATCCTCGATCTCGCGCTGCTCAAGCGCGAGGACGGGCAGTCCCTGGCGCGCGGCGACGTGGTGCGCTATCGCGTGGAAGCGCGCGACTCCTCGGGCAAGCTGCAGGAGACCGGCGTCCGGCGCATCGAGGTCGTCTCGGAGGAGGAGCTCGGGCGCACGATCCAGGCGCACCAGCAGAGCCTCAAGGAGTTGGTGGATGGCTCGCGGGAGCGCGTCCGCGAGGCGGGCAACCACCTCGCCTCGTTGGGGGAGTCCCTCGAAGCCGCCACCCCCGCCCTCGACGACGCCCGCGCTTGGTCGCGCCGGGCCCAGGCGCTGCAGGGGCGCGTGGTCCAGGACGTCGGCCGCGTCGCGAGCCAGGTCCGCGATCTCGTCAACCTCTACGTGTTGAACCGTCTCGACGACCGCTCCGGTGCCGACCAGGCGCTGCCCTTCTTCGAGCGCCATCTGCTGGAGAGCGCGGAGGAGTCCGGGACGCCGTTCCGCGGCTCGCTCTATCGCGCGCTCTGGACGGCCTTGGCGGAGCGCACCATCCACGCGAGCGGATCGCTCGCCAAGCTGATCGAGATGGCCGATCTGTGCGACCGCCTCGCCTCCGACCGCGCGCCCGCGCTCTACCGGGAGTTGGACCGCATGGCGTTCGTCCGTGATGCGGCCACCGCCCGCCCGATGCTGCAGACGGCGCGCACGGAGCATCGCGCCCTGGAGGAGGGGCTCGCCCGCCTCTCCCGGCTCATGCAGGAGTGGCAGAGCTACGAGGGCGTGCTGCGCATCTTCAAGTCGCTCGTGGAAACGGAGCGCGCCGTGGCCGAGGAAGCGGAGCGGCTCGCGCCCTCCCGGAGATGAACGATCCCATGTGCAAACTCCTCCTTCCGTCCCTTCTCCTCCTCGCGGCCCTCGCACCCGGCGCCCGGGCGCAGGACTGGAGCGGCGCCGACCAGGCGAACGTCCGGCGCCTGGCCGGCAAGCAGCGCGACGCGGTGGACCGCCTGGAGCGGCTGCTCAAGGACATCACGGCGCTCAGCGAGGATCTGCGCAAGCGGGGGGAGATCCAGAAGGCGGACCTCCTGGACGAGGCGAAGAAGGTCGTCGAGGAGCGGAAGATCCGCGTGAGCCAGGTGGCCGCGGGGGAGGACCGCAGCGAGGCGATCCTCGACAGCCTCCACGGCGCCATGAACGAGATGGCGCGGATCCTGGAGCAGCACCCGGAGCGCGCCTCCGAGGTCTCGCGCGTCGGGCGCGACGTCGTCGAGAGCCTGCGCCGCATCATCGAGATCCTGGGCGGCCAGAGCGACGTGAAGGAGCTCGAAGCGCGCGAAAAGCAGATCGCCGAGGCGCGGGACGAGGTGCGCCGTCTCGCCGACGAGCAGGAGAAGCTGCGGAAGCAGACCGAGGAGAGCCTCCCCCCCACCGCCACGGAGCAGGCCGCCGAACGCGCGTCGCGCGAGCTGGCCGAGCTCGCCCGCCGCCTCGCGCAGCTCGACCAGCGCGCCCGGCGCGAACTGGCCGCGCTGGACGCGGCGCGCGAGCGCGCGTCGCGCATGGAGATGCTTCTTGAAAAGCAGAAGCGCCTGCGCAGCGAGACCGCCGTCCGCTCCGGAGCCGCCGACGAGTTGCGTCCCAAGGTGAACCGGAGCCTCGCGGAGTTGGAAGCCCTGGAGCGCGCCGCGCGGGCGGCCGCGGAGGCGGCCCGGCGCGAGGCGTCCCTCGCCGAACTCGCTTCCGCGCTGGAGCGGCTCGCGGAGCGGCAGGCGCGCCTGGCCGACGAGGTCGCGCAGCGCGAAGCGCTGGAGCGGCTCGCGGCCGAACTGCGCGGCGCGGAGGGCGCGCTCTCCCAGGCGCTGCGCGAGGGTCTGGAGAAGGCCGCGGAGGGCGCGCCGGAAGCGGATGCGAAGGCGCTCCGCGAAGCGGCCGCCAAGCCCGCCGCGGAGGAGGCACGGGCGGCGGCGCGGCGCGCCCTGGAGGCGATGCTCAAGGCGGCCCCCTCCCGCGAGACCCTGGCGCGCGACGAGGCGGTGCTGGCGAGGGAGATGGAGCGCGCGGCGCTCAAAGCGGAAGGCGCGCCGGAGGCCGCCGAGGCGGCGCTCCGCGAGGCGCAGCAGGCCGCCCACGCCGCCTCCCGGGAACTGGAGCAGGGCCGCAGCGCCGCGGCGGACGCACGCCGCGCCGCAGAGGCCCTGGCCATGGCGCTCGAGGCTGTGAAGGCGGAGGGTGCCCGCACGGAGGGGGAGCCCGCCCGGGCGCAGCGCGACGGCGAACGCGCCGCCGCAGCCGAGCGCGCCAAGAAGCTCGCCGAGGAGCTGAAGAAGCTGGCCGCCGACGCGGCGGCGCAGAACGCAGGCCTAAGCGGCGTCGCCGAGCAGGCGGAGCAGGCGGCGCGACGCGCCGCGGAGGATCTGGAGCGAGCCGGCGAGGACGCTGCCGCGGGCAGGCCCGAGGCGGCGGCGCGGGAGGCGGCCGCCGCGGCGCAGCGGGCGGCCGACGCGCGGCGCGATCTCCAGCAGGCGCTGGAGCAGCGCGGGGACATGGCGGAGCGCCAGGACGCCGTCGCCGAGGATCTCAAAGGGCTCGACGACGGGGCCGCCGAGGCGACCGAGAAGGAGGCGCTCGAACGCGCGGCGCAGGCGGCTGCCGAGGCCTCCCGCAAGCTCCGCGACGGTTCGTTCCGGGAGGCCGAGGGAGAGCAGGAGAAGGTGGTGAAGGCGCTCGAGGGGCTGGTGAGCGAGGCGAAAGAGCGCGCGGAACGGGAAAAGGACGCCCGGCGCGCCGCGCTCGAAGCGCTCTCCTCCGCCACCGACGCGGCGGGCCGGAAGGCCGACGAGATCGCCAAGGGGGTGCGCGAGGGGGCGCAGCAAGCCCGCGAGGAGCAGGCCAAGGCCGCGATGGAGGAGGCCGCCCGCGAAACGGAGAACGCCGCGGAGGCGCTCCGCCGCTCGCTCCGCCGCCTCACCGACGGCATGCCCAAGAGCGCCGAGCAGGAGCGCAAGGAGGCGGCCGCCGAGGTGGAGAGCGCCCGCCGCGCCCTCGACGGCGTTCGCGAGCAGCGCGGCGCGCCCGACCAACAGGCGCGCGAACGCCTCAAGAAACTGGCCGAGCAGCAGCAGGCCCTCAAGGACCAGGTGAAGCAGCTCGAGGATCGCCTCAAGAAAGGGCGGCAGAACCAGGGGGTCGAGCAGCTGCAGGACGCCCAGTCGGCCATGCGGGAAGCGGAGCGCGCCCTCGAGCAGGGCGAAGCGGAGGAGGCCGAGCGCGCCCAGGAGCGCGCCCAGAAATCCCTCGATGAGGCCGAGCGCCAGTTGGGCCAGGAGGAGCGCCGCTACCGCTCCCTGCGCCAGGTCGAACTCCTCTTCCGCCTGAAGGAGCAGCTCCAGGGATTCCGCCGCGCCGCCCAGGGCGGTCTCGAAGAGCTGCAGGCCGTCGACGCGGAGGCGCGCCGCTCGGGGCAGGTGAGCCGTTCGCTCTTCCGGTCCCGGGTGGAGCCCCTGGCGAACCGGCTCGGCGAGACCCGGAGGGAGATGAGCGAGAACATCGCCGCCATCGAGAAGGAGGGGGCGATCGTCTACACCTACCTCCTGAAGAGCTGCTCGAACTCCCTCGACGAGGTGGCGAGCCATCTGCGCATCAAGGAGGTGGGGCTCCTCCCGCAGGAGATCTTGTCCGACGTGGTGCGCCAGCTCGATCTCGCCCTGCAGGGACTCGAGCGCGATCTGCGCGAGATGCGCGAGGAGCGCGGCGAGGAGCAGGGGCAGCAGGGGGGCCAGCAGGGGGGGAGCCAGGCGGAGGGGACGCCGCGTCTCGTCCCGCCGGATGCCGAGATCCGCATGGTGCTGGTCCTGCAGCGCATGCTCAACAAGGAGCGCGAGGACTTCTTCCGGGCGCGTCCCGATCTCGCCTCCCGCACGCCCTCCCCGGAGGAGCGGTCGCGCCTCGAACGGCTCTACCACCAGCAGGGTTCGCTCGCCGAACTCTTCGACAGCTTGAAGCAGTCCCTCGCGGGAGCGGAGGGCGGAGACGCCGTCCCCGCGTTCCCCGGAGAGGAGGAGGAACGATGAACATCCGCTCTCTTGCCCTGCTCGCGGCGCTCGCGAGCGCCGCGGTCGCCCAGGAGGATCCGCGGGAGAAGCTGCGCCGGCAGATGGAGGAGATTTCCAAGCTCATGCGCGAGAGCGAGCGGTTGCTCCTCGAAATCAGCCGGGTGGACCGGGTCCAAGAGCGCCAGACCGAAGTGGCGCGGAAGCTGGAGGAACTGCTGAAGGATCCGCCGCAGGCGGGAAGCGCCGCGGCCCAAACGCGCGAAAGAGAGCGTGAGGCCCTGGAACGCCAGCAGGAGGAGCTGAGGCGCCAGCTCGAGGAGCTGCTCGGCGGGCAGCAGGAGAAGGGAGAGCAGCTGGTCCACTCCCTGGAGGAGCTGCTTCGCAATCTCCCGCGAGGCGGTCAGGGCCAAGGCCAGGGCGATCCCTCCAAGAAGAAGGAGCGGCCCCGCGACGACGGCGAGCGGCGGCCCGAGGAGCGCGAAGAGCTCAAGCAGAACGACCCGAACGATCCGCGCAGCGAGCGGGACAAGTCCAATCCCGAAGGCCGCCGGCCGAAGGACGAGACGGCGAACCCCGACCGGATGCGCCAAATCGAAGCGTGGCTGGCCCGCCTCCCTCCCGAGGAGCAGGAGCGCCTCCGCCGCGGCGACTTGAGCCATGTCCCCGCCCCCTACCGCACGGTCATCGAGGCCTACACCAAGGCGCGCGCCAAGCGGGAGGCGGACGAAGCGGAGTCGCCCCGTTAGCGCGGCAAAGTAGACTGGGGAGGTGCGCCGCCCGCTCCTGACGCTCCTGCTCCTGCTGGTCGCTGCGGGAGGCGCTCCCGGCCGGGAGGATTCCGGGAACCGCGGACCCTATGACGGGCGACGGCTGCGGGCGGTGGCCGCCGGCCTTGAGTACCTCGAGAAGGCGCAGAACCGCGACGGCTCCTTCGGCAAGACCGAGACCGGGGTGGTGGGCGTCACCTCGCTCTGCATCCTCGCCTTCTTCGCGGGAGGCCATCAGGAGGGGCGCGGACCCTATGGGGAGACGGTCCGCCGCGGGATCGACTACCTGCTTGCCCGGAGCCTCCCCCCGAGCGAGAAAAACCCGTCGGTCTCGACGGTGCCTCCCTATCCCCCGGGCTATCTCTTCGCCTTGCGGGACGCCGATTCGCGCATGCACGGCCACTGCTATGCCACCCAGGCGCTCCTCCTGTCGTACGGTTCGGGCCGGCAGAGCGATCCGCGCACGCAGCAGTTGCGCGCCAAGATCGTGGCCGCCGTGGGGGTGATCGAGCGCGCACAGACCATCACCGGGGGCTGGGGCTACTCTCCCACGCCCGACGCGAGCCACGAGGGCTCGATCACCGTCGTCGCCGTCCAGGCGCTCCGCCTCGCCGTCGACGCCGGCTTCGTGGTCGACCGCGAATTGCCGCGTATGGGTCTCAACTACCTGCACGATTCGCAAAAGTCGGACGGGTCGTTCAAGTATGCGCTGCAGCACGACAAGTCGACCGCGGCGCTCACCGCGGCGGCGATCAGCGCCCTGCACGGATTCGGCGAGTACTACTCCGAACCGGTCAAGCGCGGTCTCGCCTTCCTGCGCGAAGCCTACAACCGCCCCGACGACCTGGAGTGGTACTACTACGCCAACTACTACGCCGCCCAGGCGTTCTACCGCGCGGGCGGGGAGGGATGGCGCCACTGGAACGAGGCCGTCGTCCCCCACATCCTCGAACGGCAGTCCCCGGCGCTCAGTGCAGAGGCGGGGGCGTGGGACGACGGCATGCGCAATGATGCGCCCCGCGCCCACGGGCGCGCCTTCGCGACCGCCATGAGCTGCCTCGCGCTCTCCGTGGCCGACGGACTGCTCCCGCTCTTCCAGAAGTAGCGCGTCAGACGGCGCCGCGATACCCGCGCGGATCGATCGCCGCGGTGAGAAAGCCGGACGCCCGCACCGCCCTCTCCAGGGACGCGGAGGCCGCCTGCGCGCGCGCGAGCTCCGCCGGGGCGAGTTCGATCCGCCCGTGGGTCCCTTCGCACCGCACGCGTACGATCCGGTACCCGAGGGCGCGCAGCGCCTGCTCGGCGCGGTACACCTGCGCGAGCCGTTCGACCGTGACCGCCGTGCCCACCGGGAGGCGCGAGGCGAGACAGGGCTGGGCCGGCTTGTCGTGGTTGGCGAGACCGAAGGCGAGGGCGAGACGACGCGCCTCCCCTTTGCCGATCCCCGCGTCCCGCAAGGGATGGAGAATCCCCCGCTCCCGCGCCGCGGCTACGCCGGGACGGTCGCCCAGAGGATCGTCCGCGAGGAGTCCGTCCGCCACCGCCGCGAGAGACTGTTCTTGCGCCGTCTCCAAGAGCCGTGCGTACATCTCGCGCCGGCAGTGGTAGCAGCGGTCGCCTCGGTTGGCGCGATAGGCGGGATCGTCGATCTCCGCGGTGGGCACCCGCAGGTGCGGCACCCCGACCATCCTCGCCACCTCCTCCGCCTGCTCCACCTCCTCCTGGGGGACCGCGGGGGAGCAGGCGGTGGCTGCCTGCACCCGCCCGGGCAGCGCGCGCGCGGCCGCCGCCAACAGCGCCGAGGAATCGACGCCCCCAGAGAGCGCGACGAGGAGTGAAGGGAGCGTAGCCAGCTGCTCTTCGAGGAGGGCTGCCCGCTGGGCGAAGAGCATGCGCGCAGGATAGCCATGCTCGGGAGGGATGGGGAGGAACGGACCCCCTGACGGAACCGTCGCCCACGATCTCGGTCCGTTCCTCCCCGCAGTCTCTCGGTTCGGGCGTCGGCTTTTTGAGCTACATGCTCATCCTAAGCAAGCACCTTGCCATTTCGCATGAATCGCATAACTTATTATTCTGTAATAGCTTATGAGATTGAGCGTAGCCGCACGCTCGCTCCTGAGCGCAAGTCCCCTGTGCGATTTCTAGCCGAAGGTGCGCAAACGCACGGCAACGGAGTGGAGCGGGGCGGCGTTACAACGGGTGGGTGCGTTCCTCGATTCTCCTCCCCTTCCTGCTGGGGCTCGCCTCCGGGGGCGACTCGCAAAGTCTCGAGCGGATCCTCCAGCAGGCGGACGCGGGCCGCTGGGAGGCGCGCTGGGAGGCCGTGGAGGCGCTTGCCCGCATCGCCGAGGCGCACTTCCCCACCGCGCGCAGGCTGCTCCTGGAGGATCCACGGCCCAGGGTGAGGGAGGCGATCGCATTCGCCTGCCTGCTCGATCCGCGCCTGGGCGACGCCACGCTGCTCGGTCTCGCGCTCCGCAGAGATGGCAGCCCGGCGGTGCGCCGCGCGGCGGCGCGGGCGCTGGGTCGCCATCGCGACCGTCGCGCCGTCTCGGCGCTGGTCGAGGCGCTGGGGAGGGAAACCGATCCTCGCACGCGGCTCTGGATCGCGGCGACGCTTCGCTCCCTCGCCCCCGCTCCCTGCCTCCTCGACGCCCAGGCATGGCGCACCTGGTGGAGCGAGAACGAGCAGGACCCCAAGTTCCGCCCGGCCGACTCGGGTGCCGTGGAGAAGGACTACGACGGCGTCCCGCTGGAGACCCGCACCGTCGCCGCTCCGCCTCTCCGTCCCGGCGCACGGCCGTTCCCCCATGTGCTGGCGCTCCCGCAGTTCGGTTGGAGCACCGCCTCCTTCGGCCCCTACCTGCTCCCCCTGAGCGAGCGGAGCGGGGTCACCTGGGTGAGGCTCCCCTCCCTTCAGCGGCTCACGGGACGGAGCGGCTTCGGCGCCGACGTCCCGATCTACCCGGTGGACCGGCTGGTCCGGGCCCTCGAGGCGTTCCGGGCGGAGTCCGGATTCCAGCGGTTCGTGCTCCTCGCCCACGGTGCATCTGGCTGGATCGCCATGCGGTATGCGCAACTGCACCCGCAGCGCTGCGCGGCGCTCCTGCTCATCGACACGGCGCTCGACCGCGACGCCTACGCGGCGGCGCTCCGGCGCGGGGCGGACCGTGGCACGCCGGGGGAGCGGTACGTCGCACGCACGCTGTTGCACGAAAACCGGGAGCCCTTCGACGCGGGCACCTTCGACCGCCTGCAAGCCGTCTCCCTGGAGGGCGCGTTTCGCGACGCCGCCGATCTCGAAATCGGCGACCTGTTCGCGAGAGCGCGCGATCCGCAGGGGTTTGCCACGGTCCCGCCGCTCCGGTTCGAGGGACGCATGCGCATCGAGGCCCCGGCGCTCTTCCTCTACAGCGCGGGGAGTCCGTTCAGCGGGCACGGGGACGCCGAGAGGATCGGCCGCCACTTCCCCGCCTCCCTGGTTGCTCCCATCCTCGAAGCGACGGGCCTCCCGTTCCTCGAGGAGAACCACGAATTCTTCCGGATCGTGGAGGGGTTTTTCCGCCGCTTCCCGCCGGAGTGAGGGGGTCCCCGAGGCGGGTTCAGAACGCGAACTGGAGCTGGAGCCGCACGACCCACTGACCGGCCCCGAACGGCGTATCGACGCGGAAGCCGCTGTTCCGCCCCACTGCGGGCACCGGTTCGATCCCGTAGGCCACGTCGAGTGTGACCTTGATGTTGTGGCGCTCGATGTAGTAGTTCGCGCCGATGGTCGCGATCGCGATCTCGTCGGAGAGCGCGTCCGGATCGTCCAGCGTGGCCCACTCGAAGCGCCCGAAGACCTCGAGGGTCTCGGAAACGAACAGTCCGCCCTGCGCGATGACCCCGAAGAGATCGCGCGTGCCGGTGATGGAGCCCGTGTCGAAGTTGACATAGACGAGTTCCACAAAGGCGTTGGCCCCGTCCAGCTCCAGGCCCACATCGACGGCGAGGAGCAAGACGCGCGGTTCCGCGGCCGGCGTTCCCGACTCCCCCTTCTGCATGTGGACGTTGAAGCCGAAGAGCAAGCCCATCGCGTGGCCGCGGAAGCTGGTGAAGTCCTCGAACTGGTCCCACTGCCCGAGGGCGAGCCATTCGCCGCGGAATGTGAAGGCGTACTCTGTGTCGAAGCCGAGCGCGGGGGAGTTGGGAGTGCCGTCGCCGTCGCTGAACATCCCGATCGCGCGGAACGACAGGCCCGACCAGGAGACCGCCACGCCTCCGCCGAACCGCTCTCCGCTCGTCAACACGTTGTTGACGTTGGACCGTTCGACGGCGAGCTGGAACTTCTCGTCCACCCGTTCTTCGCGCAGCACCGGACACTTGCACTGCCCGAACTGCACGCTCCAGCCGCCTCCGAGATCGTAGGCGACGTGGGCGTCCAGCAGGACGAGACGGCCGCCGTCGACGTCGAAGTTGGTCTCGATGCGATAGGTCCAGCGCTCGCTCCAGGCATGGCCCGTCAGGAGCAGCCTCGTGCGGGTGTTCTCGAAGCCGTGGCGCTCGGGGTCCCCGAGCGTCTGCTCCTGGTGATTGCTCACGAATCGCACCTGCATGAGGCCGTTGATCCGCAGCAGGAACGGGCCGCCCCGGAGGACGATCCCATCCTCGTAACCCGACGAACCCTGCGTGGCCAGCGCTGCGCCCGAGCTGCTTGCCAGGTAGTCGTCGACGGCCTCCCGGACGCGCGTGGGATCGGAGCGGCCGGCGCGTGCCTCCTCCAGGCGGCGGATCTTCGCCTCGGCGGCCTCCAGCCGCGCACGGAGGTCTTGGTCGGTAGTGCTCGCTTCCTCCGAGCGCAGCGGCGCGACCAGAGCGAGCAGGGCGACGGGGAATGCAAGTGCACGGCGCATGGTCTTCGAGTCCTCAGTTGCGAAACGTGACGCGCGACACCAAGAGGGCGCCGATGCAGCGCCCCTGTTCGCTCCCCAGCTCGACTGCGGGGCGGTAGTGAATGCCGCCGTAGAGGCGGGAAATCGCGGCCTCTCCAGCGGCCTGGTGGAAGGATTCGAAGAAGCGCACCTCGAGGCCGCGGGATGCGTGCGTCCAGTCTGCGAACGCCACGGCGCCGAACAGGTCCGTGAGCACGGTGGCGGCGGCGCCGGACTGCGTGCTGTGGCCCGAGGTGAACTCGGGGAACGGGGGCGTGCCGAGCAGCGGTTGCCACGTGCGGTCGATGTGCTCCTGGATGTAGCTGACGGGGCGAATGTAGTTGTGGAGGTACTTCGTCCGCCAGCAGGCGATGAAGGCGTCGCCCACCGCCAGCCCCACGCGCGCGTACGCCTCCGCCGCGACCGCGAGCGGGAGGTCGTCGCGGGTCGCGAGTTGGCTCACGATGTTGACCCAGTGGCCGGGCGGCGTGCTCGTGGTGCCCGGATCGTCCGACCAGAAGAATGCGATCTCTCTCTGTTCCGGCGTGAGGGAGTTCACGGCCGCATAGACTTCGAGGTTCTCGGCGAAGAACGCCGAGGAGGGGTCGGACGAGAATGGCGTCGGCGCCGGCGGAGCGCACTCGTCGGAGTCGACCAACACGAAGGTGCGGAGCGTCCCCCAAGCGGGCTGCAGCGCGCGCAATAACGACGGGGGCGTCGGGATCCAGAACCCCGGGCCGATCGGAGGCACATAGGTGCCCTGCGCGGCGTTGGCCGCCGCAAAGCCATCCGCGTCGGCCCAAGCCAAGAGAGCGGCGCCGAGCGCCGTCCCATGATCGACGGAGCGGGTCCAGACATCGACAGGGACCGCCTGCTGGCGGCGGGCGTTCCACCCCCTCTCCGTTCCGTCGATCGCCTGGTTCGTCAAAGACGCAGTGGTCACGAACGGCAGGTAGAGGGCAGGCGCCAACCCCCGCACGACCACCGCGCAGGCGCGGTTCGCCACGGTCGCGGGGTCGTAGGGCGTCGCAGGGGACGGCGCAGGGGAAGGGGCGGGGAGGGGACCCAGCCCGTTGAGCTGTCCCGCAAGGGAACGGAACGCGGCGTCTCCCGTGACGCACCCTTCGTAGAGCGCGACGCTCGCGTAGGCATAGAGGCGGGCTGCAGAGGTGGGCGGAAGGCGTTCCTGCTTCACCGCGAACTGCACCAGATCCATCCACTCCACGGCAACTCCGGAGGCGGAGAGCGCGAGCGGCGTGGTTGCGGGCTGCAGATGGCTTCCGCAAGCCGCGCAGAGAGGGACGAGGAAAGCCGCGCACCGTCCCGCGAGGGGGAGCCTGGGGATGAGCCGGGTCATGGGCGGCGGGAAGCAAGGAGCGTGCCGCCGCGCGGCAAATCGGTCAGGGCCCGGCGGACCCTGAGGTCGCCGCGGCAGAGCCCGGATGCGAAATCCGCCGCGGGGTCGGGAGCCCTTACGTTCTGCGAGGCTCCGAGCGATCCCGCTCCCTCCCCTCTCCCCGCGGCCCCTCACACCTCCAGGACCGACTCGAAACTGCAGAGATTGCTGCAGCCCTCCTTCGTGAGAACGACGTCGTCCTCGAGCCGGACCCCGCCGATGCCCGGATAATAGAGCCCCGGCTCGACGGTGACGACATGCCCCGCCTTGAGCGTCTCGTGAAACTTGGAGATGCGCGGGTATTCGTGCACATCCAGCCCAAGCCCGTGTCCGGTGCCGTGGAAGAACCCGGCCATCCGCCCGTTCTCGACGCCGGTCTTGAACCCCGCATCCGAAAAGACCTTCTCCACCGCGGCGTGCACGTCCGCGCCGTCCACGCCGTCGCGGAGCGTCGCCTCCGCCGCCTGCTTCGCCTCCTTCACCGCGACAAACATCTTTTTCACCTGCGAAGTTGCGGATCCCTTCACCACGGTGCGGGTCATGTCGCCGTGGTACCGCGTCGTGAGGTCGCGGGGGAAGATATCGAGGAGGATGGGCAGATGCGCCGGGAGGGGGCCGCTGCCCCGCTCGTGCGGATCGACCCCCTGCTCCCCCCCCGCGACGATGGAGACGTAGCCGTGGCAGCCGCGCTCGAGGAGCGCGATGTCGATGGCGAGGCGCACCCCCTCGGCGGTGAGCGGCTGCGCGCCTTCGAAGAGTCCCTGCCCGCGGACCGTGGCTCGCGCGATGCGATCGACCGCGACGCGCATCGCCGCCTCGGTGTGGCCGATCGCCCCGCGGATCTTTTCCACCTCCTCGGGGGTCTTGCGGGAGCGCTCGGCGACGAAGGGGGCGGGCAGCCACCGCACGCCGAACCCCGCGCCGCGCAGCGCGTCCGCCTGGGCGACGGGGAACCCCGCGGGCACCTCGAAGGAGGTCACGCCGCGATCCCACGCGATGCGGGCGACAAGGCGGGCGAACCGCGCCACCGGCTCCTCCGGCAGCGCCCCCGGCTCCTTCTTGACCGCCTCCACCACGTCGTGGAGGCGCGTCACGGCGTCCACCTTCGCCTCCTTGCGGCCGCGGTCCACCTCCAGATCGGAGAGGAAGAGCGAGCGGCGCCCGTCGCACTCGAGGAGAAGGAACGGATCGCCCGCGAGGAAGCCGCTCAGGTAGAAGAGGTCGGCGTTGCGCTCGGAATCGTCGTAGAGGAGACGTGCGGTCTTGCCCATCCGATCACCTCGTCGAGCCGGTCCAGGAGGAGCGAGGTCCAGCTCTCGAAGCTCGCGCGCTCGCGCGCGTGCAGCTTCAGGAGTTCCGCCCTCGCCAGGAAAGCCCCCGACATCCTATCCGCTTCGCGGACATCCACGGCGCCTTCCCCCGGCTCGACGACGGCCACGACGCCGAGATGGACCGAACCCACCGCCGTCGTGTCGTCGTTGAGCAGGCCCGCGATCCGCCAGCGCCAGCCGCGCGGAATCTCCAATTCCTCCTCGACCTCGCGGCGCAGCGCACCGGCCACCGGATCCGGCGCGTCGCAGGGGTTGATGTGGCCGCCCACGCCGATGGAGCGCAGGCCCTGGAGGCGCCGGTCCCCGCCCCGCCGTGCGCGGCGGCAGACGAAGATCGCGTCCCCCCGGCGCACGATCGCGTAGGGGATCACCTGCTTGAGCGAAGGGTCCTCCTCCACCGCGGCGCGCTCGGCGAAGCGCCCCTGCAGGGTGAGCCGTTCGGTCTCCCCCGCCCTGGGCCGCCAAAACCCGTGCGGCGCCCCGCGCGGGAAGAACGCCTCGCGCGGGACGACCCAGACCTGCTCCCCCGGCGCCGTCACTGCCCGCGCTCCACGTAGGCGGCGAGGCGCACCTGGATGCGCGCCGCGGCGGCCTCCCCGAGCTGCCTAAGGCAGCGCGCCAGATCGCGATAGCCGAACGGGTCGCCGGGCCGCTGGCGCACATAGCTCCTGAGATCGGGAGCGGCGCGCTCCGGGCGGCCGGCGGCCAGGAGCGCCCGGCCGCGCAGCTGGACGCCGCGCGCGTCCCCGGGAGCCTCGTCGAGGAGCTTGGAGGCCATGCGCGCCGCCGCCTCGGCGTCGCCTAGGGCGAGGTGGGCGCGTCCCAGCAGGTCGAGGCAGTCGAGGTCGAGGGAGTTGTCGCAGCGGGCGCGGCTCGCCAGGGCGATCGCCTGGGGGATCTCGCCGAGCCGCAAGCGGCACTCCGCCAGCTCCAGGAGCAGGCGACTGTCGCCGGGAATCCTCAGGAGCGCCTTGTCGAGGAGACGCGCCGCGGGGGACGTGCGACCCCGCGCCCGCCAGAGGCGGGCCAAGAGGAGCGACGGCTCGACCTCGCCGGGGAAGCGCTTCGCCGCCTGCTTGAGCACCTGCGCCGCCCCGCGCCCGCGGCCGGCGACGAGCAATGCCCGGGCGAGTCCGCAGGCGTGTACGGCCTGTTCGGGATCGGCGCGATGCGCCCTCCGGAACTCGACGGCCGCACGCAACGGGGCTCCCGCGGCCAGGAGATGCCGGGCACGCGCGGCGCGCGGTTGCGCATCGACGGGTGCGGCGCGCACCGCGACGCGGAGCCGCGAGGCCGCGCCCCGCGGGTCCCCCTCGAAGAGGAGCACGCGCGCGACGCGTTCGGCGACTTCCGGGTCGGTGGGCGTCTCGGCGCCGGCGCGCTGCAGATGCTCGAGACCCTCCCGCTGCCTACCGTGGCGGTAGAGCAGCACGCCGAGCCGCGCGCGCGCCCGCGCCAGGGTGGGATCGAGTTCCATGATGCGGCCGTAGATCTCGATCGCTCCCTGCCACGCGTCGCGCTCCTCGCGCACCACCCCCAGATCCGCCAGGGCGTCGACGTCGCGCGGATTGCGCTTCCCGATCGCCTCGAGCCTCCGTTCCGCCGCCTCCAGGTTGCCCAGGGCGCGGTCGGCGGAGGCCACCAGCCGTTCGGCGTCCGGGTAGCTGGGCGCCAGTTCGAGAACACGGAGCCAGAGCCGGCGCGCCGCCGCGGTGCGTCCCCGATCGAAATGCAGGAAGCCGGCGTTGAAGTAGGCGTGGGGCGAGGAGGGGTCGAGATCCACCGAACGGCGGAAGGCCGCCTCGGCGGCGGCCACGTTGCCCTGGGCGGCATGGCAGAGGATGAGGTTGTCCTCCACCTCCTGGAGCGACGGATCGAGGCGGCGCGCCCGCTCGAGCAGCCGGACGGCCCGGACGAAATGGAGCCTCCGCGCCGCCACCACGGCGAGACCGAGATGCACGTCCGCACGACCCGGGCTGCGGCGCCGCGCCTCCCGGTAGGACACCAGCGCCCCGCCCAGCTCCTCCTCTTCGAGTGCGCAGTGGCCGAGATAGAGATAGACCTCGACGGACCGGTATCCCATCGCCGCCAGGGCGCGCAGTTCTTCGGCCGCCTCCCCGACCCGCCCCGCGTGGAAGTCGGCGATCGCCCCCTCCAGGCGCTCCTCCGGGTCGCGATCGCGGGCCGCTTCCGTCATCGCGCTGCGTGGTAGCAGTCCTCAAGGACAGGATCGACGGGGGGCGGGGGCTCATGCCTGACCGCTTGCCAAGCCGAGATTCTCTGGTTGAATGCTGGGCTCGGCGATGCCGGGCGGAGGGCTCTGTGCCACCCCCCATCGCCCTTTCCTCCTTTTCAGGGACGTAGCACGGTGACCACGACCATGGCCAATCCCGCCGCAGTCCGCCCCCAGGGCGATCCGGCCCTGCTCCGCCGCCGCAACGTGGGCATCATGGCCCACATCGACGCGGGCAAGACCACCGTGACGGAGCGCATCCTGAAGGTCACGGGCAAGATCCATCGGATCGGGGAGGTGCACGACGGCGCCGCCACCATGGACTACCTGGAGGAGGAGCGCGCGCGGGGCATCACGATCACCTCGGCCGCCATCAACGTGATGTGGCGGGACCACCTCGTCACGATCATCGACACCCCCGGCCACGTGGACTTCACGGCCGAGGTGGAGCGCAGCATGCGGGTGCTGGACGGCGCCGTCTGCGTCTTCGACGCGAGCGAGGGCGTCGAGCCGCAGTCGGAGACCGTCTGGCGCCAAGCGGACCGCTACGAGGTCCCCCGCCTCTGCTTCATCAACAAGATGGACAAGCCGGGCGCGAACTTCACCATGGCGGTCGACTCCATCCGGAAAAAGCTCGGGGCCAACCCCGTGCCGGTCCAGCTCCCCATCGGCCGCGAGAACAGCTTCAGCGGCCTCATCGACCTCGTGCGCATGACGGGATGGCACTACAAGACCTTGGAGGAGCGCGTCGAGATCCCCATCCCGGCCGACATGGCGGACGAGGCGAAGGCGGCGCGGACCCGGCTCGTCGAGGCGGCGGCGGAGCGGGACGAACGTCTCTTGGAACTCTACCTCGCGGGGCAGGAGCTTCCCGAGGCGGACCTCATCAAGAGCCTGCGGGCCGGCGTCGTCGCCGGGGAGATCCAGCCGGTATTCTGCGGCGCCGCGCTCAAGGACAAGGGCATCCAGCGCCTCCTCGACGGCGTGATCGACTACCTGCCGTCCCCCCTCGACCTTCCCCCGGTGCGCGGCACCGACGACGAGGGACAGCCCGTGCAACGTCCCCAGGACGCCGGCGAAAAGCTCGCCGCCATCGCCTTCAAGACGATCCACGATCGCACCGGCGATCTCACCTTCGTGCGCGTCTACTGCGGGACGCTCCGCCGCGGCGACGCGGTCTGGAACGCGCGCCGGCGCACCATGGAGCGCATCGGCCGCCTCTGCATCATGCGCGCCGCCCAGCGCGACCCGGTGGACGAGGCGCGCGCCGGCGAAATCGTCGCGGCGATCGGCCTCAAGGAGACCATCACCGGCGACACGCTCTGCACCAAGGAGGAGCCGATCCTGCTGGAGGCGATGGCCTTCCCCGAGGCGGTCATCTCCCTGGCGATCGCCCCGAAGAACCGCGCCGACCGCGACAAGCTGGCGCAGGCGCTCTCGGCCATCGGGCGCGAGGATCCCACGTTCCGCTACTTCACCGACGAGGAGACCAACGAGACGGTGATCGCGGGCATGGGGGAACTCCACCTCGAAATCGTCGTGAACCGCCTTCGCACCGAATTCAAGATCCTCGTCGACGTGGGCGCGCCCCGCGTGGCCTACCGCCAGACCCTCGCCAAGGCCGTCGACGTCGAGGGGCGGCATGTCAAGCAGACCGGCGGCCGCGGCCAGTTCGCGGTGGTCAACGTGCGCTTCAGCCTCGGGGAGACGCAGGAGACGGAATTCATCAACGGAGTGTTCGGCGGCAACGTGCCGAAGGAATACGTGCCGGGGGTGCGCAAGGGCATCGAGGCGGCCTGCGTCCGCGGCGAGCCTACGGGGTTCCCCTACGTCCGCATCAAGGCTGAACTCCACGATGGCAAGTCCCACGCCGTCGATTCGAGCGAGATGGCGTTCCAGGAGGCAGGCCGCCTCGCGTTCCAGGCCGCGGTCGAGCGGGCGGGGATCACCCTGCTCGAGCCGATCATGTCGATCCTGGTGCAGTGCCCCAGCAGCTTCCTCGGCGATGTCATCGGGTCGCTCAACGCCCGGCGTTCCGAGATCCAGGCCGTCGAGGAGACGCGCGGCGACTTCAGCCAGGTGCGCGGACGGGTTCCGCTGGCGGAGATGTTCAACTACGCCACGCAACTCCGCTCCATGACAACCGGGCGGGGCAACTACTCCATGGAGCCCGCCGACTACCAGCCGGTTCCCGCAAGCATCGCCGAAGAGATCCTCGAAGAGGCGCGCGAGCGCCGCCGGAAGAAGTAGGCGAACCGCCGCCCCCGCGCGGCAAGAGCCACGCCCCCCCCCGCCCGCGCTGGTCTGCGTACAATGGGCCCGGAGGTGTCGCGTGGGCTTTCGGGACGAGCTGGGCGCGGGCGAGCGGATCGGAGATCTGCGCGTCGAGCGCGTGCTCGGCCACGGCGCCTTCGCCGTCGTCTATCTTGCCACCGACACGCTCCTCCACCGCCCGGTCGCGCTCAAGGTGCTCCGCTTCCCCTCCTCGGAGGCCGCCAGCCCCGAGACCGATCGCGCACTGGCGGAGGCGCGCATCGTCGGCGCCCTGAAGAGTCCCCATGTGGTGACGCTCTATCGCGTCCATGGTGTGGCGGCGGCCGGAGGCTGGATGTTCGAGATGGAGTACGTCGACGGGGAGTCCCTCGAGACGCTCCTCCAGCGCACCAAGGTTCTGCCGCAGGAGCGGCTGGCAAAGATCCTGGAGGGGGTCCTTCTCGGCCTCGAGGCCGCGCACGGGGGCGGGGTCGCCCATGGCGATATCAAGCCCGCCAACGTGCTGCTCGGTTCGGCGGGCGAGGTGAAGCTGGCTGATTTCGGGCTCTCGCGCCTTCTCGGGGAGGCGAGCCTCGCCCTCGAATTCGGGGAGGGCGGCGCCGGCACGCCGCGGTACATGGCGCCCGAGGTGGTCATGGGCGAGCGAGCCCGCCCCGCCTCCGACCTCTGGAGCGTGGGTGTCTTGCTCTATCGCGGACTCACGGGCCAGTTCCCCTTCGCCGGCCAGGACCCCGCCTCGCTCTTTTTCGCCATCCAAAACCAGCCGCCCAGCCCCCTCGACGCCAAGGCGCACGGCACCCTGGGGCGGATCGCCCTCGCCTGCCTCGCGAAACGGCCGGAGGAGAGGCCCGCCTCCTGCGGCGAGATCCTGGCGGAGTTGCGGCAAGCCCCCCACGCGCGCCGGATTCTCGCCACGGCGGCCGCCGCCCCCCCGCCCGAACTGTTCGGCAGGGACGACGAGTTGCGCCGCGTGCTCGAACACGCACAGGAGGCCGCAGGGGGCCGGGGCAGGGTCGTGCTCGTCTGGGGGGAGACGGGGATCGGCAAGACCGCGCTGCTGCGTGAGGCGGGCCGGCTCGCTCGCGAGCGCGGATTCACCTGGATCGAGGTGGGGATCACGCCGGAGGAGGGGTTCCTCCTCCCCCTCGCGCACGCGGTACGCGCGCTGCCGCGCTCGAGCGCACGGCAACCGCCAGGGGGCGCACTGCCCGGAGCGCAGCGCGACCCCCCGGAGGCGGAGCAGCTCGGGGGCACGGGCGAGGCGGTGCGCAGGACCGACCGGCTCCTCCGGAACCTGGCCGCCTCACGTCCGCTGGGCCTGGCGGTGGAGGACGCGCACCTGGCTTCGGACGAAGAGCTGACCCAGCTCCGCAGCCTCGCCCGGTCCCTGCGCGACACACGCATCCTCCTCGTGATCAGCGCGCACCTCCAGGTCACCGGGGAATCCACGCCGGACGCGCGCACGGCGGCGGGACTGCATCTCCTCGCCGCCGTTCCCGGTATCGTCCGCCTCGATTTGGGCCCGCTCCCGGCCCAAGAGCTCTGCCGCGTGGTGGAAGCGCGGCGCGGGGGAACGCGGCTCTCGCCGGACCGCGCTCGCCAGCTCGTGCGGCTCGCCGAGGGCAATCCCCTTTACGCCCTCGAGCTGGACCGGCACCTCGAGGACGAGGCATCCCGGGGCGACGCCGCCGAAGCTTCCTCGGGTCCGCGCTCCCGCCGCGCGCCGTTGCCCCGACCCTTCCACGAACTGGTTGCCCTCCGCCTCCAGGGGCTCTCCGAGACCGAACGGGGCCTCCTCGACGTTGCGGCCGTGGACGGTCTGGAGTTCGACGGCGAAGCGGTCGCCGAAGTCCTCGGCAAGCCGCTCCTGCCCGTGCTGCGTGCGCTCCAGGCGCTCTATCGCGACCGGGGCCTCATCGTCCCGCGTCCCGCCGGGTACCGGTTCGCCCATGCCATCGTGCGCGAGGTGGTCTACTCCGAGGTCGCCCCCGACTTGCGGCGCGAGCTCCATGCCCGGCTCGCGGCGCATCTCGAGCTGCGCCCCTCCCGCGTGCACCT
>Ga0187893_10002250_pt1 | contig 43014 bp, 34 predicted proteins | sample MA1701074metaG_FD_139574 | JGI IMG/M metagenome (GOLD analysis project Ga0187893, IMG submission 139574) | White microbial mat communities from a basaltic lava cave in the Kipuka Kanohina Cave System on the Island of Hawaii, USA - MA170107-4 metaG ... | reverse complement strand
TTTCTGCACGAATCGAACACCATTCCCGGCAAGGCCAATCGCTGGCTCGCGCACTTCGTTGATCAAGCCTTCGTTGGCTTTCCCACGGCGGCGGGCCGCCTGCATCACACGAACATTCTCTGCACCGGCACACCCGTTCGCCCGCAATTCCAACTGGCGGAACCCGCCTCGTGCCGCATCGCGCTCGGCCTTGCACCGGAGCGACCGGTGTTGCTCATCATGGGCGGCAGTCAGGGAGCATCTGGCATCAACGACCTCGTCCTGCAAGCCGCGCCCGCGCTGCTCAAGGCGTCGCCAGAGTTGCAATTCCTGCACCTCACCGGCCCGAACGATGTCGCCAAAGTCCAGTCCAGCTACGACGCCCTCAAGGCCGGAGTCGTGGTCCGCCCGTTCCTCACCGAAATGGAACTCGCGCTCGGCGCGGCCAACGTCGCGGTGAGCCGCGCCGGCGGATCATCACTCGCCGAACTCGCCGCGATGCGCCTGCCGTCGGTGCTAATTCCGTATCCCATCGCCGCGGACAATCACCAGTTCCACAACGCACACGCCTATGTCGAAACCGGCGCCGCCCTGATGCTCGAACAAAAGGGCGCGACCGCCGAAGCCCTCGCCGCGCTCGTCCTGCGCCTTCTGGCGGACAAGTCCGCGCACGCTGCGATGTCGAAGGCCCTTGAACACTGGTACCAGGCCCAAGCCGCTGAACTGATCGCCGAGCGCATGATTGCTCTGACGGAAGCGATGAACCGAGGACGTTGGAAAGGCGAGAGTGCCGCGAGCCGCAGCGGAGTGCGCCCGTCCTCGGGCGCAGAAACGCAGGGACCACCGAGGACCCTGGGACGATTTCTGCAATGCTTAACGCAAAGACGCCGCAGAGACGCAAATCGCCGACAGCCTGTGGAAAACTTTTCACCGAACGACGGACTTGCCAATGAAATGCCGTTTACACTTCGCATCTTTGCGCCTTGGCGTCTTTGCGTTAAAACTTCGGCTGCGATATCTCGGTAGGTTCCGATGGTCCCTCTAACCACAGACCAGGTCAGCACGGTGCTGGATACAGCAGCAGCCGGCTCGACCGCGTACTTGGTCGGCATCGGTGGCTGCGGCATGAGTGGACTGGCGCATCTGCTCCTTGATCTCGGCTGGCGCGTCGCTGGTTCCGATCTCGTGGCCAACGAAGAAACCCGCCAGCTTCAAGAACGTGGTGTAACGATTCACATCGGCCACCAGACGGAGCAACTGCTCGCCACGCATCCCTCGCTCATCGTCTATTCGTCGGCCATCCGGCTTGATAACCCGGAACTGCAAGCCGCCGAACAAGCGCAAATCCCCATCGTCCGCCGCGCGGTCCTGCTCGCGGCGTTGGTCAATCGCCAATGCGGCATCTGTGTCGCCGGGATGCACGGCAAGACCACGACCTCGGCGTTGCTTGCTTTTGCTTTGGAGAACCTGTCTGCCAACCCCAGCTACGCGGTGGGGGCGCTCGTGCCACAACTCAGAAGGCACGCGCGCCTCCGCCAAAGTAGGACAGGCGTTTCGCCTGCCCAGGACCGCGTTAGCGGCTCGACGTTGGAAACGCAAGTGACAGAACAAGCCCTGTCGGATGGGCAGGCGGGACGGCTGCCCTGCTTTGTCGCCGAGGCCGACGAGAGCGATGGCACGCTCTCGGAGTTCCGTCCTCAGCACGCCATCGTGCTGAACGTCGATGCCGAGCACCTCGACTACTACGCCAATCTCGACGCCATCTGCCGCGAGTTCGCGAACTTCGCGCGGCAGACGCGCGAGACGTTGGTCTTCTGTGCGGATGATCCGCGCCTGGCCGAACTTTTCGCACGCAGTCCTGGTGCGATTTCTTACGGGTTTCATCCGTTGGCCACCTACCGGCTCGTCATTCCCGGGAGGGTGAGGCTTCCGCCGAACCCTGATCTTTCCGGAGCTGAAGCGGGTTCGGCAGGAGCCTCACCCTCCCGCGATCCTAGTGCCTCGTGCCTTGCGCCTCGCGCCTCCTTTGAAGTATGGCACTCCGGCCAGAAGCTCGGCGATTTCACTTTCCGGCTCTTCGGTGAGAAGAACATCTCGAACGCGGGCGCGGTGGTTGCACTGCTGCATCGGTTGGGCTACACGCCTTCCGCCATCGCGTCGGCCATTGCGGATTTCACGGGCGCGGCACGGCGGCAACAGGAGTTGTTTAGCGATTCGCGGTTTCGTGTGTTCGATGACTATGGCCATCATCCCGCCGAGATCGAGGCGACGCTCAAGGCGTTCAAAGGCATTGGCGCGCGGCGCTTGCTCGTGGCATTCCAGCCGCATCGTTATACACGCACGCAGGCGCTGATGGGTGAGTTCGCGCCGTGCTTTGGCCAGGCGGATTTGCTGTGGGTGACGGACATCTACGCTGCCAGCGAACCGGAGATTCCCAGTGTGACGAGCGCGAAGTTGGTCGAGGCGATCCGCGCGGCACAAAGAGAAGTCAGTAAAGAAGCCCGCCCTCACCCCGGCCCTCTCCCCCAGGAGAGGGGGCGCGGTCACGGCTCCCGTCAACCCGACAATTCTCGCCGCGTTCATGAAGCTTCAGACGCGGAACAAGATTCTCGAAGTCCCGAGGGCAATCTCCGCGCTCCCTCTCCTGGGGCTGCGGACGAAGTCTCGGCGAAAGACAAATCCAACTCTGGTCGGGGTGAGGGCGGACCAAATCAATTTTCTCAATCGCCAGATGGTCAGAGCCTCCTTACGTCGGCTGCCACAGTCGAATACATCCCCACTCTCACCGACTTGCGCCGCGCCGTGCGTGCGGCCATGCTGCCGGGCGATGTCGTGTTGTTTCTCGGCGCGGGCGACATCACGAAGACTGCCCATGAACTGGCCGCCGAACTGCGAGAAGAAGCTGTGTCATCGAACGAACGAACCCTGGCCGCTTTGACGACCTCACTGTCGCCGGACTCCATCGTGCGCCGCGACGAACCGTTGGCGAAGCGCACCACATTGCGCGTCGGCGGCAAGACGGATTACTACGTCGAACCGGCGTCGGAGGAAGATTTGTCGCGCGTTTTGAAGTTCTGCGCAGAACGACAGCTTAAGTTCACCATGCTTGGTCGCGGCTCGAACCTGCTCATCAAGGACGGCGGCATTCGCGGTATGGTGATTTGCCTGAACCATCCGAACTTCAGCCGGCTGGAAATCATCGGCGATAAGCTGCACTGCGGCGCGGGTGTGAAGCTCAAGGCCGTGTCCGTCGAGGCGCGGCGCGCGGGCCTGGCCGGGCTGGAATTTCTCGAAGGCATCCCCGGCAGCCTCGGCGGCTCGATGCGCATGAATGCGGGCGCGATGGGTTCATGGCTGTTCGATGTGGTGGAGAAGATCCGGTTCATGGATTACTCCGGCGTGGCGCACGAACGCATGGCCAGCGAAGTAAACGTCGAGTATCGCGGCTGTCCGCTCTTCAAGACGCACATCGCCATTGGCGCGGTGCTGAAGGGCACGCCGGCCACGAAGGAAACCGTGGCGGCGCGCATGGAGCAGTTCAGCGCGAAACGCTGGGAGACGCAGCCAAAGGACCCAAGCGCCGGCTGCATTTTCAAAAACCCGAAAACCATTCCCGCCGGCAAACTCATCGACGAACTGGGCCTCAAAGGCACGCGAGTGGGCGGCGCGATGGTGTCGGACGTGCACGGCAATTTCATCGTGAACGACGGCAGCGCGACGGCAGCGGATGTCTTGAGCCTGATCGATGTGGTGAAGCAACGGGTGAAATCTGCGCGCGGGATTGAACTGGAGACTGAGGTGGAGATTTTGGGGGAAGGGTAAGAATGCTGCAGAGTAGAAGTGATCGCCGCTGCTTCAACGTTGGAAATCCTTCACGAATTCGATTCTGGTATAGTAAGGAGCCTGATACAGGAGCAGACTGCTGATGTACGTTGAGACGTCGTCGAAGGAAGGCTCAGTCAACAAAGCACTCGCGTACCTTGCTTTCGTCGCCTTGAACCAACTTGCTATTCCGCTCTTTTCTTTTCTAATGCTACTCACTGCGAATGATGCGGATGCTCGAGCTAGTTCCCCTTCGGCTCTGCGATATGACTTCGTTGAGAACAACTCGGGTTCGCCCAAGAAGCCTTTTTTTCGAAGCGCATGCAGGCATGCCTGTCGTAGGTGCGCATGACCGCTAAACTTCAGGATGTCGCGTATGAGCTGGCAAGCGATCAAAAATACCGGAGTAAAAACTGTGGCGGCTTGTGTGCTGATGAATACTTTCCGTTGGGTTGTGTGGACGAATCCTCGGAGTTCGCTTCCGTCGGTATGTCTGATCGCCGGATACACAGACATCGTGACACAGAATCTATCAGCTATGGCGACAACCGACTCCGAATATTCTGCGGTCGATGACCAGCGATCATAAGCCTTCGGTTCTTCCACATTAGCGAAGGAAAGGATAACATCACAACTTGGGTCGGAAGGTGGATTCTCTCGTCTATTGGCGTGTTTGTCTGTGCCCTGATTGGGCTTATGACTATCGTGAGATTGTTCCTGAAATCTGCGGATCAATTCGTAAGCTTTGTTTATCTGTTTTACCTTCTCGTTAGCACGCCGCTCTAGTTCTAGGTCACCTGCAAATCGATCTGGATGCCATACCTTTAGCATTTGGCGAAACGCTTGCCTCACCATTTCAGGAGAAGCGCTCGGCTCGACTTCCAATAAACGGAAACAACTGTGAATCTCCTCGTTCATATTGGTTGGTAGAACATCTAACGAAGTAGTTTTTTCAGAACAACCAAGAGAAAATCCCAGACTGCATGGCCAAAGTTTTCTGAAGCGGTTTGCTGAACAGATGATAGGAGAAGAACAAGACAGCAAATAAGCAAGACCCAAGATACCCGATATAGATCTTCTCCCTTCCTCAACTTTTCCATGTGAGGTTTGCAGTTCGATTCTCTTGATGAATGTTTGCGACTCTGTCGTTTCATAATCTTGGTGGGGCGTTTAGATTTCATGTGCATGAAGCGCGTTGTTGGCGCTGCGGCCCCCCTAGCAATCGGCGTGCCGGAAATTTTTGTAACACGTTGAAGTTAAAATAGTTGAATAGTTGGTTCCTTACGGTATGCGAACTGTTCGGGCGAAACAAAGACGTGTAGTTCAATTTATTCTTAGCGCGAGCAGGAAGGATCAGGGAGAGCGTTGAAGAAGAATATACGAAGCCAACTCTTCGGCTTGAAATAAACTGGTCTAACCAACTTTCTTGAAGGTTATCTTCCAAAAATTTCTCGGTCGCGCCAGTGATCTGGCCGATACCGAGCCGATCCTTGGCCTGTTTCTGGGCGCGGCGTTGCTGGCGGTGTTTCTCGCGGCGTTCGCGCAGGGCAAGCCGGCGGCGGAACACAACGGCAAATCCGGTTTGGTCTGGATGCTTTACGGGAACTTCACGCGGCTGTTGTGGGCGGCGTTGCTTGTGGTGTTCCTGGTTGGGACGGTGGCTGTGCTGCGGACTTACCTGCGGCAGTCGGTGGCAAACTTTCAGCGCACGCACGGGCGCGTGACGACCGCGAACTACAACGCCGTCCAGACGATCTGGGGAGCGGAACAGCAGCAGGGTGAGTTGCGCGTGGAGATTTACAACGACGAGGAAGTGACCGAGCGCATCGAGTCCGAGGACCTGACCAAGCCCGCTGTGCTGCGCAAGAAGACGGTGCGGCGCTTCGCCACGGGCAATCCGTTTCTCGCGGCGCGGCACGACGTGACGCTGCGGCAGAATCCGCGCAAGAAAGGCTCGGCGCTCTACGGCGGTTACGAGACGGACTGCCGGTTCACCTGGCAGTTGAAGAATCCCGCGAGCGGCACGAACAAGAGCAACCTTATCTTCCCGCTGCCGGCGGCGGGCGCGATGTATGACGAGTTGTCCGCCACGCTGAACGGGCAGGACGTGTTGCCACAGGTGCAGATCCGCGAAGGCGCGTTGGTGCTTGCACGCGAGGTGGAGCCGAACGAACCGATGGAGTTCCGGCTCGCATTCAAGAGCCGCGGAATGTCCCACTGGTATTTCCAGGTGCGCGAGGCCCGCGAGGTGCGCGACTTCACGCTCACGCTGACGCTGCCGGATCTGCCGAAGGACAAGCTGAACTATCCCGAAGGCTGCATGACGCCCACAGGCATCCAGCCGACGGCGGACGGCGCCGGCTCGATGCTGGCGTATCGGCTCGACCACGCGCTGTCGAACAAGGGCATGGGGGTGGCGCTGCCGCAATTACCGCAACCGGGCGCGACGACGAACGCGGTGCTCGCGGAGATCGAGCGCGCGTGGGTGCTCCTGTTCGCGATGCTGGCGTTGTCGCTGACGCTCGCGTCGGCACGGCACGCGGTGTTGCTCACCGCGCTGTTCGGTGCTGCGACGGCGTTCGCCTACGGGTTGCTGGGCGATTTCAGCGATTTGCTGTTCGGTTTTTGGGGAACAGGCGGGCTGGTGTTGTTGCCGGGCTTTACCTTGCTGGCCTGGCTGCTGGTGCGCGCGGTGCGGGGAAGTCTCGGCAGATGGCTGGCCTTGCAGATGATTTTGATCGGCATCGTTTATCCGTGCGTGGCCGGATTGGACCCCGAACGCCAGTCGCTCTATCTCAACTTGTGCGCGGTTGTGTTCCTCGCGTTTGCGGCTTCGTTATTGATGAAGCAAGTGGCGCAGCAGGCGCCGCTGGTAGAGAAGCCGGTGGTGGCGGGTTGAGAATTCTACCGCTCCAGCCCGGCGGGGCGACATATTTGTAGTTACAATGCCGGAAGAACCCGCAAGCTCCTTAGGAGCGACATCATGAGGAACATGCCGCCCTCCGCGGCTTAAGTGATTTTCTATGTTGGTCTGTTTCTACAAAGATGCCGCTCCTACGGAGCTTGCTCTTGGTCTCGACGAGCGGTTACGCAGCCGCGCAAAGTGACGCAGGTTCGCCAAATGATTGCCCGACGTGCATTCCTTCAGATGGCATCTGCCTGGGCCATTGGGTTTGGCATTCAGTCCGATGCCCTGGCTCGAACGACGAAACCGAAGGCACCCGTCCGATTCACATGGAAGGTTCGCAAGGCGACGTCGTCGCTTACAATCCGTCCGAATCGCTGGCGGTGGATTGTGGCGCACCACAGCGCCATTCGATATGGCAACGCGGCAATTTACGGCCGGGCACACCGCGAGCGCGGCATGGAGAATGGGCTGGCCTACCATTTTGTCATTGGTAATGGGGTTGATTCCAGGGACGGCGAAATTGAGATCGGTCCACGCTGGCTCAAGCAAATCAAGGGCGGCCATGTTCATCGCGAGGAAATCAACGAGGTTGGCATCGGCATCTGCCTGGTCGGAAATTTTGAAAAGACTAAACCGACGCTGAAACAAATGGCGGCATTTCAGGAGCTGGTCAATTACCTGCGGTCGGAGGTGGTCGGCACAAAGATCCGATTCGCGGTGCACAAGGAAATCGATCCGGGCCGGACGGCGTGTCCGGGGCGCTTCTTCCCAACGGCCCAGATGCATCAGTGGTATGGGCGGCCCGGTTCGACGATTGTCTAGCGACGATGTGGAGGCTATTGAAACGTGGTGGTTAACAGATTGAACATCACTGTGATGCTCGGCGGGTTTTCCGCGGAGCGCGAGGTGTCGTTGAAGACCGGCGTGGCGGCGGCGAAGGCACTGCGCTCGCTGGGACACACCGTTCACGAACTCGATCCGCAGGATGACGACTGGACATTACCGCCGAAGACAGAAGTGGTGTTCCTCGCGTTGCACGGGATTTATGGCGAAGATGGGCAGGTACAGGCGCGATTGGAGAAGTTGGGCGTGTCTTACACGGGCTGCGGAGTGGAGGCCAGCCGGATTGCGTTCGACAAGGTCATCACGAAGCAGCGTTGTGTGGAAGCGGGCGTGCCGACGGCAAAGTTCGTGGTGTTCGATGCACCGGGTGCGACGTGGCCGATGGGCTGGCAGCCGCCGGTGGTGCTCAAGCCGGTGCGGCAAGGTTCAAGCGTGGGTTTGCAGTTCGTGGATCGAGTGGCGGATTTCAGCGCGGCGCTGACCGAGGCCTTGCGACACGATAGCCAGGTGCTGATGGAGGAACGCATCGTCGGCCGCGAGACGACGGTGGCGATTCTGGATGGCAAGGCATTGCCCGTCGTGGAGGTGCGTCCGAAAGAAGGCACTTACGATTACACGAACAAATACACGGCGGGTCGCACGGAATATTTCTGCCCTGCGCCGTTCGGGCCACTGGTGACTGCGGCGATTCAGCAGGCCGCGCTCGGGGCATTCAACGCGGTGGGCGGACGCGATTATGCGCGCGTGGACGTGATGGTGCGCGTGAACGGTGAGCCGGTGGTGCTCGAAGTGAACACACTGCCGGGCATGACGGAAACGAGTTTGTTACCGAAGGCGGCGGCGGCAGCGGGCATTGGTTACGCCGAGCTTTGCCAGCGGATGATTGATTTAGCGATGAAGCGGGCGAGGAAGTGATGGAAGAAACGTTCGCCTGCTCCGTGAATTATCCTCTCTGCCGAGAGGTTTTGGACTGCGCCGGTGCTCTGGCGCTTTCGGGCGCGTCCAAATTGTCAAAAGCGCCAGAGCACCGGCGCAGTCCAAGACGCTGACGCACGGACGATAGTCCAACACGCAGGCTCAAGCTCGGTGCTTGCACTCGCCGTCCATTCTTTCTACAACTCAACTCGTCCAGTCGATGTTCTTTAAGCGTAAACGCCGGAACCGACGCCATTCGCGCGGTTACGTCCTCGATGTCAAACTCAGCGCCAGTCAGCGCCGGGAAACCCGCCTTCGCCGTCTCACGCTCTTCCTCGGTTCCTCGCTCATCCTGTTTCTCACCGTGTTCATCGTTTGGCGCGGCGGGGAATGGCTGCTCCGTCGATTCGTCTATGAGAACCAGGCGTTCGCCATCCGCACTCTGCAAATCGAAACCGACGGCGTGCTTTCGACGGAACAGATTCGCACCTGGGCGGGCGCGCGGATGGGCGACAACCTTCTCGCGCTCGACATGGCACGCGTGGAGCGCGATCTGAAGCTTGTGCCCGCCATCGAATCGGTGAGCCTGGAGCGGGCCTTGCCCGGCATCTTGCGTATCCGCGTCGTCGAGCGTGAACCGATTGCGCAAATCAGCCTGCCGCAAGTCCGCGCAACGAGTGGCTACGAGGGCGTCTACACGCTGGATGCGAACGGTTATTTCATGTTCCCGATTGAAGCGATGCAGCGCACCACGCCGGTCGTGCAGACGAACGAACACCTGCCGATCATCGTGGGCATTCCGGCGCGTGATGTCCGTCCGGGTCGGCAATCCGAGACACCGCAGGTGCTGGCTGCGCTCGCGCTGGTCCGCGATTTCGAGCGATCGCCGATGGCGGGTGTGGTGGATTTGAAGCAAATCGATGTCACGACGCCTGGCGTATTGGCCGCGACGACGAGGCAGGGGAATGAACTGACGTTTGGCCTTTCGGACTTCGGCGCGCAGTTGCGCCGCTGGCGGTTGGTGCATGATTATGCGCAGCGTTTTGGCAAGCACATCAACACGCTCGACCTGATGGTCGCGAACAACGCGCCGATGCTTTGGACAGACGCCAGTGGTCTCACGCTGCCCCCCGCGCCCAAGCGCCCGAAAAATTCACCCTACAAGAAAAAGCATGTTTGATCCCGCATCCATCATCGTCGGCCTCGAACTCGGTACCTCGAAGGTTTGCGCGGTCGTCGGCGAAGTGAATTCCGCCGGCTCGCTGAACATCATCGGCGTGGGCCAGGCGCGCTCGCGCGGCGTGCGCAAGGGCGAGATTGCGGACGCCTCGGCGGCAGCCGAGGACGTGCGCAACGCCATTGTCGAGGCCGAGCAGATGGCGGACGTGGAGATCCGCAGCGTGTTTCTCGGCGTGACGGGCGGGCACATTCGAGGCTTCACCAATCGCGGCGTGCATCCGGTCGTGTCGGCGGACCGCGAAATCACGCGGGAGGATGTCGAGGACGTGATCAAGAACGCAAAGGCGATCAACCTGCCGGCAGAGAACCACGTCGTTCATGGCATCCGGCAGCATTTCTTTGTGGATGGCCAGGATGGGATCATCGATCCGGTGGGAATGCTCGGCGCGCGGGTTGAAGTGGACATGCACGTCATCCACGGCAATTTCAACCGGCTGCAAAATCCCATCCGCGTGGTGAAGGGGCTGCAACTGGAAGTTGACGCGATTGTGTTCAATGGACTGGCGTCGTCACTGGCGCTTCTGAGCAACGAGCAGAAGGAACTGGGCGCGGTGGTCATCGACCTTGGCGGCGGCACGACGGAATACGTGGTGTATTGCGGCGGCATCATCAAGCATGCAGGCGTGCTGGCTGTGGGCGGCGATCACGTGTCGAACGATCTGGCCTACGGCTTGAAAGTGCCGCTGGGCCGCGCGGAATCGCTGAAGGTCAAGCACGGCGCGGCGCACGTTGAGGAAAAGGACAAGGGCCTGACCGTGACAGAGAACGACGAGCTTGGCTTGCCGATGAAGACGTGCAACGTCGAGCACCTGCGCCGCATCATGTCGGTGCGCCTGGAAGAGACATTCGGGATGATCGAGCACGACTTGGGCAACGCGGGACTGCTGGATTATTTGCGCGCGGGCGTTTTCATTTGCGGCGGCGGGGCGCGCATTGAGGGCATCCAAAAGTTGGCGGAGCGCGTGTTTCAACTACCGGCTTCACTCGGAAAGACCAACTCGATCAGCGGCTTGAAGTCCGCGCTCGACCAGCCGGAGTTCGCGACGGCGATTGGCCTGGTGAAGTACGGCTCGTTTCAGCAGAAGAAAAAAGCGGGTGGCGCCTCGCTGACGCAGGCGATCAAGGAAACGCTGTTTGGCGGGTTACTGGCGCGGAGAGCGTGAGAGTTTTGAGAAACGCTCGCCCTCACCCCGGCCCTCTCCCCCAGGAGAGGGAGCGCGGAGGATGCGTTCAGACAAAACGAGGCTCTCTCCGCGTTCTAAACGCTATCGAACGCGGCGAACACTTTGATATGGACTAAGAGTGTTATCGCGCACCCTCTCCTGGGGGAGAGGGCCGGGGTGAGGGCGGACCAACAACTTTCAAATTCCTATGACCAACCAAACTGACAACACCGCGGATTCCTCCGCGCTGAAGAAATCGTTTACTATAAAAGTTCTGGGTGTGGGCGGCGCGGGTTGCAACGCCGTCAATCACCTCGCCCGCGAATCGTTCGCGGGCGTCAACTTTGCCGTGATGAACACGGATGCACCTGCGCTCGCACAGTCGCCAGTGCCGACCAGGTTAAACCTTGGCGCGAAGACCATGCGAGGGCTTGGCGCCGGCGGCGACCCGGAGCGCGGTCGCGCCGCTGCCGATGAGGACGCGGCGCAGATTCGTGCGCTCTGCGAGGGCGCAGATGTGGTATTCGTGGTCGCTGGCCTAGGCGGCGGAACGGGCACGGGCGCGGGGCCGGTGGTTGCACGAGTGGCAAAGGAGACGGGGGCGCTGGTGCTTTCCATCGTCATGCTGCCGTTTGATTGCGAGGGCAGCCGGCGGGCGCGACAGGCGCAGCTTGGCTTGCACGAACTGAAAGGCGCGGCGGATGGTGTTATCTGTCTGCCGAACCAAAGGGTGTTCAAACTCATCGACGAGAACACGAGTTTGCTCGACGCGTTTCACATCACCAATGAACTGGTGGCGCAGGCCGTGCGCGGCATCTGGCGGCTGCTGTCACGACCGGGCCTGATCAACGTCGATTTCGCGGACCTGTGCTCTATGACGCGCGGCAAGCACGCGGAGAGCTGTCTCATCACGGCGGAGGCGCAGGGCGAGAACCGTTCGCGCGAAGTGATGGAGAAAATCATGGCGCATCCGCTGGTTGAAGGCGGCCAGGTGCTGACGGAATCGGCGGGCGTGCTGGTGTGCATCGCGGGCGGCAAGGGGCTGGCGATGGCGGAGGTGAACCGCATCGTGGAACAGATCAACCGGCAGTGCGAACAGGCGCACATCATCATGGGCGCGGCGATTGATGAGGAACTGGGCGACAAGTTGTTGGTGACACTGGTGGCAGCACGGAACAACGCGGAACGCGGAACGTGGAACGCGGAATTGCAAAACGGGCCGGTTCGTGGGACTGATACAACGACAGTCGCGTATGCTGCGGGCGTGGAACTGGAGACACCCATGACGGGTCTGGATGCGAGGCCGGCCTCGCGCTTCGTGGCTCCGGCCCCGGAGTCCACGCCGGAAAAGACGGAGCGTTTGCTGGCGCAGCAGAACGGCGGGCGGGGACGCAAAGGCAGTTCGCGGATGAAGCAAGGCCAGTTGCCGCTGGAGATTATTTCACGAGGCCGCTTCGAGAAAAGCGAGCCGACGATTTATCACGGCCAGGATTTGGACGTGCCGACTTACATCCGGCGTGGAGTGGCGTTGAATTGAGGAGTGTCAGTTAGATGGGCTGGTTCGCCGCACATGAGCATAGCAGGCTACAAACGTCTTGCGATTGGGCTGAGTGTTGGTTCATTCGTGATCCTTCTGCTATGCGGTTCACTTTTCTGGAGTCATGGCTGGCTCACGATTCGAGTTGCGTGGGGAGAAGACCAGATGAAGATTTTTGCGGAGATGCGAACGCGATCTTTGCAGGCCGATTCTGCCGACGCTGCGGGTAATTTGGAGTATGTCGTGGGCTATTATCCGTCAGGCAGTAAACAGGAGACGGGTTCGCGCCTCGACCGCATTGTGGAACGCGAGCGAGCACTCGCCGTGCGAGACATCATCGCACATCTTCGCATTAAGACCGGCGAGGATTTGGGTGAGAATCCAGAGGCTTGGATCAAGAAGTATGCAAAGAGGTAAGCGAAAGTGGCATCGAATCGATGCACCGCCATCCGTTTGGCGGATTGATCTGCTGGCTGTTTAGTTACTTTCCCAAGGAGCGGAACATTCGAGTTGTAACTCGCGGGGCGCGAGCAACGACCCTGCATCGTTGTAACGCTGTGTTGCAGGGTCGGTGTTCGACAAACGGTGCCTCCCGCGTCAGTGCCCCACACTGGTAGTTGGGCGCCTGCCCCGCGAGTTTTTCCTCCGTCCGTTACAGGGTGGTTTACCTGTTGGTGTGGTTTACATGGCCGGCGGTGTCGGCGGGCGTGTTGCGTTCCGTGTTTCGTGATGACGCGGAGGCGGCCAGCTACCAAATCACGGAGCACGGAACACGCAGCACGTTCCTGAACTCCACGCTTCGCATTTCATCGAACCTTCCGTAAGCTCGCACCCGCATGGGGCAGATCGTGTGGCTGGTGGTGCCGGGAGTGCTGGTATTTGCCAGCGCCAGCTTCTTCTTTGCTCTGGCGGAGTCGGCGCTATTCGCGTTGGGCAAGTGGCGGGCGAAACAAATTGCCGAGCAACCGGGCGGCGCGACAGTCTTGCGCCTGCTGGAACAACCGGCGGAGCTCCTTGCCACACTCGTTCTGGGAAACACAGCTGCCAACGGCGCGATTGTCGCGCTGGTCTTGTGGCCGGTGTTGCTGGGGCAATGGCCGGTGGAGCTGATGCTGCCGGCGGTTGCGATTTTCATCCTGGTTGGTTGCGAGATTCTGCCGAAGACGCTCGCGGTGCGCGCGCCGGAGCTATGGTCGCGACAGGTGGCGCGGCCGATTTTTCTCCTTCGCGAGACGACCGGCTGGCTACAGCGATTATTCCAGGGGTTCAACGAAGGGCTGCTGCGATTGCTGGTGCGAGGTGTGGCGCGGCCGCAAGCTTCGTTAGCCGAAGCGGAGTATCAGGAACTGGTCGAACTGGCCTTCCAGCAAGGCACACTGGCGAAGTCCGAGAAGGAAATCATCCTCCAGATCGTGAACCTTGACCGCAAGACGGCGAAGGATGTGATGAAGCCGCGATCGCGCATGGCGGCGATTTCGGACGAGTTGAGCATCGAGGAAATGATCGCGGCGGCACGGAAGTTCAAGCACCGGCGGCTGCCGATCTATGATGAAACGCCGGATACCATCGTCGGCATCTTGAACACGCGGGCGTTGTTGCTTGATCCGAACATCGATCTCGCGGAGGCCATTGAGTTCCCCTCGTTTGTGCCGGAGAGCATGAACCTGTTGCAACTGCTCCAGAGCCTGCAACGGCAGCAGCGCGGCATGGCTGTGGTGGTCGATGAGTTTGGGGGCACGGCGGGATTGGTGACGGTGGAAGACATCATGGAGGAAGTCGTTGGGCAAATCCGCAGCGAGGACGAGCCGGCGGGCTTCGTGATGGAAAAGCTGGCCGAAGGCCGCTGGCGCGTGAGCGGGCGGATGCGTATTGATGATTTCCGCCGCGAGTATCCGGACCTTGGCGACGTGCCGGACGTGGACACGATGGGCGGCTTGATGGTGTCGCTGGCGGAAGTGGTGCCGGCGATGGGCGAATCAGTCACGTTTCGCGGGCTGAAGCTGACGGCCCAGTGGGTCGAGGAACGGCGAGTGCGCGAACTGGTGGTGGAAACGGCGAAGAAGAAATGAGCGGGCTGCTGCTATTCATCTTCGTCCTGTGCCTGGCCTTGTCGTTCTTCCTGTCGGGCATGGAGGCGGGCGTGTTTGCGTTGAGCCGTCTGCGCATCCGGCACCTGATGCGCCAGGGGAATCATCGCGCGCGGGCGTTGCTCGGCTACCTGGAGAACCCGGAGAATTTTCTCTGGACGATCATGGTCGGCAACACGCTCGCAAACATCGGCGTGGTGAGCATCGGCGTGATGTGGCTCTACGGCTGGCTGCGTCCGTGGCCGTGGCTGCTGATGCTCTCACTGGTCGTCGGGACTTTGATCTTTTACGCCCTATGTGAGCTGCTGCCGAAGATGCTTTTCCGGCATTACCCGAACCGGCTGTGCTTGGCGCTGGCAGTGCCTTTCCGCCTTGTGCATGTGTCGCTGAAGCCGCTGGTCGCGCCGATGGCGATGCTGTCGCGGCTTCTGCTGCGCTGGTCCGGCGGGCGGCGCTTCACGGGGCATCTGTTCGGCAATCGTGACGAGCTTCGGCTGGTGATGCAGGAATCGGCGCAGGCGCTGACCAGCGAGGAGCGCGTGATGATCAATCGCGTGCTCGATTTGCAAAACCTCACCGTGCGGCACGTCACCACGCCGCTGGCTCAGGCCGTCTCGGTGCCGGTGCATGCGCCGGTGAATGAAGTGTTGGTGCTTGGACGCGGGCGTGACCTCAACCGGCTGCCGGTTTGGCGGGAGGAAGGCGGGCGGCGGCGCATCGCGGGACTGTTGAGCTTGTGGTCGTTACTTTACGCGGACAACCTCGACGAGAAAAAAACGGCGGGGGATTTCCTCAAGCCAGCCTTGTATCTCGATGACGAGACGCGGCTGGAGGTGGCATTGAGCCAGATGCAGCGCACGGGCCAGCGCCTGGCCATCGTGCTGGACCGCAACCGGGCTGAGATCGGGATTGTCAGCCTGCGCGACATTCTCAAAGTCATCTTTGGCGAAGTGAAGCTCTGATATGGACGGCGATCCAAGCACTATTCTGCTGAAGATTCTGGCTGTTGTTGTATTGGTAGCGCTGAACGGTTTTTTTGTCGCGGCGGAGTTTGCACTCGTCAAGCTTCGCGACACGCAGTTGGACGCGTTCGTGGCCCAAGGACAGTGGCGGGCAAAGATTGCGCGCCGCGTGCTGGGTAACCTGGATCGTTCGTTGAGCGCGGCTCAGTTGGGCATCACGCTGGCCAGCCTGGGCCTGGGGTGGGTGGGAGAGCCGGTCTTCACCGCGCTGTTGGCGCCGGTATTGAACCTGGCGGGGTTGAGTGGAGAGGAGTTCAGGGATGCGCGGCACACGATCTCAGTCATCGTTGGTTTCACCGCCATCACGTTTCTGCACATTACCGCCGGTGAGCAGGCGCCGAAGTGGTTGGCGATTCAAAAGCCGTTGCCCACCTCGTTGTGGGTGGCCGCGCCGTTGCATTGGTTCGGCAAGCTGGCCTATCCGTTCATCTGGGTGCTGAACCAGTCGTCGCTCTGGATGCTTCGGCAATGCGGATTGCAGCCGACGGGCGAGGAGGAACTCGTCCATTCGGAGGAAGAACTCCGTCTGATGTTCAGCATGACGCAGAAGCGTTCCGGCGGCACTGCTCTAGGCCGCGACATCGTGCTGAATGCGCTCGACCTGCGGCGGCGCGTGGTGCGCGAAGTAATGCGGCCGCGGCAGGAAATCGTGGCACTCAACACCGAGGCGAGCATGGCGGAATGTCTCGACGTGGCGGAGAAGACGCGCTTCTCGCGCTTTCCGCTCTCCGAGGGCGGCGATCTCGATCGCACGCAGGGTGTGATTCATTTGAAGGATCTTTACGCCATGCGCCTGAAGGGCAAATGCGGGGCCGATCTGGCGCCCGTTGCGCGCAAGATTGTTTACGTGCCGGAAACCGGCCGGCTGGAGAAGCTGTTGCAAATCTTCCAGGATCGCCGGCTGCACATGGCCATCGTGGTGGATGAATATGGCGGGACCGTGGGCCTGGTGACGCTGGAGAACATCCTGGAAGAACTGGTCGGGCAGATTCAGGACGAGTTCGATCAGGAGAAGCCCATGGCGGTAAAGATCGGGGACCATTGCTGGGACATTGCGGGCGCGCTGGCGGTCCATGATCTGGAGCAATTGATGGGGGTTTCGTTAGCCGAGGAGGAAGCGACCACGGCGAGCGGCTGGGTAACGCGGAGATTGGGAGGTTTTCCGAAAACCGGCGATGTGCTGATGGTGGGGGACTACGAAATTCGCGTGGAGGAAATGGATGAAACGCGGGTGGGGCGATTGCGCCTTAGTCGGGCAAAGACCGTGGAACCGGCGCCGGATGGGAATTAAGGGCAACTGGCATTCCGCCGGGTCACTTCCCAGGCGCGGCGGCCTTGGCGGTATGGAAATTCGTCTGCGCCTTGATGGAGCCGGCTTCGATCTGTAAAACGTAATCAACGTCGGGCGATAACGGTTCCGGCTGCATGCGGGCCACGGCGGGTTTCATGCCTTTGACGGGGTATCCATACACGATCGATTTCACCGGCACGGAATTGGAATCGGACATCAGATGCCAAAGCGGGGCCGGGTACTTGTTGGTCGCGAGATCTTCAGCGGCGAACACTTTCACCGAAGTCAGTTTGTATTTCCCGCTGAAGGCAAACGAGACGGGATACACAGCCGCCTGATCCGGATCGCGCGGCACCGCTGAAACGCGTCCGGGGCGGATGGTGGGAATGATTTGAATAGTCTCAGAACGGAACCAGTCGGTAAAAGCGTAAACGTAGATGGCCGCCAGGAGCACGGCGAGGATGGACAGGACAATTCCATTTTTCGTCATACAATCAGGTTTAGTGGACGCTCCGAACATCCGATTATTCGAGAGGCTCGTGTAAATTTTCGGCGGAGTGCAATCGCCAACGCGAACCGGACACATCGCTGGAAGCGCTTCAGTTCGCAATCCAATGCGGAAGAAAACAGCCATGAAAAAAAATTTCGTTCAGAAAACGGGCGTGAACAGCGCCGGCTTCACGTTGATCGAATTGCTGGTGGTGATCGCGATCATTGCCATCCTCGCGGGGATGTTGCTGCCGGCGTTGAGCAAGGCGAAGGAAGCGGGCAAGCGGATCGCGTGTGTGAACAACATGCGGCAACTCGGCCTCGCCGCAGTGATGTATGTGGACGATAACCAGGATCGCTACCCGGTCCGCCAGTTGGGCGCCGATCCTGGGGCGTGGCCCACGACATTGTTTGACGGCTACAAGGATTTGCGGCTGTTGCTTTGCGCCAGTGACTCCTTGACGCCGGCGACGGGTGGTTCCAATCCCCAGCACAAGCCCGATACGATGCCGCGGAGTTACATTATCAATGGCTGGAACGATTATTGGCAGGAGCGCTGGACGGCTGATGGCTCCGGCTGGAATTTCGGCAGGCTGCAAGGAACCGTCACTCCTGAAAACGCAGTCAAACAGTCCAGCGAAACCATCCTCTTCGGTGAAAAGGTCACGGAGTCTCCGCACTTCTACATGGACTTTCTGGAAGGTGACGCCGATTCCCTCTCGGGCAACGACTTCACGGAAGTGGAGCATGGCCGCCATTCGAGGACGGGCAACGGTGGCGGCGGTTCCAATTATATCTTTGTGGATGGCAGTGCGCGGTTCATCCGTTATTGGGGCGCGTTAAGCCCGATAAACCTGTGGGGTGTGACCGACGTATGGCGGGGGAACGTCGCCAATTAATCTTAAATCGAGGCAGGCAGTAAAAAGACAGCCCAGCGGCTGTCTTTTTGTTTTAGTCAGGATCGATCTCCTTTCCAAGGTCCTAAAACTTAATGCTAATGGTTGCCGAACCGTAGGAGTCAGAATGGGCCTGCCCCTTGAACTCGTGTGTCCGGTAATAATGCCCCGCGGTGAATTCGACGGCTTTGAGAACTAACGCAACTCCGACATGGGCATCGCCGACGAGCCAGTGTTTATCTACGCTCTGGCTGGAATGCCAGGTATTGCCGTCGAGAAAAATATTGCGCAGCACGACGCGCCCTCCTCCACCGCCGAAGAGATAAGCGCCGAACTTTTTCCGCGTTTTGCCCTCGGGCGTTTCGAATTGATCGGGAATGTTGTAGCCCAGCCGGACGATGGCCCCCAAGCCGAGATGGGTATCGATGTTTCCCGCGCTGGCGTTCGCACGGGGAATGAAGTCAGCGGTCCACAACGTCTGACTGCGAGCGCGCAGAAGGTAGCTGCGTTCGTAACGGAAGGCAAAGCCGGGTTCGGTTTCCAGTTGATTGTCCCAGCCGCGAGGATCCCGCCCGTGCCAGACCTTTTGCGTATCCTCGGCCTGTGATTCGGGGCCGATGATCCCGAGGTCGAGGCGGAATTCTTCGAGCACGGGAATGGAGGCCGGATCGGGTCCGCGACGTTGAAGTAGGATCGCGCCGTAGAGCCAGCCCGCGTACGGACGGTCTTTGGGAAGGGGCTGCAAGGCTTCGAGGTCTTCGGGCGTATAAATTTCCTGGCCCAGTTCGACACCAAATTTGGTCGCGGAAACCTCGAAGCCGAACGTGGGAATGGCGTGGGAAATTTTTCGCATCCAGCCGGGCGTGGCGGTGTCGCTCGATAGATAACGGAGTCGAGCGCCCTGGGTGTAATGGCGATCGGTGTCGCGCGTCCCGTCGTTTTCCCAGGTGAGGTGCAGGCTATGGCCTTCCCAGCCCTGATCCGCGCGGCATGAGTTCCAGTAAAGCAGAAGGAGGATGAGGATCGGAGGCCATCGCCGAATGTGTTTCCCTGTGAATCCCATGCGGCCGTTCAATGTGTCATCGCATAGACTACGATGTTAATCCCCAGCGGGTAGGCCTTCTTTTCAGAGAACTCACGGAAATAATATTCGTTCTCACCTTCGCGCTCCCAGCCGTCCCCTAAATCGGTGTTGTGGCAAAGCATGACCATGATGCGCCCCTTATCATCGAGGATGGCGCGATAATGGACCTGCTCGGAGCCGGGGCCGTGACGCTCATAGGTGATGCCAGTGATCTCGTGGCGGATGCCGTGCGGGGCGCCGGGAACCTGCGGCTTTTCCTTGAGGTCGAACACGCAATGGAAAATCGGATGATCCATCGGCAGTTCAATCGCCTCGCGATCTGGGAACACGCGCTTAAGTTCCTCGGAGAAGTTTTCCCAATCCCGGTCTCCCCAAAAGTCGTCGCACATGAGGAACCCGCCATTGAGCAAGTAGCGGCGCAGGATGGGTACTTCCTTGTCGGTGAACGTCAGGCGGCCCGGTTCCACGATATAGATGAAAGGGTAATCGAACAGTTCCTTGTCGGTAATCTCAAGAACCTTGCCGTCGGGGTTGACCTTCAGTGACGTGACCTGCTGAAGCCTGAAGGAAAAGTTCAGATCGCTGTCTGGGGTGTCAATGGACCAACGTTCTTCCGGTTCTTTCCCGTAGCCGTACTTCCCGTCCACGCTGTACTTAATGCGAACGAAGGTGAAGACATCCTTTTTGAAAGGAGGCTCCACCTTCCAGGTGGGCGCGAATCCGCCCAGCCGTTCGTCGATCTCCCGCGCGCTGCGTTGGGCCAGCGCAACGCCAAAGGCGAGCACCACGGCGAACAGTAACACAGCGAGCCACCGAAGAGGATTCATAATTGAGCTTCATCCCGGTGGAACCAGAGCAGTCGTCCAAACGGCCCGTGCAATCCAGCCGGAATTTGGTGAAACCTTAGCGTCTCCCTTAAGCGTCGTCGAGGGCTTGTTAACGTGCGATTTGTAAAAAGGTCACGTGAAATGGTACGGTGGTGGAGAAACTGCGTTTGGCGATCCGGGAGATCGTAGCACGCGGAGTTTTGTCCGTCGTGCTCAAACGAAAAAACAAATTAAGTGTGAGATGACTGTGCCGATGTGAAATTGGACAGAGGTGGGTCAGTGATCCACAGTAAGGTCAGGACAGACCGAGGACTCTGGCTGAAATCAGTAGTATGAAGAGCACAGTATTTGTCAGGCCGAACCTCAAGATGTTTCTTTTGGGCGCCGTATTGGTGGTGGTGGTGCAACATTTGATTACCAGCGGTCTTTCCCAGGGCCAAGGGTCGTCCAGGCTGCTGCCAGTCAACGCCCGCGAGATGACCGAAAGCGATTTGCGAGAACTCATCAAACGGGCAAACGAATCGCCGAGCGTTGAAAACTTCATGCGCGTCAGCCGGTGTTTCGAGAAACGCGGTGAATACAAGAAGGCCTTGCAGTATCTGCGTCGCGCGGAGAAATTTGGCCAGTCCGAGGAAAGCTTCGATTGAGAGGCATCCTTCCCGGATTATCAACTCGGACCATATTCAAGATGGTGTTTCCTCGCGTGTGCGCTTGTGGCGCTTGAACGCTCTTCGCTAGTTTTTCCGATTACGTGCAGTGCGCCGTCGTTTAATGATGGCCCGCCATCACCGGACAAGCGTCTTTTTCTTCGGTAACATCTGCATCCACTGCTGCGTCAGATCACGGCGCGGTGTGGGCTGAGTTCACGGCGTAATCCGTTTGCGCCTAACGCTCAGCTATTGGCTCGACAACTCCACGTCTCGGCGGAGTTTTTTTGTTGAGGAGCAGGCGCGCTCCCTCACCGCCAGGCGCCCGTCTACAGCGCTCGCCCCAGCGAGCGAGCACGCGGAAGCTTGCCTTCTGCGCGGCAGGACGATTGACTTGTCCGTACCAAATCTATGGCAGGACATAGCAAGTGGGCGAAGGTGAAGCATTTCAAGGGCGCCATCGACGCCAAGCGCGGCAAGATTTTCGCGAAACTCAGCAAGGAAATTACCATTGCGGCCAGGATCGGTGGAGGGGATCCCGGGATGAATCCGCGTCTTCGCATGGCGTTGCTCAAAAGCCGCGCTGCGAACATGCCCAATGATAACATCGAGCGAGCGGTCAAACGCGGCACGGGCGAAGGCGATCAGGTCACTTACGAAGATTTGACCTATGAAGCGTTCGGACCGAACGGAGTTGCGCTGTTGGTAGAGTTGAGCACGGACAACCGGAACCGAACTGCGGCGGAGATCCGCAGCCTGTTGACCAAGAACGGCGGCGCCATTGCCACTTCCGGCTCGGTGACACGACTCTTCCAGCGCAACGGGCAAATCATCGTCGCACGCGAGGCGGCAAATGAGGATGCTTTAATGGAAGTGGTGCTTGAAGCGGGCGCGGAGGATTTCAAGGCCGAGCCAGAGGGTTACGAGGTCTTGACGGAGCCAGCGAGTTTTGAAGCAGTTCACAAGGCCATCGAGGCAAAGGGCATCAAGTGCGACGCAGCCAGCGTCACTTATCTGCCGACCATCACTGTGCCATTAGCTGATCCCGCGGCGGTGGCGGCGGTGAACAGATTGATTGAGTTGCTGGAGGATCACGATGACGTGAAAGAAGTGTACGCCAACGCCGAGTTTGTTTAATGGCCGAACCGGCGGGCGAAGCCCATCGCCAGCCACAGTGGCGCACTCCATACTAATTCCGGCGATTGGAACGACGCGATGTCCACACCCGAACGAACGCCTGCCACGCGCGCCTTGCTCTGGTTTTCAGAGGCGGTGTACCGCCACCGCGGCTGGTTCGGTTGGCCGCATCTGGCGCTGGCGGTAGTTTGTATCTGGTACACGGCTGCCAAGCTGGAATTTCACACCAATCGTAACGATCTCGTCGGGGGCGAGAAGGAGTACCACAGAATTTTTCTCCAGTTTCGGAAGGAATTCCCAGTAGAGGACGATCTCGTGGTGGTGGTGGAAAGCGAGCAGATGGAAAAGAACCGCCAGTTTGTGGAACGGCTGGGGGCGAAGCTCGAAGCGGCACGAACCGCGATCAGGCTGCCGGGTGCCAAAAAGATGATCGAGACGAATCTGTTCGCGCATGTCTTTTACAAGGGCGATTTGAAGATGATGGGCCCCAAAGCGCTGTTGTTCGTGCCGGAGACGGACTTGAAGGAATTGAACAAAACGCTGCGGGACTTCCGCCCGTTTCTGCAACAGTTCACTCAAGCCACAAATCTGGTTTCGCTGTTCAACCTGGTGAACCGGCAGATTTCCAGCGCGCGAGAAGAGGAAAACGAACAAAACAAAGCACTGATGAGGGCGCTCCCGGCGCTGGAGCGCATTCTCGATCAGGCGACGGACGGCCTGCTGCGGGCCGGCGTGCCGCCGTCGCCGGGTGTTAACGCGCTGTTTGACGGCGGGCGGCAGGCAGAGCAGCGGCTCTATATCACGTTCGGCGAAGGACGAATTTATCTTGCGACGGCGCAATCCGTGTCGTCCGCAAAACGGAGCGAAGCGGTTGAGCGGCTGCGAGAGTTGGTATCGGACACAGAGGTGGAGGTGCCCGGCTTAAACGTCGGGATCACAGGCGAACCTGTGTTGGAATATGATGAGATGTTGCAGTCGCAGAAGGACACCACACTGGCCACGATCATTTCTCTGGTGTTGGTGGCGTTGATTTTCATCTTCGGCTATCACGAGACAGGGCGCCCGCTCAAAGCGACACTGTGTTTGCTCGTCGGACTAGCCTACACGATGGGCTTCACGACCCTGACGGTCGGGCATTTGAACATTTTGACGATTACTTTCGTGCCCATCTTGATCGGGTTGGCCATTGACTTCGGGGTGCATCTTATCACGCGTTATGAGGAAGAGTTGCGGCATGGACGGAGCGAAAAAAAGGCGTTGGAGAAAGCGATTGTGAACACGGGGATGGGAATTTTCACCGGTGGTTTCACGACGGCCGGAGCGTTCTTCGCGATGGCCTTCACGGACTTTGATGGTATTCAGGAGATGGGGATTATCTGCGGCGGCGGCTTGCTGGTGTCGCTCATCCCGATGATGACGCTGCTGCCGGTGTTGCTGTTGCGTGGCCGGCAGAACGTGTTGGACCACGAGCTTCGCCCCGTCCTGGAAAAGCGGGAAGCCATCGAATTGGACCAGCGGGCGCGCATTGAGAATGTCTGGCTGCGCCGTCCCATAACGGTGACGGTAGTGGTCGTGGGTTTGACGTTGCTGGCACTGATTCCGTCGCGAAAGGTACAGTTTGATTACAATCTGCTCAACATGCAGAGCGCCGGGTTGCCTGCGGTGATCTTTCAGAACAAAATGATCGACTCCTCAACACGGTCGGTTCTCTTTGGCGCGATCGTGGCGACGAATGTCGTTCAAGCCACCAACCTGATTGCCACACTACAAGGCCTCCCGACGGTGTCCACGGTGGATTCCATGGCCCCATATCTGGCCGAAGATGTCGGAGGCAAGTTGCAACTGCTTCGTGAGATCAAACAAATCGCCTCGGAGATACATTTCCAGCCGGTGGATACGAATCTGACAAGCGTGGCTGAATTGGATCAGTCATTGTTTTCACTGCACGGCTACTTGAGCATTGCCTTGAACAAGATCGACACAACCGAGCAGAAGCTCCGCGAACAGGTGACGTCGCTGATGCAGTCCATCAGCGCATTACGGCAGCGGCTGTTGCTCGACGAGCGCACGAGCACGTCGGAGAAACTCGCGCAATTCCAGCAGGCGTTGTTCAACGATGTGAATCAAACCTTCACGTCCATCCGGGAGCAGGATGCCGGCGGCAAACTCACGGTGAGCGATTTGCCGTCGGTGTTGCGCAACCGTTTCATTGGAGTGACCGGCCAGCACCTCTTGCAGATCTATCCGAAGGAAAACATCTGGGAGCGCGACAAGCAGGAGGCGTTTGTCGCCGACTTGCGCCGAGTCGATCGTCACGCCACGGGCACCCCGGTGCAATTGCTGGAATACACCCGACTGCTCAAAGAAAGCTATCAAGACGCCGCATCGTATTCACTCATCGCCATCGCCTTGCTGGTCTTCATTCATTTCCGCAAAGTCTCCTGTGTGATACTTGCTCTCATCCCCGTGGGGATCGGATTTCTGTGGATGACCGCATTCATGGGGTTGTTCAACATTTCGTTCAACCCGGCGAACATCATGACTCTCCCCCTGGTCATCGGTATTGGTATTACGAACGGCATTCACATCCTCAACCGTTTCGCGGAAGAGTTGCACCCGAACATTCTCGCTAAAAGCACGGGCAAGGCGGTCCTGGTGTCTGGTCTCACCACCATCGCTGGATTCGGAAGCTTGATTGTAGCAAAACATCAAGGCATCGAGAGCCTCGGTTACGTTATGGCGACCGGCACTGCGACCTGCATGTTAGTTGGGTTGACCTTCCTGCCAGCGCTGTTGAACCTGCTCGATCGCGGCGGTTGGACAATAAAAAAAACCCAGCGCGATAATGCACAATCGACGCTGGGTCGGGAGGAACCGAGGTAAAAACCTCAAGTCTGACGTGAGAGTAATTCACCGTGCTCGATTGTCAATCTATATGTCAATGGCGCTCGGTCTAGGAAAGCGGAGCACACGTTAACGCTATCGTCGTCACGGATGATCGTATGGATTTAATTGTTCCTTCGACCAAGGTCTGCTGTTTATAGTCCGTCTGCATTTCATGTTTAGCGCCAGAAACTTGCCTGCCCTCAAACTGTTCCTTGGGTTCCTGTGCGGGCTTCAATCTGTCGGCGCATCTGAACTTTCTTTTGGCCCGCTGTTTCATGAGTTCAAACTTACTCTGAATCCCGGTTATCGGACCGAAGCCGCCGGGCCGCTCTATTATCAGCAGGCAATAACGGAGGAGAACGATTTGACGCGCCTTTGGGCGGCGCCGCCCATCTTCTCCTATCTGCTCAATGAGGATACCGACTACGAGCAGTTTGATTTTCTTTGGAAAGGAATTAGTTACCACCGCTATGGCGAAGAGTATCGCTTTCACATCCTGCAATTGTTCAGTTTCTCCGGTGGCCAGACCCAATCCGAAACTAACGTTAGTCGGCTCACCTTGTTCCCTCTTTACTTCCAGCAGCGCTCCAAAATCCCGGACAAAAACTACACCGCGCTTCTGCCAATCTATGGACGGATTCGAGAGAGATTTTTTCGCGATGACATCCGCTTCGTCCTTTTCCCGATCTACGGCCAAAGCCGGAAGCGAGACGTGGTGACGGACAATTATCTGTACCCTTTCTTTCACCTGCGGCATGGCGACGGCCTTAAAGGCTGGCAGTTCTGGCCACTGGTGGGCAGTGAGCACAAGGAGGTCACCTCAAAAACCAACGGTTGGGGCGATGTCGAAATGGGCGGGGGGCACGATAAGCGCTTCATCCTGTGGCCAATTTTCCTGGAGCAACACACGGGGATTGGCACCGACAATCCCACACATCAGCAGGCATTGCTTCCCTTGTACAGTTTTCTCCGTTCGCCCCAGCGCGATTCCACGTCCTACCTCTGGCTGCTCGGTGTCACGCACACGGTAGATCGGCAAAAGCGGTTCGATGAATGGGGCGCGCCCTGGCCGCTCGTGGTGTTCACGCGTGGCGAGGGAAAAACCGCCAATCGTGTCTGGCCATTCTTCAGCAAGGCCTACAACACAACACAAACCAGCGAGTGGTATCTCTGGCCCGTCTACAAATATAACCGGCTCCACTCCGACCCCCTGAATCGCGAGCGAACGCGCATCCTCTTCTTCCTTTATTCGGCCGTTTCGGTGAAGAACACCGAGACCGGCAAGCGGCTTCGGCAGATCGATCTCTGGCCGCTATTCACTTCGCGCCGTGATCTCGAAGGCCGGAATCGTTTGCAAATCCTCGCGCCCCTCGAACCACTCCTGCCGAACAACACCAGCGTCGAGCGGGATCTCTCGCCGCTCTGGTCTCTTTGGAGGTCCGAGTGGAATTCCAAAACCGGGGCTACGAGTCAGTCGCTCCTCTGGAATCTTTATCGCCGCGATACCAGGCCCGAAGGCAAAAAGTGCTCGCTCCTTTTCGGACTTTTTCAGTATCAATCCGGCCATGATGGTCGGCGCTGGCGGGTGTTCTACGTCCCGTTGGGAACATCCCGCCGCTCTGACAAGCCTTCGTCTGAATAGCACGAAGTTATGTTCCAGAACATCGGCGAAATGATGGTCCTGCTGTGGCGCACTTTGCGAGCACTGCCGCAGGTGTTCCGTCAGCGCCAGAAGGTGTACGATCAGCTGTTTGAAATCGGCAACGCCAGCCTGCTCATGGCCTGCGTTCTCGCTCTCTTCATTGGCGGTGTCATTGCCTTGCAGACCGGTCCTGTGCTGGCCGAACGCGGCCTTTCCAGTGCCATTGGGGGGTTGGTCGGGTTGTCCATCTGCAAGGAGCTTGCTCCTGTGATGATGGCGGTGCTCATCGCCGGGCGCATTGGCTCGGCCATGGCGGCTGAAATCGGTTCCATGCGCGTCTATCAGGAAATCGACGCGTTGCGCACGATGAACATAAATCCGGTTCACTACCTGGTGCTGCCGCGCATTGTTGCCATTACCATCTCGCTACCCATTCTCGTGCTCTTCGCGATTCTCGTCGGCTGGTTTGGCGGCGGACTCGTAGCAGTGCTCAACGAGAAGATTTCCATCACGTTTCAATCCTTTTTCGTGAACCTGCGTCTGGTCGTCGAGTTCGGCGACGTGCTCAATGGTCTCTGCAAAAGCGCCGTTTTCGCAATTGTCATCGGCACAGTGTGTTGCCACCAGGGACTCGTGACCATCGGTGGCCCGCGCGGCATTGGGCGTTCCGTCACCAAGGCCGTGGTCAATTCCATCGTGTTGATTCTCATCCTCGACTACTTCCTCACCCGTTTCCTGCTCTATTTGGAAAAATGAGCGAAACTCCTACAATCGCGCCCGCGCAGGCCCAACACAGCGTCTCTGTCCGCGTCCAGGGCCTGCGCAAGAGTTACGCGGGAACGCCTGTGCTCAAAGGCATCGACTTTGAAGTGCAACGGGGAGAAATCTTCGTCATCATGGGGCCGAGCGGCAGCGGCAAGAGCGTCCTGCTTAAACACATTATCGGCCTCGAGCCACCCGATGAGGGTGACATCTTCATTGAAGGTGAATCCGTCCGCGCCGAAGGCGTGATGTCCAAATACCGCATGGCGCTCGTCTTTCAATCCGGCGCGCTGCTGAATTCTCTGAACGTTATCGAGAATGTCGGTCTTTACCTCAGCGAGCATCGGCTGAAAAAACCTGACGAGATCAGGCGCATTGCCACGGAAAAGCTGGAATTCCTCGGGCTTAAGAACGTTGCTGACCGCAGTCCGGGCGAGCTTTCCGGCGGCATGAAAAAGCGCGTTGCCATTGCCCGCGCCCTGGTCATCGAGCCTCAGCTCATTCTTTACGACGAGCCGACCAGTGAACTCGATCCATTGAGCGCCGTCGTTATTGGCGAAGAGATTCTCAATCTCCAGACGCGGACCCACGTTACCTCGCTCGTAGTCACCCATGACCGCGACCTGGCCTTTGGCATCGCCGATCGCATCGCCGTGATGTACGAAGGCGAAATCCTTGCCCTCGGAACTGTCGAGGAAATCAAGCGCCACAAACATCCCGTCATCCATCGCTTTCTCAACGCGGACTTCCGCCCCAACCATCAACAGGAACAAACATGAAAAACACTCTCGAAACCCGGCTCGGAATCTTCTTCGCCCTCGCCCTGGTCGTCGCCGTGCTCATTCTCGAAATGGTCGGCGCTGTGGACTGGTTCCGGGGCGGCTACTTCATCACCGCCAGCTTCAAGACCGCCCAGGAACTCAAGCGGGGCGACTTCGTCAAAATGGCCGGCGTCGAAGTCGGACGCGTCGAAAAAATCGAATTGGACGCCGGTCGGGCCAAGATCACGATGAAGATTCAAAAAAAGGAGGAGATCAAAATACGCACCGATGCGAAGGCCGTCATCAAATTCACCGGACTCATGGGCCAGAACTTTGTCAGCATCGAAGGCGGCACTCCCTCCGCGCCTGCCATCCAATCCGGCTCGCTCGAGACCATCGAACAGCCCGACCTCAGCGTCCTGATGTCCAAACTCGAAGGCGTCGCCAGCGGTGTGGAGAACCTCACCAAAAGCTTCAGCACCGACAACCTTAGCACTCTCATGGGACCGCTCACCGACTTCGTCAAACAAAACAGTGCTCCGCTCACCGCCGTCATCGGTAACATGCGGGTCGTGTCTGACAACATCGCCCAGGGCCGAGGCACCGTCGGCAGGCTCGTCATGGATGACGCGCTCTACAACGCCGCCTACTCCACGATCACCAATCTCCAGTTCGCCACCATGGACATTAAGAACCTCACCGGCCAGGCTGACGGGATGATCACCCAGGTTCGCGGCCTCATCGATGAAATCAACAGCGGCAAAGGCACACTGGGCAAACTCGCCAAAGACGAAGCTCTCTACGTTGAAACCACCGGGGCCATGACCAACCTTCGTGAAATCCTGCAAAAGATGAACCAGGGGCAGGGGACCGTCGGCAAGCTCATCAACGACGACTCCTTCCTCAAGAACGCCAAATTAAGTCTCCAGAAACTCGATAAAGCGACTGACGGCCTGGAGGATCAAGGCCCCTTGAGTGTTCTTGGCCTCGCCATCGGCAGTTTGTTCTGATTTCCGCGTCAGTTGGGGAATTTTTGCGAGCCAGGGCATTGCTTCGGCTGGCGCAGGCTCAGCACCGGTGTCGTATCCCGGCTTGAATCGGGTGAAATGAACGCCCGTCGAATCGTCTGTGCTTCCATTAATGTCATGAGCAACCGATTTCCCGCAGTGGCGCTGCTGACTTTCGCTACTTTCCTTTTGTTGGTGGGGGGAGTCAAAACCACTTTCGCTGGCGAAACGCTTTACAACGGAATTGTCCTGCCTGACGGGTGGCCGCCCCGGCTCTCAGACTTTCCGACCTCGGTCGAGCAGGCGCCTGCGGTTCCTCAGTATCTGGCCTCGCCTCCGCCCGTCATCGCCATCGACGTGGGACGCCAACTCTTCGTCGATGACTTTCTGATTGCTGAGACGACGCTGAAACGAAGGTTCCACCTGCCCAAGTACCATCCCGCCAGTCCCGTGCTCAAGCCGGACAAGCCGTGGGAGATGAAGAATCCCGATCACGCTGCGGCCATGGTTTTCAGCGACGGCGTCTGGTACGACCCAAAGGATCAACTTTTCAAAATGTGGTACTTGGTTGGCGAGAGCGCGGCTACCGGCTATGCCACTTCCCGCGACGGCATTCATTGGGACAAGCCTTCCCTCGACGTGCGGCCCCCGACGAACGTTGTGCAGCCGGGTGGCCGGGATTCCAGCACGGTCTGGCTCGATCTGGAGGAAAAAGATCCGGCGCGGCGTTTCAAAATGTTCCGTGTGATTGGTGCCGGCGAAGACCCGGTGACGAAGTGGAACAACTGGCAAATGGCCATCCATTTCTCGGCCGATGGCATTCACTGGGGCGATCCTGTCGCAAAAAGCGGCCGGGTTGTGGATCGGAGCACAGTGTTCTGGAATCCGTTTCGCCAGGTGTGGGTTTATAGCATCCGGCACGTTTATGAAGCTGGAGGCACCGTGGACAGGAGATACGGTTTTGCCCGACGGCGATCTTATCACGAGAATCGGGATGTTCTTGCCGCGGCTCGATGGGAAGTGAACGAACCGTTGCGTTGGACGGACGTCGATCGGCTCGACCCACAACGGCCTGACCTTAAGATCAAACCTCAACTCTACAACCTTGATGCGGTGGCTTACGAAAGTTTGATGGTCGGGTTCTTCACCATCTGGCGCGGCCAGCCTGCGGACCGTCACAAGCCGAATAACGTCGTGCTGGGCTACAGCCGCGATGGATGGCATTGGTCGCGTCCGGACCGGCGTGCGTTCTGTCCGGTGTCAGAACAACAGGGTGATTGGAACGCCAACAATGTTCAGTCCGCGGGCGGGGGTTTTCTCGTGGTGGGCGACGCTCTCTATTTCTACGTCAGCGGGCGAACGGGCCGGCCAGGCACGGACAAAGCCGGGGTCTTGACGACGGGACTGGCCACGCTGCGTCGCGACGGGTTCGCGTCAATGGACGCGGATGAGGCGGGAGGCACGCTCACGACGCGGCCCGTGCGCTTCAGCGGAAAACACCTGTTCGTCAATGTGGACGACCCGAACGGTGAGTTGCGAGTTGAGGTTCTCGACGAGGCTGGCCGGGTCATGCCGCGTTTCGCTGCGGAGAATTGCACTCCTGTCGCGACCGGCAAAACTTTGCACGCTGTCCGCTGGACGAGCATCGAAGATTTGTTTTCTCTGGCGAGCCAGCCGGTTCGCTTTCGGTTCCATCTCAAGAACGGCGGACTTTACGCCTTTTGGGTTTCTCCGGAAAAGACTGGAGCCAGTCGCGGCTACGTGGCCGCAGGCGGGCCGGGATTCTCCAGCAACCGGGATTTATGAGCGCGATCGCTGGTGAACTCCACACGAACTGGACGCGGGTAGGGGCGGCACGCTGCGATGTCTCCCCCCGCAAAGCAGCCGTATCCACTCGGTTCAATGTTTTGCGAGTAATTCTTCCGCTGCCGCTTGCGATGGTTCTGCTAACGTCAGCCGTCGGCGCCGAGCGGCCTGATTTCTCGCGCGAAGTTCGTCCGTTGTTTGAAGCGCACTGCATCAAATGCCATGGACCGGAGAAGCAAAAGGGCGGGTTGAGATTTGACACGAAGGAGGGCGCGTTTGCTACGGCAGAGTCTGGTGAGAAAGCTATTGTCCGCGGTCACGCCTCCCAAAGCCGGCTCATCAAATTGGTTTCCTCCAGGGCCGACGACGAGCGGATGCCGCCCAAGGGCGAACGTCTGTCCCGCTCGCAGATCGATCTCCTGAAGCGCTGGATCGATGCGGGGGCGGATTGGCCGGAGGCAGTCGTATCTACCGGCGCGAAGACGCGCTCTGAAATGATCGTGACGGACGAGGACCGAAAGCATTGGTCGTTTCTCCCGCTCAAAAGCCCGCCGCTGCCTTCAGTGAAAAACCCCCGCGTTGTCCGCACCCCGATGGATCGTTTCATCCTGGCCCGGCTCGAAGGGAAGGAGCTTGGATTCTCCCCACTGGCGGACGCTCAAAAACTCGTCCGGCGAATTTACTTCGACCTCATCGGCCTGCCGCCGACACCGGCGCAAGCCGAGTCATTCAATCGCCAATTCGCCCAGGACCCTCGCGTGGCCATCGAATCGCTCGTCGATGAACTGCTCGCCAGCCCGCATTACGGCGAACGCTGGGCGCGGCATTGGCTCGACGTGGCGCGCTACGCCGACAGCAACGGCTCGGAAAGCGACGCCGACCGGCCCACCGCTTACCACTATCGCGATTTCGTCATCCGCGCCTTCAACGAAGACATGCCGTTCGAGCAATTCACGCGCTGGCAACTGGCCGGCGACGAACTCGAGCCGGACAACCCGCGCGCCATCGCCGCCACCGGCTTCATCGTCGCCGGCACGCATGTCGCGCTTCCGCCGAATCTGATGGAAGAGGAGCGCACCCGCGAACGCTTCAACGAACTGGATGACATGATTGCCACGACCGGCTCCGCCATGCTCGGCCTCACGCTCGCCTGCGCCCGCTGTCACGACCACAAATACGATCCCGTGCCGACGCGCGATTACTACCGGCTGCAAAGCGCGTTCAATGGCGGCGAGCGCGCGGAGGTGCCGCTGGCGCCGATCGACGAAGTCCGCCGCTATCGAGAAGCCGAAAGCAAGTGGAGGATGGAACACGACGCGGCGAAGAAACGGCTCGACGATCATCTCAAGGCGATTCGGAAAGCGCACGAGCCAGCCGCGCGGCACACAAAGATCGAGGCGCTGAAAATCACCGACGACGAGAAGACGCTATTGAAAAATGATCCGGAAAACAAACAGGCCAAAGATCTGGCAAAGAAGTTTTCCAACGAAATCAAGGTGGAGGACAAGGATTACCGGCCGTTCCTGTCCGAAGCGGAACGCGCTGAGTGGGACGAGCGGGAGAAGGCATTCAAAATAGTCGAGAGTCGCAAGCCAAAGCCGCTGCCCACCGCGCTGGCGTTCGCCGACTTCAGCGCCAAACCACGCGAGACGTTTCTCCTGGCTCGTGGCGACTTTCGATCAAGGGCTGAGCCGGTGGAATTGGGATTCCTGACCGCCCTGATGCGAAACAAAACACCTGCGGACTACTGGGCAGGCGCGCGTTCCGCCAGCCGTCGAAACGATTCAACCCAACAACGCCGTGCCCTGGCCGAATGGCTGACGGACATGGAACATGGCTCCGGCGCGCTCGTCGCGCGAGTGATCGTGAACCGTGTCTGGCAGCATCACTTTGGAGAAGGACTGGTCCGCACTGTCAATGACTTTGGCACGCGTTGCGACCCGCCCACTCATCCTGAATTATTGGAATGGCTGGCGCACGAATTCGTGAAGGGCGGCTGGAAGTTGAAACCGTTGCACCGGCTCATCATGACCAGCGCGGTCTATCTCCAAGGCAGCGCGTTCGACGCCGCGAAAGCAAAAGTGGACCCGGACAATCGCCTGCTCTGGCGGCAGCGCCCGCAGCGGATCGAGTCCGAAATTCTCCGCGACTCCATTCTGGCGATCAGCGGCACGATAAATCCGGAAATGTTCGGCCCCGCGGTGAAAGGTCCCATCGCCTCCGAAGCCATCCAGGCTCGCAACATGAAGGACCCGTATCCGAAAGACGTGAGGGACACGCCGGCCACGCGCCGCCGCAGCATCTACATGTTCCATAAACGCGTCGTGCAATCTCCGCTCATGCAGGCGTTCGACGGCCCGGACGCGCAAGCCAGTTGCGGTCGCCGCGTGACGACCACGGTGGCACCGCAGGCGTTGGCCTTGCTCAACGACCGCTTCATTCGGGGGCGCGCTGAAGATCTTGCCCGCCGCCTGGCCAAAGAAGCAAGCCACGAGACAACCGCGCAAGTCCGGCTCGCCTGGCGACTCGTCCTGTCGCGCGAACCTTCCGTTACTGAACTGAAGTCCGGTACGGAATTCATTCAGGCCCGATCGGCGCAGCGCTCCACGCGCGACACCAGCCAACCTGAAGCCGACGCTCGTCATCTGGCCCTGACTGATTTCTGTCAGGCCCTTTTCGCCCTGAACGAATTCATCTACGTGGATTAACGAAGGCCCTTATTCTCGCGTCGGCAGATTCTCCTTCGCCTCAACCAACGTCCGTCACGGCACGGGGCGCCAGCGTTGCGCCTGAAAATTGTTCCGGCCCCAAGAGAAACAATGCCAGCAGCAATGGGCCGAGGAGAGAATCAGCTTCTCGATGCGACTCGATCAGAGGTTCGTTGCTCGCCAGATTTACTCGTACTTTTCCTGACCGTGGTGACAAAGAGTACCTGGCACTTCTTCGCCGGCTTTGAAGATCGTTTCCGAAACGCAACGCGGAGATGGTCGCCGCCTCGTTCGTGCCTCCCGGAATTGCGATACCACGACCGGAAGCGTCTTCATCATAATTTGCAAGTCCAACCAAACCGACTTGTTTTCCGAGTAGGCGATATCCAGGGCAATCATCTCCGAGAACGTTGTCTTATTCTTGCCGCACACCTGCCACAAGCCGGTCAGCCCTGGCAGGGTATTGAACCTCTGTCTCTGCAAGAGTGAATAATTCTCGTACTCATAAACCAGGCACGGCCGAGGCCCTACCAGGCTCATTTGACTGCCCAGCACGTTCAGGAGCTGCGGCAGTTCGTCCAGGCCAGTGGCGCGAAGCAGGGAACCCAAAGGAATGAGACGTCGATCGCCTTTCGTGTCCATTTTCACCATTGGCAGGTTCGAACGCATCAGTTCGGCGACATGACTTCGGTGCAGCCCGACATCGGAACCCACCGTCATAGTCCTGAACTTGAAGCAAATGAACCGCCGCCCTTGATAACCCACCCGTTCCTGCAGAAAAATCATCGGGCCGCGGGAAACGCATTTGATCAGAAGCCCGATACCGACCACCAAGGGTATCAGGAGCGGCAGCCCGACCAGGATACACGTGATATCCAGTCCTCGTTTCCAGAGCGGCGGTGACTCGCTAACGGGGCTTTCAGCTTCCTTGGAGCAGTGCCGGCAATCGCTGGCACCTTCTCAATAATCGGTGCATAAGTTGGACGCGTTTTTGACTAAGCGAACTAATTTCGCGGGCGAGGCTAACGAGCGCCCGGCGCTTCGCAATGGGGGAAAGACCCACTCTTTGGGTGGGTGAAGAACCCTGTAATGGAGCCCAGATACCTGAGACGGTGGCATCCAGGACTTTCAAATGGAGCTGGCCTTTGATACCGCCGCGCTCCGATCCTGAGCGCCGTTCCACCTTCAGGGTACGAAAGGCAGGAACTGCACCTTGCGCACGAAGCCTATGTCATTCTCCGTGATCAACAGGTTGCCTTCGTAATCCATCGTCACAGCGCGGCACTCGCTTACGCGCGCTTCGAGCGGGTTGTAAAACCATGTTCCGTCGCCGGCGTGCGCGCCGTTGCGATTTCCATTCAAGAACAGATGAATGTAGCCCTCCGTATCCACATACCACACGCGGCTGCTGCGGTGCGTGCAGACGACAAATGCGCCGCTCGGCAACATCCAGACTCCGCGCACTTCCTCCAAAGCCGTCTCCGTGGCCAAAGCGCCGTCGCCGCCACCGAAGGTCAGGCCATTACCTGCGATAACGGTGCGATTGCCCTCGGCGTCCAACCGATACACCTGGTGCGCGCTGCGGTCCGTCACCACCACATTGCCCGCGGAGTCCACGACCAGATTGCCGAGTTGCGCGAAATTGCGAGAGAAATCAGTCACGACCTCATCGGCCTTCCAGCGCTTCACCACGTTCAGTGAAGACAAGTAAGCCAGCGTCTCATCGTCACTCACCCACAAGCCGCGTCCGACGAGAATCCCTCCTGGCACCGTGAACAGCGTCTGCATCATGCCGTTCGTATCCAGGCGGCGCACCTTGCCATTATCCGTGTCGAGAATGTAGAGCGTGCCATCCCCGCGCACCCAAAGCCCATTCGGTCCACTTAACGCCACTTCAGTGCCCGGCGTCAGTTCGTCGGGGCCGTTCCCAACCACGCTTGTTCCGGCCACGGTGATAATCGTTCCGTCATGCAGGATTTTGCGGATGCCATGCGCGTCCTTGTCCGCGATGTAAATGTAGCCCGCGCGATCCGCCATCGTGATGTGCGGGCCGGACAAAACGGCGCTCGTCGCCGGACCTCTTTCATACTCGGGCCGCCAATTATTGACATCCTGCGGGCCGCCTGCGCCGGCAATCGTGATCAGCAGGCCATAGGCGCGCGTCAAGTTCGTGAAACCTTCCCGGCCACCATCCAGATCCCGGGCCAGCGCCCGATAGAATCCGGACGCGCCCGTCACGACCAGGGTGGCCTCTGCCACCGTCGACGTGGTGAACACATTGCGCACCGGCTGCCACGGCCCGGCCGCTGACTCCGCAGCCGCCACCGTGCACACGCCATTGAGGAACGCATTGGACACCGTGAGTTTTCCGGAAAGTGAGAACGACGAGATGCCAAACGGGCCTGCGGCTTGCATCCCGGCGCACGAAACAAGAAGAACAACAAATGCAGCTTTCATGCGAAAGGGTTGTCCGGAGAGTAATGAATCGTCAGTTGCGTGACAATCCCATTATGGCTGCCCTTTGTCACTTCTGCGAAGATTTGTCACCACGGATGGACACGGATGCACGCGGATAAGAAAACGGGAACGGACACGAATTCCACGAATGCTCACGAATTGGGATTTCAATTCGTGCAATTCGCGGAATTCGTGTCTCGGATCCGTACCACAACCACGAAAGTTCGCGCGCAGTTTCGGCAAGAACTCGGAGCGCGCTCGGTCCCCGAGCGCAGCCCGTCCGATGACACAGGAGGCCCCGAACCTTGGAGCCTCTGGCAATCCTGACCGCTGCGGGCGGGGACCGCCCGCGCTCCGCTTTGGTTGCGGCTTCGCTGCGCGTGGCTGAACGAATTCATTTACGTGGATTGAACCGCCCGTTCCCTTCATTCTCTCGTGCAGCGCGCGAAGTGACAGCGATGAACAACAATAATGGTTGGTTGATCGCTTGGATGATTGTGTTGGCATTGGATGGAGTTGCTCTCGATGCAACGGCAGCCGAAGTTGTCCCTCCCAAAACTTCCGCGGCAGGTAAGCCCTTCTCGATTCAACGGCAGGATGGGAACTTCTGGTTGGTCAAACCGAACGGTGAACGGTTCTTTTCCCTGGGCGTTTGCGTGGTGAACATGGGCATATCCCGCGCGGAATTCGATCCCAACAACCCCGGCTATGCGGCGTGGCGGCATTACGCTGATTCCAACCAGTGGGCTGGGGCGACTCGGTCGTGCCCACGCAAAAGGAGCGCGCCGCTGGATTTCGCAACACTCTTTACGGTCTCCTCGGCCTCCCCTATGTCATCGGCGCCCACTGGTTCCAATACTCCGACGAACCGACACATGGCCGCTACGACGGGGAGGATTTCAATTTCGGACTGGTGGATATTCATGACCGGCCTTACGAGGCGATCACCGCAACTGCTTCAGCGCTGGATTTGATCTCCCTCAAAAGCCGGCCCATTCGCCGGCGTCCTGACGCTTCCCAGGGCGTGCCGCCTGCGCCGCGAGATCCATTCCAGGAATTCAAACCCATGCTGGCTCTCAAAGGTTGGGACCGTGAGCGAGGATTCATCAAACCGGTGTCGGAATTTCCACTCGCTGACTTATATGTGTGCTGGAACAGGAAGGCGATTTATCTTGGACTGTATGCGCAGGATGATGGAGGACGTTTTTTACCGGGACAAAATTGTCCGCGCCAGCGATCGCGCCGAATGGAATGTGTCCATCAATGGAGCGACCCCCATCCGCGCCCGCATCGGGGCTGGAATGGAACCACTGGTGAACGAACCCGCGGTTCGGATCGAAAGTGTGTCCGGTCTCAACGGCAACGTCCGAAACATTGCCTGCATGGAACTGCCCGCAAAACTCTTCGGCAAGACTCGGTTTCGAGCGGGCGACAAAATCGACCTTGATTCCACCTTCTTCACGCACTGCCGGGCTTACCGCGTGGAATGGCGAGGGCAATTCCAATTGGGGGAATGAAGGGGGCGCCAAGCTCCCGCGAAGGAACAAAGGAGTCGAAGGCATTTCGATTCCTTCGCTCCCTTCGCCCCGTCGCGGGACACTGATTCGGTCATCAGCGTTTGTTAACCTCGAATCTCATCACTGGCCGAAAGGGCGACCGGCGCGCCACCTCTCCAAAGCGCGCCTTGCGAAACGCTGACGCCATGCCCGTCCACGCGAAAACGTCTGGCATCGGATCTTTTTTCGGCTCTACCGGATAGCCTTCGACAATTCGTGCGCCCAGCTTCGCTGCGAGATCGACGCCCGCCTTGACCAACTGAACACTCACTCCTGTTCGCCGAAAGGCTCTGGCCACGAAGAAACACGTGATTGACCAGACGGGCTTATCGTCCACCCGAGCCGCCACGCGTGAATTCTCAAGACGCGCATAAACTTCTCTCGGCGCGAGAGCGCACCACCCAATCGGTTCCGCTCCTGAATAGGCCAGCACACCGGGCGGCGGGCCGGTCGCGACAATCTTTTTAAACGCTGCCTTGTTCCGCGCACCCTTTTGCTTCTCGTATTGCGCGCGGTGCAACCGCCACGACATGCACCAGCAACCGCCGCACGCCCCGCGCACACCGAACAGCTTCTCGAGATCGCCCCATCGCTCGAGGGTCAATGGCCGAAACGTCAGGGGCTTGCCCTTCTGCGGCGACTTCAGTGCCTTCGTCGCTGTCATTGGCTGGTGATGATAATCTGGTGCGCTTCAGTCCACTCCTCGCAGCCGTAATCGTTCAAACTGCTGATCGTTCAGCTACTTCACCCGCTGCCAAACAATCAGGTAGGCTTCGGAATTGGTAGCGCTGGCGAAAGCAGTGGGACGAAGCTTGCCGGGCATGGTGTAGCAAATCCTCAGCGTGTCGCCTTCCAGCGCAATGATTCCTTGCGCTTCTTTTCCGATCAGGTCGCCTTCGGTCCCCACCATGTTGATGTGCGCAGGGGCCTTCGTGGTGTCCAGCCGATACGTGCTGTCGAATAGCACCTCGCCATCGCGTTCGGTTTTGTAGCGCGTGTCGGTCATGGTGAGACGCAGTTTCTTGACGGTCGTCTCGGCGAGGGGCTTGCCATTGACGGTCGCGTTCACGCACGACCATGTCCCGGTGGCTTTCTCCGCCAGGTTCACGATGTTTTTTGTGTCTGCCGCGTTGGCGCCCACGGCCACGAGCATCGCTACTGTTGCTATGAATGTTTTCATACGCTGGCTGGCCTTTGGTTGTGCCGGATTGCCACGGCGCTGGCAAGGAATGCTTATCAGTGAACTGGGCTGCAGAGAGAACTCTACGGCGTCGAAGCCCAAGGCCCGTTCGACGAACTCAGACTCGGTCGCCCCTACAGGGCTTGGGGATTTTGGGGAACTGAAACCCAGGGCGTCGCTCGCGGACTCGCTTTGCCCTGGGCTATCATCTGTCGGGCCTTCAGCCCTTCAGCAGAATCATTCCAATCCATGTTCCCGCATCTTTTGGCGGAGGAACACGGCGGATTGGGCGATGTCTGCAACGCCCGTTTTCGGGTCGGGACCGTCTTCAATCGAAATCCAGCCGGTGAAGCCGACACTCTTGAGAATGGCAAAGATGCGGTCGTAATCGTTCAGGCCGCGGCCAATAACGCCGTGCTTGAGAATGTTGGCGTAGCCTGTCTGCGCTTGGGCTTCCGTGCGGCGGAGGTCGTCCAACGTGCCTCCCTCCAGATAACGGTCACTCGCGTGCATGGTCTTGACACGATGCTTGACCCGTTCCAGCAGACGGATGGGGTCGTCTCCGGCGATGATCGCGTTGGACGGATCGTAGTTGACCCCGAACCATTGCACGTCGGGAATGCCGTCGATCAATTCCAGGAAGTCTTCCATCTTCTGGGCGAATTCCGGGTATTCCCCAAAGCTGTCCTTGTAATGGTTCTCGAGAATCAGGACGACCTGATGCGCCTGCGCGAAAGAGAGCAGCTCAACGATACATTCCTGCACCCATCGCAATCCCTGATCGCGGGCGATGTTCGGACGGCGCTGGCCCGACAGCACGCGGCAGTATTGTGCGCCCAGGCCGGCGGTGGCGCGAATGGCGTTCTTCTGTTTTTCGATTTCCGCTTTTCGATCCGCGAGCGCCGGCTTGGTGAAATCGGACGAATAGCACATCATTGGGATGGAGCGCCCTTGTTGCTCGACCTTCCGGCGCAGGCGGCCCCATTCCACGGGGTCGTTTTCCGGCGTGAATCCCCAATAGAACTCCAGGCCATCAATGTCGAACTGGAGCGCGAGGTCAATCCAGCTATCGACAGTCATGTCGCGCCGGACACACAACGCGTCGAGGAAGCATTTGGGAAAGGCGGCCAGGGGCATAGGCTCATGATTCGTTGATGGGGTGCAACTGGTATTCGAGAAGGCTTGAGGTGTCGAGCGCGACGATTGGGGGCAACGAGAGTGCAACTCGACATGTTGATTGAAGAACGCTCGCCCTCACCCCCAGGAGAGGGAGCGCGGCGTTGGACTCAGGTCAAGGCACGGCGGCTTTGCGGGTTAAACCCTACTTCTGCCGTGTCTGTTTTCGGCCAGTGTCTTTGCTGGCCTATGGCTTGTCGTTTTTTCATCCGAAGCCGCCGAGAACTGTTTTGTCTATGAAACTTTTCCCCCCGCGAGTCAGCTATGTTGGCTCTGCCATTATGCGCCCCTTGAACGCTGGAGGCTGCTACAGACTCGACAGAGGGCGGCTGTTGTTAGACAATCCACCGTCGCCTGAATGATCGCCACGAGCCACCATTGCGGACGCTACGAATCCTTCACGAACCGGCGGGACTTCCTGAAGAAGGCCGGGGCGGGGTTCGGGATGCTTGCCTTGGCGGACTTGTTGCAGGGAGATGGTTTGCTGGGTGCCGAACCGGCTAAAGCCGGGACTCCAAACGCGCAGCGGGCGCTCGATCCGATGGCGCCGCGGCAGCCGCATTACGCGGCCAAGGCCAAGTCGATCATCTGGCTGTTCATGGAAGGCGCGCCGAGTTCGGTGGACTTGTTCGATCCCAAGCCGGAACTCACAAAGCGCGACGGGCAACGTATCACCATCGACGTGTTCAACGGGAATCCGGGACCGCTGATGAAGTCGCCGTTCAGTTTCAAGCAATACGGCCAGTCGGGCGCGTGGGTGTGTGAGAAGTATCCAAACGTGGCGAAGCACGTGGACGATTTCGCTTTCATCAAGTCGCTCTACAGCGAGTCGAACGATCATGTGCCGGCGCTTTACCAGATCAACACGGGCATCGCGCGGCCCGGCTTTCCGAGCGCAGGCGCGTGGATCACCTACGGCCTGGGGAGCGAGAGCCAGAACCTGCCGGGTTACGTGGTGCTCGGGAATAGCCAGGGTGTGAAGGGGGGGCCGCTCAATTGGAGCGCGGGATTTCTGCCGACGAGTTATCAGGGCACCCTCTTTCGTTCGCAGGGCGCGCCCATTCTCAATCTCACGCGTCCCGAGCACGTCACGCGCGAGGACCAGCGGGCGCAATTGGATTTCCTGAAGAAGGTCAACGGCGAGCACCTCAAGCAGCACGAGGGTGAGCCGGACTTGCTCGCGCGCATCCAGAGTTTCGAGCTGGCGTATCGGATGCAGATGGAGGCGAGCGACCTGGCCGATTTCTCGAACGAATCGAAGGAAACGCTGGCGCTTTACGGCCTGGACCAGGACGTGTCGAAGAACATCGGCAAGAAATGTTTGATGGCGCGGCGGCTGATCGAGCGGGGCGTGCGCTTCGTGCAGGTCTATAGCGACGGCGAATGGGATGCGCACTCCGACCTCAAGGGAAATCACACGCAACATTGCGCCTCGACCGACATGCCGATTCACGGCTTGCTTACCGACTTGAAGCGCCGCGGCCTGCTGGACAACACGCTGGTGATTTGGGGTGGGGAGTTTGGTCGCATGCCGGTGTCGCAAGGCAATGGCGGCCGCGATCACAACCCGAACGGCTTTATGGCGTGGATGACCGGCGCGGGGATCAAGGGTGGCGTGAGTTATGGCGAGACAGACGAGATCGGTTACAAGTCCGTCGTGGATCGGGTGAGTGTCCACGACCTGCACGCGACGATGCTTCACCTCCTCGGGATGGACCACAAGAAGCTGACTTACTTCCATAACAGCCGGCGCTATCGGCTCACCGATGTTGCGGGCGAAGTCATCGAGAAGATTTTGGTTTGATAGCAAATGCCTCTTAGCGTGACGGTCGCTTCTGTCTGAATGAAGTCTCGTCATCCTGTGCGCCAAGCGAGAATCCGGCCCATGCTCATTCAGCAGCCGCCGATGTCGAAAGCCTGCTGGGTTAGCGTGTTCATCGGTCTCCTCCTGGCTGGCCCCATCAAGGGGGCGGAAGTACCGCTCGTTCTGCCGCTCTGGCCGGGAGCGGTTCCCGGAGATTACGGGACCATCGGTCCAGAGCGCGTGCGCGCGCCTTCCGAAGCTCCAACGAAAGATGCGAAATGGATCACCAACGTCACGAAGCCGACGGTCACAATCTTCCGGCCGGACAAGCACAAGAACACCGGCACGGCGGTGCTCATCTGTCCGGGCGGAGGTTACTGGAATCTGGCCTGGGACCTGGAAGGCGAAGAGGTGGCGGCCTGGTTAAACACGGTTGGCGTAATGGGCCTGGTGCTCAAGTATCGCGTGCCGCGACGCGCGGAACAGCCTGAGCAGTTGCCCGCTCCCGGCCCGCTGTTGGACGCTCAGCGGGCAGTCAGCCTGGTGCGGAGCCGGTCCGCGGAGTGGGGAATCGATCCCAAACGGATCGGCATCCTCGGTTTCTCGGCGGGCGGGCACCTGGCGGTAGCCACCGCAACGCATTTCGATCAACGCGCGTACGAACCGATTGACGAAATCGACAAGATGAGTTGCCGGCCGGATTTCGCGGTCGCCGTCTATCCGGGTTATTTGATTGAACAGGAGCGCGCTGGTGTAGAAGCGAAAAAGGACGTTCTCGCGCCCTATGTTCGGATTCCGAAGGAGACGCCGCCGATCTTCCTGGTGCATGCGAGCGACGATGCGGTGGCCGGAGCCGAGAACAGCGCGGTGATGTACCTGGCCCTGAGAAAAGCGAATGTGCCGGCGGAGTTGCATGTCTTCACACGGGGCGGTCATGGATTCGGCGTTCGCAAGAACGGCCTGCCGTGTTCAACCTGGACGGATCGCTGCGTCGCCTGGTTGCAAAACCAGAGCATGCTCGACACGAAGGCTGAGGCAAAATGAATTTCCTGAAGGTCGTTTTCTAAAAACCAGCAACGCAACTCTCTTCAACCTATGAAACAATTCGCCACTCTCCTCGCCCTCCTAACCCTTACGCCGCTCACGTCGGCGCTGGCGCAATCCCAAACCAGTGCGTCCGGGCAAGCCAAACTCAACGTGAAGCGGGACGTTCCCTACGCCGAGCCAGCCGATCCGCGGCAGAAAGTGGACATCTACGCGCCGGAAGGCGCCAGGAATCTGCCGGTGGTCTTCTGGATTCACGGCGGTGGCTGGGTAACGGGCGACAGGACCAACGTTCAGGTCAAGCCGCAGGCGTTCGTGGACAAGCGCTTCGTCTTCGTC
>Ga0187893_10002249_pt1 | contig 43026 bp, 33 predicted proteins | sample MA1701074metaG_FD_139574 | JGI IMG/M metagenome (GOLD analysis project Ga0187893, IMG submission 139574) | White microbial mat communities from a basaltic lava cave in the Kipuka Kanohina Cave System on the Island of Hawaii, USA - MA170107-4 metaG ... | reverse complement strand
TGGCCCGCGTTAGGTCTCGGGGAGCCAAGCGATCTGCAGAAGTACCGCTTCAACTGGAACGCGCCGATCATCGCGAGCCCGCACGATCCAAAGACCTTGTATCACGCGGGGAACCGTCTCTTTGCGTCGACAGATCGCGGGTACACGTGGTCTCCCGTTTCTCCTGACCTCACGCGCAACGATCGCACCAAACAAGGACTCGGTGGTGCACCGCTCACCAATGAGGGAGCAGGGGGCGAAGTGTACGGGACGATCTCTGCGTTGAGTGAATCGCCAGTGGAGCGCGGCGTAATTTGGGTCGGAACGGACGATGGCCTCGTGCAAGTCACGCGCGATAGCGGTCAAACGTGGTCCAACGTCACCCCGTCCGGTCTGCCGGTGGAAGGGCTCATCGCGACAATCGATGCGTCGCCGCACGCTCGTGGTGCAGCATATTTCGCGCTGGCGCGCTACAAGCTCGGCGACGACGCTCCGTACACTTACAAAACAACGGACTACGGCAAGACATGGACGCGCATAACGAGTGGCATGCGCGACTCTGAGCCTGTCCGCGTGCTGCGTGAGGATCCAGTTCGTCGTGGACTGCTGCTGGCGGGTACAGAGACCGGCATCTATGCGTCGTTCGACGACGGAGCGCGCTGGCAGTCGCTGCAGCTCAACCTCCCGCGCGTACCAGTCACTGACATCCAGATTCGCAAGGACGGCGACGTCGCGATCTCGACGGAAGGACGCGCGTTCTGGATTCTCGACGACATCGCTCCGCTGCGCGAGCTGTCGCCTAACGTGACCACGACTGCGCCCTATTTGTACAAGCCCACCGACGCGTATCGACTGGAATGGGGGAGTCCTCCCGTGCCAGCCGGCGCCGGTGGACGCAACAAGCCAAGCGGCGTGCTTGTCCGTTACGTGCTGCCGCAAGTAGCGGACTCAACGCAAGAAGTGAAGTTGGACATTCTGGACGCGAGCGGAGCCGTTATTCGGGCCTTTTCGTCTCGGCCGGCGCCGGCGCAACCTGCAGGCCCTGGCAGTCCACCGTTGCGTCCGCTTCCAGGCAAGAAAGGGATGAACACGTTCGCGTGGGATCTCCGCACCGAAGCCCCAGCCCGGGTCACCGGTCTCATGCAGCCAGGTAATCCACAGGGCTACCGCGTGGCGCCGGGCACATTCAGCGCGCGCCTGACAGCGTTCGGTGCTACGTCAACGCAGTCCTTCCGCGTGGTTTCGGATCCGCGCGAGCGCTACACCGAGCAACAAGTCGCGGCGCAGGTTCGTCTTGCTCGTCAGGCATGGGAGCGAGTGACGGAGCTGCACACGAATGTGACCGACCTGCGCAGCGTCAAGGAGCAGGTTTCCGGCGTGCTCGGAAAGCTGGGCGATCGGCAGGATGTGCAGGACGTCAAGGACCTTGCGTCCTCGATCAACGGGAAGGTGGATAGCGTCGACAACCGGCTCGTGCAGGCCAAGATCAAGACGTTTCAGGACGTGATCAATTTCCGCAACGGCTTGAGCGATCAGTACCTCTACCTCCAGGACGCGATCGACGGGAGTGAGCCGCCGCTCACAAAAGGAATGACCGATCGCTTCGCGGAAATCGAAGCGGAGTACGCGCCATATGCTGAGATCGTTAGGCGTACGTTAGCCGACGTGGAACGCTTCAACGCGCTGCTCAAGGCAAAGGGGATCGACGGCGTTGTCGTGAAGCGGCCGCCCGGTAAGGTGGCCATGTAATGCGAGTTGTCTAAACGGGTCAGCGGGGCTCGGCACGCTTCTCGCGCGACAAATCGCGCAGTCGCGTGTATAAACCGGCGGCCCCGGCCGTGTCGCGCTCGATGCGGCAGGTAGACGCTGACTTTGGGGGAATAAATGAAGACGGGCATCTCGCGTTATGCAGCCGCGACTGTCGCGGCGTTGTGCGTTGCGGCCTTTTCGTCGTCGCTCCACGCGCAGTACTTCGGCCGCAACAAGGTGCGTTACGAGAAGTTCGACTTTCGCGTCCTCGAGACTCCGCACTTTGAAATCTTCTACTATCCAGCGGAGTCGGTCGCGACGTTCGATGCGGCGCGCATGGCGGAGCGGTGGTACGCGCGGCACGCGCGCATCCTGAATCACCAGGCGGCGAAGAAGCCGGTCATCTTCTACGCGGATCACCCCGACTTCCAACAGACGAACGTCATCGGCGGCTTCATAAGCCAGGGAACCGGTGGCGTCACTGAGGGGCTGCGCGATCGTGTGATTCTGCCGTTTACCGGCGTGTACGCTGACAACGATCACGTGTTAGGCCACGAGCTCGTGCACGCCTTTCAATACGATCTCGAGCACGGGCCACAAGCCCAGAAGTCGCGAGGTCCCGGGATCCAGGCACTTCCGCTATGGCTGATCGAAGGGATGGCCGAGTATCTCTCGTTAGGCCGCTTCGATCCGAACACGGCGATGTGGCTGCGCGACGCCGCGCTGCGCAACGACCTCCCCACGATCGATCAGCTGACGCGCGACCCGCGGTTCTTCCCGTACCGATATGGGCAAGCGCTGTGGGCGTACATCGGCGGGAAGTGGGGTGATGCGACCGTGGGTCAGGTGTACCGCACCTCGCTGCAGAAGGGATGGAACGCCGCGCTCAAGCAGCATTTGGGCATGTCGCAAGATTCGCTTTCCAAGGAGTGGCTCGCCGCGATCCGGTCGACTTACCAGCCTTTGATGCAGGGGCGCGCGAAGCCGGCAGACGCGGGCCAAATCGTCCTGGGCCAGAATCGTAGCAGCGGTGACATGAATGTCTCGCCGACACTGAGCCCCGATGGGTCGCGCGTGGCCTTCCTCGCTCGGCGCGATGTGTTCACGATCGATCTCTTCATCGCGGATTCGCGCACCGGTGAGGTCACCAAACAGCTCACCGGGCCGAACGTCGACAGCCACTTCGACGCGCTGAGCTTCATCCAGTCGTCAGGCACGTGGTCGCCCGACGGGCGCAAGCTCGCCTTCGTCGTCTTCGCGGATGGCGACAACGAGCTGGCAATCTTCGATGTGGCGTCAGGCAATGTGGAACGGCGCATCAAGCCGCGCGGCGTGACCGCCATCGTCGATCCAGCCTGGAGTCCCGATGGGAGCACGATCGCCTTTTCGGGGATGCAGGGCGGGCTGGCCGATCTGTATCTGCTGAACCTCGACACGCAAGCCGTGACGCGCCTAACGAGCGATCGCTATGCGGAGCTGCAGCCAGCCTGGTCGCCGGACGGTAAGCGGCTCGCGTTCGCGACGGACCGCGGGCCCGAGACGGACTTCACGACGCTCAAGTTCGCATCCATGCGCATCGCGATCATGGATATTGCCACGCGGCAGGCGACGGTCCTGCCCGGGTTCGACAATACGCGGCACATCAATCCGCAGTTCGCACCGAATGGCACCGATCTGTTCTTCGTAGCGGATCGCGACGGGTTCAGCGACGTGTATCGCACGTCGCTGACCGGTGACGACGCGCGTCAGGTGACGAAGGTCGCGACCGGCGTGAGCGGCATTACGCGGCTTTCCCCGGCGCTGACTGTCGCACGATCCAACGGCCGCATGCTCTTTTCCGTTTTCAACGACGCCGGTTACGACATCGTGGGGCTGGACGCGCCGGCCACTCAGGGTACGCCGGTTGGTCCGATTGAAGGCGGCATCGCAGCGGCGGGGGTACTGCCACCGGCTACAGCGTTAGGCACGAGTGCGGTCGAAAGCGCGCTCAACGACGCGGTCGCCGGGCTTCCGCCAGCCAACGTCAGATACGCCGTGCAGCCTTACCGGGGCGGCCTCTCGCTCGACTATCTTGGCGCACCGTTCGTCGGTGTCGGCGTGAGTACAGGCACGTTCGGTGGAGCCGGGCTCGCCGGAGCCGTCGCCGCCTACTTCGGCGACATGTTAGGCGACAAAACGATCGGCGCTTCAGTGGTGGCGCAGGGAGACATCAAAGATATCGGTGGCGAGGTGTTCTACCTTGATGCGGGGCGCCGTTTGCAGTACTTGATCGGCGCGTCCCATATCCCATACGTCACTGGGTTTGCCGACATCCGGGATACCACCGTGACACTTACCGGTGGGCTGCAAGTACCCGCGCGCGTATTCCGCCAAACGCTACAGCGCACGTTCATCGACCGTCCCGCCCTAACGTTGCAGTATCCGTTCTCGCAGACACGGCGACTCGAGTTCGGCGGCTCGTACACATGGGTCAACTTCGATACCGAAACGTTCGAGCAGTTCGCCCTGCCGACCGGGCAAGTTTTTGAGCGGCGCGAAAGCCAACCGTCACCGCCTGGACTTGGGTATGGCCAAGGTTCGCTGGCGTTCGTGGGTGACTATTCGTACTTCGGGTTCACGTCGCCCGCCGCCGGTGGGCGTTATCGCTTCGAGTACGCGCCGATCTTCGGCGGCCTCAATCTACAAACGTTCCTGGCAGACTATCGTCGCTACTTCTTCAAGCGACCCATCACCTTCGCGATGCGCGGGCTGTACTACGGACGCTTCGGCAAGGATGCAGAGTCGAATCGCCTAACGCCACTCTTCCTGGGACAGGAAACGCTGATTCGCGGCTACTCGTTCGAAAACTTCGACGTATCCGAATGCACTGATACGGGGAATACGAGCGAGTGTCCGGAGTTCGACCGTTTGATCGGATCCCGCATCGGCGTGGCAAACGTAGAACTGCGCATTCCGCTCTTCGGAACGCGAGAGTTCGGGATCATCCCGTGGGGCTTCTTGCCCATCGAAGTCGCGCCGTTCTTCGATGCCGGCGTCGCGATGCAAAAGGGCGTGTCGACTGACTTCAGCTTTGCGCGACGCACGACGGCTCGCGTCCCCGTTTTCAGCGCTGGGGTATCGAGCCGCATCAACCTGTTCGGCTATGGCGTACTCGAAGCGTACTATGCGTACCCGTTCCAGCGCCCGGACAAAGGCGCGCACTTCGGCTTTGCCTTCGCGCCGGGTTGGTAGCCTAACGCTGGTATGAGGAGAGGTCGCGCTGCACAGCCTGCAGCGTGCCCACCGGCAGCGTGATCTTGACCGTGCGGTTCGGCCGCGCGTCGACGATCTCGAGTCGTAACTCGGGCCAGCTTGCGTCGCTCTTCGGTGCGAAGTCGCGCGGTGTGTACACTCCGATGCCGGCGTTGTACACGTGTCGACCCCGCGCGCGATACGACTCCGGATTCACCATGGCGGGAATGCGCGCGTTTTCGATCGGCGCGATGAGCAAGTTATCGCGATACAAACGCATGCCCACGATGTCGCCACCCCGAAGATCGACAATGCCTTGGGGGCGCTGCTTGCCATATGCGGCTAACTCAGGCGTCACGTGCAACACGACAACAGCACGTCGCTCGCTCACGTAGTCGGTCCACACGCTCCAGTTCTGAATCGGATCGATACGGCGCCGCGGCTGCGAATCGCTGATCGCCATCAACTGCGACGCCGCCAGATTCTGCCTCACTTGTTCGCTGCGCCATGCCATGACCTGCGGGGTCATTAGGAGAACTGTGATACCGTCCTGCGTTACTTGAAGCGGCTGCAGCTGATCTTCCTTGCGCGAGAGCGCCGCTGTGATTTCCCGGCGCGCGACTGGAGCGACGGGCCACGAGGGAACGAGCGTGTCGTTAGGCACGACGTCACGGCGTCGACGGGCGACGGTTCGCAACTCGTTTAGCGCCTCGGCTGTCACGAGCGTTGCGCTACCCCGCGGTCCCCTTCGAGCCAGCCCGACGATGCCGCGGTCCTTCGCCAGCACTGGGGACCCCGAGCCGCCGACGCGCAAACTGGCTTGCACGCCGCGGCGATCGCTTTGCGTCACCGCTCCGCGCGCCTCGATCGGCGCCGTGCCACGCGTACCTGCCGTTGGCACAACGAGCGAATCACCAACGGCTACGCGACCAGCCGAGTCCGACGCGATTGGCAGGACTGTACAGCGTCGGCAGTGGCTGAACGGAATGCGCAGCGCTGCGACGCCTCGCGTCGAGTCCACGGCGATCACGCGCCCCACAACTCGGCGTGCTGCGTCGAGCTGAATCCGCGGCTCGCTTGGCCCCTCCGCGAGCTCTCGTGCCGTTAGCACGATGCCGAGTGAATCGACAAGGAAGCCTGTCCCTTGCTGCTCCGCACCGTAAACGGTGAAGACGCCGGCGCGAGCCAGTGCGGCTGACGAGTCCAGCAACAGCGCAGGCGCTTGAACGAGTCCCTGTTCGGTATTTGTCGCCATCGCCGGCTGCTGCGGCTGCAGGATCCCTCCGGTGTCGCTCGCCGACAGCGACGTGGGAGGGAGCGCGCCCTCGTCCGCGCCAGCGCCTGCCAGCTTCCACACGACCAGAGCGGCCAGACCGAGCCCTGCGGCGACTGCCGTTAGGCGCCTCACTCGTGAGGGCCGCCGTCCAGGCACTTCCGTCGTCGGCGCCGCCGCCGGCTCGATTGCGATCGGTTCCGCCGGGGCGCTCTCGGTCGCTGCTGGGGTGACGTAATCCACGCTCGGGTGTGCCGTCGGTGGCGTCAGCTCGAGCGAGTGGACCGGCCGCGGGGGCGTGACAGACGGCGACCGCGAGGGCGTCGTGAAGCGATTGCGTAGCGCCTCGCGATACCGCTCCATCGTCTCGGTCCCGGGCATCTCGCCGATCGCGGCCTCGAGCTCGCGCCCGAACTCGTGCACCTCGTCGTAGCGGTCAGACACGTTGAGCGCGAGCGCGCGATCCAGCGTCGCCTGCAACGACGCGGGCCAGGCGACGTCCGGTTTCGCGTCAGCCAGCTTACGCGGGGGCGTCGTTAGGCGTGTCAGTAGCGCTTCCTTGGAGCTGCCGGACGGGAAGGGGAATGTCCCCGTGAGCGAGTAGTACGCGATGAGCGCGAGCGCGTACTGATCGCTGCGGGTATCAAGATTGTCGCCCGTGAGCTGCTCGGGACTCATGTAGTCCGGCGTGCCGACGATGATTCCCGTCGACGTGAACTGCTGCGTCGCCGAGGCCATCGCGCGCGAGATACCGAAGTCGACGAGTTTCACGAGGTCAGTGCCCCAACGCGTCGACGTCAGCATGATGTTGTCCGGCTTGAGATCCCGGTGCAGAATCCCAAGACCGTGCGCGGCGCTCAGAGCGTCCGCGGCCTGCGCGATGATGTCGGCGACTCGCGCCGGGTTGAGGGACCTCTCTTCCTCCAGGACGTCGGACAAGGGCTCGCCCGGGACGTACTCCATAGCGATGTAGACCAGGCCGTTGGGCGTCTCGCCGAAATCGTAGACTGCCGCGACGTTCGGATGCGTGATCTGGCTGGCGTTTTCGGCCTCGCGGTGGAAGCGGCTGACGGCGACTGGGTCGCTGGTGAGCGCCTCGCGCATGACCTTGAGGGCGCTCTTTCGCTTCATGCGCACATGCTCGGCGAGGAAGACCTGGCCCATCCCGCCGACGCCAATGCGTTCGAGGATGTGGTAGCGATCCGCCACGATGGTGCCAACCAAGTCGTCGGCAGGCTGTTCCAGCACCAGCGTCGCACCGTCCACCGAACAGAAGCGCGATTCGGCACCGTACACGGCACCGCACTGCGGGCAGACTTTGCGGAGGCTCACTTCGTGGGATAGACGGCTGGCAAGCGCCCGAAAAACATGTCGGCGCAGGATAGATTGCAAGAAAATCTAAGTTGAAGGCGGTGCGGATGCGGTCAAGGAGGCAGGGCCGCGAACGCCGCAGCAGTGATGGCACCGGCAAGCTGCCCGGAGCCGTTAGGCTAGGCAAACGCCGTGCACAACGATCGCTCGTGCTGTGACGGGACGCTGACGATCGCCTCTAACATGCCCTGATGCTGGGCCCTGGCTGCGAGCGATGAATGAGCGTTCCGAGGATTGTCGCGCTCGTCAGCGCTAGCCGCCGCGCGGCGGTCACCCAACTCCTTGCGGAGCGAGTCACGTTGCGACAGGGCGCCATGGTGTTCGCCACCGACGGCGCGGACGCGGCGCGCAGCGTCACGAGCGAGTCCTTCCTGCTCATCGACCCGAGTCGGCTCGGCGAGCTCGGTGCGATCGGCCGTGGCGTCGTCGGCGAGCCGCTGCCAGTTCCCGGCAGCGACTTGGGTAGCGAAGTGGAGGTGTGGCTCCAGCGACTGCCGCTGCGCACTCAAGCGGCGCTACGCGAAGCGCTGACCGCCCCGCGCTCATGGAGCGTGAAGCGTTTGGCCCACAGCGCGGGGGTGAGCACACGCCAGCTCGTTAGGCACTGTCACGCGGCCGGCTGCCCCGTGCAGCCGAAAGATCTGCTCATCGCGGCGCGGCTCCTCGCGGCGCAAACGCTGCTGCGCGGTCCGCGGCGTCCAACGGCGCGCGAGCTGGGTCACGCGTGCGGTTGGGTCGATGCGCGCTCGCTGCGCGCGGCGTTGAAACGCGCCGGACTACCGTCGGTCGCGGCGCTGGCGCATTTGGCGCTGTGTCGCGCGAGCCTCAGCGATCTGCTCGCGCGCATGCGCCAGGAATCCACCTAACGAGTGCAGCGACTCGCGTGTCGCATCCTTCCGCATGCATGTCGCGCACTGTCGCTGTTGGGGATTGCTGCTCGCAAACACATTGCCGCCGTCTGCCATTGTGATACCCAAGGAGGTCGGCTGTGAAGCGCTCGAGACTGCTGTTATCCGCACTCTTCGTCTGTGCCACCGCGTTGACGCTCGTTGCCGTTCGGGCGCGGGCCACGAGCGCAAACAACGCGTGTGGTCCAGGGCCTTTCTACTTGTACTGCACGTGCCGGCAAATCGGCTGCGGCAGCGGACGCCAGCTTTGCGCGCAGGGCGCCGGCTTCACGTGCTTCCAAGACGGGCTCAGGTAACCGTGATCAATCACTCACGCGCGCCTGCTCGAAAAAAGCGCTCGCGCAACGGTGTCGGGTGGGCAGCTGGTGTTACGCTCGCGGTGCTGCTCGGTGTGGTCACGACAGCACGCCTGCGCGCGAGTGAAAAGGCGCCCATCTCCAACGCCATCGATGCCACACTTGAACTGGCGTTAGGCGCGCCGACGGGCGTGCTCGCTGTTCTCAATCCAGTCAACTGCTCGCTCAGTGCCACTGACGCCGCGGCACTCAACGCTCTGGCGGCGGTGCCGGGTGTGCGAGTCACCGTGCTCCTTCTATCGGTTTCAGCTCACGACTCTGTATTGCAACGCGTACGAGCCGATTTCTCATTCTCATCCAATGTCTCGCTGCAGTCGGCGGCGCGAGTCAATCCGAGTCAGTTGCCGGTGGCATTTCGCCAGCCCTTCGTCGCTGTGATCAAGCGCGGCCAGCTTCGCCATGCGGCGTGGGGCGAAGCAATCAAGTCTCTGAGCTCATGGCTCCCTGCAGTTGCCGGTATTCGCGTAACTCAGCCGCTCACTCCTGCCGACTCGTCGACATGACTCGCTCTTTCTGCACTTGCTTCCTCCTCGCTCAATTGCTCGTTCGGGCGAGCGCGAGTATCGCCCAGCAGCCGGCCACTGATCGCCCCAAGGGGCGGGTATTCGCCAAAGGTGCATGGGTTGAGACGTCGCGCATAACTGACGACGGTGGACGCGTACTCACGAATCCGCGTCTGCTTGCCGCGCGTGGCGACAACGTCTTCGTCTACGATGCGGGGACACAGGAACTGATTGCTTTCACGCGCGCCGGCCGAGCGCTATGGCGCGCTGGAAGGCCTGGAAAGGGTCCGAGCGAGTTTTCCAATCCAGTCGATCTGCAAGTTGCGCCCAACGGCGACATCCACGTCCTCGACTCTGATGTTTCGCGCATCACCATCGTAGACCCGAGCGGTCGGGTCGTGGACATGCGCACGATCGCCGAGCCACTGCATCGAATCGTGCCGCGCCGAGCCGGTTGGTGGGGCGCTCCATTGGTCCGGCCCCACATCCTCGTTCCCGTCACCGCAGACGGAAAGCCCGGAGCGGAGAACAACGACCTGACGCCGGCCGATATCTCCCGGCGGCATATCCTGGTCCGCGAGCCGCATGTGGCGCCGCTGCCTAACGGTGGAGCGATCGTCGGGTTCGTTTGGTCCAGCCGACTGCTCGTTGTTGATCCTGACGGCAATCTCGTGGCCGATCTCGAAGGTCCCGAGTATATCCCCTTCGCGGAGCTGCGTTCGTACACGATTGAGATTCCACAAAAAGGGACCGTCCAGCGCGTCGATCCGAAGGCGCACGTTGCGAGCCGATACGTAGCGGCGAACGACACGATGGCCCTCGTGTTGTTCGGCGGCACAACTCGCGACCGCGGCAAGATCATCGACCGGTTCGACATACGCGCGCGCCGATACGTCGACAGCGCCAAACTACTGCGCCAGCCGTCTGCGCTGCGCGTCATAGGGAATTCGCTCGTGGCACTCGAGCTCGACCCAGCGCCGGCTCTTGTCTTTTACGAATGGCGCAAGTAGCCACGCGGCCACCTAACGAGAATCTTGCCAGTCTGTAACACGTTCAAGCGCAGCACGCACGGATCCCACATCAATCCATCGCAAGGAGGATCCATGTCTCGCATCCTGAAAATCAGCGCCGTTGCGGCAACGATGCTCGTCGCCGCGCTCGCTCTCATCGCAAATCCAACGCACAGCTTTGCCGATTCACCGCTTTGCCGGCCGACGGGTTGTCCCACGGGCAACCAACTGTGCGCAAGCTTCACTGCCGGTATCCCGGGCGCCGGATCGGTGACGTTCTACTGCTACCAGCCAACGCCAGGAGGAAGCGGCGGTGGCGCCGGTGAGCCGAAGAAGTAGTCGCTGCTAACGAACAACCGTGCGCGCTGCGCCTGTCGTGTAGAGGGCGCGGCGCAGTCGCTTGTGCACTGTCCGGAACCGGCGACACGAGACGCCCCAACTCAGGACAATACTCGGCTCGGCCCTCTACGAATCGCGCGCAACTCCAGTGGTGGCAATGCCTTGCAGCCAGTGAACGGCCTGGCATCCACGCTGCATTAGGGAAGTTCGTTGCTCACTGTTTGGGCGACCAACTGGCGTGGAGGATCCATGAAAGTGGTCTATCCGTTATTGGTAGCAATGTTCGCGAGCGCTCTCGGCGCGGTGTCTCAACCGGCAACCGCGCAGCAGCGCGGTCGCGACGATGAATGGCGTCGGCGCGAGGCGATCGAGAACGAACGGCGCAGAGAAGGGGATCGCCGCTGGGATGATCGCCGTTGGGACGATCATGATCCGTGGGACGACGACGACCGTTGGCGCAACCAGGGACGTCGTCGCGGTCAGGACGAGGAGTGGTATCGTCGTCAGCGTGCGCGTCGCGAGGAGTGGTGTCGCCGGCATCGTAACGACCGTCGCTGCGACGACTTTTCCCGCCGCAATCAGGCAAGTTGGTGCTGGGACAGGAATCGCGACGGACGTTGCGACAGCTTCGACAATCGCCGCGATACGCGGGGCATCTTCCGCCGTAACGACAATGGCCCGGAGTGGGAGCGCTGGCTGCGCTCGTTCGGCTTCGATGTGCACGAAGAGACGCCGCTCGTCGTTCCCCGTTAGGCAGGCAGCGGCTTGAGGGCGAAGCGGCACCGCGCATCGGCGGTGCCGCTCTTGCTATCCGGCTGACGCGCGATCGGCTAACTCGTATTGACCTTCGTACTCCATGTAGCGCGCGGTTTCCTGTGCGACCTCATCACCGTGCAGACGCGCGACGACATGCAGCGCCATATCGATGCCGGCGCTCACACCGGCCGAAGTGATCAGTCGCCCGGTATCGACGTAGCGCATGTCAGTACGCACGCGGCAACCAGGTGCGGCCGTCCGCAACTCGTCGTAAGCGCCGAAGTGCGTCGTTCCCTCGAGGCCGTCGAGCAAACCCGCTGCGCCAAGTATCAGTGCGCCCGTGCAGACGCTGAGTAAGAGCTCTGCATCGCGATTGGCGCGCTGCACCCATTCGATCATGGCCGGATTGCGCATCTCACGCCGTGTGCCGAAGCCGCCCGGTACCAGCACAATGTCCGCGCGCGGAGCGTCACCACTGCGGAATGTGTAGGTGGGGTTGACGCTGAGACGATGCCGCGCGAGCACGGGCCGCGACGCTTCCGCGACTGTGTGCACCTCGAACGGCGCGTCCCCCGCTGATCGCCGTCCACAAACGGCAAAGACTTCGAAAGGGCCACAGAAGTCGAGCACCTCGACGTCGTCGAAGACGAGGATGGCGACGTGTCGCACGCCTTACGGCGCCGGAGCCGGCTCAGCGAGCGCCGCCGAGAGCGCCGTCTTGAAGCTTGGTGACTCGGGATCGACTTCGCCGACCTGATGCCATCGCAGAATGCCGTCGCGGCCAATCAAGTACGAGGCGGGCAATCCGTATGCGCGAAAGAGTCCCGAGAAGACGTCGGCGGGGTCGCGCCAGACGGGATAAGTCATTTGGTACGTGCTCATGAACTCGCGCACGCGATTCTCGGCGCCGCTCACGTCGACGTTCACGCCGATGATTTCCAAGCCTTCAGCGCGACGCGCCATGTACAGTTTCTCGAGCGCGGGAACTTCGCGCTGACACGGGATGCACCACGTGGCCCAGCCATTCAGGAGCACCACGCGACCCTTGAGGTCGGCGAGCGACGCAGGCGCTCCGCCTAACGTTAGCGCGCTGTATGCAGGTACGGGGAGGCCGATCTCGATCTGTCCGGGGTGGTCGCCGCCGCAGGCTGCAGCTGCGAACAGCGCGGCTGCGACGCCCGAGATGAAGCAGGTGCGTGGACGAGTCACTCGTGGCGCGTGAGACATGCCTAACGCAGTCGTACGCGCGCGACGTGCACGCGCGCGCTGTCGCCGGTGATCGTCCAGGCGGCGATCAGGGCTTGCTGGTTGTTGTAGCGCTGCCACGTCATGCGCGGGAACCCGCTGCCACGCGAGCCGGACGTACGCGCGAGAGTGACGGGTGGCGAAAGAGCCCCGTTAGGCAACACCGCTCGGAGCCTCAGCTCCGCGGCGGCGGAGCCGGTCCGCTCGAGCCACGCCACGATCGCGCGCGAGCTGTCGCCGAGTTGCACGTCGACGCGACCGATCGGCAGGCCGCCGTCGATGCGGAACGGCGGACTGAAGGTCGCGCCCGCGTCCCTCGAGTACGCAAGCTTCACGCGCGCCGTATCGTCCGCCGCTGTGAACCAGGCCACGGCGATCGTGTCTCCGCGAGCCGCGATTGCCGGTCCGTTCACCGGGCAACCCGGAATCTTCCAGTTGTCGTTATGCACGACGACCGGCGTTGTCCACGCTGCTCCCTCAAGGCGCACGGCATAGATGTCGCGCATCTCGGCGTCGTTGCGATCGCGGTAGACGACGACAGGACCACGCGGCGTGACGGCGACGTCAGTCTGGCAACAGTCGCAGATGCGCTCGTCGATCATGGATTCGGCGCCTAACGAGCCTGAAGGCGCGATCGATGTCGTCGCCAGCTGCATCTCGTGCGGCTGCCCCGCCACCGCGAATTTGCGGCCGTCGAGCCACACGGCTCCGACGGAATCGCCGGGAGCGGCGAAGAGCGAGACGAACCCGTGCTCTGCGGGTTTCGTGTCCCGGTGCAAGACCATCGGCGGAGTCCACGTCGCGCCGTCATCCGACGACTGCGCCACGCGCACTTCGTAGGCGTACTTTCCCGTATCGCTGCGCTGCAGCCAGTGCGCGACGAGCCGGCCTGACGGCGTTGCGAAAACGGACGGAAAGTCCGCCCAGTTCACGAACAAATCGCGGCGCGAGACGACAGTAACCGGCGCCGACCAGCCGGTGCCGTTGAAGGCCGCGACCTTTAAGGAAGTGAGCGAGTCGCCGGTCGCTTCGAGCCAGGACATCCAGACGCGGCCGTCAGGACCGGCGCTGACGTTAGGCTCGCCGCTGCGAGGGCCGGCAGGCGAGGGCAGCGTGTCGATCGCACCAACGGTTGGCGCGGCTTCCCGTGGCGCGCTCTCGCAGGCAGCGAACACAACCGCCGCCGCGACGGCGCCCGCCGCGATTCTTCGCCTTACAATGAGGTGCCGTACTGTCATGTCGAATGCTCGCCAGGCGCTGACCCAGCGTCAACATGCGACTTCTGCAGCATTGCAGCCGTGATCGGCATAGGCCGCAGCGGCTACTCCGTGGTCGCGACGCCCACACCGACGACGGCCGCCCTGACGCACGTAATTGGCGGGAGGCTGTCGGCGAGCGAGCGCCAACTCTCGCCTGCGTCCAACGACGCGAAGAGCTTTCCGTTTCGAGTGCCGAAATAGAGGCCGTAGCTCCCTAACGAGTCTGTGGAGAAGGCGTCGCGCACAACGGTTTCGTACGCCTGGCGCTGGGGCAGACCGCGCGTGAGCGGTTCCCAGCTTGTTCCGGCATTGCGCGTGCGGAAGACGCGCAGTTTGGCATCAGCCGCGCAGTGGAACTCATCCGACTGCATCGGGATGACGTACGCTGTAGCGGCATCGCGCGGGTGAACGGCGAGGCCGAACCCGAAATCCGATGGGAGCGCGTCGCCGATGTCCAACCATTGCTGGCCCCAATTGTCGCTGCGGTATACGCCCCAGTGATTTTGCAGGTAGAGACGGCCGCGCTGCGCCGGATGCGCCACGAACTTGTGCACGCACTGGCCGAACTTGGGGAACTTGTTGTCCGGCAGGAATTCGGCGCTCAATCCGCTGTTGCTGGCATTCCACGTAGTGCCTGCGTCGTCGCTGCGATAGACGCCGCCAGTCGATATCCCGACGAGGATGCGCCGCTGTTCGGCGGGATCGAGCACGATCGTATGGAGACAGAGTCCGCCGCCGCCGGGAAACCAGCCCGGCCGATGCGGGTGCCTAACGAGCCCTTCGACGGCCGTCCACGTCTCGCCCGCGTCGCGCGACTCGAAGAGGCAGGCCGGCTCAACGCCGAGGTAGAGCAGATCGGGTTGGCTGCTCGCGGCCGGCGTAATCTGCCAGATCTGTTTGAGCTGGAGACCCGAATCCTCGGGAAAGACGACGTTCTTCCGGTCGGCAGGCGTCCAGCTTCGTCCGAAGTCGTCGCTGGATCGGACGACGCTGCCGTGTTGCCACGTGTTCGTTGAAGCGAACAAGCGTTGCCGTCCAGCGCGCGAGTCGAAGGCCATCGCGAACACGGACTCGCCCGGAAAGTGCGGTCCGTCCACGCGCCAGCGCTTGCGATCGCTGGTAGACCAGAGCAGGAACGCTCCCTTCGTGGTTCCGATCAGCAGCAGCACGTCGCCGCGCGGTCCGCGGCGACGCGAGGTTGTTTCGTTAGGCGCCATCAAGAGAACTCGTCGTCAATTCTGAAGAGCAAACCTACACGGATTTCGCGGATTCTGCGGATCATTCGTCGCCGAAAAACGGAGTTACTTCGCACCCTTTCGCTTTGCGACGCCGCCCCTAGCTTCGAAGGCCCAATTGTTGAGATCAGGAGGAAGCCATGGCCACAACCGCTAGTCCGACGCCCGCTCAAATGCAGGCAATCGTCAGCCCAAAAGACCAGTTCCTTACCGCTTTCGAGCAAGAACACGCGACGACGATGCGCGTGCTGCGCGCGTATCCCGCCGACAAGAGCGAGCTGCAACCGCATTCCAAGTCCAAAAACGCGCGCGATCTCGCCTGGATCTTCGTGATTGAAATGGGGATGCTGGAAAAGGGACTCACGACCGGGTTCGACTGGTCGCAACCCCCGGCCCCGTATCCGCCAGCACCGGACAGCGTGGAGGCGATCAGCGAGACGTTCGACCAGGGTCACAAGCGCGTCGCGAGCATCGTCGCCAACCTGCGCGACGACCAACTCTTCGAAACGGTGAAGTTCTTCGTCGCGCCGAAGACACTCGGAGACGTTCCGAAGATTCAGTTCATGTGGATGGTGCTGTGCGACCAGATCCACCACCGCGGCCAACTATCGGTCTATCTGCGCATGGCCGATGGGAAGGTACCGTCGATCTACGGCCCGACGGCCGACGAGCCCTGGTTCTAGGCGATTAGCTGACGAGACGCGGTGTCCCAGGAGTCATTGGGACACCGCTCTAGGGCCGCCTAACGAGCGCGCCGCCTTTCATTACGAAGCGTACGCGGCGCAGCGCCGCCACACTCGCGAGCGGGTCGCCGTCCACCGCGATTAGATCAGCCAGCAGATTCGGACGGATCGCGCCGATCTGAGTTTCCATGTGCAGCACCTTCGCGGTCACCGACGTCGCTGCCTTGAGCGCCGCAAGCGGCGTTAGGCCGTAATCGACGAGGATTTCGAGCTCGCGCACATTGTCGCCGTGCGCGAAGACGCCCACGTCACTCCCGTTGCAAATCGTGACGCCAGCGGCGACGGCCGCCAGGACGCTCGCCCGCTTCTCCTTCAGCCGAGGCGGCTCGGGGTCGGTCCCTTTCTTCCAGCCGCGATACTGCGAAACAGCGTCGCCGGCGGCCACGGTAGGACACAGTGCGACGCCTTTTTCTGCCATCAGCTTGAAAACTTCGGTCGTTCCATTGTCGCCGTGCTCGATCGTCTCCACACCGGCCGTCGTGGCGCGACGCATCGCCTCGGCGGACGACGCATGCGCGACGACTGATCGGCCGCTGGAACGCGCCGTCTCCACGATCGCCTTGAGCTCGTCCAGCGAGAAGGTTGGCCGAGTTTCGCCGCTCGGCCCCCAGCGATAGTCCGCGTACACCTTGATCCAGTCGGCCCCATGCCCAATCTGATCCCGCACTATCCGCGTTAGGCTCTCGACACCATCGGCTTCCTCCGCGCCTTGCGGGACATCCCAGTCCACGGCGAATCCTTTGGGCCCGTAACTGCCGCGCGCGACAATCGCGCGTGTCGTGACGATGAGCCGCGGACCGGGAATGATCTGCTGCTCGATCGCTTGCTTGAGACCGACATCAGCGTACCCGGCGCCTTCGGTCCCCAGATCGCGCAGCGTTGTAAAGCCAGCCATCAGTGTCGCGCGCAGGTGATTCGTCGCGCGCGCCACGCGCAACGCCTGCGACTCGTGCAGGACCTGGTCGTCCCATGACGTTTCGTTGTAGGGATGCAGCAGGACGTGCGAATGCGCGTCGATGAGGCCGGGGAGGAGGGTAGTGCCCGGCAAGTCGATCGTCTGCGCGTCGCGCGGGACAGGCACGTCTCCCGATGCTCCGACGGCAGCGATGCGTTCGCCCGTCACGACGACGATGAAGCCTTCGCGTGCGCGATCGCTGACTCCGTCCCAGACGCGCGCGGGCCGCAGGACGTACGACGCCGGCGCTTGCGCCGCGAGCGTACCTCCAAGCGTTAGGCAGAGCGTCAGACAGGCTAGGCGCATTCTCATCGGGACCGCACGACCTCGTTCGAGGGTGGTGTCTTATCGTGCAACTCGGGAACGTCTGTCACTCCGCCGGAGACGATGAAGGCCATCACGTCAGAGCTGCTGGCGCGGATGCGCTCGACGTCGCGTCCAGGCACCAGAAGCAGACTTCCGGCGAAATTGTACGACTGCGGAAAGTAGACGCCGACGAAATCGTCCAGGCCGAGCTTGGCGAGCGACTTCTGAGTGACGAAGCCTAACGCGCGTGCTTCGCCACCGGGCAGGATGCGCACGGCGACTGGCTGATCGAATCGGCGCTTCTCGCCGACGAAAGCGTTCACGAGATCCTTTGTCGACGAGTACAGAAAGCGCACGAACGGCAGGCGTTCCAGCACGCGATCGAACATCGCTATTAACGAGCGCGCCAGAAACGTGGAGCCGATGAAGCCGACGAGCGTGATGAGCGCGAGCGTGAGAACAAAACCGAGACCAGGGATGCTGAGTCCGAGCCAGCCATCGATGGTCTGAAAGAGCACGACCAGGATGTAGACAGTAACTGCCATCGGCGTGGTGAAGACCAGGCCGCGGAGGAAGTAGCCGACGATCCGACGCATGCCTTACGCGTCGCCCTTCGTCACGGGGAGTCCGGCTGCCTGCCATGCGGAGTAGCCACCTTCCATATTGGCCACGTTAGGCACGCCATGCGCCAGGAGCACGCTGGCGCCGATCGCCGATCTCCCGCCGGCAGCGCAATGCAGCACCAGCTGGCGCCCACCATCGGCCAGCTCCGCGGCGCGTTCTGCTAGTTGGCCGAGCGGCACGTGCTGCGCGCCGGGAATGTGTCCCTGGGCCCATTCGCCCGCGTCACGAACGTCAACGATGACGGCGCTGCCGTTCCGCACGCGCGTTGCCGCGTCGGTCGCGGAAAGCTGCGGAATTGTCTGCTCAGCTAACACATTCTGGAGCGCATCGGCGCCGAACCAGCCGCGAACTCGATCGATGCCGATCAGCTTGAGCTCGCGCATCGCCGACTGCGCGACCATCTCGCCGTCGTCTCCGGCGACCAAGAACACGTCGCGATCGTACGGCACGAGCCAGCCCGCTCGCGATGCGAACGCGTTATTGAGCGGCAGATTGATCGTTCCCGGCACGCCCCCGCGCGCGAACAATACGCTTGGTCGTAGATCGATCACGAATGCGCCGCGGGCCAGCAGCTGAGGCAAGCGCTCCGCTGCCTCACGAGTCACTGGCTCCGTGATGCTTTGGGCCGTCAGCGGGGGCCCGTCGCGATTCACCCGCTTCATCGTCGCGAAATAGGGCGGCGGGTCTGACTGACTATCGAGCACCTCGTCTGCGAAGGATTCGGCGTCGCGTGCCTGAAACGCCCAGTTCGAGAGCTTTTCGTAGCCGAGCGTCGTCGTCGGCACGGCGCCTAACGCCTTACCGCAGGCCGAACCGGCGCCATGTCCGGGCCAGATCTGCAAATGATCCGGATGCATCGCCGCGAAGCGTTGCAGCGACTCGAATAGCTGGCGCGCGTTGTCGCGCATCGTTCCGGCAACGCCCGCGGCGCGCTCCAATAGGTCAGGCCGGCCGACATCACCGACGAAAATGAAGTCGCCAGTGAACGCACCCATCGGGTGCTTCGAGACCAGGGTATCCGTGACGACAAACGTCAGATGTTCCGGTGTGTGCCCCGGCGTGTGCAGGGCCCGCACCGCCACTCGGCCGATGTTCACCACGTCATCGTGACGCAGCAGCGTCGTCGTGCCGCTCTCTTGCCCAAAGCCGTACTGCCAGTCTTTTCCGCCCTCGCGTGACAAAAGCAGACGGGCATGAACGCGCCGAGCCAGCTCGCGCGAGCCGGAAACAAAATCGGCGTGGATGTGCGTCTCGGTGACGTGTGTGATCCGGAAGCCGTGCGCAGCCGCGGCGCCGATGTAGACGTCCAGGTTGCGGTTGGGGTCTATGACAAGCGCTTCACCGGTTTCCTGGCAGGCAACGAGGTAGCTCGCCTGCGCGAGCCCCTCGTGATAAAATCGCTGTAAGTACACGGCGTAATAATGCCCTACAGCGGCGGAGCCGAGCAATTCGCTTGCATTGTGCGTAACTCGTGGTTCGACCTCTCCCCCGCCGCCGCTGATTGCGGCGTTGCCAAGGTGCCCACATGACGCGCTTCGCACTCCTTCCTGCACTCGTGCTGCTCGCCGCTACTGCGGCCGCGCAGCAGGCCAAAAAGCAGCTGACGCAGGACGCGTACGACTCTTGGCGCACGATCTCCGGAGCGACGCTATCGCCGGACGGTCGCTGGACGGCGTACACGTTGTCCCCCGCCGTTGGTGACGGGGAGCTGGTCGTGCGCCGCACGAGCGGCAGCACGGAGTACCGGACTCCGCGCGGTTGGACGGGCCGCCCGATCAACAGCGTGACAGTGGATTCGCCCTTCGTCGCGCCGGCAGCGCTGTTCAGCGGCGATTCGCGTTACGCGGCCGTGCTCGCGTACGCACCGCAGGCGGACTTCGACGCGGCGCGACGGCGCAGGGCGCGGCCGGCTGACCAGCCGAAGAACAGGCTCAAGCTCGTTAGGCTGTCCGACGGCAACGTCACGACTATCGAGCGTGTGCGCGGCTTCAGGCTGCCAAGGGAGTCCACGCACTGGGTCGTGTACCAGCTGGAACCCGATTCTGCTGCCGCGCCGGCAGGCAACGATTCAACGCGCCGGGGGGCGGGGGCGGGCGGCGCGCCGCGACGAGAGTACGGCTCCGTGCTCGTCGTACGTGACCTTGAAAGCGGCGCGGAGGCGCGCATCGCTGACGTGTCCAGCTATGTCGTGGACGACAGCGCCAAATGGCTGGCATACGCCGTCACGTCGCGGACGCCAGCGATTGACGGGGTCTTTCTGCGCGCGTTAGGCAGCGAGCAGAGCGCGCCAGTCCTCACCGGCGAGGCCAACTACAAGCAGCTGGCCTTCGACCGCGCCGGCGTGCAGCTCGCCTTCGTGAGCGACAAGGGCGAGTACGGCAAAGACAAGGCGCGCTTCACGCTGTATTACGCGACCGTCAAGGCGCCTAACGCGGTAGCCATTCCGGCGACGCTCGATGGCCTCACACCGAGCGACCGCGGCAGCGTGAGCTTCTCGCGCACAGGTTCCGCCATCGTCTTCGGCGTCGCACCGCCGCCGATGGACACCATTCCAGCCGACTCGCTGGCCGACAAAGCCGTCTTCGATCTCTGGCACTGGAAGGACCCTCGGCTTCAACCACAGCAGCTGCGTGAAGTCGCGCGCGATCGCAACCGCTCATGGACGAGTGTCTACACGATGGCGACCAAGTCCGCCCTGCGGCTCGCGAACGACTCGATGCCCAATGTGACACTGAGCGACGACGCACGCACGGCACTCGCCGTGACGAACGTTCCGTACGCTGTCGAGGCGATGTGGGGAGATGGCGGCTCCGATGTTGTCCTGATCGACGTGCCGTCTGCAAAGCGAACACGCATCGCGACGAAGCTGTCGTTCGGCGCGTCGCTCTCGCCCGGGGCGAAGTACGTGACGTGGTTCGACGACGGACGCTGGCACAGCTACTCAGTGGCAACTGGCATGACTGTCGATCTCACAGGCGCGCTGAAAGACGTGCGCTTCGATGACGAGGAATGGGACGCGCCGTCTACGGCGGCGCCGTACGGGCTGGCAGGCTGGACGCGCGACGACAAGAGCGTCCTCGCCTATACCCACTTCGACGTCTGGGAACTGGATCCGGCCGGTATGCGTCCGCCGCGCATCGTCACCGATTCGTTAGGCGTGCGCACGCACACCGAATTCCGCGTGGTTGATCTCGATCCGGAAGAGCGCTTCGTCGAGCCCACCGAGCCGCTTATTCTGCGCGCGTTCGACACCAAGACCAAGGCGGCCGGGTTTTATCGTGACCGCCTCGACGGAGCGGCCGCCGAGCCTGTGCGCGTCGTCATGGCCGACGTGGCCTTTGGCAACCCGCAGAAGGCGCGCAAAGCCGGGCAGCTGCTCCTCACCCGTTCGACTGTCGCAGACTTCCCGAACCTGTGGACGGGCACGGCGTTCGATCAGCTGACGCGTATCAGCGACGCGAATCCGCAGCAGTCGCAGTACAGCTGGCCGACTGTCGATCTCGTCGACTGGGTGAGCGGCGACGGCGTGCCGCTCCAGGGCCTGCTGTACAAGCCCGATGCGTTCAGTGCGTCGAGAAAATATCCACTAGTTGTCTACTACTACGAGCGGCTGTCGGACGGGCTGCATCAGTATCATGCGCCGACGGGGCGCAACGTCGTGAATCCGTCGGTGTACACCTCGTTAGGTTACCTCGTCTTCTTCCCTGATATCGTTTACACGCCGGGTTGGCCGGGGCCCAGCGCGCTCAAGGCGATCGTACCCGGCGTGCAGTCGCTGGTCGGACGCGGATTCGTCGAGCCGAAGGCGATCGGCATCGCCGGTCAGTCGTGGGGCGGCTATCAGTCGGCGTATCTCATCACGGCGACGAACATGTTTGCCGCGGCTGTTCCAAACGCTCCAGTGGCGAACATGACGAGCGCCTACGGCGGCATTCGCTGGGAGAGCGGGCTCGCGCGTCCGTTCCAGTACGAGAAGACGCAGAGCCGCATCGGTGGATCGCTCTGGGAGTATCCGGTACGCTTCATCGAGAATTCTCCGCTCTTCCACCTGGATCGTGTCACTACGCCGGTGCTGTTCATGCACAACGACGGCGACGGCGCTGTGCCGTGGTACCAGGGGATCGAGCTGTTCGTCGGCCTCCGCCGGTTGGGCAAGGAGGTCTACATGGTCAATTACAACGGCGACGGCCACAATCCGCGCAAGCGCGCGAATCAGAAAGACATCGATATGCGCATGCAGCAGTTCTTCGCGACCAAGCTCAAGGGCGCGCCGCCGCCGGATTGGATGGTGCGCGGGATTCCAGCACTGGAGAAAGGGCGCGATCAGATCAAAACGACAACCGCGGCACCGATTCCGGATTCGAGGCCGTAGCTCCTACTGAGTCCCTGCGCGGCCTTCGGCAAGCGCGACGGCTCTGTTCTGCAGCGCGGTGACTTGCGGCGTCAGTTCCGAATCCGCGTCTCGCCAGACGTCGAGCAATCGACGATACGTTTGGACGGCAAGCCCTGGCTGGTTGCGCCGCTCGTACAGTCGGGCCAAACGAACCAGGGTCGTCGCCAGATACGCGGCGTCCGGCTCAAAGCGATGGATGAAAGCCGTGCGCACATAACGCTCGGCGGCCGCAATCGCGGCGTCGATATTGCCGGTCTGCTCCTCTGCCTCTGCCAGCTCGGGCAGCGGGCAGATCGGACATTCCTGTCCGGCCGCCGACGCGTCGCGGAGCGCGAGCACTGCATCGCGCCACTTACCCTCTGCCGCGTATACAACGCCGCTAAGGTAGCGACGCTCCGCAGCCGTGGCCGCACTCGGTGCGGAGTCGGTTTCGATGTTTAACAACTTCTGCGCCTCGACACGTGCGCCCAACGCGGCGTACAGGCTCGCCAGTTGTGCTACAGGAACGTCAGCGCTTGGCAACCGTGCGAGCGGATACACGGACAGCGCGCGGCGGATGCGGCGGCGCGCATCCTCAGGACGATTGCGATACCGCAGATCCAGCCATCCCAAAACAACCGCGCTCCAGAGGTATTTTCGCGGCGATCCTTCCGCGTGTGCCAGGCGCATGGACTGCTCGAGGTGCTCGCGTGCAGCCGAGAGTTTTCCGCTGAGTAATTCGATCTGCCCCATTGTCTGCAGTGCGTCAATGCGTTGCACGCTCGCGGTGACCGACTCGAGGCGCCGGCGCGCGTGCTGTTCCGCACTGCGCCAGTCCGACTCAGCAGCCGCGACATAGATGCGCGTCAGACCGATCACGGGATGATCGGGGGAGCGGCGCGTTGCTTCGTCCAGAACCGCCCGTGCCTCGGCAAAACGGCCTTGCGTTGCCATCCCTTCCGCGAGCACGAGCCTAGCGTTTACCTGAGTGGAATCCGCCGCGATCACGCGCACAAAGAGGCTGCCGGCCGCCGCATGTTGGCCGAGCGACGTGAGCGTTAGGCCAAGGTTATTCAGCCCGGCGATGTCGTCCGGGTACAGCGCGAGCAACGAGCGGTACGCGTCGACGGCGCGATCGTATTCCTGGGTGACGTTGCGGTAGTAGCTCCCCATGACGAGGTAGCGTTCCTTGTACGTCAATCGGCTGCGGTTGGCGAACGCCTTGCCTAACGCGGCAGCGGCGCGTGCCGGCTCGCCCAGCACGCTGTAGCTGGAGCCGAGCATGCGGTACGCGGTCGCGAAACCAGAGTCGATGGCCACCGCTTGCTCGAGAAGGGCAACGCTCTGGGCGCGATTCCCAAGGTCGAGCAGGCGCAGTCCTTCCGTATACTTCTCCAGCGCCGCCAGGGACGACGTCGTCACCCGACTCAGCGGCAGCGCTTCGCTCACCTGTACCACATTCTCACCTATCCGGTGCCGCAGCGAGCGCGAGAGTCGCTCGATCGCCGGAATCAAATCCGAGCTGTCACGAGCAACCTCGCGAGCGGCGGCAAGCTCATCTCCGCTCGGCGCCGCGACCATGCGCGCCGTCAGCACGATGGTTGAGCCGACGGCATGTACGTCGCCAGTGACGAACCCTTTCACCCCTTCGCGAACGGCGAGCGCGCGCGCGACGGAGTCGTCGATCGTCACTTCGACCGGACGATCCATGAGCCTAACAGCCGCGCGCATCTGCGCCGTCGTTAGGACGCGTAACCGCGGAGATTGCGCAAGGTCCACGCGTACAGCGCTGGCCACCAGCGCACCCAGCTTCGTGTTCGGTGTAACGTCCGTAAAGTCAGTGACAAAGATGCGGCCAACCGGCGGTGGCGCTGGCGGCGCGGCGTTTGTGCCCCGTGTCCGCGTAGTCATGAACATGACGGCACCGATTGCGATCGTGGCACCGCCTAACGCTACGGGCCGGAGCCATCGGCTGCGCTTCGCAGTCGCCATCTTCCCGGGTGACGGCTCGGCACCCGGTTCCGCAAGCGGCGCCGCCGCGCGCGGCCGCGGGACGCGCGTTCCAGTGCGGATTGACTCGATCAGCGACTCAGTCTCCGGCGACGGATCGACGTCATATCTCTGGCGCAGCAGCTGCCGGAACCGTTCTGACTCACTGATAGCGTCCGCTCGGCGGCCATTATCGTCCAGCAAAGACAAGAGCGCGCGAACCGCCGCTTCATTTTCGGGTTCGATGTCGCAGCGGCGCCGTGTCGCCACGATTGCTTGCTCGATCCGCCCATCCCTCGCTTCTCGCTCAGCCAGTTTTTGTGCTGCCCCCGCTGCTGCTGCGCGAAGACGTGTCCGCGTGCGATCGACCCATTCCTCGAATTCCGATGCAACGCCGCGGATGAAAACGGCGTCGAGAAAGCCGCCTTGGTATAGATGCACCGCCTCGGAGTCGTTGCCTGTGGCAATCGCGCGTTCGAGCTCCACGGCGTCGCACCAATAGCGGCCATCGACAAGGGCCACCTGGTCGTCCGCGCGTGTCTCGATCGCGTCGTCGCCTAACTGCTGCCGGAGATGGTGCAGGGCCTGTCGCAGCGCATTGCGCGCCTCGTCTTGCGTCGCCTCCGGCCAAAAGAGCGAAACGAGCGCGTCTCGGCGCTGGAATCCACGCGGTGTCGCGAGCGCCAAATACGTCGCGAGAGCAAGTCGCTTCGGCTGAATCGGCACGGCAGCGCCTAACTCTTCGGGCGCGGCGGCCTTCAATTCGAAGCGGCCGAGCGTGTACAGGCGAGTCATAACACGGAAATCAACAAAATCTCAGCGTTATTTGTGGCGGTAACGGTGGGAAGCAGTACGCCGTAACGACCGATGCTCATCCTGTGCGCCGATCCACCATCGGAGAGTCACAGGACGATGCTGCAAACGAAGGCAGCGATCCACGCCGGTCAAGCCTGCCGCCACCACCAGGCGCTCGTCGTCGCCCTGGGTCTCGTGTCGGCGTGCGGCGGCGTGCAGCGCGCGGCCGACAAAACAGAATCCGCCACGGTTCAGTCGGACCTCGCGACCCAACCGCTCAGCGCGGATCCGTGTGGTTGGGTTGCTCCGGCTGACGTAGGCGCGACGCTGGGTCGCTCTCTCCGCGGAGTACCAGTGCGCGTAGCCAGCGCAGAGTCCATCACGCCGTCGTCGACCGGCGCTGGTTGTCTATATGAGCTCCAGCCGAAGCGCGGCGGCGTGGCGGGAACTCTTTCTATTGAAGTGAAGATCGACGGCGCTGAGATGCAGGCGGGGCTCGCCGCATCGTCAGGCGGAGCGTTCGCCGAAACACAGAGGAATTGGTCGGGGCCATGGGACTGGGTTAGTGGCTTGCCGGCGGGTCTCTTCGCGGCACGGCAGGGATACGTCGGTGTGCTCATGGCGATCAATGATGCGTGGCTCGCTCCCCAAGACGTTGAGCCACTCGCCGCACGCGTGCTCGCGAAGGTGCCTGACCTGCCGTTCGCCAACGATCCAGCGGATCTTGCTGTCGTGGGCAGCGGCCGGGATCCGTGCGCACTTGTTAGGCGCGACGAAGCGGAGTCAGTCCTCGGGGAGTTGAGCTTCGCGCCGTACCGGTCGCAGGAGTCGACTCCGGTTGCACACGGCGATGGTTCGAGCTGCACCTACTACACAGCCGGCCATCATGTCGTCGTGCTCACGCCGAATTGGAGCGACGGCAAGACGCTGTTTGCGAGGGTGCGCGCCGTCGCGCGCCTAACGCGGTTGGCAAGCGGTGAGCGCGCGACCACGAGCCCGACGGGACCGTGGGACGATCGCGCGACGGGCGTCGCCGGCACGCAGTACTTCCGCAAGGGCGACAGGATGCTGGAACTACAGCATCGCGCGTCGAACGCGGACGGTGCGGCCGCGATGCGTCTGGCGCGCATCGCGCTGGGCCGCATGTGATCGCCTAACGAGCATGAACCTAACTTCCGGGATGCATTCTATGAGTCAGCGTCATTCGCTCGGCGCAGCGCGCATGGCAGCATGTTTGCTGATCCTTCACGCGTTCGCTGCGCCAGTCGTCGTTTCTTCTCAGGCCGCGAAAAGTCGCGTCGCCGTCTTCCCCTTTGTCGACGGGACTGGTGGAACGAATCGTGCCGCCGGCGTTGCAGCCAGCCAAACGTTCGTCGACGAGATGGCGACCGGTTCGCGATTGCTCGGCGTGCTTGTGGATGATTCGTTAGGCTCCGACGCCATTGATCAGGAACGGGCGGTCAACCTCGGGAAGTCACGTGGCACGCCGTTCGTGTTTGTCGCTACCATCGTCACGGCGACGAGTCGCGAGTCGAGCCGCAGCGGGTGGTTGCCACAGATCAAAGGAAACACTGTGCATGTCCGGGTGCGTTCCATCGAGGCGAAGACGGAGCTGCAGGGCGTGCTCTACGACGTTGCAACGGGTGAACGTCTCTTCACGACCACGACGCGCGGCACGCACAAGGACCACTCATATGGCGGTCGCGTCTGGTCGTCGTGGGGCTCGTGGGATGTCGGCGATCAGGCGGCATTTCTCGAGTCGCCGATGGGCCAGGCCTTCCTCAAAGCGTCGCGCGAGATGGTGAAGCAGATCGATCAGGCGACTGTCTCACGAGTGCCTAACCATTAACTGGGACATCTATGCGTGACTTGACATCACCAATCGCTGTGGTCCTCGGCCTGATGGTTGTGACGGCTGCCGGTGTTGCGCCTAACGCCGAACTGAGCGAAGCGTATTCGGCGATTGCTCGGCTCGAGGCGCGCATCGCCAAACTGGAAGGCGCGCGCTTGCAAGGGCAAACAGTGCGTGCGCCGTTTCTCGTCGTCGACCGCGACGGCAGCCCAATTCTCAGTGTGATGGGTGGAGACTCCACGCGGCGCCTATGGTTCGGCGACGAGGATCGTGGCGGTAGCGTGGAGTTAACGATGAGTTCAGACCGTGGCGGCGTTGTGAGCGTGCGTGATGCGACGAATAGTGTCCGTGCCGCGATGATCGCGTCGAAAAACTTTGGGCAGTTCCGCGCGCTCGCGGGTTCGCACTCGGCTTATCTCACCGCTGAAGACAAGGAACAGGGTGCCGTGCTTTCGCTGTTCTCGGGAGACACACCGAGCGCTCGCATCAGAGCCGGCTTGGAAGGACACGGCGCGCTGTTCCTCACCGACAAGTCAGGCTCGCCGCTGGTCAGGGCAGGAATGCTAAAGGGCGCCGATGTGGGGGTCGTCTGGACCGGACCGCGCACTCGGGCTGGTTCGATGGGACCACCAAGCCTGATCCAGGGAGCCAAGTAAGCCTAACAACTCTTCACATAATCAACACTCATGCTCATACAATCATCACTCAGACTTTTGCAGTCGGCGGTTCGGTATACCGTGCCGACGGTGCTGACGCTTCTGTTGACCGCAAATGTCGCCGTCGCACAAGCGGCGGGGAACAGTACACAGCTCGACCAAATGCGCCGTCAAATCGACGCGCTGCGCCGCCGGACGGACTCGCTGCAGAAGCGCAGCGATAGTCTGGAAAAGGCCCTAATCGTTTCATCAACGATTACAAGCGAGATCAGGCCGCCGACAACGCGAACGAGCAGGTCAAGGCGGTGAAGGAGCAGCAGGAAGCTAGAGAGCTCGAGAAGCGGCTCGACGGAATTGAGGCCAGGCTAGCGGCGACGTCGCGCGAAGGGTCGCCTAACAAGTCTAACAACGCGTCGAGCGTCGTACGCGCTCCCTTCGTCGTCCAGGACAATGATGGCAGCGTGATCTTCCGCGTGACCGGTGGCAAATCGCCGCGCTTGATGATCGGCCAGGAAAAAGGCGGAGGCGTGGAGATGGGGACGGGGTCTGCGGGCGGAGGTGTCGTTAGGGTGCGCGACGCTACTACAGCTGATCGTGTGATCCTCATCGCGTCGGATGGCTTCGGGCAGCTTCGTGCCTTGTCGCAAATGCATTCCGCTGTGCTCACTTCTAGCGACGAAGCATATGGCGCGCTACTGAGCCTCTTTAAAGGCGACGTTGCGACGGCCCGCATGAAGTCGGGACTCGACGGCAATGGAGGTTTCATTCTCAGCGACGCGTCTGGAGAAGAACTCGTGGGAGCAGGCGGCGCGAATACCAACAAAGGCATCGTTGGTATGGTAAGGACAGGACCCAAGCGAGGGCATGCGGGCACCATGGGTCCGCCAAGTTTCATTATCGGTTCCCGTTAGGCATGCTGCCCGTGTTGTATTATCTACACGCTGTCCAATCCAAAGTGTTGATCGGCGTGTGCTCGCTAATCCTCTGTGCCCAGACTTGCGTGCTAGCGGGACAGACCAGCGAATTGCCCAAACCTGTCACCGCTCCGCGGCAACTGGCCGCCATTCCGCTCGTGCGCGGGCTGACAATCGTATCAGCGTTGCGGTTTCCCGACGGCGATCGCGAGAACGTGGTGCTCGTCGAGGATGCGACCAGCGACGGTGTCACCTATTCCTGGCGCTTCCGTGAGCGGCGCAAGGATGGCAGTCAGCTCAAGGAGCAGTTCGTGCGCTTCGTGCGCGCATCGGATCTGGCCGCCGCGCCGCGGCTCAACATGGTCTTCACCCGCGGCGATTCGATGTCGCCAGGATTCACCGCCTTCTCCATCTCCAGCGCCACGTACGACAGAGTGAGCTCGGGCGCCACCACGCCATTCTCCTACACCGAAGTCGAAGGGAGTGGCGAGCTGGGTAAAGGGCTCGGCGCGTTAGGCGCGATGTTCGTCAGTCGCATCGTTATGCGGGGCACGGTCGAGCGCGTTGCAGCAGCGCCGGAGCAGATGCCACTCCTGATCGATGGCCGCCGCCTAACGGTGCCGGCCTTGCACCTCAAGGGCCGATTCAGATTTCAGGAGCGGCACGAGGAGCTCGATCTCTGGGTTCTCGCCGACCGCGGGCATCCGATGCTGCTGCGCGTCGTGACCGGATCGGATGTCCTGCAGGTCGTTCGGATCGAGCTGCCCGGCGCGGCGGCTGCCGTCGAGAAGACACTGGAAGCGGATTGTGCGGCCGACCTGACCGGCATCCACTTCGCGTTCGCCAGTGCAGAGCTCGAAACCGGTTCGGAGGGCGCACTTGCAGCCATCGCTCGTGTGCTCGAACGCCACGGCGATTGGACGCTTCGGATCGAAGGTCACACCGACAACGTGGGCACCGCGACCGCCAACGCCGAGCTGTCACAGCGGCGTGCAGAAAGCGTGCGCACAGCGTTGATCGCGCGACATGGCGTGTCTCCCGACCGACTGAACGCCGCTGGTTTCGGTGCCGCCCGTCCGCGCGAGACCAACGCCACACTCGAAGGCCGCGCGCGCAACCGGCGAGTGGAGCTGGTGCGCCCGTGCGCCCCTCGCCGTGCAAATCCCTGAGCGCGACACCCACCAGAACGGAGCGACTATATGTCACCAACCCCACGCGTTAGGCTTCATGCACAGATCTGTCTGGCCGCCGTTTCGCTGATCGTTGCTTCCTGCAGCAATTCCGAGAGCCGAGCTTCCGGTCATGCCGCCGCCGCGGAGCCTGCGCCAGGAGTCAATGCATCCGCCGTTCAGACGCAGCCGCTCGATGCGGATCCCTGCGGCTGGCTGACGCGCGTAGAGGTGGAACGTCTAATCGGCCCGTTAGGCGCCGAACCCACACGCGTGAACGATGCGGAACAGTTCGACACGCCGAACCCTCGGGGTTCCGCGTGTCGCTACCAGCTGCAAGCGCACTCGGACAACAACGAAGCGTTCATCGCGGTTGGCGTTGTACTGGACGGCGGGTCTGCGATCGAGGCCGGACTGGGCGCCACCTTCACCGAGATGGGAGTAGCCGCGTTAGGCGGAGCGGACCGCGCTGACACGTCGAGCAGCCGCTGGGACTGGATGAGCAATCTGCCCAGCGACGCGCTCAAGGCAGCGCGTCAGGGTCACATCGCCATCATGACCAGCGTCCGCGCACCGTCTCTGCGAGGCGAGCGCGTGGACAGCCTGGCGGCCGCCATTGTCGATCGCATTCCCGACCTGCCGTTCGGTGAACGTGGTGGCGCAGCGCACGACTCGAGCGCCGATCCCTGTGCGCTGCTCACTCGAGCGGAAGCCGAGGCGGTGTTGGGAAAGCTGGTGGTCCCACCGTACCGGTCGCGTGAATCCACACCATTCGCCAACGGCAACGGCACGAGTTGCTCGTTCTACACGGCGAGACACCACGTGCTGGTGCTCACGCCCACGCGGCGAGATGGCAGGGTGGTGTTCCAGGCGATGAGCGGGATGAACCAGAACATCTCCGGTCAGCTAGCGCTGAACGCGGTAGATGACACGCTGGATGGACCCTGGGATCAGACCGCACTCAGTATGGATGGCACGCTGTACTTCCTCAAAGGCGACCAGATGCTCGAGATGCGGTACCGCACGTCGAGCACCGATTTGACCGGTGCGCTGCGATTAGCCGCAGCCGCTCTCGCACGATTGTGACAACAATCAACCCAACTCACCACAACTAGGAGCCCACATGATCACGCACTCTCGCATCGCAGGTTGTCTCCTGCTGGTATGTATCGCAGCCGACTGCTCCGGTGACACTAAGGCCGCCGAGGAAACGGCGTCGGCCGCCGCTAGCGTCGGATCGTCGTCCGACCTCTGCTCGCTGTTCAACACGCAAGAGATCCGGACGCTGCTCGGCACGCCAGTCGCAGTCTCAACGGTTTCGCCGCCGAGTGCGAGCGCGTGCCAGTGGGACGGCACTACTGACGACGGGGCGTACGCGCAGGTCCAGGTTGTTGGCGTGAGGTACTGGACTCCACCGAAGAGCGCTGAGGGATACGAGAAGCTCTCTGGTCTAGGCAAGGAGGCGTTCGTCGCCCCGGAGATGGGTGGCTGGCAAGCGGGCGCGCTAACCGACACGGCCGCGGCGCTGGTCGCGGTGAAAAGCGGTTCGGCCACTCGGGAGACGGCCGTCCGCTTCCTGCGTGACATGCTTGGTCGGATGTAGAAGCCGCGAGGCCTATTCGCACGCAATCCGATCTGGCCGAGATCGACGCGGCCGCGCAGAAGACGTTAGGCGCCACGCCAATACACGCCGCTCGAGAAGGCCGCGATCAGCTCGCTCCGAAAGCCAACGCTACATGGTGTCCCCAATTCCTGACTCACAGAAGCCCGAGAATCGCTAAGAGCCTTAGCCGCAGGGGACGCAGAGGAGGTAGACAAAGGAAACCCTTTCTTCGCGTCCTTTGCGCTGAAGGCGCCCAAAGATTGGAAATGTTTCGCTTTCCTCCGCGTCCTCAGCGTCCTCTGAAGCAGTTAACGATGCGCGGCGAGGTTACGCGCGCCGGATCGTGTGGACGTCGAGGACTCGTGGCTCGGCGGCCGTTGGACCGGATTCGACAGCCGCGACGATCGCGCGCACCATCTGCTTGATCGTCACGAGCCCCGCCCGCCGAGCCGACTCGCGCATCGACGGCACCAGCTCCGCGATTCCATAGAAGGGTAGCAGCGCGATCGGCCACCAGTGGCCGGGGCCTACCACGTACCACGGCCGCAGCATCGTCGCGCTCAGCCGCGCCTGGCGGATCATCGCCTCTCCGCGGATGCGGACGTCCTGGTACGCGCGCATCACGGACACGGGGTGCGCCACCGAGAGGTAGATGAAGTGCGCGATGCGCGCCTGGACGGCGGCGCGGACGCTCTCCCGCGCCGAGACGAGGTCAATGCTCTCGAATTGCGCAGCTTTGGAAGGGCCAGGGTGCGCGACCCCGACCAGCTGCAGGAAGGTATCCGCCGGCGCAACTTGGTCGGCGAACGTCGCGCCGTCGAGGGCATTGCCTAACGCCACTTCGCATCCAGGCGGCAGCTTCTGCTGAGAGCCAGGCCGCGCGAGAGCGCGTACGCGATGGCCTTTGGCCAGCAACGCCGCGATGGCGCACGAGCCGATGTAGCCCGTGCCACCCGTTACGAAGACGAATCGTTGCACGTCGAGAATCTGTTTCGACAAACGCCGAAAGGGAGGATCGCCCGTGCACTACGCCGCCGAGCGCCAATCGGCATTTCACTGGCGCATCACGTCCACTGCTCCGCTTGGGCGGCGCCTAACGAGGATCAACGGACGTTGTGGCTGACTTGGCCACCGCCCGCTCGGTTTGGCCCATTGCCTGCAGGAGTTTGTTGACAGCGCGCCATCCGTCTATTTTTCCGCTCCATGGCTACAACGCAGCTCACGACGCCGGTCTCGGTAGAACGCCCCGCTCCGCCAGCAGAATGGTCGGTCGATCAGGCGAAGGCGCTCTACAACATTGAAGGGTGGGGCGCGTCCTTCTTCGACGTCAGCGACGACGGCCACGTCATCGTGCGCCCCGATCCGGAACATCCCGAGCTCACTGTCGATCTGCTGGAGCTCGCGCATGACCTCGAGGAACAGGGCATCGCGCTCCCTGTTTTGCTGCGCTTCTCCGACATTCTGAAAACTCGCATCCGGCAACTCAGCGAGCGCTTCGAGAACGCGATGCGCGAGTTCGAGTTCACGGGGCGCTACACGACCGTCTATCCGATCAAGGTCAACCAGCAGCGCCACGTTGTCGATGAGATCATTCGCTTCGGCGCGCAACACGGCGTCGGTCTGGAGTGCGGCTCCAAGCCCGAGTTGCAAGCGGTGCTCGGATTATCCGAGTCAGCCGAACAGCTGATTGTCTGCAATGGCTACAAGGACGAGGAGTTCATGCGCCTCGCCCTCATGGGTCAGAAGCTCGGCCACAACGTCTTTATCGTGCTCGAGCAGCTGTCCGAGCTCGATGTGCTTCTGCAAGCGGCGGACGATCTGCAGGTGCAGCCGAACGCCGGCGTGCGCATCAAGGTGGCGAGTGAGGGCTCCGGCCGCTGGGCCGAGTCCGGCGGCGAGAAGTCCAAGTTCGGAATGAACGCCGTGGACCTGATGCGGCTGATCAACAAGCTCTCCGCGTTAGGCCGGCTCGATGTCCTCAAGCTCATCCACTTCCATCTCGGCAGCCAGATCACCGACATCCGCGTCATCAAGACGGCTCTGGCTGAGGTCGCGCGTTTCTATGGTGAGCTGCGAGCGATGGGCGTCGACATCACGCACGTCGACGTCGGCGGCGGACTCGGCGTGGACTACGACGGCACGAACTCCACCTCGCAAGCGTCTGTCAACTACACGCTGCAGGAATACGCCAATGACGTGATCTACACGTTGGCGGAGACGTGCCGCGCGAAAGAGCTTCCCATGCCGCACGTGATCAGCGAGTCAGGGCGCGCGCTGACGGCGCACCACGCGCTCCTGCTGCTCAAGGTCATCGACGTGGAGTCGCAGGCCGAGCCCGAGCTGCCAGCGCTGACGAAGAAGGAAAACTCGCTGCTGCACGAGATGCTGGAAGACTACAATACGTTAGGCAAGAAGAAGCTTCCCAAGCGCAAGATCAACGAGATCTACCACGACGCCTCGTTCGACAAGCATCGGGCACGCGATCTTTTCAACAGCGGCGTCCTGTCGCTGAGCGGGCTCGCGACGGCAGAGTCGATTTACTTCGCGACGATGAACCGGTTGGCGCAAATTGTGGCAGAGAACCGCACCGCATATGCCGATGTCATCAGGGATCTCGACTCGATCCTGGTCGACCGCTACTTCTGCAATTTCTCGCTCTTCCAGTCGCTGCCGGATCACTGGGCGATCGATCAGCTCTTCCCGATCATGCCTGTGCACCGGTTGTCGGAACGGCCGACTCGGCGCGGCACACTGCAGGACATTACCTGCGACTCCGATGGCAAGATCGACAAGTTCGTCGGCGAAGAAGACGGCCGCACGAGCATGGAGCTGCACGCCTATCGCGACGACGAAGAGTACATCCTCGGCATTTTCCTGACGGGTGCTTATCAGGAAATCCTTGGGGACCTCCACAACCTGTTCGGCGACACAAACGCCGTGCACGTGCGCCTGCGAGACTCGAGCTACGAGATCACCGATCTTGTGAAAGGTGACACCGTGACCGAGGTGCTGAACTACGTGCAGTACACGCCCAGCGAGCTGCTGTCGACCTTCCGGCGAAAGGTGAGCGCCTGTCCCGACATTTCGCGGCAGGAGGCGAACATGTTCATCGCCGAGTACGTGGCTGGCCTCGAAGGGTACACATACCTCGAGGGCGAGGCGGCGCGCTAGGGCCGTTCCACCTCTCCCCACCGCGATCTTCAGGCCCGCCCAGAGGTAGGGGTGGAACGGCCCTAGTTAGGCAGTCGCCCGATGCAGGTCGGACACCGGATCCGAGCCGAATCCGTCGGACAGCAGGAAGTCCACGAGCGCGCGAGCGACCTCGTTAGGCTTCTGCAGCTGGCCCTCGCGCCACAGCTCCACGAAGCGCGGCTGGTTGGGGACGTCTGCGACCTTGCTCGCTCTGATCACGTCCTGCATGTACGTGTCGATGATGCCGGGCGCGACCGCGCTGACGCGGAGACGCTCTGTGTGATCCAGTGCGACGGCGCGCGCGTGCTGATCCAACGCCGCCTTGGACGCGCAATAGACGCTCCATCCGGCATACGCCTTACGGCCCGCGCCGCTCGAGATGTGCAGAATGCGCCGGTCGGTTACGTCGTTTGTAGCAGCCACGAATGCAGCCGAGAATGTAAGCGCGGCTCCCACGTTCACCGCGATCGCCCGCGCCACGTCCGCTGGTTCTTGCTTCTGCAGCGGTGCGAGTGGCTCCAGCACACCCGCGTTGTTGACGAGAAGAGCTAAATCGCACTCGCCAAGAAAACGCGAGAATGTATCGCTCTCGAGCCAGCGGGTGAGAGCGGCCAGGTCGGCGAGGTCGAGCGTGAGCTGAGTGAACTTGTCGCCGTGGCGCTGCGCGAGCTCGCGATTGTCATTCCGCGCGAGCCCGAGCACTCGCACGTCACGCGCGAGTAGCTCGGCCGCTATCGCTGCGCCGAGCCCGCGCGAGTGTCCCGTGACAACAGCCGCCGTGTCCGGCACGCGTTAGAAGCGCTCGGTGACTGCCTTCCAGTTGACGACATTCCACCAGGCTTTGAGGTAGTCAGCGCGGCGGTTCTGGTACTTGAGGTAATACGCGTGTTCCCAGACGTCGACACCCAAGATGACGTCGTTAGGCGACGTGCCGTCCATGAGTGGATTGTCCTGGTTCGGCGTGCTGACGATGGTGAGCTTTCCGCCTTGGCGCACGAGCCACGCCCAGCCTGAACCGAACCGTGCGAGACCGGCGGCGTTGAACTGCTCCTCGAACCTGGCGAAGTCTCCGAAGGCGCTGGAAATCGCGTTGGCGAGCTTTCCGGTCGGCTCGCCGCCCGCGTTAGGCGCCATCCAACCCCAGAACTGTGTGTGGTTCCAATGGCCGCCGGCGTTATTGCGCACAGCGGTGCGGATATCGTCCGGCACTTTCGCGAGACCGGCGCAGAGGCTGTCGAGCGTTTCGTTATGCAGCGCGGCGTGTTTGTCGAGTGCGGCGTTCAAATTCGTTACGTAGGTCTGATGGTGCTTGCCATGGTGGATCTGCATCGTCTGCGCGTCGATGTGCGGCTCTAGCGCATCGAACGCGTACGGTAAGGCTGGTAGCGAGTGCGGCATTACATGTCTCCCTAGGTGCGTGCGACGTGCGCGTTCCAAAAACCGTGCATGGTGGGTCCAGGGCCCAATCAATCGGCGTCCGCTCATCGGCGCAATGAGCGCGCGACGTTCGCCGGCAAGCGTGGTCGTGCATTGCACAACGTGCATGCAGGTTCTACACTGGCGGCGCGATGCCGCCGGCAGCTCCTCCTTCCGTATTCGTCCTACGCCACACGCATTGGGATCGCGAGTGGTACCATCCGGCGTCACGCTTTCGCAAACGCCTCGTCGATCTGATCGACGGGCTCCTCGCCACGCAGCCTAACGCGCCGTTCCTGCTCGACGGTCAGGCGATCGTGCTGCGAGACTATGTGGCGGTACGCCCGGAGCGCGCCGCCGAACTGGCCACGGCGCTCGGTGCACATCTGGAAGCGGGGCCCTGGTTCGTGCTGGCCGACGAGCTCATCCCGAGCGGCGAAGCCTTGGTGCGCAACCTGTTGGCGGGGCGACGCGTCTTGCGCGGCTTCCGTGCGACGTCGCCGCCAGTGCTTTACTGCCCGGACTCCTTCGGACATCCGGCGACACTTCCTGCGCTCGCGGCGGGCTTCGGTTATCGCAGCGTGATCCTGTGGCGTGGATATGGAAGTCGCCGCTGGCCGACTGGCGACGCCGCACGCTGGCGCGCGCCGAATGGCGACGAGGTGCTGCTGTTCCACCTCCCTCCTGACGGCTACGAGTTCGGCTCGCACTTGCCTGTAACCGCGGACCAGGCGCAGCGCCGCTGGGCCGACATGCGTCGAGTGCTCGAACCGCGATCTGCGTTAGGCGTTTGGCTCGTGCCACTCGGCGCCGATCACCACGCGCCACAGCCGGATGAGAATCAGGCGATCGCCGTGCTCGTCCGGGCCGCGTCACCGATTCCTGTGCAGGTCGGTGGTCTGGCACAATTCGCTCGCGTCCTGGAGGCGCGCGCACAGCACGCCACGCTTCCGGCCGTGCAAGGAGAGCTGCGCGATTCGTACGGCTACACGTGGGCACTGGGAGGCACGCTTGCCACCCGTGCCCACCAGAAGCGCACGAACGCACGGCTGGAGCGTGACCTTGTGCGAGACGTCGAGCCCTGGGCTGCCATCGCGCGCCTCCGCGGCTCGGCGTCGCTGCGACACCATGTCAACGGCGCATGGGAGACGCTGCTCTCTTGTCACCCGCATGACTCGTTATGCGGATGTTCTGCCGACGTCGTGAGCGAGGCCGTCGATAATCGCATGCGAGAAACCGGTGCGCTGATCGAGGAGTTGCGCGATGCAGGCATTGGAACGTTGCTCGGCCACGACGCGAATGCCGCACGGCAACAGTCGGTGCCGTGGAGTCACGCGGTCGTCGTGCGAAATCGCGTACCGCGTCCGCGGTCAGGAATCGCGGAGGTGGAAATAGACGCCGAGGTCGCCCTGGAGCCGGTCGGTCCAGGTTCGGCTCGGCGCAGAAAGCAGATTGACGGTCGTGGTGTGCTTGGCGTGCCCACACAAATCCTGGCGCGCGAACGGGCCTACGCGCGCATGGAAGCGCCGAGTTTCTATCCAATCAATCACGAAGTCGAGCGACAGCGTGCGCTCGCGTGGGTCGATGAGGTGCCAGCCTACGGCATCGTCGCGTTGCCGTTAGGCGGCGCGCGGACGCGCCAGACGCCAGCGGTAGTCGTTCGAGGCGATGCGCGTGGCATAACGAGCGATGCGGGCAAGCTGACGATCGGCAACAGAGGCGTGCGCTGGCAGGGCAGGCGCTCGTTGCGCGCGATTTATCCTCTTTTCGAGTTCGAGACGGTCGCTGACCGCGGCGACACCTACACGCACTCACCGATCCCGAAATCACACGCGCGCGGCGTGTTGCGACGCTCGAGTGTTGCGCGGCGTGGTCCCCTGCGCGCTGCTATTGATAATGCTTGGGTCGTCGCTCCACGCGGCCGAGGACGAGCGGGAGGCAGCGCCGAGATCGAGACACGCGCCTCGCTGGACGCTGGAGCTGATTTCGCTAGGGTCAGCGTGTCCGGTGTCAATCGCGCTCCCGACCAGCGGCTGCGCATCGTGTTTCAAACCGGGCTCCGTCCGCGCCGCGTTCTGGCCGATGCGGCCTTCGCTCTTGTAGAACGGAAGCCTCTTCGCGTGCCCGTCGCTGATACCCGTGCCGAGGCAGTTCCGCCGACGGCGCCGCTACATCGCTGCGTCACTCTATTCGACGGCGCACGTGGCTGCACAGTCGTTTCCGATGGCCTGGCGGAGTACGAGGTGCTCGGCAGCGGCGCTGTAGCGATAACACTCGTTAGGGCGGTCGCCGAGCTGTCGCGCAGCGATTCGCCCGAACGTCCCGGACACGCGGGCTGGCCCGTGCCGACGCCCGCCGCGCAGTGCTTGGGTCCATTCGCAGCGGAATTCGCGATCGCGTGGCATTCTGGCGATTCACCCGCGACGCGCGCACGCATCATCACAATGGTCGAGGACGCGCTTCTTCCGTTGACAGGCGATACACGACGAGACCTGGTCACGCTCCCGCCTTCGATCCAGGGGCTTGCACTGGAAGGCGAGGGCCTAACGTTCTCCGCGCTAAAGGAGAGCGACGACGGCAACTACGTTGTGGCGCGTTGCGTGAACATCACCGACGCCGAGGTGCACGGCGCGTGGGTGCTTCCGCGAGCCCCAGGATCGGCTCATGTCAGCCGGCTCGACGAGACGCCCATCGCGCCGCTGCCGACACGCGGGAACCGCATCTCGATCATCGTGCCGCCGCACGGCATCCACACGGTTCTCGTCGGACTGAATGAGAGCGGCGAACTGCGTTAAGCGCGCTCACCTAACAAGCGCTCGCCGGCCATCCGGTCGCGCATGGCATCGCCCAGCAACGTGCAACAGGTGACGGTGACGATTAGCGCAAGCCCTGGCGCGACGGCAACCCATGGCGCGTTGACGATGAGATCGCGGCCGCCGGCGATGAGGTTCCCCCAGCTTGGATCCGGCGGTTGGACGCCGAGTCCGAGAAACGCGAGTCCCGCCTCGAGCAGGATGGCGTTCCCCACGCCAAGCGTGGCCGCCACGATCGCCGGCCCTATCGCGTTAGGCAGCACGTGACGCAGCAGGAGCCGCTGTTCGCTGGCGCCGGCCGTTCGCGCCGCATCCACGTATGAACGAGCGCGCAGCCCGAGAACTTCCGCGCGGATCAGGCGAGCCACGCCCATCCATCCGGTGGCCGCCAGAACGAATACGACAGTCGTCACGCCCGGGCGCCAAAGTGCGGCGCACAATAACAGCAGAATCAGTCGCGGGATCGACAGCAGTGCATCCGCGGTGGCCATTACCGCACGATCGAGCCAACCACCGGACCAGCCGCTCGCGGCGCCGATCATGACGCCGAGTGCTGCGGCGAGCAGCGATCCGCCCACTCCGATCGCGAGCGAAATGCGACCCGCGAGCATCATGCGGGTGAACAGATCGCGGCCGAATCGATCGGTGCCGAGGAGGTGCCACGTGCCGTTTGTGTCGCGCGCGCCAGGCGGCAGGAGCCGCTGACCAACGACGTCGCCGATCGCGAGCGGATCAGCCGCGCTGAACAGTGGTACCAGCCAGCTGGCCAGCGCAAGCAGCAGGAGGCCGCCTAACGCGACGCGCGCCGTGCGGTTCACGAGCGGCGCCTCGGGTCGACAACGGGCAGCAAGGCGTCTGCGGCCGCATTGGCCGCGATCACGGCGGCCGCGTAGATCAGCGTGGCGCCCATCACGATCGGATAGTCGCGCGCGGCGATGGCGCGCAGCATTGTACGCCCCATTCCAGGCCAAGCGAAAATGCTCTCGACGAACACCGAGCCGGCAACGAGACCCGGCAGGGCCAGCGCCGCAAGCACGATCAGCGGCGGCCAGGCGTTGCGCAGTACGTGGCGCCTGAGCACGCGACCGCGCGACACGCCTTTGGCGACGGCGCAGCGGACGAACTCCTGACCAGCAAGATCGGCGACGATCGTGCGCGTGTATCGAGCGATGCCCGCGGCACCAATCAATGCGAGTACGCTGACTGGAATGATCGAGTGCCTAACGATATCGACGAAGCCAGCCAGGCCGCGCGCCTCGGCGGACGGATCACGAAACCCGAAGGCCGGGAGACGCAATACCGCGGGGAATCCCCATCGCGCGGCGCCGGCCGTGAATACAGCGACCAAACCCAGCGCCAACCAGAAGCTCGGCGCCGCGTAGATCGCCGTAGTGACGATCGTCACGGCAGTATCGCCCGCGCCGCGCCGCCGCGATCCCTGCCATGCGCCTACGGCGACACCAATAATGAAAGTCAGCGCCAGCGACGTTGCGCCGAGCCAGAGCGAGAACGGAAGCGCATCCATCAAGAGGCTCGTCACCGAGCGCCTTTCTACGAAACTGGCGCCCAAGTCGCCCCTCAGCACGCCTGCGATCCACCGTGCATATTGCACAAGCGGCGAAGCATCCAAGCCTAACTGTGCCCGGAGCTGTGCCGCGTCGGCCGCCGTCGCGTTGGGGGGAATGAGAAAGTCGGCCGCGTCGCCCGGCGCCGCGCGTACGAGCACGAAAACGAGTGTCACGACCAGCGCGTAAAGGAGCAGTGCGAGCCCGACTCGGCGGATGACGGCATGCATAACGTGAAATTGCGAGGACGCCGCGCCGCGTCAATCGTGTTGCTCGTCGTTACGGCGTGCGGTGCGCCGAAGGCCGACTTGCAGACTGTCGTATACGCATCGGGTGCGGATCTCGAGTCGGCCAACCCGCTGGTCACGATTCACCCGCTTTCGCGCCAAATCCAGCGCTACGCGCTGTTCGTCACAATCGCACAATACGACAGCCTCCTGCATCCACGGCCGTACCTGGCCCGAGCCTGGACCTGGTCCGCGAATCGGCGCGAGCTCTTCCTGGCCCTGCACGCCGACGTGCGCTGGCATGATGGCTCCGCGACGACCGCGCGCGACGTCGCTTTCACGCTGGAGGCCGCGCGCGATCCGGCAACGGGATACTATCGCGCTGCCGATCTCGCTGGTGTGGCGTCGGTGAACGCGCCTAACGATACGACCGTGATCGTACGCTTCGCGAACCCGCAGCCGGAGCTGCCGCCGGTGCTCTCGGAGCTGCCCATCGCACCGGCGCACCGCCTCGCCGGCATCGCGCGCGCTGCGCTCAAGACAGACTCCTTTGGAACCGCACCGGTCGGCAACGGACCATTTCGCTTCGTAAGGCGCGACGCCGGCCAGCGCTGGGTCTTCGCTCGCAATGCGGACTTTCCGGCGACGATGGGTGGTCCGCCGACGCTGGAACGCATTGTCGTCGCTGTGGTGGATGAGGCGACGACGAAATTCGCAGGGCTGGTGAGCGGCGAGCTTCATGTTGCTGGCATAGCGCCGAACATGGCCGAGCTGACTGCTGAGGACCCCACGTTAGGCGTGCTCAGCTACCCGGTGCTGTTCGCCACCGCGCTTGTCTTCAATACGACGCGGCCGCCGTTCGACGATGTGCGCGTGCGCCGCGCGATCTCCGCGGCGATCAACCGTGAGCGCATCGTAGACGTCGCGCTCTCCGGATTCGGCACGCCCAGCGCCGCGGCCGTAAGCGCCGACAACCCACGCTCGATGCCGCCGCCGCCACTGCCGCGCGACTCGGTGGACGCATGGCTCACCGCCGCCGGCTGGCAGCGCGCCGCTAATCAAACGTGGACGCAGAACGGCAAGCCGCTCGCGTTCACGCTGCTGACTGTCGGCACCAGCGACAACGCGATTGAGCAGCTCGTGCAAGCCGACCTCCGTGCGATCGGGATCGACATGGCGATCCGACAGGTGGAACTGGGCACGTTCCTAACGACGGCGCGCGCGACAAACAAGACGTTCGACGCGCTCGTCGCTGGAATCCCGGGCGATCTCGCGTTGTCGTATCTAACGGCGATGTTCGACTCTCGTTATGCCGGCGGCGCGCTGGACTACGCCGGCTATCATGATCCGGCGCTGGACGCTCGTTTCGCCGCCGTGTATGCGGCGCCGTCGTCGGACGCACTCGACGCTGCATGGCGTGACGTGCAGCAAACTCTCGCCGCCGCGATGCCCGTCGCGTGGCTGTATCACGCGCGTGGCGTGCAAGGGATCTCGCGGCGGCTGCACGGCGTTCGCATGGATTTGCGCGGCGAGCTCCTAACGCTCTCGCGCTGGCGCCTTGGCGCGCCGGACGCGCGCTGATGTTCCGCGCGCCGGTGCTGCTCGACGAGCGTCGGCGGCTCGCGCGCGAGGTCTTCGCTCCGCTCGCGGGATCGCTGGCGCGAGACATCGAGCGACTCGCCCAGGCCGATGACATCTACGTTCCCGCAGCGAAGGCACGCCTAACGCGCGTCGGTGGACGTTGTCCGCGCTGCGGCACGACGCTCGACTTCGATCCCTTCAACCCGTCTCGTCATCATTGCTCGCGCTGTCAACAGGAGGTCGTCGGCGAAGAGCACGATCTCATGTGGATCATGTGGTATCAGCTGTGGCTCGCCGAGCGTGCCGTACACGCCGCGGTGCTATATGCGGTTGCCGGCGACCCGACACATCGGTCGCTCGCCGAGCGGATCCTGTCGCGCTGTGCCGAGCAGTATCTGTCGTACCCGAATCGCGACAATGTCCTTGGACCGACGCGCGTCTTCTTCAGCACCTATCTCGAATCGATCTGGACCCTTCAGCTGGCGTGCGCGCTGGATGTGCTGGAGGCTGCTGGAACCGAGCATGCGTTAGGCGCAACGCTGCGCGACCGGTTGTTGGCGCCGAGCGCGGCGCTGATCGCGCAGTACGATGAGGGTTTGTCGAATCGCCAGGTCTGGAATAACGCCGCACTCCTCGCCGTGGCGAGATTACTGAACGATACAGGCACGGCCGATCAGGCAGTGCATGGGCCGTCAGGCCTTCTCACTCATCTGCAACGCGGTCTACTCGCGGATGGAACGTGGTACGAGGGCGAGAATTATCACCTCTTTGCGCACCGCGGCCTCTGGTACGGTGTCACGCTTGCAGACCAAGCCGGCTTCGCTCTCTCCAAGACGCTGCGCACGCGCTACCGCCGTGCCTTCGAAACTCCGTTTCTGACTGCGCTGCCGGATTTCACATTTCCGTCGCGCCGAGATTCCCAGTATCGCGTGTCTTTGAGACAGTGGCGCATCGCGGAGTCGTGCGAGCTCGGGCTTGCTGAATCGCCGAGTCCGATCCTCGCACAAGCACTGCGTGAGCTGTATCGCGAAGATCTCGCG